>PVMJ01000055.1_pt1 | contig 76005 bp, 62 predicted proteins | sample 1853361 | NCBI WGS metagenome assembly PVMJ01 (sample SAMN08533506, study PRJNA380276) | Synthetic metagenome, whole genome shotgun sequencing project. | isolation source: mock microbial community containing genomic DNA from 20 ATCC strains | collected 2017 | reverse complement strand
CCCGTCATTCCCACGAAAGTGGGAATCTAGAATCTCTAAAGCTTCAGCTAACCTTTGAATATTGCTGTTGTTCTAAGGTCTAGATTCCCGCCTGCGCGGGAATGACGGCGGAGCGGTTTCTGTTGCTCCCGATAAATGCCGCAATCTCAAATCCCGTCATTCCCTCAAAAACAGAAAACCAAAATCAGAAACCTAAAATTCGTCATTCCCGCGCAGGCGGGAATCCGGAACGTAAAATCTCAAAAAAACCGTTTTATCCGGCAAGTTTGCCCGCCGGCAGGCGCGGGGCTTGGGACGGCATTGCTGTTGCGGTTTCGGACGCGGCTTTATTCGACGACGATTTTGGGGAAGCGGCTGCTGAAGTCTTTGCCTTTGTCGGCAATGCTCAGGGCGATTTGGAATGCGGCATCGGTGTAGATTCGGGCGATGGCGGGGTGTTCGTCGAACAGTTGCGCCGGTGTGCCGCCGTCCATGGCTTCGCGCACGGGCAGGCTTAGGGGAAGCTGTCCGAGCAGGGGGACGTTGAGGCGTGCGGCGAAATCTTTGCCGCCGTCCGTGCCGAACAGTGCTTCGCTGTGTCCGCAGTTGGTGCAGATGTGGACGGACATATTTTCCAATACGCCCAAAATGGGAATGTTGACTTTGCGGAACATATCCACGGCTTTGCGCGCGTCTATCAGGGCGATGTCCTGCGGCGTGGTTACGATGACGGAACCGGTTACGGGGATGCGCTGGGACAGCGTGAGCTGGATGTCGCCCGTGCCGGGGGGCAGGTCGATAAACAGGTAGTCCACTTCGTCCCACTCGCTTTGGAACATCAGCTGCTGCAAGGCTTGGCTGACCATCGGCCCGCGCCAGACGACGGCTTGGTCGGTATCGACGAGAAAGCCGATAGACATGACCTGTATGCCGTCTGAAGATTCGACGGGAATGAGTTTTTGGTTTTTCTGATCGGGTTTGCGGTCGTCCACACCCAACATGGTCGGTTGGCTCGGGCCGTAAAGGTCGGCATCGAGCACGCCGACGCGCGCGCCCATGCGCGCCATTGCGGCGGCAAGGTTGGCGGTGGTTGTCGATTTGCCCACGCCGCCTTTTCCCGATGCGACGGCGATGATGTTTTTCACGCCTTTGATGGTGGTAACGCCGGGCTGGACTTTGTGTGTGCCGATTTCAGTGTCCATGGACAGATGGATGTGTGTGTCGCCTGTTTCGGGCATCAGGATTTCCTGTATGCGGTCGGCTGTTTCTGAGGCAATGTGCGCGACGGGGAAGCCGAAATGCAGGGCGATATGGATGCCGTCTGAACGCTGTTCGACCGAACGGACGGCCTTTTCGCCGCCGAGCGTGCGTGCCGTATTCGGAACGGCGACGGTGTCGAGGAGGGTGCGGATGTTTTGTATGTTCATAATGTGTGTTTCTGTGTGCAGGTTGGGAAGGGAAACGGGCGGAAAGTGTACATTGATTTCGGGCGGTTTGCTTTTCCTTGTGCGAACTTTTACACGGTATGCGGCGGATTGTGAAAATCCGTTGTCAAAATATCCCGTGCAAACAGTGGTCTGCAATTAAGCCTGTAAAATTTGCTTGACGAGGTAGGATGGTGCTGTATAATGCACGGCTTATCGGGTCGTTAGCTCAGTCGGTAGAGCAGCGGACTTTTAATCCGTTGGTCGAGCGTTCGAATCGCTCACGACCCACCAGATAACCGGAAGCCAAGTTTTGAGACTTGGCTTTTTGTTTGCCTGCCGGTTGCGCGGGCGTACCGTTTGAGAGAGCGTATGAAAAAGAAACTGCTTTCGGGCATCAAATTTGCCGTTCAGACGGCATTGGTGTTTTTATTGGTGTCGCTGTTTTTGGATTGGATACGCAAGCCCGAAGAGCCGGCCGGTGCGGCAGGGCGGCCTTTGACCCTGCTGTCGGGGCAGCGGCTGACTTTGGGACAGTTTAGCCGAGATAAGGCGGTTTTGGTGTATTTTTGGGGGAGCTGGTGCGGCGTGTGCCGTTATCAGTCGCCGATAATCGATGATTTGGCGGCGGACGGCGTGCCGGTCGTCGGCGTGGCGGTACGTTCCGGCAGTTCGGCGGAAGTGGCGGCGTATATGGCAAAACGCGGCTTGGGCTTTCCGACTGTCAACGATGAGGACGGGGGTTTGGCAAGGTCTTGGCGGATTGTCGCAACGCCTGCCGTCGTTTTGGTCAAAAATGGGAAAATGGTTCACTATACGACGGGAATCAGCAGTTATTGGGGCTTGCGCGCACGAATTTTTCAGGCGGATGTTTTCGGTTAACTTTTGTTTTTATTAAATTTTCCGCTATGTAGAGAATCAAGCGGCATATGCCTTGCGCGGCGGATGCGGCGGCTTTTGTTTTTTGGGAAAGAGCCGACGCGCCTGCCGATGTAATCCCTTGTTGTGATTGTGGGAAAAATAGATTAAGATATAACTATTAAAATATTTTTAGATAGGATTATCGGAATTAAAGTCTTTTATACCCAGTCGTCCGATGCGGTTTATAGCGTATTGTTGCTATATGTTCGTTTTGTTATATAACGGTTGCATCAAAATTTACGCCCACAGGCTTTCCCGACGGTTTGAAAGTTTGATTTTCGATAACTTGGAGACTTAAACAATGCCTACCCAATCAAAACATGCGTCTATCAATATCGGTCTGATACAGGCAAGGGAAGCCCTGATGACCCAATTCAGGCCTATTCTGAATCAGGCGAATATTACCGATCAGCAATGGCGGATTATCCGTCTTTTGGCGGAAAACGGCACGCTGGACTTTCAAGATTTGGCGAATCAGGCGTGCATTTTGCGCCCCAGCCTGACCGGTATCCTGACCCGCCTTGAAAAAGCGGGTTTGGTTGTCCGCCTGAAACCTTCCAACGACCAACGACGTGTTTTTCTGAAGCTGACTGCCGAGGGCGAGAAGCTGTATGAGGAAATCGGCGAAGAAGTGGACGAACGCTACGACGCTATCGAGGAAGTGCTGGGCCGCGAGAAAATGCTGCTGCTTAAAGACCTGTTGGCAGAACTTGCCAAAATCGAGGATGCGTTGAACTCGTAATACGCCGTAACGCGCGGAAACGTCCGACCGACGGCTTTTTGAATCAAAACTGCTGCACATGGGGGATGCCTTGTGTGCAGCATTCTTATATAGGGGACAGTTTAAAGGGGAAAAATGGCGGATTTGCAGAAAAATTTTCAAACTTCGTTCCGTGATGCGATGGCATCTTGCGCGGCAGGCGTTCATGTCATCACGACAGACGGTGCGGCAGGGCGTTACGGCATTACAATGACGGCGGTCGCGCCGGTTACCGACGAGCCGCCGACCGTGATGCTGTGCATCAACCGGAGTGCGCGAATCATTCCGATCCTGTCGGAAAACGGCAGCCTCTGCATCAATACGCTGGCGGACGAACATCAGGATGTTGCCGAACATTTTGCCGGGCTGACCGGCCTGTCGCCCGAAGAGCGGTTTGCCTACCACATCTGGCATCGCGGCAAAACGGGACAACTTGAAATAGAGGGCGCGTTGGCGCACCTGCACGGGCATATTGTCGGCAAACATGAAATCGGCACGCATTTTGTGTTTTACGTCAGGCTCGACGAAATCAAAAACTGCGGGTGCAAACGCCCCGCGCTGCTGTATTTCAGACGGCAGTTTAGATTTTTAGACTGATATTCGGACAGATATATGAAAGCGATGATACTGGCGGCAGGACGCGGCGAGCGTATGCGCCCTTTGACCGATACCACTCCGAAGCCGCTGCTCGATGTGGCGGGTAAGCCTCTAATCGGTTGGCACCTATGCCGTCTGAAGCAGGCGGGGTTTACCGAAATCGTCATCAACCACGCTTGGCTGGGTCGGCAGATAGAAGATGCTTTGGGCGACGGCTCGGCTTATGGCGTGAACATCGCCTATTCGCCCGAACCCGCAGGCGGTTTGGAAACGGCAGGCGGCATCGCGCAGGCATTGCCGCTGTTGGGTGGGCAGCCGTTTTTGGTGGTCAACGGCGACGTGCTGACCGACATCGATTTTACCGCCGCGTTTCAGACGGCATCGTCCCTGCCGGAACATATTTCCGCCCATCTGTGGCTGGTGGAAAATCCGCCGCACAACCCCGACGGCGATTTTTCCCTGCTGCCCGACAGCAGCGTGCGGCCGGAAGTAAATGGCGGCAACGGATTGACATTCAGCGGCGTGGGTATTTACCGTCCTGAAATGTTTGACGGAATCGAAGCGGGCAGTGTGGCGAAACTCGCGCCCGTATTGCGTGGCGAAATGCGGCAAAACCGCGTGAGCGGTCAGAAGCATACGGGCTTGTGGCTGGATGTCGGCACGGTATGCCGTCTGAAAGAGGCTCAAGCCCTTGCAGGGGCTTGGAAGTAAAAACCCGGTTTCAGACGGTATGGCGGATTCGGTTTAACGTTTCAACGCCAGCACCAACACGCCCGCCGTTACCAGCCCCAAGCCTATCCATTCCTGCGTGTTCGGGCGTTCGTCCAAGAAAACCACCGCCATCAGCGCGACCAAGACCAGGCTGAATTTGTCGATGGGGGCGACTTGCGAGGCGTTGCCCAGTTGCAGGGCTTTAAAATAGGCGAGCCAAGATGCGCCGGTAGCAAGACCGGATAGGATGAGGAATGTCCAGTTGCGCCCCGTAAAGCCGTTCACACCCTGCCATTTGCCGGTGTAGGTTAAAAACAATAACAAAGCGGCAAGGATGACCAAGGTGCGGATAAAGGTGGCGAAATCGGAATCTATACCCTGTAAACCCATTTTGGCGAAAATAGCGGTCAATGAGGCGAAGCCTGCCGATGCCAATGCCCAAAACAGCCATGCGTTGCTGCCCATGTTTTCTCCTTGGATTGTGAACAATATGAACGGTATTTTTGTTGCTGCGTCAAAAATTTCACTGCGGGTTTGGTGCGGATAACGTTATAATATGCCTGATATTATTTTCAATCCACCTGTTTGTCGCCTGATGCTTTCAGACGGCATGTCCCTCCTCATTTCTAAAGGAAAATCATGAGCTTCAAAACCGATGCCGAAATCGCCCAATCCTCCACCATGCGCCCGATTGGCGAAATTGCCGCCAAGCTTGGTCTGAATGCCGACAACATTGAGCCTTACGGTCATTACAAGGCGAAAATCAATCCTGCCGAAGCGTTCAAACTGCCGCAAAAACAGGGCAGGCTGATTTTGGTTACCGCCATCAACCCGACTCCGGCGGGCGAAGGCAAAACCACCGTAACCATCGGTTTGGCGGACGCGTTGCGCCACATCGGCAAAGATGCCGTGATTGCCCTGCGCGAACCTTCTCTGGGGCCGGTGTTCGGCGTGAAAGGCGGCGCGGCAGGCGGCGGCTATGCCCAAGTTTTGCCGATGGAAGACATCAACCTGCACTTCACCGGAGATTTTCACGCCATCGGTGCGGCAAATAATCTGCTTGCCGCGATGCTCGACAACCATATCTACCAAGGCAACGAGTTGAACATCGACCCCAAACGCGTGCTGTGGCGGCGCGTGGTCGATATGAACGACCGCCAGTTGCGCAACATCATCGACGGCATGGGTAAACCCGTTGACGGCGTGATGCGTCCTGACGGTTTCGATATTACCGTTGCTTCCGAAGTGATGGCGGTATTCTGTCTTGCCAAAGACATCAGCGATTTGAAAGAGCGTTTGGGCAACATCCTTGTCGCCTACGCCAAAGACGGCAGCCCCGTTTACGCCAAAGATTTGAAAGCGAATGGCGCGATGGCGGCATTGCTTAAAGATGCGATTAAGCCCAACTTGGTGCAAACCATCGAAGGCACGCCCGCCTTCGTACACGGCGGCCCGTTCGCCAACATCGCCCACGGCTGCAACTCCGTAACCGCAACCCGTCTGGCGAAACACCTTGCCGATTACGCCGTAACCGAAGCAGGCTTCGGCGCGGACTTGGGCGCGGAAAAATTCTGCGACATCAAATGCCGCCTTGCCGGTTTGAAACCTGATGCGGCTGTTGTCGTGGCGACTGTCCGCGCGTTGAAATATAACGGCGGCGTGGAACGCGCCAACCTCGGCGAAGAAAATTTAGACGCTTTGGAAAAAGGTTTGCCCAACCTGCTGAAACACATTTCCAACCTGAAAAACGTATTCGGACTGCCCGTCGTCGTTGCGCTCAACCGCTTCGTGTCCGACGCCGATGCCGAGTTGGCGATGATTGAAAAAGCCTGTGCCGAACACGGCGTTGAAGTTTCCCTGACCGAAGTGTGGGGCAAAGGTGGTGCGGGCGGCGCGGATTTGGCGCGCAAAGTCGTCAACGCCATTGAAAGTCAAACCAATAACTTCGGTTTCGCCTACGATGTCGAGTTGGGCATCAAAGACAAAATCCGTGCGATTGCCCAAAAAGTGTACGGCGCGGAAGATGTTGATTTCAGCGCGGAAGCGTCTGCCGAAATCGCTTCACTGGAAAAACTGGGCTTGGACAAAATGCCGATCTGCATGGCGAAAACCCAATACTCTTTGAGCGACAACGCCAAACTGTTGGGCTGCCCCGAAGACTTCCGCATCGCCGTGCGCGGCATCACCGTTTCCGCAGGCGCAGGTTTCATCGTCGCCCTGTGCGGCAACATGATGAAAATGCCCGGCCTGCCCAAAGTTCCGGCTGCCGAGAAAATCGATGTGGACGCAGAAGGCGTGATTCACGGCTTGTTCTGAACGGTTTTCTGAAACCGGATGCCGTCTGAAGCCGTTTCAGACGGCATTTTTTCGGAACGCGGGCGGCGGTATGCTATAATCCGCCGTTAAATTTCTCTATTTTCAGGAAAAAACATGAGTTTGAAATGCGGCATCGTCGGTTTGCCCAACGTCGGCAAATCCACCCTTTTTAACGCGCTGACCCAATCGGGTATCGAAGCGGCAAACTATCCTTTCTGTACCATCGAACCCAACGTCGGCATCGTCGAAGTCCCCGATCCGCGTATGGCCGAATTGGCAAAAATCGTCAATCCGCAAAAAATGCAGCCTGCCATCGTCGAATTTGTCGATATTGCCGGTTTGGTTGCAGGCGCGAGCAAAGGCGAGGGCTTGGGCAACCAGTTCCTTGCCAACATCCGCGAAACCGATGCGATTGTGAATGTCGTGCGCTGCTTTGACGACGACAACATCGTCCACGTTGCAGGCCGCGTCGATCCGATTGCCGACATTGAAACCATCGGCACAGAGTTGGCACTTGCCGACCTGGCAAGTGTCGAAAAAGCCATCGTCCGCGAAGAAAAACGCGCCCGCTCAGGCGACAAAGACGCGCAAAAGCTGGTCGATTTGTGCAAAAAACTGCTGCCGCATCTGGACGAAGGCAAACCCGTGCGTTCCTTCGGTTTGGACGCGGAAGAACGCGCGATGCTCAAACCGCTGTTCCTGCTGACCGCCAAACCGGCGATGTATGTGGGCAACGTCGCCGAAGACGGTTTTGAAAACAATCCGCACCTCGACCGCCTGAAAGAATTGGCGGCAAAAGAAAACGCCCCCGTCGTCGCCGTTTGCGCCGCGATGGAGAGCGAAATTGCCGAATTGGAAGACGACGAAAAAGCCGAGTTCCTCGCCGAAATGGGCTTGGAAGAACCGGGCCTGAACCGCCTGATTCGTGCCGGTTACGACCTCTTGGGGCTGCAAACCTATTTCACCGCCGGTGTGAAAGAAGTCCGCGCGTGGACGATACACAAAGGCGACACCGCGCCGCAAGCCGCCGGCGTGATTCATACGGATTTTGAACGCGGCTTCATCCGCGCCCAAGTCATTTCTTACGACGACTTTGTCTCGCTCGGCGGCGAAGCCAAAGCCAAAGAAGCCGGCAAAATGCGTGTGGAAGGCAAGGAATATGTCGTGCAAGACGGCGATGTGATGCACTTTTTGTTTAACGTGTAACCCAAATGCGGCAGGTTTCAGGCGGCTTGCCGGAAATGCCGTCTGAAGCCGATTTTGATGATTTTCGGCGTTTCCCGTACCGCCGGAATGCAGCCGCATCAAAATAAACTCCCACCCGCATTTCCGATTTGCCCTCCCCGATTCCTGCAAAACAAACCGCCTGCCCCGCCGTTACGGGAAGCCGTCCGGCATTCCGAATATCCCGATCCCCGATACGAAATGACCTTTCAGACGGCATTTGCGCCGCCGCGTTTCGAGTATAGTGGATTAACTTTAAATCAGGACAAGGCGACGAAACCGCAGACAGTATAGATAGTACGGCAAGGCGAGGCAACGCCGTACTGGTTTTTGTTAATCCACTATAAAAACATTATGAGCCAAGCCTTACCCTACCGCCCGGACATCGACACATTGCGCGCCGCCGCCGTCTTGTCCGTCATCGTGTTCCATATCGAAAAGGATTGGCTGCCGGGCGGGTTTCTCGGTGTCGATATATTCTTTGTGATTTCAGGCTTTTTGATGACGACGATTCTTCACCGCGAAATGTCGAGGTTTTCCCTGAAGGCATTTTATATCCGCCGCATCAAGCGGATTCTGCCCGCATTTTTCGCCGTATTGGCGGCAACGCTGGCAGGCGGCTTCTTTTTATTCACCAAAGATGATTTCTTTCTTTTGTGGAAATCCGCGCTGACCGCCTTGGGTTTCGCCTCTAACCTGTATTTTGCAAGGGGGAAGGATTATTTCGATCCCGCGCAGGAAGAAAAGCCCCTGCTGCACATCTGGTCTTTGTCGGTCGAAGAACAATTTTACTTTGTCTTTCCGATACTGCTGCTGCTTGTCGCCCGCAAAAGCCTGCGCGTACAGTTCGGCTTCCTTGCCGCACTGTGTGCCTTAAGCCTTGCCGCCTCCTTTATACCTTCCGCGCTCGATAAATATTACCTGCCCCACCTGCGCGCCTGCGAATTACTGATAGGATCGCTGACCGCCGTGTGGATGCGCTGCCGGCAACCTGCCGTCGGCAGACGCTGTGCCGCCGTCGGCGCATTGTTTGCCGTGTGCATATTGTCAACCTGCCTGTTTTCCTATTCGGAACAAACCGCCTATTTCCCGGGCCCCGCCGCTTTGATTCCCTGTCTGGCTGTTGCCGCGCTGATTTATTTCAATCATTACGAACACCCGCTTAAAAAATTTTTCCAATCGAAAATCACTGTTGCCGCCGGTTTGATTTCCTATTCGCTTTATCTGTGGCATTGGCCGATATTGGCCTTTATGCGCTATATCGGCCCGGACAACCTGCCGCCTTATTCGCCGGCGGCGGCGGTCGTCCTGATATTGCTGCTTTCCCTGTTTTCTTACCACTGCATCGAAAAACCGTTTAAAAAATGGCAAGGTTCGTTCGCACAATCCGTTTTATGGATTTATGCCTTGCCTATGCTCATTTTGGGGGCGGGCTCGTTTTTTGCGATGAGACTGCCGTTTATGGCGCAATACGACCGCTTGGGGCTGACGCGTTCCAACACCTCCTGCCACAACAATACCGGCAAACAATGCCTATGGGGGGATACGGAAAAACAGCCGGAACTGCTGGTTTTGGGCGACTCCCACGCCGACCATTACAAAACATTCTTCGATGCCGTGGGCAAAAAAGAAAAATGGTCCGCCACTATGGTTTCCGCCGACGCTTGCGCCTATGTGGAAGGCTACGCGTCCCGTGTGTTCCAAAACTGGGCAGCCTGCCGCGCCGTTTATCGCTATGCCGAAGAACACCTGCCCCGGTATTCAAAAGTGGTTTTGGCGATGCGCTGGGGCAGCCAAATGCCCGAAAACAGCCGCTCCCTTGCCTATGATGCCGGTTTTTTCCAAAAATTCGACCGTATGCTGCATAAACTCTCGTCCGAAAAACAAGCCGTTTACCTGATGGCGGACAACCTTGCCTCGTCTTACAACGTCCAGCGCGCCTATATCTTGTCTTCACGCATACCGGGTTACCGCCAAGCCCTGCGCCCGGACGACGAAAGCACCCTGAAAGCCAATGCACGCATCAGGGAATTGGCAGCCAAATACCCCAACGTCTATATTATTGATGCCGCCGCCTATATCCCCGCAGATTTTCAAATCGGCGGATTGCCGGTTTACTCGGACAAAGACCACATCAACCCTTACGGCGGCACGGAATTGGCAAAGCGTTTTTCCGAAAAACAACGGTTTCTCGATACGCGCCATAACCATTGATTCGCTTAAATTTGTTACAATCGGCGGTTTGCAAAAACGCTAATTTTTTTTGAAAGAGACCGATGAGCGTCATCCAAGACCTGCAATCGCGCGGCCTTATCGCGCAAACCACCGACATCGAAGCCTTAGACGCTTTGTTGAACGAACAAAAAATTGCCCTTTATTGCGGCTTCGACCCGACCGCCGACAGCCTGCACATCGGACACCTGCTGCCCGTATTGGCATTGCGCCGCTTCCAACAGGCGGGGCATACGCCGATTGCTTTGGTGGGCGGCGCGACCGGTATGATCGGCGACCCCAGCTTCAAAGCCGCCGAACGCAGCTTGAATTCCGCCGAAACTGTTGCCGGCTGGGTGGAAAGTATCCGCAACCAATTAACCCCTTTCTTGAGCTTTGAAGGCGGAAATGCCGCCATTATGGCGAACAATGCCGACTGGTTCGGCAGCATGAACTGCCTTGACTTCCTGCGCGACATCGGCAAGCATTTCTCCGTCAACGCCATGCTGAACAAAGAATCCGTCAAACAGCGCATCGACCGCGACGGCGCAGGCATTTCCTTCACCGAGTTCGCCTATTCCCTGCTGCAAGGTTACGACTTCGCCGAGTTGAACAAACGCCACGGCGCGGTTTTGGAAATCGGCGGCTCCGACCAATGGGGCAATATCACCGCCGGTATCGACCTGACCCGCCGCCTGCACCAAAAACAAGTATTCGGTCTGACCCTGCCTTTGGTAACCAAATCAGACGGTACCAAATTCGGCAAAACCGAAGGCGGCGCGGTATGGCTGAACGCGAAAAAAACCTCGCCCTATCAGTTCTACCAATTCTGGCTGAAAGTCGCCGATGCCGATGTGTATAAATTCCTGAAATACTTTACCTTCCTGTCCATCGAAGAAATCGATGCCATCGAAGCCAAAGACAAGGCAAGCGGCAGCAAGCCCGAAGCGCAACGCATCCTCGCCGAAGAAATGACCCGCCTGATTCACGGCGAAGAAGCCCTTGCCGCCGCGCAACGCATTTCCGAAAGCCTGTTTGCCGAAGACCAAAGCAGCCTGACCGAAAGCGACTTCGAGCAGCTCGCCCTCGACGGCCTGCCTGCATTTGAAGTTTCAGACGGCATCAATGTCGTCGAAGCCTTGGTAAAAACCGGTTTGGCATCCTCCAATAAAGAAGCGCGCGGCTTTGTGAACAGCAAAGCGGTTTTGCTCAACGGCAAACCTGCCGAAGCCAACAACCCCAACCACGCCGCCGAACGCCCCGACGATGCCTGCCTGCTGAACGGCGAACACAAACGTTTCGGCAAATACACTATCCTTCGGCGCGGCAAACGCAACCACGCGCTTTTGGTTTGGAAATAATCCGATTGCCGCAGAAATGCCGTCATTCCCGCGCAGGCGGGAATCCGGACCTGTCCGCACGGAAACTTATCGGGCAAAACGGTTTCTTAGATTCCACGTTCTAGATTCCCGCCTGAGCGGGAATGACGAGTTTCAAGATTACGGTGTTGTCGGAACGCAACTGAACCGTCATTCCCACGAAAGTGGGAATCTAGAATCTCGGGGTTTGAGCAACTGTTTTTATCCGATAAGTTTCTGTGCGGACAGGTCCGGATTCCCGCCTGCGCGGGAATGACGGCGGAGGGTTGTTTGTCTCGGTTTACCTGGTTAAAAAAGAACGATTTTCACTGATGTTGCATCAGGTTTGGGGCGATGTTTCAACACATAGCACCGCGCCTGCTGCGCGTTTTTGTGCGTTTGGCGCGTTCGGCGGCGGGAAATTTGCCTACTTTTCCCGCGTCGGGCGGGCGTAACGGGCGGCACACTGTCTATAAACCGCAATACCGTTTACAATGACCGCCTGTTTCACCACATACCCGAATGCAACAATGAGAATCAGGCTGGGGCGGCACAACGCGCCCGACTTTCCACAGGGTGCCGCCGTAACCATAGGCAATTTCGACGGCGTACACCTCGGACACAAACACATCCTCCAAAAACTCCGCCTCGAAGCCGACGCGCGCGGACTGCCCGTCGTGACCGTCGTTTTCGAACCCCAACCCAAAGAATTTTTCGCACTCCGCACCGGCAGGATGCCACCGTGTCGGATCAGCCCCCTGCGCACCAAGCTCGAATTATTGGAAGGCACAGGCTGTGTCGATGCCGTCTGGGTTTTGCGTTTCGATCAAAATTTTTCCGAAATATCCGCGCAAGGGTTTATCGACCGCCTGCTGCGTCAAACCTTGAATACGCGTTATTTGCTCGTCGGCGATGATTTCCGTTTCGGTGCGGGGCGGGAAGGCTGTTTTGAACTTTTGGCACAACAGCCCGATATGCAGACCGAGCGTACGCCTTCCGTCATCGTCGAAGACATCCGCACCAGCAGTACCGCCGTGCGACAAGCCCTTTCAGACGGCAACCTTGCCTATGCGAAAAAACTTTTGGGACACGACTACGTCTTGAGCGGCAGGGTGGTGCACGGCAGAAAACTCGGACGCACCTTAAACGCCCCGACTGCCAACATCCGCCTGCCCCGCCACCGTTATGCACTCGGCGGCGTGTTTGTCGTCGAAGCAGACGGCGCATTCGGCACGCGGCGCGGCGTGGCGAGTTTCGGCTTCAATCCCACCGTTGATAGCGGCTGTTCTCAAAAGCTTGAAGTCCACCTGTTCGACTTTCAAGGCGACCTGTACGGACAAGGGCTGAACGTCCGCTTCCTGCACAAACTGCGCGATGAGGAAAAGTTTGACGGTATGGAAGAACTGAAAAGGCAGATTGAAGCCGATATGGAAGCCGCAAGGCGTTGGTAGAAAAACCTTATACAAACCATCCGATTGGGCTACAATCAATCTTTTAACTGTTCAGACGGCACAGGGTTTTCCCGTTGTGAAATGCTGTTTGGGGCGCAATGCCGTCTGAGACCGAAATATTGTAACAATAGAGATTAAAAAATGACCGATTACAGTAAAACCGTAAACCTGCTCGAGAGCCCGTTTCCGATGCGCGGCAATCTTGCCAAGCGCGAGCCTGCATGGCTGAAAAGCTGGTACGAGCAAAAACGCTACCAAAAACTGCGCGAAATCGCCAAAGGCCGTCCGAAATTTATTCTGCACGACGGCCCGCCGTATGCCAACGGCGACATCCACATCGGTCATGCCGTCAATAAAATTCTCAAAGACATCATTATCCGCAGCAAAACCCAAGCCGGTTTTGACGCGCCTTATGTGCCGGGTTGGGACTGCCACGGCCTGCCCATCGAAGTGATGGTAGAAAAACTGCACGGCAAAGATATGCCCAAAGCACGTTTCCGCGAATTGTGCCGCGAATACGCCGCCGAACAGATTGCCCGTCAGAAAAAAGACTTTATCCGCTTGGGCGTGTTGGGCGACTGGGACCATCCTTACCTGACTATGGATTTCAAAACCGAAGCCGATACCGTGCGTATGCTCGGCGAAATCTACAAATCCGGCTATCTCTACCGGGGTGCGAAACCGGTTCAATTCTGCTTGGACTGCGGTTCTTCGCTGGCCGAAGCGGAAGTGGAATACAAAGACAAAATCTCGCCCGCGATTGACGTTGCCTATCTGTTTAAAGACACTGCCGCGCTTGCCGCCGCATTCGGTTTGGCTGGTTTCGAAGGCAAAGCGTTTGCCGTCATTTGGACGACTACGCCTTGGACGCTACCGGCGAGCCAAGCCGTGTCTGCGGGTGCAGACGTGGTGTATCAACTGATTGATACGCCGAAAGGCAAATTGGTATTGGCGAAAGATTTGGCAGAAGACGCGCTCAAACGTTACGGTTTTTCAGACGGCATTGCTATTCTCGCCGAAACCACCGGCGACAAGCTGGAAAATCTGCACATGAACCATCCGTTCCTCGAACGCGATATTCCCATGCTCAACGGCGAACACGTTACCACCGATGCCGGTACCGGCTTGGTACACACCGCCCCCGCGCACGGTTTGGAAGACTACGCCGTCTGCAATAAATACGGCATCGAGCTTTACAACCCCGTCAACGCCGAAGGCCGATACATCGGCGAAACGCCGCGTGTCGCCGGTATGCGCGTTTGGGAGGCGAACCCCGTCATCCTGCAATGGTTGGAAGAAACCGGCAACCTTTTGGCAAGCAGTAAAATCGAACACAGCTACGCCCACTGCTGGCGGCACAAAACGCCGCTGATTTACCGCGCGACAGGTCAATGGTTTGTCGGTATGGACAAAGCCGGTGCCGACGGCAAAACCCTGCGCGACAAAGCCATCAAGGCCGTGGACGACACCGAATTCTTCCCGTCTTGGGGTCGCGCGCGTTTGGAAGCCATGATTGAAGGTCGTCCTGACTGGGTGGTTTCACGCCAACGCTATTGGGGCACGCCGATGACTTTCTTTGTTCACAAAGAAACGGGCGAGCTGCATCCGAACTCTGCCGAACTTTTGGAAAAAGTTGCCCTGAAAATCGAAGAAAAAGGCATCGAAGCGTGGTTCTCCCTCGATAAGAGCGAACTCTTGAGCGCGGAAGATTGCGAAAATTACGATAAACTTTCTGACACAATGGACGTATGGTTCGACTCCGGCTCGACCCATTATTCCGTTGTGAAACAACGCGAAGAATTGGAATGGCCGGCTGATTTGTATCTCGAAGGCAGCGACCAACACCGCGGCTGGTTTCAATCGTCCATGCTGACCGGCTGCGCCTCATCAATGGGTCGCGCGCCGTATAAACAGCTGCTGACCCATGGTTTCGTTGTCGACGGCGAAGGCAAAAAAATGTCGAAATCCATCGGCAACGTCGTTGCACCGCAAGAGGTTTATAACGAATTCGGCGCAGACATCCTGCGCCTGTGGGCGGCATCTACCGATTACAGCGGCGAATTGGCGATTTCCAAAGAAATCCTCAAACGCGTAACCGAAAGCTACCGCCGTATCCGCAATACCTTGAGCTTTTTGTTTGCCAACTTGAGCGACTTTAATCCGATTGAAGATGCCGTGCAACAGGCGGATATGGTGGAAATCGACCGCTACGCCGTGGTATTGGCACGTCAGCTGCAAGAGTGTCTGGCAGGCGATTACTATCCGCGTTATGCCTTCCACTTTGCCGTAAAAGACATTGTTTCTTTCTGCTCGGAAGACTTGGGTGCGTTCTACCTCGACATCCTGAAAGACCGCCTCTACACCACCAAAGCAGACAGCCATGCACGCCGCAGCGCACAAACTGCCCTGTATCACATCACACGCAGTTTGGTTCTCTTGATTGCACCGATTTTGTGCTTCACCGGCGAAGAAGCGTGGGACATCATCGGCGGCGGCGAAGAAGACAGCGTCCTCTTCCATACTTGGCACGAGTTCCCGACCATCAACGAAAAAACCGAAGCCGAACTGGTGAAAAAATGGACGGCAATCCGCGAAGCCCGCGAAGCGGTAACCGCCGCCATCGAGCCTTTGCGCGCCGACAAAACCGTCGGTTCGTCCTTGCAAGCCGAAGCCGAAATTACCGCGCCGGAAGAAATGGCCGGCTATCTGAATGCTTTGGGCGAAGAATTGCGCTTTGCTTTGCTGGTGTCTAAAGCAGAAGTGAAAGTAGGCAGCGAACTTGCCGTTGCCGCTAAAGCCAGTGATGGTGAAAAATGCGAACGCTGCTGGCACTACACCCGCGATGTGGGCGCGGTTGCAGGCTATGAAACCGTCTGCAAACGCTGTGCAGAGAATGTCGGCGGAGAAGGCGAAACGCGCCATTACGCCTGATAAAGTTTGAGCAAATGCCGTCTGAAACCGCCGAACAGCATTTCAGACGGCATTTTTTGTGCCGCGATTTGTCTTTATAACGGCGGAGGGGTTTCAAGATTGCGGTGTTGTCGGAATGCAACTGAACCGTCATTCCCACGAAAGTGGGAATCTAGAATCTCGGGGTTTCAGTCATTTCCGATAGATTCCCGCCGCGTCAGGGGTCTGGATTCCCGCCTGTGTGGGAATGACGGATTTCGAGATTGCGGTGTTGTTGGAACGCAACTGAACCGTCATTCCCACGAAAGTGGGAATCTAGAATCTCGAGGTTTCAGTCATTTCCGATAGATTCCCGCCGCGTCGGAGGTCTGGATTCCCGCCTGCGCGGGAATGACGGATTTCGAGATTGCGGTGTTGTTGGAACGCAACTGAACCGTCATTCCCACGAAAGTGGGAATCTAGAATCTCGAGGTTTCAGTCATTTCCGATAGATTCCCGCCTGCGCGGGAATGACGGATTTCAAGATTACGGTGTTGTCGGAATGCAACTGAACCGTCATTCCCACGGAAGTGGGAATCTATAGTGGATTAAATTTAAATCAGGACAAGGCAACGAAGCCGCAGACAGTACAAATAGTACGGCAAGGCGAGGCAATGCCGTACTGGTTTGAATTTAATCCACTATAGAACGCGGGGTTTGGGCAACTGTTTTTATCCGATAAGTTTCTGTGCGGACAGGTCTGGATTCCCGCCTACGCGGGAATGACGGGTTTCGAGATTACGGTGTTGTCGGGAATGACGGGTTTTAAGATTACGGCATTTGCCGTTTCGGGTACAGGAAAGGGGGTTTTCGGGTAAAATGGTACTCTTTTACCGGCTGTTGAAAAATATGTCTTCATCTGTTTCAAGTAAAACGCGCTATTGGGTATTGGCACTTGCCGCCATCGTGCTGGACCAGTGGTCGAAGTGGGCGGTGCTGTCGTCGTTTCAGTATCGGGAACGCGTCAATGTCATTCCTTCCTTTTTCGATCTGACGCTGGTGTACAACCCGGGTGCGGCGTTCAGCTTCCTTGCCGATCAGGGCGGCTGGCAAAAATACTTTTTTTTGGTGCTGGCGGTGGCGGTGAGCGCGTATTTGGTACGCGCCATCTTGCGCGATGAGTTTGCAACCCTCGGCAAAACGGGTGCGGCAATGATTATCGGCGGTGCGTTAGGCAATGTCATCGACCGCCTGATACACGGTCATGTCGTCGATTTCTTATTGTTTTATTGGCAAAATTGGTTTTATCCCGCCTTTAATATTGCCGACAGCTTTATCTGCGTCGGTGCGGTGTTGGCGGTGTTGGACAACATCGTCCACCGTAAAACCCAAGAAGAAAAATATTGATGCCGTCTGAAAACGAAATACCGGGCTTATGAACGAGAAAACCATCATCCTTGCCAATCCGCGCGGCTTCTGCGCTGGTGTGGATCGGGCAATCAGTATTGTCGAACGTGCTTTGGAAGAGTTCGGCGCGCCGATTTATGTGCGCCACGAAGTCGTTCACAACAAATTCGTCGTGGACAACCTGCGTGAAAAAGGTGCGGTGTTTATTGAAGACTTGGCGGAAGTGCCGCCGGGCGCGACACTGGTTTATTCGGCACACGGCGTATCGAAGGCGGTGCGGCAAGAAGCGGCGGAGCGCGGTTTCCGCGTGTTTGATGCGACTTGCCCGCTGGTGACGAAAGTGCATAAGGAAGTCGCCCGACTGGATGCCCAAGACTGTGAAATCATCATGATCGGGCATAAGGGGCACGTCGAGGTCGAAGGAACGATGGGGCAGCTTGCGCCGGGCAAAATGCTTTTGGTCGAAACGGTCGGAGATGTGGCAAAACTCGAAGTCAGAAACCCCGACAAACTCGCCTATGTCAGCCAAACCACGCTCTCGGTCGATGAAACCAAAGACATCATCGCCGCGCTGAACGCGCGTTTCCCCAATATCCGCAATCCGCACAAGGAAGATATCTGCTATGCGACGACCAACCGGCAAACCGCCGTCAAAGAGTTGGCAGAACAGTGCGACATCGTGATTGTGGTCGGTTCGCCCAATTCGTCCAACAGCAACCGCTTGCGCGAAGTGGCGGCATCGCGCGGAATCGATGCGTATATGGTGGATAATGCAGGCTACCTGCAACGCGCATGGTTTGAGGGCAAAAACAAAGTCGGCGTAACGGCAGGCGCGTCCGCGCCCGAAGTGTTGGTGCGGGAAGTACTGGCAACCATACGCGGATGGGGGCACGAAACCGTACGCGAAGGCGAGGGTGCGGAAGAAAGCATTGTGTTCGTCCTGCCCAAAGAGTTGCGCCGCGAGGGCGAAACCAAACCCGATTTGTGCAAACGTTGACGCAGGCGTTGAATGTTTGGGCAACACAAATGCCGTCTGAACAGGCTTCAGACGGCATTTTTGCCGTGTGCCGGATGCGGAAACCAATCAGGCGTAATGTTGTGCAAGAAAACCGGGCAGTTCGGACAAACCGTCCAATACGGCGAGATGCGGTGCGCTAAGGAGCTGTTCGCGCGAATGTGCGCCGGTGGCCACGCCGACTGCCGCCGCGCCTGCGTTTGCCGCCATATGCAGGTCGTGCGCCGTATCGCCGACGACCAATGCCTCTTTCGGGTCGAGTCCCAGTTCGCCGCAGATTCCGAATACCATTTCGGGCGAGGGTTTGGAGGGATATTCCCCCGCGCAGGCGGTGGCGAGCCAATAGCCGCCGGTGGCGGTTTGACTGATGGCGTTGTCCAAACCCGCCCGCCCTTTGCCCGTGGCGACGGCAAGCCAGTATCCTTGTGCTTTGAGCTTGTCCAGACAGGGCAGGGCATCGGGAAATAAGGACATATTGCGGTTGTTGGGATTGAGGTAATGTGCGGAATAAGTGCGTGTGATGTCGGCAACGGCGGTTTCAGACGGCATTTCGAGCAGGGTGCGGATGATTTCGGGCAGGCTGTAGCCAATCAGGCTGCGGACGCGTTCCGCTTCGGGCGGCGGAAAACCGCATTCGGCGAAGCTGCGGCGCATGGTGTCGATGATGGGTTGGGTCGTATCGGCAAGCGTGCCGTCCCAGTCGAAGATGATGAGTTTGGGCGTGGTCATAGCAGGTTGGTTGCAGTAAAAAAGCAAATTTTATGCGGAAAACGCAGACGTGTCGCATTTTCGACAAAATTTGTCGGCTGCGCGATATGTTTTTCCGAACAAGCCGCGTTGCGCTTTATTAAAATAGAACCATTATCATTTATGTGAATGGGACAGTTTATGTCAGTTTTCCGCATCAATATGACCGCCGCCACGGTTTTGGCAGCACTCTCGTCTTCGGTTTTTGCCGCACAAACGGAAGGTTTGGAAACCGTCCATATTAAGGGTCAGCGTTCTTACAACGCGATTGCCACCGAGAAAAACGGCGATTACAGCTCGTTTGCCGCCACCGTCGGTACAAAAATCCCCGCTTCTTTGCGCGAAATTCCGCAATCCGTCAGCATCATTACCAACCAGCAGGTCAAAGACCGCAATGTTGATACGTTTGACCAGTTGGCACGCAAAACGCCCGGCCTGCGCGTGTTGAGCAACGACGACGGACGCTCTTCGGTTTACGCGCGCGGTTACGAATACAGCGAATACAACATCGACGGCCTGCCCGCGCAGATGCAGAGTATCAACGGCACGCTGCCCAACCTGTTCGCCTTCGACCGCGTGGAAGTGATGCGCGGGCCGAGCGGACTGTTCGACAGCAGCGGCGAGATGGGCGGCATCGTGAATCTGGTGCGCAAACGCCCGACCAAAGCGTTCCAAGGTCATGCGGCGGCAGGGTTCGGTACGCACAAACAATATAAAGCCGAGGCGGACGTATCGGGCAGCCTCAATTCAGACGGCAGCGTGCGCGGCCGCGTGATGGCGCAGACCGTCGGCGCGTCTCCGCGTCCCGCCGAGAAAAACAACCGGCGCGAAACCTTCTACGCGGCGGCGGATTGGGACATCAACCCCGATACGGTTTTGGGCGCGGGCTATCTTTACCAGCAACGCCGCCTCGCGCCGTACAACGGCCTGCCTGCCGATGCCAATAACAAATTACCGTCCCTGCCGCAACACGTATTTGTCGGCGCGGATTGGAACAAATTTAAAATGCACAGCCACGACGTGTTCGCCGATTTGAAACATTACTTCGGCAACGGCGGCTACGGCAAAGTCGGTATGCGCTATTCCGATCGGAAAGCCGATTCCAATTATACGTTTGCGGGCAGCAAACTCAACAATACCGGACAAGCCGACGTAGCGGGTTTGGGTACGGACATTAAACAAAAAGCCTTTGCGGTTGACGCAAGTTACAGCCGTCCGTTTGCCTTGGGCAACACCGCCAACGAATTTGTGATTGGTGCAGACTACAACCGCTTGCGCAGTACTAATGAACAAGGGCGTTCGACTTTGTCAAAAAGCGTCGCTTTAGATGGTTTCCGCGCTTTGCCTTATAACGGCATACTTCAGAACGCCCGCGCCGGAAACAAAGGTTTCAATCACTCCGTTACCGAAGAAAACCTCGACGAAACCGGTTTGTATGCCAAGACGGTGTTCCGTCCTCTGGAAGGTTTGTCGTTGATTGCAGGCGGACGTGTAGGACATCACAAAATCGAGTCGGGCGACGGCAAAACCCTGCATAAAGCTTCGAAAACCAAATTTACAAGCTACGCCGGCGCGGTTTACGATATAGACGGCAGCAACAGCCTGTACGCTTCCGCCTCCCAACTCTACACACCGCAAACCAGCATCGGCACCGACGGCAAGCTGCTCAAACCGCGCGAAGGCAACCAGTTTGAAATCGGCTACAAAGGCAGCTACATGGACGACCGCCTCAATACCCGGGTTTCGTTCTACCGCATGAAGGATAAAAACGCCGCCGCACCGCTGGACTCAAACAACAAAAAAACCCGTTACGCCGCATTGGGCAAACGCGTGATGGAAGGTGTTGAGACCGAAATCAGCGGCGCGATGACACCGAAATGGCAAATCCATGCAGGTTACAGCTACCTGCACAGCCAAATCAAAACCGCCTCCAATTCGCGCGACGAAGGCATCTTCCTGCTGATGCCCAAACACAGCGCAAACCTGTGGACGACTTACCAAGTTACGTCCGGGCTGACCATCGGCGGCGGCGTGAACGCGATGAGCGGCATTACTTCATCTGCAGGGATACATGCAGGCGGTTATGCCACGTTCGATGCGATGGCGGCATACCGCTTCACGCCCAAACTGAAGCTGCAAATCAACGCCGACAACATCTTCAACCGCCATTACTACGCCCGCGTCGGCAGCGAGAGCACCTTTAACATTCCCGGTTCGGAGCGCAGCCTGACGGCAAACCTGCGTTACAGTTTTTAAAGACCAATATGCCGTCTGAAACGGCAGCCGCAGCATCATCAAACTACAACAAGCTGCGCGGCATACCCTATGCTCTCACAACTGGAGTATGGCATTGCGAAGGAAAATAGACCGAACCGGCAGGCAGACCGCTTTGCCGGTTCGGTTTTACCGCTTGCCGCCAGTCTGACCCACAAGCCGAACATCATGAAACCCATACCGACCGACACATTCCAACCTGCCATACTGCCCCAAGCCTTTGAAACCGAAATCAAATCCACCTGCACGGGGCGAATCTATCGGATTCAGACGGCAACACTCGGCGAAATACCGTCTGAAGGCTATCCCGTCCTCTTTGTCCTCGACGGCGAAGCCTTTTTCCCCGCACTTTTCAACATCATGCAGTCGCTGATGAACAACCCCGTTACCCGAAGCAACGCCCCCTGCCTGATTGTCGGTATCGGCTACACGACAGGCAGTGTGCGCGATTTGGCACAACGTGCCGCCGACTACACGCCGCCGCTTGGAGACAACGCCACAGCAGACGAACGGCAGCAGTTCGGACAGGCAGACCGCTTCGCCGCCTTTATCGACAGCGAGCTGACCGCCTTTTTAGAAAGCCGCTACACCCTCAACCGCAATGAAACCGCCGTATTCGGACACTCGTTCGGCGCACTGTTCGGACTGTATTCCCTGCTTTCCCACCGCCGTTTCAGACGGCATTGGCTCGTATCCCCATCGATTTGGTGGCACAACAGGCGGATACTCGACTTTATGCCGTCTGAAAACCGGCTAAACGGCATCGATGTCTGCCTCAACATCGGCGCGCTAGAACGGGGTAGCGATTGTAAACGCAGGGAAGAACGCGATATGGCAGGGCAGGCCGAACAAATGGCGGCAGAGTTAGACAGGCACGGGGCCGCCGTCTTTTTCCGGGAATATCCGAATGCCGACCACGGCAATGTCCCGTTCTACTCGCTGACCGATTGCGTCGAATATTTGAGGAAGGCTTGGCAGAGGTAGGGGGAATTAAATATATGACTGCTTTGTTTTGCATCGGAAAATAACAAGAGCTACCTAAGGGTTATTGCTCCCTTTCTCATTTTATTTTGATATAAAAATCCCTGCTTCAGGCCGTCTGAAACAGGGATAGGTTAATTTAACGGACGGGTGGGCGTTTTTTCAGGCGGCACGGTCTGATTTCTTTGCCCGGTTTGTCGATTTGGTATTTTTGGAGTGAAAGGGCGGTTTTGATACCGATACTTTGGAAAATGCCGTTTTTCCCTTTGGTGCTGTCTGTGTCATGCACACGGATATCAATCGTCCCGGTTGCTCTATTTAGACTGGCGAAATAACCAAAAAATACGTTTTTCTTGGCAGTTACTTTTATTCAATCATTCGAATAAAGTACGAATGAAACCGGTTTTTGGGCTTCAGACGGCATTTATATTTTGGGTTACCAGTTGACGCGCACCGACCGGCTGCCGAGCAATGTTTCCAGTTCGCCGAACAATGCGGAGCTCGGTGTAACCGTCCATTTCGGCGGCACTTGAAGCCTGCCCGACGCTTTTTCGTTGGCATACGACAGTTGCAGCGGGATGCGCGGCGTGTCGGGCAGTTGGTGGGCGGCGAGCAGCCGTACCAGTCCGCCGATGTCGTGATGCGGGGCGAGGGCGAGGCTGAGGCTGCGGGCGTAGCGTTCGCGCGCCGTTTGCAGGGTCATGACTTGGTTTGCCAGAATACGCAGCCCGTCGCCGCCGCCGTAGTCGTCGCGGCTGACTTTGGATTCGATAATCAGCACTTGGTCGGCTTTGAGGCAGTCGGCGCAGTTTTCCAACGTCTGACCGCCGACCATGATTTCAACCTGTCCGCTCAAATCTTCGAGGCTGACGAAGGCGATTTTGCCGCGTTTGCCCATCATCGTACGCACGGCGGTAACGAATCCGGCGAGGCGCACGCTGTCTTGCGGCTTCAGACGGTCTAATTTGGTCGGTGCGATTTGGCGGACTTCTTGGGCATACGGGCCGAACGGGTGGCCGGACAGGTAAAAGCCGATGACGGTTTTTTCTTCGGCGAGTTTTTCCGATTCGCTCCACATCGGCGCGTCGATGAGCCGCACCGGTTCGATGGCGTCTTCCATCATGTCGAAAAGCCCGCCCTGATTGGCGTTGGCGGCTTTTTGGTCGGCGTTGTCCATAGCGAGGTCGATGTTCGCCAAGAGCATGGCGCGGTTGGGTTCGATGCTGTCGAACGCGCCGCCGCGTATCAGGGCCTCGAGGGTGCGGCGGTTCATGTGTTCTTTGCCGACGCGCTCGCAGAAGTCCAACAGACCGGTAAACTTGCCGCCGCTTTGCCGCGCGGCGGTGATGGATTCGACGGCGGCTTCGCCCGTGCCTTTAATCGCGCCGAGCGCGTAGCGGATTTTCATGTCCGGATACGGCGTGAAGCGGTAGTCGGATTCGTTGATGTCGGGCGGCAGGAACTCAATGCCGTTGGCGCGGCAGTCGTCGTAGAAATGCTTGAGCTGGTCGGTGTTGTCCAATTCGGACGACATGGTCGCCGCCATAAATTCGGCGGGGTAGTGCGCTTTAAGCCATGCGGTCTGGTAGGAAATCAGGGCGTAGGCGGCGGCGTGGGATTTGTTGAAACCGTAGCCGGCGAATTTTTCCATGTAGTTGAAGATTTCGTCGGATTTTTCGCGCGAAATGCCTTGTTTTGCCGCGCCTTCGGCGAAGATTTCGCGGTGTTTCACCATTTCTTCGGGTTTTTTCTTACCCATGGCGCGACGCAGCAGGTCCGCGCCGCCGAGCGAGTAGCCGCCGATAATTTGCGCCGCCTGCATCACTTGTTCCTGATACACCATAATCCCGTAGGTCGGCGCGAGGATGCCTTCGAGTAGCGGATGGATGTATTGGAATTCTTGCCCCTTCATACGTGCGACGAAGTCGGGAATGTTGTCCATCGGGCCGGGGCGGTAGAGCGATACGAAGGCGATGAGTTCTTCAAACTTGGTCGTGTGCGCCGTTTTCAGCATTTTTTTCATGCCGGTCGACTCAAACTGGAAGACGGCGGTGGTGTTCGCATCGCGGAAGATTTGGTAGGCGACCTGGTCGTCAAGCGGGATTTTGCCGACATCGATGATGTCGCCGGTAGTGTTTTTGATGTTGTTCTGCGCCATTTCGATAATGGTCAGGTTGCGCAGACCCAAAAAGTCGAATTTCACCAAACCCACATCTTCCACGTCGCCCTTGTCGTACATGGATACGGGCGAGGCGGATTCGTCCGCCTGATACACGGGGCTGTAATCGGAAATCTTGCCCGGCGCAATCAACACGCCGCCTGCGTGCATACCCAAACCGCGCGTTAAATCTTCCAGCTTTTTCGCCAGCGTAATCAGTTCGTCCGCTTCTTCCGCTTCGATTAATTCCTGAATCTGTGGCTCGGTCTCCATGGCTTTTTCCAAACTCAGGGGTTTGTTGGCTTCCAACGGAATCAGCTTGGACAGTTTGTCGCACAGCATAAACGGCAGCTCTAACACGCGCCCGACGTCGCGGATGACCGCTTTGGACGACATCGTGCCGAAGGTAACAATCTGGCTGACCGCCTCCGCGCCGTATTTCTCGCGCACATATTCAATCACGCGGCCGCGGTTGCTTTGGCAAAAGTCCACGTCGAAGTCGGGCATAGAAACGCGTTCGGGGTTTAGGAAACGCTCGAACAGCAGCGCGTATTTGAGCGGATCAAGGTCGGTAATCTTCAATGAATACGCCACCAGCGAACCCGCGCCCGAACCACGGCCCGGCCCGACCGGACAGCCGTGTGTTTTCGCCCAGTTGATAAAGTCTTGTACGATAAGGAAATAGCCGGGGAATTTCATTTGGATGATGATGTTCAGCTCAAAATCCAAACGTTCCTGATATTCCGGCATTTTTGCCGCCCGCTCCGCCTCGTCGGGATAAAGCTGAACCATACGTTCCTGCAAACCCTCGTTGGAGAGTTTGATGAGATAGTCATCGAGTGATAAACCGTCGGGCGTGGGGAAAAGGGGCAGGAAGTTTTTGCCCAATGTGATGTGCAGGTTGCAGCGTTTGGCAATTTCTACCGTGTTTTCCAAGGCTTCAGGCAAATCGGCGAAACGTTCGGCCATGGTTTCCGGCGGAATGAAAAACTGGCCCGGCGTGAAATCGCGCGGACGTTTCTTGTCCGTCAATACCCAGCCGCCTGCGATACACACTCGCGCCTCGTGCGCGTTGAAATCGTCGCGGCTCATAAACTGTGTCGGATGCGTCGCCACCACCGGCAAACCCAATTCCTCCGCCAGCTTCACGCTGCCCGAAACGCAAGCCTCCCATTCGGGGCGTTCGGGTAGGCGTTGCAGCTCCATATAGAACGCATCGGGGAACCACGCCGCATACTTCAACGCCGCCGTACGCGCCGCGTCTTCATTGCCGTTCAACAGATTCACGCCCACTTCGCCGTAATGTGCGCCGCTCAAACAAATCAAGCCGCTGTTGTCGCCGTTTTCCAGCCATTCGGGATTGAGTTCCGCATGATGGACATTGCGGTCTTTGCCGACATAAGCCGCCGTCAGAAGCTCGCTCAAGCGCAGATAGCCCGCATCGTTACGGATAATCAGCATAGCGCGGAACGGCTTGTCGGGCGCATCCGGATTGCCTATCCGCACATCCGCCGCGCCGATAGGCTTAATCCCCGCGCTGCGGCAGGCTTTATAAAATTTCACCAAACCGAATTCGTTCATCAAATCGCTGATGCCCAAAGCAGGCAAACCGTATTCCTGCGCTTTGGCAATCAGTTTTTTAATCCGCACCATACCGTCGGTAATCGAAAATTCGGTATGCAGGCGCAGGGGAATGTAGGTCGGCTCGGTCATGGCAAAATCGGCGTGGACAATAAAAGGCGTATTGTAGCAGGGTTGTCTTTAGATGGCGGTGTAGGTAATGCCGTTTCGGGTTCAGACGGCATGACCTGCAAATGTTTTTGAGCTTTTACTACGGCAAAAAAATGCCTCCTGCCGTATGGCGGAGGCTTCCCAAGGAGTATTGATAGATATAAAGGACTATCAAACTAGTTATAAAGAACTATATGCCTTATTCGGACGGATGGCAAGCAGTTAAATTAATTTTACGTTCAAACAGGTTTTTGATTTCGTTTTGATGCCGATTGCCGGTGTATCGGGCAGTTCGCGTTTGAGGATGTGCATCAGCGTCAATGCGGATTCGTCGGGGAACAGGATTTGCAGTCTGCCGTTGGGCAGGATTTCTTTGAACGGATGGCGGCATATGGGGTTTCAGACGGCATTTTTACTTTTACGGAACAGGCGGTGCGGATACATCGCCGGTTTTTCGGTAATTTTGGGTACGGCGGCGGCAGGTGCTACAATAACGGCCTCTTTCTGCAAGGGAACATTATGGAAGCCACTGTCTATCTCGAAGACAACGAATACATCGCCTTGTGCGACCTCTTGAAATTGGTCGGACTTGCCGAAAGCGGCGGACAGGCGAAAGCGTTTATCGCCGAAGGGCTGGTGTTGCGCAACGGCGAAACCGAAACCCGTAAAACCGCCAAAATACGCGGCGGCGAAGTCATCGAGTTTGACGGCGCTCGCTTGGAAATCGCCGATGGATACGACCCTGAAGTATAAAGCCGAAGCCCTTTTGGGCGAGCCGCTTTTAGACGAACCCGTCCGACCCGAGTCGTGGGAATGCTGCGGCAGCGACTGCGGCGAGGCGTGCATTCAGACGATTTACTGGGCGGATAAAGCCAAATACGACGTGCAACGGCAGAAATTGAAAGAAGCGGGTTGGTCGGACGATGCCGTCTGAAACGGTTCGGCTTGATATAGTGAATTAACAAAAATCAGGACAAGGCGGCGAGCCGCAGACAGTACAAATAGTACGGAACCGATTCACTTGGTGCTTCAGCACCTTAGAGAATCGTTCTCTTTGAGCCAAGGCGAGCCAACGCTGTACCGGTTTAAATTTAATTCACTATAAAACCACGTTTTCAGACAGTCTTTTATAGTAGATTAAAACTGAAAACGTCCATATCGTCATTCCCGCGCAGGCGGGAATCCGGAAGTTCGAAATAGCGGTTAACCTTAAATATTTTTGACAAATCAAGGTCTGGATTCCCGCCTGCGCGGGAATGACGGCATAGGGACTTTTCCTTTGCATTTGCCATACACCTGTTTGTTGAAATCACCGCTGTATCCACACCAACCGATAATATTAACCCCCGACCTTCATTCACAACACACATAACACCCCATGATAGACCTGCACTGCCATTCCACCGTTTCCGACGGTATGCTCTCCCCCGCCGAAGTCGTGCGCCTCGCGCATCAAAACGGCTGCACGCTGCTGGCGTTGACCGACCACGACCACACCGGCGGCATCGCCGAAGCGCGCGCCGAAGCCGACAAGCTCGGTTTGCGCCTGATTAACGGTGTGGAAATCTCCGTAACGTGGCGCGGGCGCACCATACACGTTGTCGGTTTGGATTTCGACGAGCAGGACGAAAACCTGCAAAACCTGTTGGCGCAAGTGCGGAAAGGCCGTCTGAAACGTCTTGAAGCCATCGCCGCCAAGCTCGAAAAGAAAGGCATCGGCGGCGCATACGACGGCGCGCTGGCACTGGCGGCAAACAAAGAAATGGTCAGCCGCACCCACGTCGCCGAGTTCCTCATCCAAGCGGGACACGTCAAAAACAAGCAGCAGGCGTTCACCAAATACTTGGGCGACGGCAAATCCTGCGCCGTCCGCCACGAATGGGCGACGCTGGAAGACTGCGTCTCCGCCGTCAACGGAGCGGGCGGCATGGCAGTCATCGCCCACCCCATGCGCTACGATTTGTCCGCCACCGCCAAGCGCAATTTGTTTGAAGAATTTAAAAACCTCGGCGGCGCAGGCATCGAAGTCCACAGCGGAAACTGCTGCAAAAACGACCGCCTCAACTACGCGCTTTTGGCAGAACGCTTCGGTATGCTCGCCAGCGCGGGCAGCGACTTCCACCGCTTAAACGACTTCAGCGGCGGCATCCTCGGCGCGTGTCCCGAGCTGCCGGAAAACTGCAAACCGGTTTGGGAACATTTTTCCCGATATTGAATGCAGATAAAAATGCCGTCTGAAAACTTTTCAGACGGCATTTTTTGCGTTTTAAACGTTGTCGTACAGTTTTCGGACGGTTTTACCGATGGCGGCAATGCCTTTTTCCAGCGTTTGAGCGTCCTGCGCGATGCTCATGCGGATGCACTCGCCCGCATGCGGGTAATCCTGCGTGTCGATGCCGACGAAGAAATGTTCGCCCGGAATAATCAGTGTGCCTTCGGCTTTGAGCATTTCGTACAGGGTTTGCGAAGAAACGGGCAGGTTTTCAAACCAGAGCCACAGGAAAATCGCGCCTTCGGGTTTGTGGATTTTCATCGGGTACGCGCCCAGCTCCCGCTTGAGCAGCGAGACGGCGGTTTGCGCCTGATTGCGGTAAAACGGCCGGATGACTTGGTCGGCAAGCCGTTTCATCTCGCCGCTTTCCAGCAGCGGCGTTGCGATGGCCGCGCCGAAGCGCGTGGGGGCAAGGTTCACAATCGCGTTCAGGCTGCTGACGGCTTTGACGACTTCGGGCGCGGCGACGATGATGCCGGTGCGCACGCCCGGCAGGCCGACTTTGGACAGGCTGAAGCAGAGGATGATGTTTTCGTGCCAATTCAGCGTTACGTCGCTGTAAATGATGTTGGGGAACGGCATTCCGTAGGCGTTGTCGATAATCAGCGGAATGCCGTGTTCACGCGCCAAAGCGTCCAAACGCGCCATTTCGCCGTCGGTCAACACATTGCCGGTCGGGTTGGTCGGGCGCGAACAGCAAATCGCGCCGATTTTGCCCGCTTTGAGTTCGGGCAGGTTTTCCAGTGCGTCAAAGTCCACGCGGTATTTGAAGAAGCCGGCTTCGCCTTCGTGTTCGACGTTTTCGATTTTGGGCTTGACGGAAACGAAGTGCTGCCCTTCGACATGCACGTCGGCATAGCCGATGTATTCGGGCGCGAGCGGCAACAAAATGGCTTTTTCTGCGGATGTGCCGTCTGAAAGGTTGAATTTGCCGCCGAAGAGGTTGAAAAGATAGAAAAACGCGTTTTGCGAACCGTTGGTCAGCGCGATATTGTCGGCGGTCAGATTCCAGCTGTATTCGCGGTTGAGGAAGGCGGTCAGCGCGTCAATCAGCACGGCATCGCCTTGGGGATTGGAGTAGTTGCCGATGTTTTCGACGGCGTGTTCTGCCGCCAGTTTGGAGAATATGTCGGCGAACGCCTGATCGATTTCCGGAATGCGCGCCGGGTTGCCGCCGCCGAGCATGTTGACGGGCTTGTCGCTTTTGAGCGCGTCGCCGAGGTCGTCCATCAGTTGGAGGATGCCGCTGTGTTGCGTGAATTTTTCGCCGAATGCTGAGAACTGCATGTCAAACTCCGTGTGTGTAAGGTAGGTTGGTTTGTACGTTATGCCGTCTGAAGGTTCAGACGGCATTTTTTCTGTGTGTTTCTCGTACCCAAAGCAGGTCGCAGATGCCGTCGCTCGGGGCAAAGCCGGTCGGGGCGTTGATGAGCAGGGTGCGGATTGCCTGCTGGTCGTAACGGTCGCAGGCCGCACGGATGCGGTCGAGCAGGGCGGAGAGCTCGTGCCACGGCAGCATGGTCTCGTTGGCGGTCATGATGCGCGGATGGCCGGTTTTGCGGACGTTGTCGCCGATGAGCAGCTCTTCGTAGAGTTTTTCTCCGGGACGCAGTCCGGTAATGAGGATTTCGATGTCGCCGTCGGGTTGTTCGGGTGTGTTGGGTTTGAGGCCGCTTAGGGTAATCATTTGGCGGGCAAGGTCGATGATTTTGACGGATTCACCCATGTCGAGGACGAATACGTCGCCGCCCGTACCCATCGCGCCTGCCTGTATGACGAGTTGGGCGGCTTCGGGTATGGTCATGAAATAACGTGTGATTTCGGGGTGGGTCAGGGTAAGCGGGCCGCCTTCTGCAATCTGTTTTTCAAACAGCGGGACAACGGAGCCGGACGAACCTAAAACATTGCCGAAACGTACCATGCTGAAGCGGGTTTTTTGTCCGGGTTCGGCGGCGAGTGCCTGAAGGCAGAGTTCCGCCATGCGTTTGCTGGCACCCATGGTGTTGGTGGGGCGGACGGCTTTGTCGGTGGAGATGAGGACGAAAGTTCTTACGCCCGATGTCGTGGCGGCAAGCGCGCACTCGAGTGTGCCGAAGATGTTGTTGCGTATGCCTTCGACGGTGTTGAACTCGACCATGGGGACGTGTTTGTAGGCAGCGGCGTGATAGACGGTCGCAACGGAAAAGGCGGTCATGACGTGTTCGAGCAGCGTGCGGTTTTGCACCGAACCGAGAAAGGGCAGGATTTCGGTGTCGAGGCGTTTTTGGATGCAGGTTTCGCGCAATTCTTTTTCGATGGCGTACAGGGCGAATTCGGATAACTCGAACAGCAGCAGCTTTTCGGGGCGGCGGCGGATAATCTGGCGGCAGAGTTCCGAACCGATGGAGCCGCCCGCGCCGGTTACCATGACGGTTTTGCCTTCGATGTCGGCACTCATCAGGCGGTCGTCGGGCGCGACGGAATCACGCCCGAGCAGGTCGGACACAGAGATTTTTTTGAGCGTGCCGATGCTGATTTTTCCGTCCATCAGGTCTTTCATTCCGGGAATGGTCAACACTTCGCACGGATAGGCTTCCAGTTTGTTGATGATTCGGCGGCGTTGTTCCTGGGTCGCGCCGGGGATGGCGAGCAGGATTTTTTCCACGCCGTAGCGTTCGATGAGGAAGGCGATGGCATCGGGCTGGTAAACGGCAAGGTCGTAGATGACGGTGTGCCACAGTTTGGGGTCGTCGTCTACAAAGGCGGCGGCGGAATATTCGCGCATTTGTTTGACGGCCTCAAGCAGTTGTCTGCCCGACCGTCCCGCGCCGTAAATGATGACAGGGATCATCTGTTTTTTGGGGTGTTCGGACAACAGTCCGCGCAAAACCATACGCGAGCCGGTCACGGAAACAAACAGCAGTAAGAAATAGACAATCGGCAGGGCGAGGCGCAGCCTTTCTTCAAATATCAGCGTATTGAGGAAAAACAACACGGCGGAGGCGAGGCTGCCCGCCAGTGCGGTGGTGAGGATGCGGAAGCTGACGAAGCGTGTAACGGCGTGGTAAAGCCCCATTCGGATAAATAATGTGATGGTCAGCAAGGCAGTCAGCAAAAAAGACTGCCAGTTGGCAAAATCGAACCATTCGTCCGAGTAGTCGGCCTTTAGGCTTTGGGTGAACCAAAAGGCAATGAAAATCATCAGAAAATCGTGTATGAGGAAACAGATTTTCTTGATGTTGCGCGGCAGGGCGATCAGAGTTTCCAGATTCATATCGTGGGGCGGTATGTGTTTTCAGGCGGCATATGCCGTCTGAAGGGTTATCGTGCGGCTTCGGTCAAGACGGCTTCGATGTGTTTTTTGCAAAACGCAATTTCGTCGTCGGTCAGCGTCGGGTGCACCAAGAACATCAGGCTGGTGTCGCCCAACTCGACAGCATTTGTCAAACGCTCTTTCGGTCGCCACGGCGTGTTGTCGAAGGCTTTTTCCAAATAGACTTCGGAGCAGCTGCCTTGATAGCAGGGGACTTTGCGCGCGTTCAGTTCGCCGACGATGCGGTCGCGCGTCCAGCCGTCTTTGAGGTGTTCGGGTTTGACGAAGGCGTAGAACTTATATTGCGCGTGTCCGATGTAGTCGGCGACTTCAACCAAGCGGATGCTGCTGAATTTGCCCAAACTTTCCGCCAGCTTGGCGGCGTTTTCTCGGCGGCGCGCCGTCCATTCGGGCAGGCGTTTGAGCTGGATGCGTCCGATGACCGCCTGCATTTCCATCATACGCCAGTTTGTGCCGAAACTTTCGTGCAGCCAGCGGAAACCGGGCGCGTGTTCGTGGTTGTACACGGCATCGTAGCTTTTGCCGTGGTCTTTGTACGACCACATTTTTTCCCACAGGGTTTTGTCGTTGGTCGTAACCATACCGCCTTCGCCGCCGGTGGTCATGATTTTGTCTTGGCAGAACGACCACGCGCCGACGTGTCCGATAGAGCCGACGGATTTGCCTTTGTATTTTGCGCCGTGCGCTTGGGCGCAGTCTTCGATTACCCAAAGATTATGTTCTTTTGCCAAAGCCATAATGCCGTCCATTTCGGCGGGCATACCGGCGAGGTGGACGACGATGACGGCTTTGGTAGTCGGTGTCAGCGCGGCTTTGACGGTTTCCGCGCTGATGTTTTGGCTGTTCAAATCCACATCGGCAAACACGGGGTTTGCGCCCGCGTTCACAATGCAGGACGCGGAAGCGAGGAAGGTGCGCGAGGTAACAATCACATCGTCGCCCGCGCCTATGCCCATTGCTTTGAGCGCGACATCGAGTGCCAGCGTGCCGTTGGCAAGGGCGACGGCGTACCGCGTGCCGGCAAAGGCGGCAAATTCTTTTTCAAATTCGCGGCATTCGTTGCCCGTCCAGTAGTTGACTTTGTTGGACAGCAGGACTTTGGAAACGGCATCGGCTTCTTCTTGGGTGAAGCAGGGCCACGGGGAAAGGAAAGTGTTCAGCATGATGGTTTGTCCGTCGGTTTTCAGACGGCATTTCCGACCCTATGCCGTCTGAAGGGGGGCGTGTTCCGAAGAATCGGGCGCGCGCCGCAGGTGTTGTCAAAATCGGTCTGTACGGGGGTGTATTTTAATCGCTTATGCTGTCGAGGTCTCGGGGTTTTTGCGCGGCAGCGGCTTTGCCGGATTGCCCGCGACGGTCATGCCGTCTGAAACGTCGCGTACGACGACTGCGCCCGCTCCAATGGTTGCGCGGCTGCCGATACGGATCTGCTGGCGGCTGCACGCGCCCGTGCCTATCCAGCTTTCTTCGCCGATATGCGTGTTGCCCGACAGGTGCGCGCCTGGGCTGATGTGGACGAAAGCGTTAAGCAGGCAGTCGTGATCGACGGTGGCGGCAGTGTTCACAATCACGCCGTCTTTCAATACGCTGCCTGCCTGTACGACGGCTTTCGCCATAACGACGCTGCCTTGTCCGACTGTTGCAGAAGGCGAGACGGTCGCGTCCGGATGAACCAGAACGGGCAGGGCGAAGCCGAGCGCGGCGGCTTTTTCGGCGATTTGGCGGCGGATGCGGTTGTTGCCGACGGCGACGGCGACGTCGTATTGTTCGGGCGATAAACTGTTTTCAAGCAGCAGCGTCGTGCCGATGACGGAAAAGCCGTTGACGCTGCCTTGTGCGCGGTCGTCCAGAAAAACGATTTCCCTGTACCGGCCGAGTGCGGCGGCAAGGTCGGCAACGACTTTTCCGTGTCCGCCCGCACCGACGACGGCGAGTTTGCGTTTTCCTGTGAAAGGGGGCATGGTGGCTTCGCCCTGTGCGGAAATCCCTTCCTTGATTAATACTTTTTTAACCGTCAGCAGTAGGATTTTGATGTCGAGGCACAGGCTGAAGTGGTCGATATACCAAACATCGCAGGCGAATTTTTCGTCCCACGAAAGCGCGTTGCGCCCGTTGACCTGCGCCCAGCCGGTAATGCCGGGTTTCATTTCGTGGCGGCGGTTTTGGAAGTTGTCGTACAGCGGCAGATATTGCATCAGCAGCGGGCGGGGGCCGACCAGGCTCATCTCGCCTTTTAAGATATTCCATAATTCAGGCAGTTCGTCCAAACTGGCGGCACGCAGTTTTTTGCCGAACGGTGTCAGGCGTTCTCCGTCGGGCAGCGGAATGCCGTCTGAATCAAGCGCGTCGCGCATGGAACGGAATTTGACCATTTTAAAAGGTTTTCCGTCCTTTCCGGGGCGTTCCTGAAAGAAGAAGACGGGCGAACCTAGATTCTTGCGGATGAGGTATATCAAAATCAAAAATACTGGCGAGAGGAAAATCAGTCCCGAGGCGGAGGCAACAATGTCAAACAGGCGTTTGAAGAATTTACTCATTTGCCAATCTTTCAATCAGGTTGACGATTTTCCGATAGGAAATGTCGCGCCTGAAGCGGCGGACGATTTCGTCGGACTGAACGGGGTCGTTTTTGCACGCCATTTGGCAATCGATGATATCGTGCCCGTGCCGCCCAAGCCTGCCATAGATGTGGTCAAAACGATTTTCATAATGGGAAACCTTGTTTTTTCAAATAATGAAACAGTTTGTGCAAATCTTTCCGGTGGCGCAGGATGCAGCCTGCCAGATATGCCGCCCATACGCCGGCAAACAGGGGATAGTTTGCCGGCGTGCCGAAGCAGGTGTAGGCCGCCGAGGAGGTCAGGCAGAACAATGTGTGCAGATAAAGCGGCAGGCGTTTGAGCGGCTGCCACAGGCGGCAGGAGCTTTCGGTCTTGAAGGCAAAAAACAGCCAGAATGAGGCGGCACAGGCAACCGCCGCGCCGCGCGCGCCGCCGGACGGCACGGCAAGCCCCAGCAGCAGCAGGTTTGCCGCCAGCGCGCCCAAGGTGGCGAGCGCGATCGGGCGCGTTTTGCGGACGACGTTCAAACCGATGCCGCTGATTTCCGCCAGCGTGCAAAACAGCGGCGGCAGCATACACGATACGACGATAAACCGGACGGCGGCGTAGTTTTCCGGCAGCAGGAGGGAGGCAAGGGGCGAGAAAATGCCGGTCAGGCAGAGGGCGGAGGCAAGCAGGGCGGCGGCGGATTCTGCCGTTGCCGAGAGGCGGGCGGGCGGGGCGTTTTCTTCGATTGCGCGGAAAATATACGGTGTCCAGACCGTTGAAAAGATGCTTTGGAACAATAATGCCGCCCCGCCGAACGAAATACCCATCGAATAAACGCCGAGCTGTTCCAGGCCGGCATATTTTTTCAGGAACAAACGGTCGGCGGATGCCAGCCCCCAATAGGCGATGCTGCTCAGTGCGATCGGTATGCCGTAGCGCAGCCCCCGGTGCAGGACGGCGGGCGAAAACGGTGCGTGCCGGACGGCCTTCAGACGGCATCGGTTTTGAAACAGCAAAAAGGCGGCGGCGGCAAGGTTTGCCAGCGCGTAAACGGCGGTCAGGACGGCGGTGTTCGCTGGAAAGTGCAGCAGCCCGACCGTCAGCGGCAGCAGCAGCAGGATGGCGAGCTTGGGCACGAGTTGCGCGGACGAAAAGGCAAGGGCGCGTCCTTCCATACGCAAAACCAGTAAGAGAAAGCGGATGGGCAGGAAGCTCAGTTCAAACAGCACCAGCCCGATGCCGGCGGCGGCATCGTCGAGTGAAAACAGGATTTCAGACGGCAGGGACGGGCGGGAAAGCAGCAGGGCGGCTATCGCGGCGGCAGACAGCAGCGGCGGCAGGAACAGGGTTTTGAACAAGGTGTCTTTGTCGGCGGTGGCATAGTATTCGCGGACGTATGCCTGATCCAGCCCGAGGCACAACACCGACACCGTCAGCCCCGCCGCCGTCTGCATCAGCACGATGCGCCCGATGTCGTCGGCGGGGAAATACCACGACAGCAGCGGCAGGATGATGACGGCTAAAACCGCGCTGCCGATCGAGCCTGCCGCGTAGCCGAGGATTTCTTTTGTGTCCATTTTTGATGTCCGGGCGGCGGCGGGATGCTGCCTGTGCCGTCTGAAGCCTTTCTTGATCGGAATTTGACGGCTTTCAGACCGTCGCGGCTGCCGGCGGGGTGCGGCAGTCCGGGTTGCGTTTTTTCGGGCGGGCGGCGGTCTGAACGGGGCCGTTTTTTATCGGCGTTATTATATAGTGAAACGGCGCAAACCCTTTAAAAGGCGTTGCCGTTTTTTCGGAACACGGTTTTGATGTTGTGTCCGAGGATTTCGCTTGAAACGGGTGTCCACAAGGGCGGTGCGGAAAGGGCGGCGCGGTTTTCGAGCAGGGAAAACAGGTCTTTGCCGCTGCCGAGGATTTTGGGCGAACGGTACAGGACGATTTCGTCTGCCAGATTTTCTGCCAAAAATGCGGATGTGAGTTCGGAGCCTGCTTCGACCATGATTTCGCCGAAACCTTCGTCAGCAAGGAGGCGCATCAGGTGGTGCAGGTCGATTTTGCTGTCTGCCGTTTCAGACGGCATCAGGATGCGGACGTGTGCGTGTTCCCGATAGGGGTGCAGTCTGTCTTCGTTGCGTTCGAGTGTGGCGATGTAGGTCGGAGATTGTCCGTCGGTAACCAAATGGCTGTTCGGGGGCAGGCGCAGGCGGCTGTCTAAAACGATGCGTGCGGGTTGGCGCAAAGTTGGAAAAGCGCGGACGTTGAGCCGGGGATTGTCCGCCAACACCGTGCCGATGCCGGTCAGCACCGCGCAGCTTTCGGCACGCAAAACCTGTACGTCGGCACGCGCGTCTTCGCCGGTAATCCAAAAGCTGCTGCCGTCTGAAAGGGCGGTTTTGCCGTCCAGCGAAACGGCGCATTTGAGGCGGACAAAGGGGCGGCGGCGTTCGATGCGCGACAGGAAGCCTCGGTTGAGTTCCCTTGCCTGATGTTCGAGTAAACCGCATTCCGTCTTGATGCCTGCTGCTTCGAGCAGGGCAAGCCCTTTGCCTGCAACCAGCGGGTTGGGGTCGCGCATGGCGGCAACGACGCGGGACACGCCCGCCCGCACCAGTGCTTCGGCACAGGGCGGTGTGCGCCCGTAATGGCTGCACGGTTCGAGGGTAACAAAGGCGGTCGCGCCTTGTGCCATTTCGCCCGCCTGACGCAGGGCGTGGACTTCGGCATGGGGTTCGCCCGCTTTGACGTGGAAGCCTTGCCCGACAATTTGGCTGCCGTGTGCGATAACGCAGCCGACGCGCGGATTGGGCGAAGTGGAAAAACGCCCCAAAGCGGCAAGTCGGAGGGCGTTTTCCATCATGGATATATCTGTGTCCGAAAACATAGGGATACCGTATCAGTATGGGTTGGGGGAATCAGGCTTTGCCGCCTGTTTTGACGGCTTGCGCCAGCCACGAGGCAAAGTCTGCCGGATTGTCGAAGCGTTTGTGCAGGGCGGCGAAACGGACGGCGGCTTCCGTATCTTGTCGGAGCAGTTCTTTTAGCACCATGTCGGCAAGTGCGGCAGAGGGGATGTCGCGCTGACCCGAAGTGTAGAGCCTGTGTTCCGTCAGGCGGACGGTTTCGTCGATCTGTTCGGGTGTCAGGGCGGATTTTCGGGCGGCGGCGGTCAGGTCGTTGCGGAGGCGTTGTGCATTAAAGGGCGAGCGTTTTTTGTCCGGACCGATGACGGCGGGCATTTTGAGTTCGGCGGTTTCGAGCGTGCCGAAGCGTTTGCCGCAGTTGGGGCAGTGGCGGCGGCGGCGCACGGCGTTGCGTTCTTCCATCAGACGCGAATCGGCAACGCGGGTGTCGGGGTGGGCGCAAAACGGGCATTTCATCGGGTTCGTCCTCCTATGTCGTCTGAAGTTCAGACGGCGACGCCGGCGGCGCGGGCGATTTCCAGACCTTCTTCGGCACTCATATAGACGGGGTTTTCGGGACGGTCGTGTCGGACGATGTTGCCTTCGCGGAACATGACCAGTTCGTCCACGGCAAGTTGGGACCATGATTCGTCGCGGGTCAGTGGCAGGGTGGCGATAACGGCGACGCGGTCGGAGGGCGTGGTTACTTCGGCAAAATCGACCATCACGTCGTCGTCGAGCAGGCGCGCCTTGCCGAACGGGGCTTGGCGGACGATGTAGTGCAGCAGCGTGCTGGCGTGGGCAAACAGGGCAATGCCGTCTGAAAGCATAAAGTTAAACAGCCCGAACTTGCGGATTTCGTGCGTCAGCCCCGCAATCGCGTCAAACAGCGTGTCGTCGTCGGGACGGGCGGCAAAGCGGGTGCGCAGGCGGTTGAGGATGTGGCAGAACGCGCGTTCGGAATCGGTTGTGCCGACGGGGTGGAAAAATTCGCCCTGTTCGGGGAAAAAATCAATCAAATGTCCGTTGTGGGCAAACAGCCAGTAGCCGCCCCACATTTCACGCATAAAGGGATGGGTGTTCGCCAGCGAGGTTTGTCCTTGCGATGCTTTGCGGATATGTGCGATGACGTTTTCCGATTTGATTTGGTAGGCACGCACGAGGTCGGCGACGGGGGAATTTACGCTCGGCTTGTCGTCGTGGAACAGGCGCACGCCTTTGCCTTCGAAAAAGCCGATACCGAAACCGTCGGCATGGTGGTCGGTAATGCCGCCCCTGCGGCGGAAGCCTTCAAAGGAAAACATAATATCGGTCGGCGTATTGCAGTTCATGCCCAGCAGTTGACACATGGTTTGTCCCAATGATTCAGATGGTCGCAAGTATTCGGATTATACCCCGAACTGAAAATGCCGTCTGAAATACGGCTTGTTCCCCATTATTCCCTCGAAAACAGAAAACAGAAAACAAAGACGGAAACTTAAGATTCCGTCATTCCCGCGCAGGCGGGAATCCGACTTGTCCGGTTTTGGTTGTTTTTCGTTCCGTAACTTTTGAGCCGTCATTCCCGCGCAGGCGGGAATCTGGAATTTCAATGCCTCAAGAATTTATCGGAAAAAACCAAAACCCTTCCGCCGTCATTCCCACGAAAGTGGGAATCTAGAAATGAAAAGCAACGGGAACTTATCGGAAACGACCGAAACCGAACGGACTGGATTCCCGCTTTTGCGGAGAAAGATGATGGAAAATCATCATCGTGCGTCAAACCCGCGCGGCAGCACATCGGCAGAGGAAATCAGAGATACGGTTGCAGGGTGCGGCGGAGGATGTCCGTGTCGGTAATTTCGGTGATGTTGGCTTCGCCCAGCCGGTTCAGACCGATAAAGCGCATGATGCCGCCGCTGACTTTTTTATCGTGGCTCATGTGTTCCAGCCATTTTTCAAAGGCAAACACGGGTGGCGCGGACGGCAGTCCGGCGGCTTCGAGCAGGGCGGCGAGCCGCGCGGTATCTGCGGCGGAGGTTTTGCCCAGTTGTTCGGACAAACGCGCCGCCAACACGCAGCCGGCGGCGATGGCTTCTCCATGCAGCCAAGTGCCGTAACCCATCTCGGTTTCAATGGCGTGTCCGAAGGTGTGTCCGAGGTTGAGCCATGCGCGTATGCCCTGTTCGGTTTCGTCTTGGGCGACGATGTCTGCCTTCATTTGGCAGCAGCGGTACACGGCTTGGGCGAGTTTTTCCCGATCGAGCGTCATCAGTTCGGGCATATGCTGTTCCAGCCATTCAAAAAAGCCGATGTCGCCGAGCGCGCCGTATTTGATGACTTCCGCCATACCGGCGGACAATTCGCGGGCGGGCAGGGTGTGCAGCGTGTCCAAGTCGGCAAGCACCGCCTGCGGCTGGTAAAACGCGCCAATCATATTTTTGCCGAGCGGGTGGTTGATGGCGGTTTTGCCGCCCACCGATGAGTCGACCTGACTCAACAGCGTGGTCGGTATTTGAACGAACGGTGCGCCGCGCTGGTAGGTGGCAGCGGCAAAGCCGACCATGTCGCCGATCACGCCGCCGCCCAGTGCGATTAATGTGGTTTTGCGTTCGGCGCGGTTTTGCATCAGCCCGTCAAAGATGAGGTTGAGCGTCTGCCAGTTTTTGTGCGCCTCGCCGTCGGGCAGGATGATGCTGAAATGGGATACGCCTGCCGCATCCAATGCCGTCTGAAGCGTGCCGAGGTAGAGCGGGGCGACGGTTTCGTTGGCGATGATGGCGGCGCGTTTGCCCAAATGCGGTTTGAGCAGGCTTCCTGCCTGCGGCAGCAGTCCGTTGCCGATAAAGATGGGGTAGCTGTGGGACGGGGTGTGTACGGTCAGTGTTTTCATTGTTGTTCCTTAAAGTTTGAACCGCCGGCCCGCCGGGCGGGGCGCGGTTTGGTTTTCTGGGCGCGGCGCATATGCCGGTTTATCGGGATAAGCGTTTGAGCAGGGTTTGCACGGTTTCCCGGCAGTTTGCCGATTCTACGGTAAAGTCGGCGGTTTGGCGGTAAACGGGGTCGCGTGCGGCGTAGAGTTCACGTAATTTCGCCAAAGGATCGGCAACTTGCAGCAAAGGACGGCTGTTGTCGCAGCGCGTGCGTTCGAGCAGGGTTTCGGGCGGGGCGTGCAGATAGACGACCGTGCCGCTTTTGCGGATAAGGGCGCGGTTTTCTTCTTTTAACACCGCGCCGCCGCCGGTGGACAGGACGATATGGGGCAGGATAACCAGCTTTTTGAGTATGGCGGTTTCGCGCGAACGGAATCCCTGTTCGCCTTCCATTTCAAATATGGTGGGGATGGGAACGCCGGCGGCTGCGGCGATTTCGTGATCGCTGTCGTAAAAACGGTAATCCAGCCGCTGCGCCATTTGCCGGCCCAGCGTGGTTTTGCCCGCGCCCATCAGTCCGATGAGGATGAGTTTGCCGTTAAAGTTTTTCATCACAATTCCTTAATGTTTGACACCCCGCCTTTCGGGGCGACAGGGTTCGGGCTTGTCGGGTTACGGCGGAATTTTATACGAAATCGGCAGGGCGGCGGTACGTTTGGAAAAATAACCCGACCATCCCGAACCTTTCTGATTTTAAGGACAAATAAAAGAAATCAGGGAGGTTTTTTATTTCAGGCTGTGTTTTGACAATCCGTTGATTTCACTTATTTGTCAGGAAAAGGCAATTATCTTTGCTTAGGTAAACAATTATCCAATTGAATATATTGAAGATAATATGTTTATCAATACTATAGTGGATTAACAAAAACCAGTACGGCGTTGCCTCGCCTTGGCTCAAAGAGAACGATTCTCTAAGGTGCTGAAACACCAAGTGAATCGGTTCCGTACTATTTGTACTGTCTGCGGCTTCGTCGCCTTGTCCTGATTTTTGTTAATCCACTATAAAGACCGTTGGGCATCTGTCGCCGTCATTCCCGCGCAGGCGGAAATCCGAACACGTCCGCACGGAAACCCATATCCCGTCATTCCCACGAAAGTGGGAATCTAGAACGCAGGGTTGGAGAAACCGTTTTATCCGATAAGTTCCTGAACCGACAGACCTAGATTCCCGCCTGCGCGGGAATGACGGGGTTTTAAGTTGCTGTTTCGGGTTGCTGTTTTTTGTGGAAATGACGAGGCTTTGGGTTGTGAGGATTTACCCCTTCCGCCGTCATTCCCACAAAAGTGGGAATCCAGAAATGAAAAGCAACAGGAATTTATCGGAAATGACCGAAACTGACCGAAACTGAACGGACTGGATTCCCGCCTGCGCGGGAATGACGGCATTTCGGTCGCGGCAAAAAGCATAAAGAAAGGGCATATGCCGTAAAACATATGCCCTTATTTTGACGCATCAATAGCGCAGGCTGTTGCCGGCCGTACCCATAATCCTCGGGGTAATGAAAATCAGCAGTTCGCGGCGGTCGGTTTTTTTCCCGCGTGTTTTAAAGAGGTTGCCGATAACGGGGATGTCGCCCAACAGGGGGACTTTGGTCAGCGTATTGCCGTTGTCTTCTTCATAAATACCGCCGACAATCAATGTGCCGCCGTTTTCAACCATAGCCTGCGTATTCAGGTTTTTGGTCGAAATACACAGGATCGTCTGATTACCGGAGGCACATTGCGCAGGCGAGTCCTTGTTGATTTTGACGGTCATAATGATTTGGCCGTCGGGCGTGATGTTCGGCGTAACGGTCAGCCCCAAGACGGCTTTTTTGAGTTCCGTGTTCGTGCTGCTGCCGCCGTTCGCGATTGAGGTTACGGTGAAAGGAATTTCGTAACCGGATTCGATTTTGGCCTCTTTGCGGTTTTGGGTCAGCACGCGCGGATTGGCAAGCGTTTTGGTTTTTGAAAGCGATTCGGATGCGGACAATTCCAAATTCAAGGCACCGGAGGAAATCGCGCGCACCAGCGAAATGCTGTTTGCGGCAGCGGTAATCGGCAGGTTGATTTTGGTTTCGGCCCCCCATTTATCGTCGCCGCCGAAGCCGGAGTTTACCCCCCAGCCGAATGCGCTTGTATCATTTTTCAGCTTTTTCTTGCCTGTCGCGCCGAATTTAACGCCCAAATCGCGCGAGAAGCCGTCTGCCGCTTCGACGATACGCGCCTCAATCATCACTTGTTGCGCGGGTACGTCCAATTCGTCAATCAGTTTGCGGAATTTTTCGATGACGCTGCGGGTGTCGGTAACAATCAGGGTGTTGGTGGCGGGATCGATCAGCACGCTGCCCCTGCCGCTGATAAGCGTGTTGCGGTTTCCGGTCGTGTCGGCATTGTCCAAACGCAGGATGCTGCGGAATTCTTCCACATTTTTGTATTTCAACTGGAAGTTTTGGGAATACAGCGCACCCAAATCGGCAATGTCTTTTTCTGCCTGTAAGAGGGCTTTGTCTTTGGCAAGCAGCTCGTCGCGGGGCGCGATGTTGACGATATTCCCTTGCTGGCGCATATCGAGGTTGCGCGCCTGCATAACCAAATCCAAAGCCTGATCCCAAGGCACATCCTTGAGGGAGAGGGTCATTTTGCCGTTGACGGAGTCGCTGGCAACAATGTTCATTCCGGATTCTTTTGCCAAAATCTGCAGGATGGTGCGGATTTCGACATCTTGGAAGTCAAGGGAGATTTTCCGGCCTGTGAAGGTTTTGGGCGCATTGTTCACGCCGCCTGACTCGAGGTTTTGTTTTTTCGGCAGGACTTGGAAGGTAAAGTATCCGGGCGCGGCGGATTTGTTGACGAGTTCCCAGTTGCCGGCTGTTGTGATAATCAGCTGGGTGTCGTTATTGAGGCGTTTCAGCGTAACCTTTTGAACCGGTGTTTTAAAGTCTGCCACATCCAAACTGCGTTGGAGCGTGGTCGGCAGGGTATGGTTTTTCAGCGTAACGATGATGTGGTCGTGCTGTTGGCTGATGTCGGGCTGCCCGGCAAAGCCCAATGCAGCCAATTCGATAATGCCGGCATTTTTGCCGTCTTTGCGGAAATCGATATTGGTTTGTTTTGCTGGTGCTGCCGCCTGTTGTTTTGCTGGTGCTGCCGCCTGTTGTTTTGCTGGTGCTGCCGCCTGTTGTTTTGCTGATGCCGCCGCCTGTTGTTTTGCCGGGCTGAACGGTGCGGATACGGATACTACGGACTCGGTAAACGGTGCGGCAGCCTGTTGTTTTGCCGGGGTAAAGGGTTCGGATACGGATACTGCGGACTTGGTAGACGGTGCGGCAGCCTGTTGTTTTGCCGGTGCGGCAGGCGCGGCTTTTACGGCGGGGCGTGCGGGGGCGGACACGGTATCGTCCGATTCGTTAATGAATATCCAAACTTTGTTCCCGCGTACTTCGGTATTGTATTGGCCCGGTTTGTTCAGATTCAGAACCAGACGCGCACGGCTGCTGTTTTGTGCGGCACTGATTTTGCTCAACAGAGGATCGGCATATTCGAGTACCTGTTGATCCATGGAAATGCCGGTTTGTTCAAAGTCCAAGGCGATGCGGGCCGGTGAGGAGGTTACGAAGCCGGTCGGGTTGACAATCTCTTTGTCAAAGCTGACTTTGACGATTTTCTGTTTGTTGGGCAGGGAGGAAACTTTGATGTCTGTAATGTTTCCTGCCGATGCTGTCTGAAAGGCGGCGGTTGCGACAAAGAGACCGGAAATGATTTTTGTCAGTTTGGTATTCATAATGGAGTAATCCTCTTCTTAATTTTGTTCTGCGGCAGGTGCTGCCGCTTGTTCGGTGTTTTTGTCGGAAGAATTCAACAGCAGTTCTGCTTTACGGGAAACCCAGTTGCCCGTGCTGTCTTCTATTAGCTCGTTCAGGACGATGCTGTCGTCGGTAATGCTTTCGATTCTACCGTAGTTTTGTCCCAAATAGTTGCCGACACCGACAGTGTAGACATAACCTTCAGCCTCGATGAAGCCGGAGACTTTCTGTCCGGACTTCAAAATGCCGACATAACGCATATTTTCCAAACTGAATTTTTCCAGCGTTTCTTTAATACGCTTGGTGTCGGGGGCATTTTCCCCTTTTTTGTCGGTTTCCATGCGGCGGAAGTCGAATGCGTTCGGCCCTGTAAGCTGCGGCGGGCTGTATACCGGCGCAACCGGCAGGGTAGGTGCTTGGAAAGGTATGATTTCTGCTTTGGCTTCGCGTCGCGTTTGTGCCATCCATTCGTTTAGGTCCTCAGAACCTTGGGAACACGCGGAGAGAGCCAGAAAGCTGATGAGTAAGGCATAGTGTTTCATGGTTTCCCTAACGTAAGTTATTTTTGCTCGGCATTTTGTGCCGCTTCTGCGGCAAGCTCTTCTACGGATTTTGCTTGGTAGGTGGTGGCAATGGCGCTGAGGTTCAGGATGCTGCTCTTGCCGTCAGGATTGCCGCCGTTTTCCGGAGATTGGGCGATTTTCAGCGACTCAAGGGTAATGATTCGGGAGAGGCTGCCGACATCGCGGGTAAATTGGCTGATCTGTTCGTAATTTCCGGTAATGGAAATGGAATAGGGTAATCTTTTGATGGGGCCGTCATCTACGGGAGGTTGGGGCATAACGCTGTCCAAGCGCAGACCGTTGCTCGAACCTGCCTGATGAAGCTCTTGAACCAGATTGGGAATTTCTGCATCTGTCGGCAGCTGTTTCAACATGATATCGAAGGCAGAGCGGATTGAGGCAAGTTCGTCCCTCAGGTTGTTCAGGCTGGCCGCGTCGATACTTTTCTGTTTGTAGGTGTTTTTCAGTTCGGTTTCTTTTGCTTCGTATTCCTCAAGGGATTCCATCTGGCTTTTGAACAATCCGGCATAACCGAGCCCCAGCACGGCGGCAACGGCCAGCAGGGCGATAAAAAGCCTGGCAGGAAGGTTGAGCAGGTGAAGGTTGTTGAGATCCAAGTTGGTTTTAGATGATTTAGAAGCCATTCAGTTTGCCTCCTGTGCGTTTCCCGAAGCCGGATTCTCTTTGGATTCGGCCGCCTTTACGATGGGTTGTAATGTTGCCTGAAGGGTAAATTCTTGATGCGAATTGTTTTTCTTGATGCTTAACAATTCGGGTTGCTTGAATATGCCGGTATTGGGCATCGCCCTCATCATGGCGGCAACGCGGTTGTCGCTGGATGTCCTGCCGCTGAGCCGATAAGAGTCGGCGGTAACGGCATCCAGCGAGGTCAGGTAGGTGCTTCCGGGGACGGCCTCATTCAGGCTGTCGAGGATTTTTGCGGCTTGGAGGCGTTTGAGCTGGAGCTCCTCGATTTTGTTTTTCTTAATCAGGAAGGCATCTTTTTCCTGTTTGAGCTTTTGTATTTCCGACAGCTCGGTATCCAAGTGTGCGATGGAGGTTTCCAGCAGCGTGTTTCTTTCCGACTGGTTATTGATCATATTGTCGATAAACAGGTAGGTTGCCGCAACGGCGGCAACGCCCGTCAGCACGGCACCGTACATCAGCGTTTTAAACTGCTGCTGTTTGCGCTTGTTCATCTCTTCCCTGTAGGGGAGGAGGTTGATTTTGATTAAATTGTTCATAATTATAATCCCCGTACCGCCAAACCGAACGCCCTGGTCAGTGTCGGCGCATCAAGTTCGAATTGTTGTTTGTCTGTTTTGAGGTTGTCCGCAAAATAACGCGCGGGATGGACGCATTGTACATCTGCATTGGTTTGTGAGGCGACGGTTTGGGCGATGCCTTCCTGGCGCGCCGCTTCCCCGGTCAGCAGGATATGCTTGATGTCGGTCATATCGTCTGCGGTCTGCGTGGTGTAATAAAACTGCAAGACCCTTTGTATTTCTTGGGTAATCTGCTGGTTGAAATAGTTTGCCACGCTTTCTTGGTAATCGGAAGGTTTTTGCGGGGAGTTGATGATTTCTTCCGCTTTTTCTTCTGTTACCTGATAGGTGCGCTGGATGAGTTGGTTGAGCTGTTCTTCGCTGACGGAGGTTTCCTGTTTGTATAGGATTTTTCCGTCTTGGATGACCAAGGCGTAGGTCTGTGCGGCATATACGCCGAAAATGGCGACTTTTTCGGCTGCAAGCTCGGGGGCGAAATGGTTTATCCATAGCGCGTAGGCGTTGTATTGTCCGAAAATGTCCACATCAAGCGCGGATAATTTCATACCGGCGGCGTTGAATGCGTCAATCAGGGGTTCGATTTCATCCTTTCTCGATGCGACGGCCAACACAGCTTCGCCGGCGGCCGATTGGGACAAGACCTGATAGTCGTAATTGGCTTCTTCGAGCGATATCGAGCTGACTTCGGAGATGGAGGACTCCACGAACCCCTGCAGGTCTAATTCTGCATCTTTGTCTGTGTAGGTCAATTGTTCGATGGTTGCCAAATTTTGCGGGACGGACGCGATGATGTTTTTGCACGAAGTACCCAGTTTGGCATAGGCTTGTTGCAAATATGTAACAAGTTGATCGTAATTTTGGACTTTATTGCCTTGAATGATATTCTTTGGTAATTTGGCAATGACGTATTTTTCCAATTGAATTTGGTTTAAACTACGTCCTGACAATTGGACCATTTTGATGGAATGCTGGTCGATATCGATGCCGATTGCCGCGCGGTTATTGAGTCCCGAAGATTTTTTAGGGAGCTTGGCATCTGTTTTTTTAGGGTTTTTCAAGCTTTTAAACAAGCGCATGATGAAAGTTCCTGCTTTATTTGTACAGTGAGTAACCGTTTCGGTATCCGTAATGGATTCCTTGTTCTTTGCACATTGAAACCGTGCTTTGTAGAAATCGGTTGCTATTTTACTTTATTTAATACCAATAATGGTAAATTATTATTCAGCTATGATTAAAAAGATTTTAACGACTTGTTTTGGTTTGGTTTTTGGGTTTTGTGTATTTGGAGTGGGTTTGGTTGCCATTGCTATTTTGGTAACGTATCCGAAACTGCCGTCTTTGGATTCTTTGCAGCATTACCAGCCTAAAATGCCGTTGACTATTTATTCGGCGGATGGGGAAGTCATCGGTATGTATGGGGAGCAGCGGCGCGAATTTACAAAAATCGGCGATTTCCCAGAGGTGTTGCGGAATGCGGTTATCGCCGCCGAGGATAAACGCTTTTACCGGCATTGGGGGGTGGATGTTTGGGGTGTTGCCCGCGCTGCCGTCGGCAATGTCGTGTCCGGCAGCGTGCAGTCGGGTGCGAGTACGATTACGCAGCAGGTGGCGAAAAATTTTTATTTGAGCAGTGAAAAAACGTTCACACGCAAATTCAATGAGGTGTTGCTTGCCTATAAAATCGAGCAGTCTTTAAGCAAAGACAAAATCCTCGAGTTGTATTTCAATCAGATTTACCTCGGTCAGCGCGCCTATGGTTTTGCATCTGCCGCGCAAATCTATTTCAATAAGAATGTCCGAGATTTGACTTTGGCGGAAGCCGCCATGCTTGCGGGACTGCCCAAGGCTCCGTCTGCCTATAATCCGATTGTTAATCCAGAACGTGCCAAGTTGCGCCAGAAGTATATTTTGAACAATATGCTCGAGGAGAAGATGATTACCGTGCAACAGCGCGATCAGGCGTTGAATGAGGAACTGCATTACGAGCGGTTTGTTCGGAAAATCGATCAGAGTGCGTTATATGTGGCGGAAATGGTGCGTCAGGAACTGTATGAGAAATACGGTGAAGATGCCTATACGCAGGGTTTTAAGGTTTATACCACGGTCCGCGCCGATCATCAGAAGGTGGCAACCGAGGCATTGCGCAAGGCTCTACGGAATTTCGATCGCGGCAGCAGCTACCGCGGTGCGGAAAACTATATCGATTTGAGTAAGAGTGAAGATGTCGAGGAGACTGTCAGCCAGTATCTGTCGGGACTCTATACCGTCGATAAAATGGTTCCCGCCGTTGTGTTGGATGTGACTAAAAAGAAAAATGTCGTCATACAGCTGCCCGGCGGCAGGCGGGTTACGCTTGACAGGCGCGCCTTGGGTTTTGCGGCCCGCGCGGTCAATAATGAAAAAATGGGGGAGGACCGTATCCGCAGGGGCGCGGTCATCCGTGTCAAAAACAACGGCGGGCGTTGGGCGGTGGTTCAAGAGCCGTTGCTGCAGGGGGCTTTGGTTTCGCTGGATGCAAAAACCGGAGCTGTGCGCGCGCTGGTCGGCGGTTATGATTTTCACAGCAAAACATTCAATCGTGCCGTTCAGGCAATGCGGCAGCCGGGTTCGACCTTTAAGCCGTTTGTCTATTCGGCGGCATTATCTAAGGGGATGACCGCGTCCACAGTGGTTAACGATGCGCCGATTTCCCTGCCGGGGAAAGGGCCGAACGGTTCGGTTTGGACACCTAAAAATTCAGACGGCAGATATTCCGGCTACATTACTTTGAGACAGGCTCTGACGGCTTCCAAGAATATGGTTTCCATCCGTATTTTGATGTCTATCGGTGTCGGTTACGCGCAACAGTATATCCGGCGTTTCGGCTTCAGGTCGTCCGAGCTGCCGGCAAGCCTGTCTATGGCTTTAGGTACGGGCGAGACAACGCCGTTGAAAGTGGCGGAGGCATATAGCGTATTTGCGAACGGCGGATATAGGGTTTCTTCGCACGTAATCGATAAGATTTATGACAGAGACGGCAGGTTGCGCGCCCAAATGCAACCTTTGGTGGCTGGGCAAAATGCGCCTCAGGCAATCGATCCGCGCAATGCCTATATTATGTATAAGATTATGCAGGATGTGGTCCGTGTTGGTACGGCAAGGGGGGCAGCTGCGTTGGGAAGAACGGATATTGCCGGTAAAACGGGTACGACCAATGACAATAAGGATGCGTGGTTTGTCGGTTTTAACCCTGATGTGGTTACTGCCGTATATATCGGCTTCGACAAACCTAAGAGTATGGGGCGTGTCGGCTACGGCGGTACGATTGCGGTGCCGGTTTGGGTGGACTATATGCGTTTTGCGTTGAAAGGAAAGCAGGGCAAGGGGATGAAAATGCCTGAAGGTGTGGTCAGCAGCAATGGCGAATACTATATGAAGGAACGTATGGTAACCGATCCGGGCTTGACGCTGGACAACAGCGGTATTGCGCCGCAACCTTCCCGACGGGCAAAAGAAGATGACGGGGGCGCGGCAGAAGGCGGACGGCAGGCGGCGGATGACGAAGTCCGCCAAGATATGCAGGAAACGCCGGTGCTTCCGAGTAATACTGGTTCCAAACAGCAGCAGTTGGATTCTCTGTTTTAAAGACTCCGCAAAATGCCGTCTGAAAGACTTTTCAGACGGCATTTTAGATTTGGCAGTGGCAATTTTTTAAATGTTTGCGGTCGGTCAAGTGGGGGGAATACGGTTTCCGTATAATTGGGGTCAGTTTTCCTCTGGAGAGGAAGCGGCGGCATCTGCTGCGTCCAACCAGCTTCCGACAGTTCGGTTGGCCTCGTCAATACCTTGTTTTTTCAGGCTGGAAAACAGCTGTACGCTGATGTTTTGCCTGTCGGAATAAGGTTTGAGCAGTTTTTTGACTTGGGACAGGGTTTTTATCTGTTCGTTTTTGGATAATTTGTCGGCTTTTGACAGCAGGATGTGAACCGGTCTGCCGGTCGTGTGGAAAAAATCCAGCATACGGATGTCGAGTTCTTTTAAAGGATGGCGGGCATCCATAATCAAAACCAGCCCGATAAGCTGTTTGCGCTGTTGCAGATAGTCGCCGAGCAGATTGACCCAATGTGCGCGTACTGCTTCGGGGACTTGGGCATAACCGTAGCCGGGCAAATCGACCATAAAATTGCCGTTCTGCAGCTCGAAGAAGTTGATATGCTGCGTCCGTCCGGGTGTTTTTGAAACGTAGGCAAGACGGACATGGTTGGTCAGGGTATTGATGGCACTGGATTTTCCGGCATTGCTCCTGCCGACAAAGGCAATTTCGAGAGGGGTGTCGGGCAGGTCTTTAAGGTGGTTGATCGTCGTGAAGAATTTGGCGTTTTGAAAAAGGTTCATGGGCATATCCTTGTTTTCCGCCGCCGTTTGTCCGACAGCAAAAATATGCGGTTGGTTTTATGTGAAACACAGTGGTAATTTAATGTAAATTTAGTATAGAATAACACGTTTACAGAATCATCGGTTTTAATCGGGTCAAAAATCCCGTATTTGAATATAAAAAGAGCATTGTTGCGTTATCCAATGCTGTAATCAGGAGCACTCCATGAAACGATTGACTTTATTGGCCTTTGTTTTGGCTGCCGGTGCGGTTTCCGCCTCTCCCAAAGCAGACGTGGAAAAAGGCAAACAGGTTGCCGCAACGGTTTGTGCGGCTTGCCATGCAGCAGACGGTAACAGCGGCATTGCGATGTATCCGCGTTTGGCGGCACAGCATACTGCTTACATCTATCATCAAACTATCGGCATCCGCGACGGTAAACGCACCCACGGTTCGGCAGCTGTGATGAAACCGGTGGTAATGAATTTGAGCGATCAGGATATTTTGAACGTATCCGCATTCTATGCCAAACAGCAGCCCAAATCCGGTGAAGCCAATCCTAAGGAAAATCCCGAATTGGGTGCGAAAATCTATCGCGGCGGTTTGAGCGATAAAAAAGTGCCGGCGTGTATGTCCTGCCACGGTCCGAGCGGTGCGGGTATGCCGGGAGGCGGAAGCGAAATTCAGGCTTATCCGCGTTTGGGCGGTCAGCATCAGGCATATATTGTTGAACAGATGAATGCCTACAAGTCCGGTCAGCGTAAAAATACCATCATGGAAGATATTGCAAACCGTATGTCTGAAGAAGATTTGAAAGCGGTCGCCAACTTTATCCAAGGTTTGCGTTAATTCCGCAATAGTCTGTTTTAGAGGCCGTCTGAAAAGTTTTCAGACGGCTTCAGGCAATTCTGCGATAAGTTTTTTCAATCGCAACCGTTGGAATCGATGCAGGCTGTCTTCATTGTCTTGAAATAAAAAGCATCAAGACAGTAGAATCGGGACGTTGTTTTCTGTTTGCCCAATTCTGCTTTCCCATATTCCTGATGGCGGAATAAACACACAATGAGTAAATCCCGTAGATCTCCCCCACTTCTTTCCCGTCCGTGGTTCGCTTTTTTCAGCTCCATGCGCTTTGCAGTCGCTTTGCTCAGTCTGCTGGGTATTGCATCGGTTATCGGTACGGTGTTGCAGCAAAACCAGCCGCAGACGGATTATTTGGTCAAATTCGGATCGTTTTGGGCGCAGATTTTTGGTTTTCTGGGACTGTATGACGTCTATGCTTCGGCATGGTTTGTCGTTATCATGATGTTTTTGGTGGTTTCTACCAGTTTGTGCCTGATTCGCAATGTGCCGCCGTTCTGGCGCGAAATGAAGTCTTTTCGGGAAAAGGTTAAAGAAAAATCTCTGGCGGCGATGCGCCATTCTTCGCTGTTGGATGTAAAAATTGCGCCCGAGGTTGCCAAACGTTATCTGGAAGTACAAGGTTTTCAGGGAAAAACCATTAACCGTGAAGACGGGTCGGTTCTGATTGCCGCCAAAAAAGGCACAATGAACAAATGGGGCTATATCTTTGCCCATGTTGCTTTGATTGTCATTTGCCTGGGCGGGTTGATAGACAGTAACCTGCTGTTGAAACTGGGTATGCTGACCGGTCGGATTGTTCCGGACAATCAGGCGGTTTATGCCAAGGATTTCAAGCCCGAAAGTATTTTGGGTGCGTCCAATCTCTCATTTAGGGGCAACGTCAATATTTCCGAGGGGCAGAGTGCGGATGTGGTTTTCCTGAATGCCGACAACGGGATATTGGTTCAGGACTTGCCTTTTGAAGTCAAACTGAAAAAATTCCATATCGATTTTTACAATACGGGTATGCCGCGTGATTTCGCCAGCGATATTGAAGTGACGGACAAGGCAACCGGTGAGAAACTCGAGCGCACCATCCGCGTGAACCATCCTTTGACCTTGCACGGCATCACGATTTATCAGGCGAGTTTTGCCGACGGCGGTTCGGATTTGACATTCAAGGCGTGGAATTTGGGTGATGCTTCGCGCGAGCCTGTCGTGTTGAAGGCAACATCCATACACCAGTTTCCGTTGGAAATTGGCAAACACAAATATCGTCTTGAGTTCGATCAGTTCACTTCTATGAATGTGGAGGACATGAGCGAGGGCGCGGAACGGGAAAAAAGCCTGAAATCCACGCTGAACGATGTCCGCGCCGTTACTCAGGAAGGTAAAAAATACACCAATATCGGCCCTTCCATTGTTTACCGTATCCGTGATGCGGCAGGGCAGGCGGTCGAATATAAAAACTATATGCTGCCGGTTTTGCAGGAACAGGATTATTTTTGGATTACCGGCACGCGCAGCGGCTTGCAGCAGCAATACCGCTGGCTGCGTATCCCCTTGGACAAGCAGTTGAAAGCGGACACCTTTATGGCATTGCGTGAGTTTTTGAAAGATGGGGAAGGGCGCAAACGTCTGGTTGCCGACGCAACCAAAGGCGCACCTGCCGAAATCCGCGAACAATTCATGCTGGCTGCGGAAAACACGCTGAACATCTTTGCACAAAAAGGCTATTTGGGATTGGACGAATTTATTACGTCCAATATCCCGAAAGAGCAGCAGGATAAGATGCAGGGCTATTTCTACGAAATGCTTTACGGCGTGATGAACGCTGCTTTGGATGAAACCATACGCCGGTACGGCTTGCCCGAATGGCAGCAGGATGAAGCGCGGAATCGTTTCCTGCTGCACAGTATGGATGCGTACACGGGTTTGACCGAATATCCCGCGCCTATGCTGCTGCAACTTGATGGGTTTTCCGAGGTGCGTTCGTCGGGTTTGCAGATGACCCGTTCCCCGGGTGCGCTTTTGGTCTATCTCGGCTCGGTGCTGTTGGTATTGGGTACGGTATTGATGTTTTATGTGCGCGAAAAACGGGCGTGGGTATTGTTTTCAGACGGCAAAATCCGTTTTGCCATGTCTTCGGCCCGCAGCGAACGGGATTTGCAGAAGGAATTTCCAAAACACGTCGAGAGTCTGCAACGGCTCGGCAAGGACTTGAATCATGACTGAACACTATAAAACCCTTCCGGAACACGAGCTGCTGATTCAGAAGTCTTTGATCAGCAATCTGAATCTTTGGGATTGGGTATTTGCCGTGCTGGTTTTTGCGGCTACGGTTTTCGTACAGACCCGTTCCGGTATGCATATGGACATTTACGAAACGGTCATGTTGTGGGCAAGTGCCGGTATTGCCGTGTTTTTGGGTTGGTTTTTCAAACCGATGCGCTGGTTTGTTCCTTTAAGCGTATTGCTTGCCTATGCCGCCGTCGGTTTGTACGGAGGCGACATCAAATCGGCAGAGATTTTCCTGTTGCGGTATTTCCTCAGCAGCCAGTCGGCGATCATGTGGCAGTGCGCCTTTGTCTTTTTCGCCCTGTTCGCCTATATTTCGGGCGCGGTTTTGGCAAGCGTAAAAAATGTGCCGACCAACACGCTGTTGGGTATGGGAACCGTGTTTGCATGGGTGTCTGCCGTAGCAGGCTTTACCGGTCTGCTGGTACGTTGGCACGAAAGCTATCTGCTCCGTCCCGATGCGGGGCATATTCCGGTTTCCAACCTGTATGAAGTGTTCATCCTGTTTTTGGTGATTACCGCGCTGATGTATCTTTATTATGAAGGTAAGTTCGCCATACAGAAATTGGGCGGCTTCGTGTTCGGCTTTATGGCGGTCGTGGTTGGATTTGTCTTGTGGTACAGCGTGTCCCGCGAGGCGCATACCATCCAGCCGCTGATTCCCGCGCTCCAGTCCTGGTGGATGAAAATCCACGTTCCGGCAAACTTTATCGGTTACGGCGCGTTTTGCATTTCCGCGATGCTCGGTATTGCCGAACTGGTTTCCCTGCGTGCGGAAGGAAAAGGCGGAAAACTGTGGCTGCCGCCGTCGGCATTGATCGACGAGGTGATGTATAAGGCGATTGCCGTCGGCTTTCTGTTCTTTACCATTGCCACCATTTTGGGTGCGCTGTGGGCGGCAGATGCTTGGGGACGCTATTGGAGTTGGGATCCGAAAGAGACGTGGGCGTTCATCGTCTGGCTCAATTACGCCGTTTGGCTGCACTTGCGGCTGGTTGCCGGTTGGCGCGGCAAAGTGCTGGCGTGGTGGGCGATTATCGGTTTGTTCGTAACCGCATTTGCCTTTATCGGCGTGAATATGTTTTTGAGCGGGCTGCATTCTTACGGAACGCTTTGATACGGTGCGACGATGCCGTCTGAACGGTCTTCAGACGGCATGTTCCGTTTTTGGGATACGGCAGTCGTGCCGAAATCCGCTAAAATACGTTTTTCAGTTTTTAACGGCATCAGACCATGTTGGTATTAGGAATCGAGTCTTCTTGCGACGAAACAGGTGTTGCGCTTTACGATACGGAACGTGGATTGCGGGCGCACTGCCTGCACACTCAAATGGCAATGCACGCCGAATACGGCGGGGTTGTGCCGGAATTGGCAAGCCGCGACCATATCCGCCGCCTTGTTCCGTTGACGGAAGGCTGTCTGGCGCAGGCAGGCGCATCGTATGGCGACATTGACGCGGTTGCCTTTACGCAGGGGCCCGGTTTGGGCGGCGCGCTGCTGGCGGGTTCGAGCTACGCCAACGCGCTGGCTTTAGCGTTGGACAAGCCTGTTATTCCCGTCCATCATTTGGAAGGACATCTGCTGTCGCCGCTGTTGGCGGAGGAAAAACCCGACTTTCCTTTTGTCGCGCTGTTGGTTTCGGGCGGGCATACGCAGATTATGGCGGTCAGGGGCATAGGCGACTACGCGCTTTTGGGCGAGAGCGTCGATGATGCGGCGGGCGAGGCATTCGACAAAACGGCGAAACTGCTGGGCTTGCTGTATCCGGGCGGTGCGAAACTGTCGGAACTTGCGGAATCGGGCAGGTTCGAAGCGTTTGTTTTTCCGCGCCCGATGATTCATTCCGACGATTTGCAGATGAGTTTTTCAGGTTTGAAAACCGCCGTATTGACCGCCGTCGAGAAAGTGCGCGCGGAAAACGGGGCGGATGACATTCCTGAGCAGACACGCAACGACATCTGCCGTGCGTTTCAAGATGCGGTAGTCGATGTGTTGGCGGCGAAAGTGAAAAAAGCCCTGTTGCAGACAGGGTTCAGAACCGTAGTGGTCGCCGGCGGGGTCGGTGCAAACCGCAAGCTCCGTGAAACTTTCGGCAACATGACGGTGCAAATCCCGACCCCCAAAGGCAAGCCGAAACATCCGTCCGAAAAAGTCAGCGTGTTTTTCCCGCCGACGGCATACTGCACGGACAACGGTGCCATGATTGCCTTTGCCGGTGCGATGCACCTGGGCAAGGGCAGGGAGGTCGGTGCGTTCAATGTCCGTCCGCGCTGGCCGCTGTCGGAAATCGTCAGATGACAAAATGCCGTCTGAAATTGTTCAGACGGCATTTTTATTTTCGTTACGGCATTTTGTAGCGGTTGTACATAAACAGATACTGCGTCGGAAAACGGCGTATCCAATATTCGGCATTGCGGTTGAACACGGCGGCATCATGGGCTTTGTCGCCGTTCAATTCCCCTTGGACGGGGCGGATGTGCAAATCGAAACCTTGTCCGCCAGGCAGGCGTTCGCAGCAGAAAAACAGGGTTTTCACGCCTTTGACGTGTGCCAATTTTGCCGCCAGCGTCATGGTATAGGCAGGTTTGCCGAAGAAATCCACCCATACGCCTTCCCCGCCTTCTTGAGGGGAGGGGACGTGGTCGGGCAGGACGATGGTTGCTTCGCCCGAACGCAGGGCTTTGATGATTTGTTTGACCCCTTGTATGCTGGTAGGCGCGGTTTTTCCTTTGCCGCGAACCCTGCCCGCCTGCATGATTTTGTCTATCGCTTTGATTTTCGGCGGTTTGTACATGGCGGTCAGCGGGAACGGAAGCTGCTGGCTGATGTAGCGTCCGCCCAAATCGTAGCTGCCGATGTGCGGCGTGATGAATAGCAGCCCTTCGTGTTTGTCCAAAGCCTGCTGCACATGTTCCCAGCCGTGTACCGCTTTGAACATTGTTTCTATGTCTTCCGGTTTTCTGAAAAACGCGGGGGCAAGTTCCAAACCGCCTTTTGCCGTTTCCGCAAAAACGGCTTTGACCGTTTTGGGGTCGGGGTTCAAACCCGCCTGCCGCATATTGGCGACGATGCGCGCGCGGTCTTCCTTTAAAAGGTAAAACGCCAGATGTCCGAGCCGGTTTCCCAGCGTGTGCAGACAGGAAAGCGGCAGCAGGGAGAGGCATTTGAGCAGGGCGGTCAACAGGATGTGCATGGCGGTTCGCAAAGGGGGAAACAGCCTGAATTGTAAACGAAACATGCCGTCTGAAAAAGGGAAGTATTGCGGCAATATGCCTTTTCTGCTACGATGCGTGCTGCATTAAGAGTTGGGAATTCCATGCCAACCTGCTTTTCAAAAGGAAAAGTAAGGTGGACGGTTGAAAAGCCGATGTGGCTCACCAGAGCAATCCAAACCCGCTTGATGCGGGAATTTTTTTGCCTGTAAGAAACGTACGGGCAGAGATTCCAAAGTGCTATTCAAATGGGAATATTTCTCAACTGAATGGTATGAATAGGGAAATTTTGCTATATTTCCCGCTGTCGACATTATGTTCATACAACATGCCGTCTGAAGAAGATGGTTTGTTTTTCAAGGAAAATCTCAATGAGCGAATATCTGTTTACTTCCGAATCGGTATCCGAAGGCCATCCGGATAAAGTTGCCGACCAAGTATCCGATGCGATTTTGGATGCCATCTTGGCGCAAGACCCAAAAGCACGTGTCGCCGCAGAAACCTTGGTCAACACAGGCTTGTGCGTATTGGCAGGCGAAATTACCACCACCGCCCAAGTAGACTACATCAAAGTCGCACGCGAAACCATCAAACGCATCGGCTACAACTCCTCCGAGCTGGGCTTTGATGCCAACGGCTGCGCAGTCGGCGTGTACTACGACCAGCAATCCCCCGACATCGCCCAAGGCGTGAACGAAGGCGAAGGCATCGACTTGAACCAGGGCGCGGGCGACCAAGGTTTGATGTTCGGCTATGCCTGTGACGAAACCCCTACCCTGATGCCGTTTGCCATCTATTACAGCCACCGCCTGATGCAGCGTCAAAGCGAATTGCGCAAAGACGGCCGCCTGCCTTGGCTGCGTCCTGATGCCAAAGCCCAACTGACCGTGGTTTACGACAGCGAAACCGGCAAAGTAAAACGCATCGACACCGTCGTCCTGTCTACCCAGCACGATCCGTCCATCGCTTACGAAGAGCTGAAAAACGCCGTAATCGAACACATCATCAAACCGGTTCTGCCGTCTGAACTGCTGACCGACGAAACCAAATACCTGATCAACCCGACCGGCCGCTTCGTTATCGGCGGCCCGCAAGGCGACTGCGGTTTGACCGGCCGTAAAATCATCGTCGATACCTACGGCGGCGCGGCTCCGCACGGCGGCGGCGCATTCTCCGGCAAAGACCCGTCCAAAGTGGACCGTTCCGCCGCTTACGCCTGCCGCTATGTCGCAAAAAACATCGTCGCCGCAGGTTTGGCAACCCAATGCCAAATCCAAGTTTCCTACGCCATCGGCGTTGCCGAACCGACTTCGATTTCCATCGATACTTTCGGCACCGGCAAAATCAGCGAAGAAAAACTGATTGCCTTAGTTCGCGAACATTTCGACCTGCGCCCCAAAGGCATCGTCCAAATGCTCGATCTCTTGCGCCCGATTTACAGTAAATCCGCCGCTTACGGACATTTCGGCCGCGAAGAACCTGAGTTCACTTGGGAGCGCACCGACAAAGCTGCTGCATTGAGGGCGGCAGCGGGGCTGTAATTCCGGTTTGAAAATCAAAAATGCCGTCTGAACAGTTCAGACGGCATTTTTATATAGTGGATTAACAAAAATCAGGACAAGGCGACGAAGCCGCAGACAGTACAGATAGTACGGAACCGATTCACTTGGTGCTTCAGCACCTTAGAGAATCGTTCTCTTTGAGCTAAGGTGAGGCAACGCCGTACTGGTTTAAATTTGGGGCTGTCCTAGATAACTAGGGAAATTCAAATTAAGTTAGAGTTGCCCCTATGAGAAAAAGTCGTCTAAGCCGGTATAAACAAAATAAACTCATTGAACTGTTTGTCGCAGGTGTAACTGCAAGAACGGCAGCAGAGTTAGTAGGCGTTAATAAAAATACCGCAGCCTATTATTTTCATCGTTTACGATTACTTATTTATCAAAACAGTCCGCATTTGGAAATGTTTGATGGCGAAGTAGAAGCAGATGAAAGTTATTTTGGCGGACAACGCAAAGGCAAACGCGGTCGCGGTGCTGCCGGTAAAGTCGCCGTATTCGGTCTTTTGAAGCGAAATGGTAAGGTTTATACGGTTACAGTACCGAATACTCAAACCGCTACTTTATTTCCTATTATCCGTGAACAAGTGAAACCTGACAGCATTTTTTATACGGATTGTTATCGTAGCTATGATGTATTAGATGTGCGCGAATTTAGCCATTTTAGCTTCGCTGAAACTTCGTTTTCGTATCAATCACAGCACACATTTTGCCGAACGACAAAACCATATTAATGGAATTGAGAACTTTTGGAATCAGGCAAAACGTCATTTACGCAAGTTTAACGGCATTCCCAAAGCGCATTTTGAGCTGTATTTAAAGGAGTGCGAATGGCGTTTTAACAACAGTGAGATAAAAGTTCTTGTTCCATTTTAAAACAATTAGTAAAATCGAGTTTGTCCTAGTTATCTAGGACAGCCCCTTAAATTTAATCCACTATATTTTCCTGTTTCAGGCTCGGCGTTCTTTGCACATCAGTTTCGCATCCAGCCAGCCATCGCCGCCGGAGATGATGTTGTTGGCAACGAAGTTGTCCAAGTCTGGCAGCAGGGAAACGGCGCGGCCGCTGTTGATGATGACGACCACCGCCATCGGTTTGTCGCCCAGCCAATAACCTGCAAGGGCGCGGACATTGTTGAGCGTGCCGGTTTTTAAGCGCAACAGCCCGCCGCTTTGTTTGAAGCGGTTGCGTAAAGTTCCGTCTGTGCCGGCGATGGGTAGCGTGTCGATGAAATCTTGTGCAAACGGGCTGAAATAAGCCGTTTCCAACATTTGCGCCATCATTCTCGCCGTTACCCTTTCTTTTCTGGACAGGCCCGAACCGTTTTCCAAAACCAAATCCGCAACATCGATGCCCGATACGGCAAGTTCGCGCCGGACGGCAGACGCCGCCTGTTCGGAAACGGCGGGCAGTTTGCCGTCGCCGCCGAGTTTGAGGAAGACGGAACGCGCAATTAGATTGTCCGAACGCTTGTTCATGTCCGTCAAAATTTCTTTCATCGGTTTGGCGTGTGCAACGGCAAGTGTCTGCGCGCCTTCCGGCGTGTCGGCTATGCCGATACCGTCTGAAATCCGTCCGCCGCCGAGCAGCCAGTGGTTGGTAAAACTTTGCCGGATCAGTTCGTCAAGCGCGAACATCCGGACACCGACAGGCTTGCCCAAACAGCTCTCGGGAATATTGCCGCGCAATTTCAGCGTATTGTCCGAAAAAGATGCACGCATCAGTTTTTTGATCGAAGGGCAGGCAGCTTGGGAGGCGGTAATTTTCAAGTTGTTTTGGGCGAAAATATGCGGCAAAGGCGGATCGGTGAGGATGTCGGTACTGCCGGCGGCATTGCGTTCGGCGCGCACCATAACCATACCGGCAGACAGCATAGTTGGATTGGGGGGCGTCATAAACGGCGAACCGCTGTCGGCTTCGAAATCGTCGGGGCTGCCGACTTCGCCCCACAGGCTGTGGTCGAGCATCAGGTGTCCCGTGATATTGAGTATGCCTTGTTCGCGCAACTGTTTTTGAGCATCAAGCAGGTTTTCCTGATTGAAAACGGGGTCGCCGCTGCCCGCCCAATATAGGTTTCCGTCAAGCGTGCCGTCGTTTACCGTACCGTTGCTTTTAAACTCGGTCGCCCAGCGGTAATTGCTGCCGAAGGTTTTGAAGGCGGCAAACGCGGTAACGAGTTTCATTGTGGAGGCGGGGTTGACGGGGACATCCGAGCGGTGGTCAATGATGACTTTTCCGCTGTCAAGCTCTTGGACATATACGGCGATTTCGTTTTGCGGAATGCGGCCGGTATCGAGCGCGTGTGCGGCGAGGGAGGCGAGAAGCAGCAGCAGGGAGGCCGCTGTTTTGGGGAAATTCATAGGTAAATCTGTTACATAAAAAAAGCAATTATAAGGCAAAGCCGGATAAGTGGGAACGCTGTGGCGGCGGGCCGGCTTGTTTGCAGGGGAAATCACATATATAATAATCGCTATCATTATGAAATGATTGAGACGCACAAACTTAATATTCAGGAGGAATGATTATGGCTAAGAAAATCAGTATTTTGGTGGGCAGCCTGCGCCGTGCTTCTTTTGCGCGCAAAGTGGCATTGAATGCGGCGGAGATGTTCCCCGAAGGCTGGCAGGCGGAAATCGTTGAAATCGGACATCTGCCGCTTTACAATTTCGATTATGACGACCCTGCGGTGGAAGATGTGCCGCTACCCGAAAGCTACACGGCTTTCCGCGAAACGATTAAGGCTTCGGACGGCATTTTGTTCGTTACGTCCGAAAATAACCGCACCATTCCCGCCTGTTTGAAAAATGCGGTGGACATCGGCTCGAAACCGAATGCCGACGTGGCGTGGAAAAACAAACCGGCAGGCATCATCAGCCATTCCGTCGGCAAGATGGGCGGTTACAGTTCCCAAAAAAACCTGCGCCTTGCGCTGTCTTATTTCGATATGCCCGTAACCGGACAGCCGGAAGTGTTTTTGGGCAATTCGCCGACGCTGTTTGATGAAAACGGCAAATTGATTGACTCGGCAAGGGATTTTGTTCAGTCATATATTAATCAGTTTGTCGGTTTGATTGAAAGAAATGCCAAATAAACAAACCAAGTCGAAAGGCCGCAAAACCGGTTCGGGTTTTGCGGCTTTTTTATATGGGCTGGGCAGCGTCAAGGTTTGCCGTTTGCCGGATAATGCGCGGCAAATGACCGGCGTGTTTATAGCGGATTAACAAAAACCAGTACGGCGTTGCCTCGCCTTAGCTCAAAGAGAACGATTCTCTAAGGTGCTGAAGCACCAAGTGAATCGGTTCCGTACTATTTGTACTGTCTGCGGCTCGCCGCCTTGTCCTGATTTTTGTTCATCCACTATAAAATCCCGCGTGTACGGCACGCCCCGCGCTCCGCAATGATAGGGGCGGTTTCGTTTGAATCGGCGCACCGGGATGAATGCCCCCGCGCCGTCCCGATACCGATTTACCGGTTGTTCCGTATCGGTTGCCGCTGTGAAATGACGGACGGATGCAGGAATGGCGGCAGGCGTAAATGGGAGGAAATGACCGATTGACTTGTTTCAAAATAAAAAAGTAGAATGCAGGGCTTATCCCGCGTCTGTGGGCGGTTTTGCCTGCACGGTCGGTTTTCTGTTTAAAATAAAATAAAGGAGAAATGATGCTGACGTTTATCGGACTGCTGATTATCGGGGTCATCGTATGGCTGCTGCTGACGGAAAAAGTGTCGCCCATCATCGCATTAATCTTGGTGCCGCTGTTTGGGGCGTTGCTGGCGGGGTTTGATGTATCCCAATTAAAAGAATTTTATTCGGGCGGCACCAAATCGGTGATGCAGATTGTGATTATGTTTATGTTTTCCATTTTGTTTTTTGGAATCATGAACGATGTGGGGCTGTTCCGTCCGATGATAGGCGGTTTGATTAAGCTGACTCGGGGTAATATCGTGGCAGTGAGTGTGGGGACGGTCTTGGTGTCGGTGGTGGCGCAGTTGGACGGGGCGGGTGCGACGACGTTTTTATTGGTCGTCCCCGCCCTTTTGCCGCTTTACAAGCGTCTGCATATGAATCCTTACCTGCTGTTTTTGCTGCTGACTTCCAGTGCGGGATTGATTAACCTTCTGCCGTGGGGCGGGCCGACCGGGCGGGTTGCAAGCGTGTTGGGCGCAGATGTGGGCGAATTGTATAAACCTTTGTTGACGGTGCAAATTATCGGTGTGGTGTTTATCCTTGCGCTGTCCCTGCTTTTGGGTGTGCGTGAAAAAAGGCGGATTGTCCGGGAGTTGGGCGCGTTGCCCGCCGTGGCGGATTTGATAAAGCCGGTGCCTTTGTCGGAAGAAGAACAAAAATTGGCGCGTCCGAAACTGTTTTGGTGGAATGTCCTGCTGTTTTTGGCGGCGATGAGCCTGCTTTTTTCGGGCATCTTCCCACCGGGTTATGTATTTATGCTGGCTGCAACGGCGGCGTTGCTTTTGAATTACCGCAGCCCGCAGGAACAGATGGAGCGGATTTATGCCCACGCCGGCGGCGCGGTGATGATGGCGTCCATTATTTTGGCGGCAGGTACGTTTTTGGGGATTTTGAAGGGTGCGGGGATGTTGGACGCGATTTCCAAAGACATTGTGCATATCCTGCCGGACGCGCTGCTGCCTTATCTGCATATTGCCATCGGTGTGTTGGGCATTCCGCTTGAGTTGGTTTTGAGTACGGACGCTTATTATTTCGGACTGTTTCCGATTGTGGAGCAGATTACCTCGCAGGCGGGCGTGGCGCCCGAAGCAGCAGGTTATGCGATGTTGATCGGCAGTATCGTCGGCACTTTTGTTACGCCGCTTTCGCCGGCTTTGTGGATGGGCTTGGGTTTGGCGAAATTGTCGATGGGCAAACACATCCGTTATTCGTTTTTCTGGGCGTGGGGTTTGTCGCTGGCGATATTGGCCAGTTCGATAGCGGCAGGAATCGTGCCTCTGCCGTAAACGGCGAAGCCGTCTGAAGCCTGAATCGTTCCTGTGGTCTGTCGCAGGCTCTGCCTGCCTGCCCGTGTGTTGCAATCGCGCCCCAATGCCGTCTGAAGGCAGTTGCCGGCGCGGTTTTTTTGTGCTGCAGTTTTGAAAAATACCGGCAAGCGTAAAGACCGCTAAATTGCGGCTAATTTTGGGGTGTTAGAATAGGCACGGTTTATTTTGAAGGGAAAGTTGATGCGTGTTTTGCTGGTGGAAGACGATGCGATGATTGCGGAGGCGGTGTCGGCAAGTTTGAAAGACGGCGGCTATGCGGTGGATTGGGTCAAAAACGGCGCGCGGCTGCCGCTGCCCAGCCTTATGACTTGATGCTGCTGGATTTGGGTTTGCCGGGGCGGGACGGTTTGGATGTTTGTTCCGCTGGCAATGCTTGCAGGTATGTTTTCCTACTACGAAACCTTCCACGAAACGGAAGCGTTGCAGGACGACCTGCTCCGTCAGGCGGCATTGTACGTCGCCCCCGATTCCAAACCCGAAACTTTGCCCGAGGGCGACGGCGATACGCGTATTTTGGTACAGATGCCGCAGCAGGAAGACCCTGTTGTCAGCCTGCCTGCGCATCTGGCGGACGGTCTGCACACGCTTCAGGCGGACGATGACGACGATTATTACCGCGTCTATATCCGCACGACCGAGCAGGGACGGATTGCCGTTATGCAGGAAAACGAATACCGTGAAGATTTGGCGGCGGATGCGGCACGGCAAAGCGTGTTGCCCCTGTTGGCGGCACTGCCGCTGATGATTTTGCTGACCGTGTGGATTACGCACAAAGCCATGCGCCCCGTCCGCAAATTGTCGCAAAGTCTCGAACAACGCCGAATCAATGACCTGTCTGCTTTGAGTGTGGACAATATTCCCAGTGAAATCAGAGGTTTCGTAACCGCCATCAACCTGCTTTTGAAACGTGCGGATGAAGACATCCGCCACCGTCAGCGGTTTGTCGCCGACGCGGCACACGAATTGCGTACGCCGATGACCGCCCTTCCCCTTCAGGCGGAACGGCTCAACAATATGCCGCTCCCACCCGATGCGGCGCGGCAGCCTGCCGTTTTGCAGCAAAGCATACGGCGTAACAAACACCTGCTCGAACAGCTTTTGGCATTGGCGCGTTCGCAGTCGGATGAAATCCCTCTGACGAAAACGACATTCGGTCTGCAAAGCCGTTTCCGCCAAGTGTTGCAGGAACTGATGCCGCTGGCTTTGGAAAAATGTCAGGACATCGGCGTGGCGGTCGGAGGCGATGTCGAAGTGTCTGCCGACGAAACGGAAATCTATACGCTGATTAAAACCTTTGCCGACAACGCGGTACGTTATACGCCGCCCGAAGGCAGGATAGATTTGGGTTTCACGGACGAAGGGAAATATCTTGCCGTGTGGGTGGAAGATAACGGGAAAGGCATTCCCGAATCCGAACGCGCCCGTGTCCTCGATCCGTTTTACCGTATTTTGGGAACGGAGCAGCAGGGGACGGGGCTGGGTCTGTCCATCGCCGACACGCTTGCCAAAAAATACGGCGGATATTTGGAATTGTCCGACAGCCGACGTTTCGGACGCGGTCTGCTGATACGCGCGTTGTTGGACAAGGAAACCCTGAAATAGACAGATGCCGTCTGAAGGCTTCAGACGGCATTTTTTACATCAAAACGATGTCGTATTGTTCCTGCGTGTAAGCGGTTTCGACCGCCAGAGAAATCGGTTTGCCGATGAAATCTATCAGCATTGCCAAGGATTGCGATTCTTCGTCCAAAAACAAATCGATGACGTTGGGGGCGGCGAGGATGCGGAAACTTTCGGCATCGTAACGGCGCGCTTCGCGGACGATTTCGCGCTGGATTTCGTAGCATACGGTTTGCGGCGTTTTCAGACGGCCTCTGCCTTGGCAGGAAGGGCAGGGTTCGCAGAGGACTTGGTTTAAGTTTTCGCGCGAGCGTTTGCGCGTCAGCTCGACCAGCCCTAGGCTGGTAAAACCGTGCAGGGTAACGCGGGTACGGTCGAAGGCGAGGGCTTTGGCAAGCTCCTGCAACACGGCTTCGCGGTGGCTTTCCTGTGCCATATCGATGAAGTCGATGATGATGATGCCGCCGAGGTTGCGTAGCCTCAATTCGCGGGCGATGGTGTGGCAGGCTTCGAGGTTGGTGCGGAAGATGGTTTCGTCGAAGTTGCGTGCGCCGACGAAGCCGCCGGTGTTCACGTCTATCGTGGTCATGGCTTCGGTGGATTCGATAATCAGGTAGCTGCCGAAGTTGAGGTTGACGCGCGGTTGCAGGGCGCGGCTGATTTCCTGTTCGACGTTGTGGGTTTCAAACAGCGGGCGTTCGCCTTTGAACAGCTCTATCCTGCCCAATGCGCCGTGGACGTATTGTTCGGCAAAACGCGTCATGCGCCCGTGGTTTACGGTGGAATCGACGAGGATTTTTTGCGTGTCGCAGCCGACCATATCGCGCAACACGCGCAGGCTTAAAGGCAAATCCTGATAAAGCAGGGTTTCGGGCGGCCGGATTTTCGCCTGTTCTTGGATGTGTTCCCACACTTTGGTCAGGTAGTCGATGTCGGACTGGAGCTGTTCGTCGGTGGCGTTTTCGGCGTTGGTGCGGATGATGTAGCCCCGGCAGGCATTTTCCGGCAGGAGCTTGTCGAGGCGTTCGCGCAGGCTGCTGCGTTCGGCATCGTCTTCGATGCGTTGGGACACGCCGATGTGGTCTTCTTGCGGAAGATGGACGAGGAAACGCCCCGCCAGCGAGATTTGGGTGGAAAGCCGCGCGCCTTTGGTGTTGATCGGGTCTTTGATGACCTGCACCAAAACAGACTGCCCTTCAAACAGCATATGTTCGATGCGCTGGGTTTCTTCGGGGTTGCGGCGTTGTTCGAGGACATCGACGATGTGTAAAAACGCCGCGCGTTCCAAGCCGATGTCGATAAACGCGCTCTGCATCCCAGGCAGCACGCGGCGCACCACGCCCAAATAGATATTGCCGACTAGGCTGTGTTCGCTGTTGCGCTCGATGTGCAGCTCGCAGATATTGTTTTCCTCCAACACCGCTACGCGCGTTTCCTGCGGCGTGATGTTGACCAATATCGTTTCGGGCGGGCGCGCGATGTCTTTGGGGATGGGGAGTCCTGACAACATGGTTTTTCCTGAAAATGTAATAAAAATATTTTGCATCCGTTCCGCCGCGCAGCGCGGGTGCAAAAATATTTTTCACAATGTCTATCATACTTTAAAAAAGAAACTTTGACACATTCCGCACATGCCGTTTGAACGTGCATCTGTTCCGCACTTGCCAAACAGGGGAAATGCCCCTATATTGATTATCATTGCAAAACTTTCGGAAACCCAATATGCAGACCGTTACCATGTACACAGGTCCGTTTTGCCCCTACTGCGCGATGGCGAAAAGGCTGCTGCACGCGGCAGGTGTCGGACATATCGACGAAATCCGTGTCGATGCAAGCCCCGAAGCCTTTGCCGAAATGCAGCAGCTTTCGGGACAGCGCAGCGTGCCGCAGATTTTCATCGGCGAAACGCACGTCGGCGGATTTACCGACCTCTACCGCCTCCAGCAGGAAGGCGGGCTGGACGGACTGCTGAACCCTTAACCCCCAACTAGGAAAACAAAATGAGCGAAGAACTGCAACCCGTATTCAGCATCGAGCGACTGTATGTCAAAGACTTGTCTTTGGAAGTGCCGCACGCGCCGCAAATCTTTTTGGAACAGGGCGAGCCCGAAGTGGAGATGCGCGTTTCCACCGGCAGCCAAAAGCTGGAAGACGGCTACTACAACGTGGATGTAACCGTTACCGTAACCGCCAAATTGGATAACGAGCGCACGATGTTTTTGAACGAAGTAACCCAAAGCGGTATTTTCCGTTTGGAAAACATCCCCGAAGAAGATGCCGACCTGCTGCTCGGCGTGGCGTGTCCGAACATCCTCTTCCCTTACGCGCGCGAAGCCGTTTCCGGTACGGTAACGCGCGCCGGCTTCCCGCCCGTCCTGCTCGCGCCGATTAATTTTGAGGCGATTTACCAACAACAGCAGGAAGCCGAAGCCGCCGGGGCTTGATTCCTGCCTGTCGATGCCGTCTGAATCCGTTTCAGACGGCATTTTTGTTTTCGGATAAAATAGGCGCGTCCAAAGGAATCTGCCTATGATGTCGCCCGAAACCCGAAAACAGCTCAAAATCACCGATGTTTCCGCCAAGAAGCTCGACAAACTCAACCTCCATACCGCGTGGGATTTGGTGTTGCACCTGCCGCTGCGTTACGAGGACGAGACGCACATTATGCCGATTAAGGACGCGCCGATTGGCGTGCCGTGTCAGGTCGAGGGGGAGGTTATCCATCAGGAAGTAACGTTCAAACCGCGCAAGCAGCTGATTGTCCAAATCGCCGACGGCTCCGGCAGCGTCCTTTTTCTGCGCTTCATCCACTTTTACGCCAGCCATCAGAAACAGACGGCGGTCGGCAAACGCATCCGCGCCGTGGGCGAAATCAAACACGGCTTTTACGGCGACGAGATGATTCATCCCAAAATCCGCGATGCCGAGGGCGGCGGTTTGGCGGAAAGCCTCACGCCGGTTTACCCGACCGTAAACGGTTTGAACCAGCCCACTTTGCGCCGTATTATTCAGACGGCGTTGGACGTTACGCCGCTGCACGACACGCTGCCCGATGCCCTGCTGTGCCGTCTGAAGCTGCCACACCTCGCCGAAAGCCTGCGTCTTTTGCATTCGCCGCCGCCGAGTTTCACGATTCATCAGCTTTCAGACGGCACGCTGCCTGCATGGCAACGGCTCAAATTCGATGAACTTTTGGCGCAACAGCTTTCGATGCGCTTGGCGCGACAGAAGCGTATCGGCGGCACGGCGGCGGCATTGGGCGGCGACGGCACATTGACCCAAGCCCTGCGCCAAGCCCTGCCGTTTGCCCTGACCGATGCGCAAGAAAAAGTTGTTTCCGAAATCTGCCGCGATATGGCGCAAACCTACCCGATGCACCGCCTGCTGCAGGGCGATGTCGGCAGCGGCAAAACCATTGTGGCTGCTTTGTCTGCTTTGACGGCTATCGAATCCGGTGCGCAGGTGGCTGTAATGGCGCCCACTGAAATCCTTGCCGAACAACATTTTATTAAATTTAAACAATGGCTCGAACCTTTGGGCATTGAAGTTGTCCGCCTTTTTGGCAGTTTGCGTAAAAAAGCCAAAGACGAAGCCAAAGCCAAACTCGCCGACGGCAGCGTCAAAATCGCCGTCGGCACGCACGCCCTGTTTTCAGACGGCGTGGCGTTTCACAATTTGGGCTTGACCATTGTGGACGAACAGCACCGTTTCGGCGTTGCCCAACGCCTCGCCCTCAAAAACAAAGGGCGCGAAGTCCATCAGCTGATGATGTCCGCCACGCCCATCCCGCGCACGCTTGCGATGAGTTTTTTCGCCGATTTGGACGTGTCCGTCATCGACGAATTGCCGCCCGGGCGCACACCGATTAAAACGCGCCTCGTCAACAACGTCCGCCGCGCCGAAGTCGAAGGCTTCGTCCTCGGCACTTGCCGAAAAGGGCGGCAGGCGTATTGGGTCTGCCCATTGATTGAAGAAAGCGAAACCCTGCAACTGCAAACCGCCGCCGAAACCCTCGCCCGGCTTCAGACGGCATTGCCCGAACTCAATATCGGACTGGTACACGGGCGCATGAAGGCCGCCGAAAAGGCCGAAGTGATGGCGCGGTTTTCTTCGGGGGGGCTGAACGTCTTGGTCGCCACCACCGTCATCGAAGTCGGCGTAGATGTGCCCAATGCCGCCCTGATGGTCATCGAACACGCCGAGCGCATGGGCTTGGCGCAGCTGCACCAATTACGCGGTCGGGTCGGGCGCGGCGCGGCAGAAAGCGTGTGCGTCCTCCTGTTTGCCGAACCCTTGGGCGAACTCGCCAAAGCGCGGCTGAAAGTCATCTACGAACACACCGACGGCTTTGAAATCGCCCGCCAAGACCTCAACATCCGCGGCCCCGGCGAATTTCTCGGCGCGCGCCAAAGCGGCGTGCCTATGCTGCGTTTCGCCAAGCTCGAAGAAGACCTGCACCTCTTGGAACAAGCGCGCGAAACCGCCCCGATGCTGATTGAACAAAACCCCGAAATCGTCGAAGCGCATTTGGCAAGGTGGCTTTCCGGCAGGGAAGGGTATTTGGGCGTGTGAGCAAAATGCCGTCTGAAATATTGGAAAAAAGTGTAACGGAAATCTGATTTTTATAGTGGATTAACAAAAATCAGGACAAGGCGACGAAGCCGCAGACAGTACAGATAGTACGACAAGGCGAGGCAACGCCGTACTGGTTTTTGTTAATCCACTATATTATTTTTGACACATTTTCATGATTTTAAATCACGTCATTCCCAAGTAGGCGGAAACCGGCAATGAGAAGCCGCAGAGACTTACCAGGAAAAACGGCAAGCCCTCCGCCGTCATTCCCGCGCAGGCGGGAATCTAGAAATGAAAAACCACGGTGTTATCGGCAATGACTGAAACCGGAGAAATGACGAAATTGAAGCGTACGGAAATGTGTCGGAAATCGCTGAAGCCGGATAAACTAGATTCCCGCTTTTGCGGGAATGACGGGATTTTAGGTTTTTGGTTTGTTTTCGCGGCAATGATGGGATTTTAGGTTTTTGGTTTGTTTTCACGGCAATGATGGGATTTTAAATTGCAGGTATTTACCGGGAAAAACGGCAAGCCCTCCGCCGTCATTCCCGCGCAGGCGGGAATCTAGAAATGAAAAACCACGGTGTTATCGGCAATGACTGAAACCGGAGAAATGACGGAATCGAAGCGTGTGGAAATGTGTCGGAAATTGCTGAAGCTGGATAAACTAGATTCCCGCTTTTGCGGGAATGACGGTATTTTAGATTTTTGTTTTCGTGTGAATGGATGGGTCAAAAGCCGTCCGAACCCAAAAAAACGTCGCTTTCAGACGGCATCAAAAACCGCAGGCACGATGCCTGCGGTTTGCTGTTTGCGCTTCAGGGGAGCAGGGGGATTGCGTCCAAGCCGTGTGTTTCCTCCAGTCCGAACATAATGTTCATATTTTGGACTGCCTGACCCGCCGCGCCTTTGACGAGGTTGTCGATGACGGAAAGGACGACCCACACATCGGATTGCGCCGCCTGTTGGATGCTGATGCGGCAGAGGTTTGCGCCGCGCACGCTGCGGGTTTCGGGGGCGGAACCGGTCGGCAGGATGTCCACGAACGGGCTGTCGCGGTAGTAGTCGCGCAGGACGGTTTCGGGGTCGCTGCCGTCTGAAAGGTGGAGGTAAACGGTGGCGTGCATACCGCGTATCATTGGCGCGAGGTGCGGCGTGAACACGAATCCTTCGGCGATGCCGTCCTGAAGCCCGGCGATGGTCTGCCTGATTTCGGGCAGGTGGCGGTGTCCGGCTATGCCGTAGGCTTTGAAGTTGTCGCCGGCTTCGCACAACAGCGAACCGACATTGCCTTTCCTGCCCGCGCCGGACACACCGGATTTGCAGTCGGCAATCAGCGGCATACCGGGCTTCAGACGGCATTGCCGCAACAGCGGCACGAGCGGTAGGGATACGCAGGTCGGGTAGCAGCCGGGGTTGGCGACGAGGCGCGCCTGTGCGACGGCTTCGCGGTTGAGTTCGCTCAATCCGTACACGGCTTGGGAAACGAGGTCGGGGGCGGCGTGGGTCATGCCGTACCAGTGTTCCCAGGTCGGAATGTCCCGTATGCGGAAGTCGGCGGAAAGGTCGATGACGCGCACGCCCTGTTCAATCAGGCGCGGCGCGTCTTTCATGGCGATGCCGTTGGGCGTGGCGAAGAAGACGATGTCGCATTGTTCCAAACCTGCCTCGTCGGGCGTTTGGAAGGCGAGGCCGTACACGCCGCGCAAACTCGGAAAGTAATCGGCAACTGCGGTTCCCGCTTCGCTGCGGCTGGTTACGGCGGCGACTTCGACATCGGGATGGGCGGCAAGCAGGCGCAGCAGTTCCACGCCGGTGTAGCCCGTCGCGCCGACAATGCCGACTTTGATTTTTTTACTCATGGTTTTTCCTTTGTGTGGTTGGCGGGTATGCCGTCCGAACGCTGTCCGACGGGGTTTTGATTGGCGGCGGAAGGACGGTACACAAAGCGTTTGAAAAGCGTGTCTAATTTAATGGCATCCGCCTCTGTTTTTAAAACCTAGCCCTGCCGTCCGGAATAAACATAACCGTAGGCGCGAAAGCCGGCAGGATATTTCGGTGCCTGCCCCAAACCCAAACCGTATGCGGCGAAAGCGGTGGTCGTGGAGAAGGAAAGCAGGAGGAGGACGAGGGTTTTCATAAGGTTCCAAACCGAACGGGGCGATGAAGCCCGATTATAGCAAAAGGTCGTCTGAAAACCGTTTTCAGACGACCTTTTATTTAATTACAATAAAAATGTTAACAACAAAAAACAAACCGCTTTTTTCCGTTTGGAGACAAATTTTTAACTAAAATTGTCAACAATTCCTTGACGCACACACAAAAAAAAACTTTAATATTTGTAAATATATGTAACATTATAAATTTTAAATATTTTCTGAGTAAGGGGAAGTAATGAGCATCCATCTCGACTTCGGCATTAGTCCTAAAACGTTCCGACAGACTTATCTGTATCAAAAGCCCAAGCTCTTTAAAGGAGCGGTTCGGAATCTCGAATCCGCATCTTGGAAAGATATCAACGAGATATACCAACGAGCAGACCCAACCGCACCGCTGTTTCATCTGCGTAAAAAAGGCGCAATCGTTCCTAAAGAAGAATACGTCGAAAGTTTCGACGATTTGGGCAAAACTCGCTACCGTTTTATTAAATCCGTTATCTACGAACATATGAAGAATGGTGCGTCGTTAGTCTATAACCATATTAACAACGAGCCGTTTTCAGACCATATCGCCCGTCAAGTCGCCCGCTTTGCCGGCGCACATACTATTGTTAGTGGATATCTTGCTTTTGGCAGCGACGAATCTTATAAAAACCATTGGGACCCCCGCGATGTGTATGCCATCCAGCTTTTCGGCAAGAAACGTTGGCAACTTACTGCCCCTGATTTCCCTATGCCATTGTATATGCAACAGACTAAAGATACTGATATTTCCATTCCTGAACATATCGATATGGATATTATCCTTGAAGCAGGTGATGTCCTCTACATCCCACGCGGTTGGTGGCACAGACCTATCCCGCTCGGCTGTGAAACCTTCCACTTCGCTGTCGGTACCTTTCCACCCAACGGCTATAATTACCTCGAGTGGCTAATGAAGAAATTTCCCACCATAGAAAGTCTGCGCCACAGTTTCTCAGACTGGGAGCAAGATAGGACGCGTATCAACGATACTGCCGCACAAATTGCTGCCATGATTGCCGACCCCGTCAATTATGAAGCCTTCAGTGAAGACTTTCTCGGCAAAGAACGTACCGATACCGCTTTTCATCTCGAACAGTTCGCGAATCCCAACGCTACTCCGCTTTCAGACGACGTCAGGTTGAGATTAAATGCCAATAATTTGGATACGTTGGAAAAGGGATATTTGATTGGGAATGGGATGAAGATAAGCGTAGATGAGTTGGGGAAAAAAGTGTTAGAACACATCGGTAAGAATGAACCGTTATTGTTGAAAAATCTACTGGTTAACTTCAATCAGGGAAAATATGAAGAAGTTAGGAAGTTGATTTATCAGTTGATAGAGTTAGATTTTCTGGAAATTTTGTGAGGGATTCTATGAAAAACTGGAAGCAATTTACATTTTTCGTAATATTAGTAATAGCTTGTTATCAAGTGCTATATTTTTTATCAGATATGTTTCTTCTCGACTACATTAACAAATATAGTTGGAATTTGAATTTTATTCAGGGTACTTTGAATTTTTTTTCAATATATCTGCCATATGTTTTTGTTAGCCGAATTTTTAGGAATACCAACCAAGAAAAGGAGTATAAAAATGATTGAACTTCAACTTCATGAATTGAAGCTGGTTTCAGGGGGAGGTCCTGTAACAGACAATATAGCTGGAAATGTAGCTAATGCTGCCACAACCAAAGGAGGTCCCACATGGGGGGATTTGGTTGCAATACCTGCTGCCGCAGCGGCAGTTTATTATCTGCCGAAAAATGCTTACGGTGCTGCTGGTGCAAATGGTGTATACAATGTGACTCGTAATTGGGTAAATGATGCCGTTAATGCACCTCCTTATAACGGAAGACCAATCTTTGAGATTGAACATGGATTAACTGCTCCCGCAACAAAAGCAGATAAATCAGGAAACGGCTACACTGACGGTACAGATTACTGCTGATATTTCTCATCGTCCAGACAATCTCTAGGGGTCGTCTGAAACTTTCTTAACTTCAATTTTATGAATAGACCCAAGCAACCCTTCTTCCGTCCCGAAGTCGCCGTTGCCCGCCAAACCAGCCTGACGGGTAAAGTGATTCTGACACGACCGTTGTCATTTTCCCTATGGACGACATTTGCATCGATATCTGCGTTATTGATTATCCTGTTTTTGATATTTGGTAACTATACGCGAAAGACAACAGTGGAGGGACAAATTTTACCTGCATCGGGCGTAATCAGGGTGTATGCACCGGATACGGGGACAATTACAGCGAAATTCGTGGAAGATGGAGAAAAGGTTAAGGCTGGCGACAAGCTATTTGCGCTTTCGACCTCACGTTTCGGCGCAGGAGGTAGCGTGCAGCAGCAGTTGAAAACGGAGGCAGTTTTGAAGAAAACGTTGGCAGAACAGGAACTGGGTCGTCTGAAGCTGATACACGGGAATGAAACGCGCAGCCTTAAAGCAACTGTCGAACGTTTGGAAAACCAGGAACTCCATATTTCGCAACAGATAGACGGTCAGAAAAGGCGCATTAGACTTGCGGAAGAAATGTTGCAGAAATATCGTTTCCTATCCGCCAATGATGCAGTGCCAAAACAAGAAATGATGAATGTCAAGGCAGAGCTTTTAGAGCAGAAAGCCAAACTTGATGCCTACCGCCGAGAAGAAGTCGGGCTGCTTCAGGAAATCCGCACGCAGAATCTGACATTGGCCAGCCTCCCCCAAGCGGCATGAGACAGAACAAAGCTGGCTTGAACGCACCATTGCCGATATTTCTCAAGAAGTTTTGGATTTTGAAATGCGCTCTGAACAAATCATCCGTGCAGGACGGTCGGGTTATATAGCAATACCGAACGTCGAAGTCGGACAGCAGGTTGATCCTTCCAAACTGCTCTTGAGCATTGTTCCCGAACGTACCGAGCTATATGCCCATCTATATATCCCCAGCAGTGCAGCAGGCTTTATCAAGCCGAAAGACAAGGTTGTCCTACGTTATCAGGCATATCCCTATCAAAAATTCGGGCTTGCTTCCGGCAGTGTCGTATCAGTAGCAAAAACGGCACTGGGCAGACAGGAATTGTCGGGATTGGGCATGGTATCCTCCGATTTGGCGAAGAGCAACGAACCTGTTTATCTTGTGAAAATAAAACCCGACAAATCAACCATCACTGCATACGGTGAGGAAAAACCGCTGCAAATCGGCATGACGTTGGAAGCAGACATCCTACACGAGAAACGGTGATTGTACGAATGGGTATTGGAGCTGATTTATAGTATGTCGGGCAAACTGTAAGACTTGAGGCTGTAAAGATAAAGAAGTTGTCTGAAACCTTTTCAGACGACCAGAAGACAATATATAAAAACACAAACTTCAAAACTGCCTGAAACCATCCCCTTTTACAGGCACTCCGTTTGTAAAAGCAAGGATAGGGCATCTGCCCTTTTGATTGTTTGATTAACGATACAAGGAGTTTCAAAATGAGAGTTTTATAGTGGATTAAATTTAAACCAGTACAGCGTTGCCTCGCCTTGCCGTACCATTTGTACTGTCTGCGGCTTCGTCGCCTTGTCCTGATTTAAATTTAATCCACTATATGTGTTCATGAAATGACTTGGGTCGGAGGCTCAGGTAATGCGCAACAAAGCTCATATTATTGCGAAATTTGCGAATCTGCAGGGCTTAACGATACGGGAAATCCTGATAAATCTTTAGGATTGCCAAACAATACGTTCAGTAATCCGCCTGGTTGGGGAGCTACAATCGGAGCTTTAGCAGGTAGCCGCATAGGGATGCCTGAATTTGGTACGTTTGCGAGCCATGCCATTGAAAATTTCGACTGGTCATGGTATCGACGTTATAGGGAAATTGCCGAAACGATTGAACGAGAATATTCAGGCGGTTTGCCTTAATAGTTGAGGAGGTCATGATGTTTGCCAAACATTATCAATTCATCGCACTCGGCATCATGCTGCTTCTTTATATGTTGATTCTCTATACGACCGATTTTTCCAATCTGACGTATTGGATGCTGTTTTTTATCTGTTTTATTACAGGAAAAATATTAGCTCGTTTGTTAGAGAAAAGCTTTAAATAAAATAGCAGCTAGTCGCAAAAGGTCGTCTGAAACCTTTTCAGGCGGCCTTTCTAAAATACATCCAACTTCCTAATCCCTATTTTTCAAAAAGGAAATCTATGCCCCATCTGCAAAACCTGTCTTTGGGCTTAAAGAAAAAGCTGCCTGTTATCCTGCAAACAGAAATATCAGAATGCGGCTTGGCATGTCTGGCGGCTGTGGCGGGATTTCATGGTTTCCATACGAATTTACGCGCACTGCGTTCAAAATACTGTCCGAGACCTTTGCAAAATTCCCCAAAATCCCCTAAATGTCTTGGTGGGAATTTTGGGGAATTTTGCAAAGGTCTCATTCTATAACTGTAAATACTTTTAAATTTATGACAAAATAGTAAATATTGCTAAAATAATATTGATGTCATGAAATTTTTTCCTGCTCCATGTCTGTTGGTTATCCTGGCTGTCATACCCCTTAAAACCTTAGCTGCCGATGAAAACGATGCAGAACTTATCCGTTCCATGCAGCGTCAGCAGCACATAGATGCTGAA
>PVMJ01000246.1_pt1 | contig 79134 bp, 64 predicted proteins | sample 1853361 | NCBI WGS metagenome assembly PVMJ01 (sample SAMN08533506, study PRJNA380276) | Synthetic metagenome, whole genome shotgun sequencing project. | isolation source: mock microbial community containing genomic DNA from 20 ATCC strains | collected 2017 | reverse complement strand
GGGAATCTAGAAATGAAAAGCAGCAGGAATTTATCGGAAATGACCGAAACTGAACGGACTGGATTCCCGCCTGCGCGGGAATGACGGGATTTTAGGTTTCTGATTTTGGTTTTCTGTTTTTGAGGGAATGACGGGATGTAGGTTTTCTTAACCCTGCGTCCTAGATTCCCGCTTTTGCGGGAATGACGGAAAGTGGCGGGAATGACGGTTCGGGCATTCCTTAAATTACCCGTGTATCGCTGTAAATCTTAGAGATGGCGGAATATAGTGGATTAACAAAAACCAGTACGGCAAGGCGAGGCAACGCCGTACTGGTTTTTGTTAATCCACTATAATTGAAGGGGTTATCGGCTTGTGCAACGGAAGCCCAAGTTGTGCAAGACATATTTGGATTGCAGGCTGGTACGGATGCCGTAGCGGAGGAAGGCGGCATAGTTGGACGAGTCGCTCGACCCGATAGACGCGCCGCTGCAAAACATTTGCGCGTTGGCATTGCCGGAAGAAAGCAGGCTGCTGTTGAAATCTTCCGTCCATTCCCAAATCAGCCCGTGCATATCATAAACGCCCCAGTAGTTCGGGCGGCCTTTGCCGACATCGTGCAGGCCTTTCCGTCCGCCGTCGGCATACCAATCGAGAATAGTGCGGTTGTAGCCGGGTTCGTTTGAGCCGTTTTTCTGCGTGGCGGAAGCAAGTCCGGCAAATTCCCATTCGTCAATGGTCGGCAGGCGTTTGCCTTGTGCGGCGCAATAGGCGTTGGCGGCAAACCAGGAAACATTGGTTACCGGTTGTTTTAATTCGCCCGCCTTCGGCGCATAGCTGCGGCTGCCGTTTTTCATCCAATGCTTCAGGTAAGCGGGTTCTGCCTGTTTGGAACCGATCCTGCCTTTTTGCCATTGGGGGTGGCTGTTGACAAATTCGGCAAACTCGGCATTGGTAACGGGATATTTATCCAGTTTGAACGGTTTGACTTTAATCAGGCCGGTATCTTTTTTCAGATAAAGCGGGCGGTAGCTGCCGCCTTCGATTTGAACCATTTCGGCAGCCGCCGCTTGAGTGCCGGCGAGTGCCGCGCCGAGGAAAAATAACCGGACATACTTCATAAAGCCTCCTGACAGGCGGTTAAAATCAATCTTCCGAAAGGAAAGATTGGTTGTTAAAAAACCACCGCCGTGCGTAATGAAGTACAGCGGCAGTGGTTCGTCCCGCTAATGACGGGTATCCAATTTAATAAACGCTTTTTTCGGATGCAGAGGCTGCCGGGGCAGAAGCTGCGGGAGCGGAAGCAGCAGGAGCTGCACCGTTACCGGCGTAAGCGGTATCACTCAATTTTTGAGTCATGATTTCAGGGTTTTCTGCACCTTCTACTTTCAATTGACCCAGTGCGCCTTTGTTGAATGCGCGGAAGATAGAGTGGTCAACCAAAGTGTAGCTGCCCGGGATGTCGACTTTGAATTCGACGATGGCAGAGCCGCCGGCAGGAACGATGGTGCTTTGTACGTTTTCGTTAATCAGTTTGCCGCCTTCAACATAAACTTTGTCGAAGATTTCGCCGATGACGTGGAAGGAAGATACCAAGTTCGGACCGCCGTTACCAACGTACATACGTACAGTTTCGCCTGCTTTGGCTTTCAGCGCGTTATCGCCGGCGATAGCACCTACGTGACCGTTGAATACGACGTATTCAGGCTGTTCGGCAACGGCTTTGTCCATATCGAACGGTTGCAGACCTTGCGCGCCTTTTTTGCCTTTGGTGTAGAAGTCGCCTTGGACGATGTAGAACTCTTTATCCACTTTCGGCAGGCCTTCTTTAGGCTCGACCAAAATCAGACCGTACATACCGTTGGCGATGTGCATACCGACCGGTGCGACGGCGCAGTGGTAGATGTACAGACCCGGTTGCAGGGCTTTGAAGCTGAATGTGGAAGTACGGCCCGGAGCGGTAAAGGTTGCGGCCGCGCCGCCGCCCTGGCCGGTAGCCGCGTGGAAGTCGACGTTGTGCGGAACGGTAGAAGAAGGATTGTTGGAAAATTCCACTTCAACCGTATCGCCTTCGCGTACGCGGATCATACGGCCCGGAACGTCGCCGTCAAATGTCCAGTAGCGGTATTCCACACCGTCTTCCATGGTCATGGTTTTTTCGACGGTTTCCATTTTTACGCGGACTTTGGCGGGGTAGTCGCGGTCGATTGCAGGAGGCACTTCGGGAGCGTGGGTGGTAACCGCATCGATAACGGGCAGTTCGCCGGACGGTGTTTCGGCGGCGGTTTGTGCGGCGGAGCTTGCGGCTTCGGCGGCAGCGGCAGGGGTTTCGGCAGGGGCTTGCGCGGCAGGTTCGCCGCCGCAGGCGGCTAATGCGAATAAGGAAGCAATCATTGCAGCTAAGGCTTGGCGTTTCATAATATTTTCCTTTTGTAAGAAAAGTAGAGGGATTGGTTAAGAACTTGGTGTGATTATGCGTTTGCCCCATTGGGGGCATTTTGATTTAAGTCAAATAATTCATAAAATATGAACTTAAAATGATACTTCTAATACTTTATAGCTACTAAAAATTACAATAAATAGGCTGATTTGCTTAAGGGCTTCGGCAAATCAGGCAAAGGCAGGGTAGTTGCCGACTAAAGAATAATGATAGTTATTATCATATATGTATTTGTTTTATATGTGAGTTTCTTTGAACAAATGTTTATTTGCGCGGTAAACCGTGCTACAATCTTTAACATTCATATTTTGTGAATTTTAATCCACTATATTAAAAGGAGCTCTCAAAATGGGACAGTACAAGAAGCTTTGGTACTTGCTGTTTGCCGTTCTGGCGGTATGCTTTACCATTCTTGGCTATATGGGCAGCGAGGTTTACAAAAAAGCCCCGCCTTACCCCGAACAGGTCGTTTCCGCATCCGGCAAGGTCTTGATGACGAAAGACGATATTTTGGCAGGTCAGTCTGCATGGCAGACTACCGGCGGTATGGAAGTCGGTTCGATTTTGGGTCACGGTGCATATCAGGCTCCGGACTGGACGGCGGACTGGCTGCATCGTGAGTTGGTTGCCTGGTTGGATTTGACCGCGCAACAGACTTACGGCAAAAAATTCGACGAGGTTTCCCCCGAGGAACAAGCCGTCTTGAAAACACGCCTGGCCGACGAATACCGCAATCAAAGCCGCGTGAAGGAAGACGGCAGCGTCGTCATCAGCGATACGCGCGTGAAAGCCATCGAAAGCATCCTGCCTTACTACCACGGTGTGTACAGCGACGATCCTAAGTTCCAAACCACTCGCGAACACTTTGCAATGAAAAACAATACATTGCCAAGCCAAGAAGCGCGTGAAAAACTGTTCAACTTCTTCTTCTGGACTTCTTGGTCTGCTTCGACCAACCGTCCTGACGAGAATTTTACTTACACCAACAACTGGCCGCACGAACCTTTGATCAACAACGTACCGACCACTGAAAACTATATGTGGTCATTCACCAGCGTTGTTCTTCTGCTGATGGGCATCGGTTTGCTGATGTGGGGTTATTCCTTCCTGACCAAACACGAGGAAGTGGAAGTGCCGTCTGAAGACCCGATTTCCAAAATCCAACTGACCCCTTCGCAAAAAGCATTGGGCAAATACGTCTTCCTGACGGTCGCCCTGTTTGTGGTACAAGTATTGCTGGGCGGACTGACCGCGCACTACACCGTCGAAGGCCAGGGTTTCTACGGCATTGACGAGGCGTTGGGCTTTGAAATGTCCGACTGGTTCCCCTACGCCCTGACCCGTACTTGGCACATCCAATCCGCCATCTTCTGGATTGCAACCGGCTTTTTGACGGCAGGTTTGTTCCTCGCGCCGATTGTCAACGGCGGTAAAGATCCCAAGTTCCAACGTGCCGGCGTAAACTTCCTCTATATCGCCCTCTTCATCGTGGTCGGCGGTTCTTACGCGGGCAACTTCTTCGCGTTGACGCACATCCTTCCCCCGGAATTTAACTTCTGGTTCGGACACCAAGGTTACGAATACCTCGATTTGGGACGTTTCTGGCAACTCCTTTTGATGGTCGGTCTGCTGTTATGGCTGTTCCTGATGTTGCGTTGCACGGTTTCCGCCTTTAAAGAAAAAGGCGTGGACAAAAACCTGTTGGCTATCTTCGTAGCTTCTATGGTCGGTGTGGGCGTATTCTACGCACCAGGCCTGTTCTATGGCGAAAAATCCCCGATTGCCGTTATGGAATACTGGCGTTGGTGGGTGGTTCACCTGTGGGTAGAAGGCTTCTTCGAAGTATTTGCCACTGCCGCCTTTGCCTTTGTCTTCTACAATATGGGCTTTGTCCGCCGCAGTACCGCCACTGCCTCCACTTTGGCCGCTGCCGCCATCTTTATGTTGGGCGGCGTTCCGGGCACGCTGCACCACCTGTACTTCTCCGGCTCTACCTCCGCCTCTATGGCAATCGGTGCCTGCTTCTCCGCTTTGGAAGTCGTGCCGCTGGTGTTGCTGGGCCGTGAAGCATACGAACACTGGTCTTACCAACACCTGTCCGACTGGGCGAAACGCCTGCGTTGGCCGCTGATGTGCTTCGTGGCAGTCGCCTTTTGGAATATGATCGGTGCCGGCGTATTCGGCTTCCTGATCAATCCGCCGATTTCCCTGTTCTATATCCAAGGTTTGAACACTTCTGCCGTTCACGCGCACGCCGCCTTGTTTGGTGTGTACGGTTTCTTGGCATTGGGCTTCGTATTGCTGGTTGCCCGTTATTTGAAACCGAACGCGCAGTTTGACGACAAACTGATGACTTGGGGCTTCTGGCTGCTCAACGGCGGCTTGGCCGGTATGATTGCCATCAGCCTGCTGCCTGTCGGCGCGATTCAGGCATACGCCTCCATCACGCACGGTCTGTGGTATGCCCGCAGCGAAGAGTTCCTGCAAATGGAAATCCTCGATACCTTGCGTTGGGTACGTACGGCAGCTGACTTGGTCTTTATCGGCGGTGCAATCTGTGTCGCCATCCAAGCCACTAAAATCGTATTCGGCCGCGACAAATAAGTTTTGCGGTATGAAATGAGCAACTGCACCCGTTTTCGGGTGCAGTTTTTTATTGCGGATTGGGACGGGAATGGAAAAGGATGTGGATTTTTTATTTTAATCGGCTATACAATTGCTGCTTTCATGCCGTCTGAAGCACGTTTCAGATGGCATCGGTTTACATCAGATAAGGATAAAAATGGGTATTTACGATTTTCAAATGAAAGATGCAGAAGGCAATGCGGTTGATTTGTCAGGCTATCGCGGCAAGGTTCTGCTGATTGTCAACACGGCAACGCGTTGCGGTCTGACCCCGCAATACGAGGCTTTGCAGAAGCTGTATGCACAATATACCGCAGAAGGCTTGGAGATTTTGGATTTTCCGTGCAACCAGTTCCGCGAACAGGCTCCCGAAAGCAGCGGAGAAATTGCCCAAGTGTGTATGATGAAGTTTGGCACGAAGTTTAAGATTTTCGACAAAATCGAAGTCAATGGAGCAAATACCGCGCCCTTGTATGCCTACCTGAAATCCGTCAAACCGCAAGATAAAGGCAATCATCTGTTTAAAGATTTCGTGTTGAAGCTCGCAGCTTTGGGAGAGAAGCGCGACGAAGGCGACATCAAATGGAACTTTACCAAATTCCTCGTCAACCGCGACGGCGAAGTGGTCGAGCGTTTTGCGCCTAGTGTTACGCCCGAAGAAATCGAAGCCGATATTCGGGCATTGCTGTAATCTGCCGCCGTCTTGGGAAATGCCGTCTGAAGGCTTCAGACGGCATTTGTCCGTTTGCGGGTTTATTCCGAAATATCGGCAACACCGCTTTCGGGGAAGATGGGCAAATCCGGCGGTGGGAGCAGGGTATCCAAAGTCAGGGCGGACGCATCGAGTGTGGGGTAGCCTTCAAACGCGACCGAATAACCGCTGTTTCCGTTCATACGGATTCGGGCGTGCGCGCCTAGAGGGAAAGTGATTTTGTCGGCAATGTGTCCGAACGGGAAGCCCGTCAGCACGGGGATTTTCGCCGTGCGCGAAACATGGTTGGCAACGGCAGAAAAATCATAAGACGGATCATAGACATCTCGAATTTTTTCCATACGGAAATTGCCGAACACGATGGCGCGCTGTTTCTTCAAAATACCCGAAAGATACAGCGTATTGAGCATACGTTCGATGCGGTAGGGCTGTTCGCCGACATCTTCGAGGAACAAAATGCCGCCGTCGATGTCGGGCATATAAGGCGTGCCGGCGAGCGAGGCGAGGACGCTTAAGTTGCCGCCCCACAATATGCCTTCGGTTTCGACATCGGCGCGTTGGATATAAGGAACATCAACGGTCAGGCGGTTTTGGGTTGCACCCTTGATAAAGGCATCCATCGTAAACGCACCGGGGGCGGGTTTGCCAAAATCGCTATAAGCCATCGGGCCGGCAAAACTCATCATATTGCCTTTTGCCAACAATGCCAGCTGGACGGCGCATACGTCGCTGAATCCGAAAAAGAGCGTGCCGTGTTCGCGCATCCTTGCGCCGAGCGAAGCAAAATCGATATGCGGCAGAATCCGCGCCGCACCGTAACCGCCGCGCAAACCCATCAGCACTTTAGGCGTGGCGACGCGGCCGGAAGCGACCTCTTGGAAATCGGCGGCACGTTGCGTGTCCGTGCCGGCAAACCGTTGGAAACGGCGGCTGCCCGCCTGTTGGTTGGTTACGGTAAAACCGACATTGTAAAGGCGGGTTAAGGCTGTGTTGACGCGGTTGGTGTCTTCGGCAAATCCTGACGAAGCGACAACGCGCAGAAGGTTGCCGTCCGAACTTTGACGGCGTGGCGTTTGGAGAGGCACGGTTCGGGCTTTCACAACGGAATGGGAAGAGGGAAGGGGCGGAACGGATGTGGCGGATGTGCCGCAAGCCTGAAGCAGCCCCGCGCCGGCAGCGGCGGTGCAGGTTTTCAGAAAACGGCGGCGGGAGGTCGGTTCGGTCATAATTTCCCTTTCATACGGTTTCAGACGGCATCGGCGGGCTTAAAGCAGCTTTTTAAGCTGTTCCGTCCAATCTTGCGGCAGGGTCATACCGTGTTTCCGGACGGGGTTTGCCCAAATCGGCGCGGGGAAAGACGCATCGTTTTCAAAGCGGGCGATAATATGCCAATGCAGGTGCGGCACGACATTGCCCAAGCTGGCGAGGTTGATTTTTGCCGGCCGGAACACTTGGCGCATAGCGGCTTCGACTTTGTACACCATTTCCATCAATTCGCCGCGTTCCGCTGCCGAAAGGTCGGTCATTTCGGCAATATGCTTACGCCAAATGACGCGGCAGAATGCAGGCGAACCGCTGTCGTTATGGACGGCGATGACGCGGAGGTTGGGGGTTTGCAGCAAAACGTCTTCATTTTGCGCCGTGCAGATGGGGCAGGGTTGGGCGGTCATTTTTCCTTATTCCTGAAAGTGTTTAAAAAACGGTAGGGTAATTTCTGATATAGCGGATTAACAAAAATCAGGACAAGGCAACGAAGCCGCAGACAGTACAAATAGTACAGAACCGATTCACTTGGTGCTTCAGCACCTTAGAGAATCGTTCTCTTTGAGCTAAGGCGAGGCAACGCCGTACTGGTTTAAATTTAATCCACTATAGTTTAATTTGTCTGTCCGCATTGCCGCTAATTGTACCACTTCATCGTATTTCCTTTTCGGTTGAAACCCCGCCCTTTAGGGCGGCAGGATCAGACTTTATTTGGGAGGGGGTGTAACCCCTTCCAAATCAGGACGACACATAGGGAGGTGCTTTATGTGTCGTCCTGTGTGTTGAAACATATCGGACGCGTTTGAACAGTTGTGCGGCAAACTGTTTTAGCGGCAGGCAAGAGATGCCGTCTGAAGCCCATTGTCCGTCATTCCCACACAGGCAGTTGCTACGGTTGCTGAAGCCCCTTAGCCGTCGCGCAGGCGGTTGCTACGGTTACTAAAATCCCGTCATTCCCGCGCAGGCGGGAATCCAGTCCGTTCGGTTTCAGTTGTTTCTGATAAATCTTGCAGCGTTGGGTTTTTAGATTCCCGCTTTCGCGGGAATGACGGGGCGGTCGGATGCCGCCTGAAACTCCGTCATTCTTGCAACTTTTCGTCATTCCCGTGAAAACGGGAATCTAGAACTTCAAACTTTCAGATAATCTTTGAATATTGCCGTTGCCCGACGGTTTGGATTCCCGCTTGCGCGGGAATGACGGTGGAGGACGATGCCGTCTGAAGCCCATTAGCGGTTTCAGACGGCATTTTTGCCGGAGCGGCAGTCAGGAAAACTGCGCTGCGCCACGGTTTGCCAAATCGTCGGCGCGTTCGTTTTCGGCGTGTCCCGCGTGTCCTTTCACCCAAGTCCAACTGACTTGATGCCGTCCGACTAGAGCGTCGAGTTCTTTCCACAAGTCGTCGTTTTTGACGGGCTGTTTGGAGGCGGTTTTCCAGCCGTTGCGCTTCCAACCGTGTATCCAGTTTTCCATGCCATTTTTGACGTATTGCGAGTCGGTGCAGATGATGACGGTGCAGCGGCGTTTGAGCGATTTCAGTCCTTCGATGACGGCAGTCAGTTCCATGCGGTTGTTGGTGGTTTGCGCTTCGCCGCCGAAAAGTTCTTTTTCGTGGCTACCGTAGCGCATTAACACGCCCCAGCCGCCCGCGCCGGGATTGCCTTTGCACGCGCCGTCGGTGTAAAGGTAAACGGTTTGGTTCATTATTGTGCCTTTGTGTGGTGTCCGGCGTGATTATAAGCGGTTTGCGCGCCGTGCCGTCTGAAAGATTGCGGCGGATTAAAATAGGCATATAATGTGCAACTTTATTTTTGAATATGAAGGAGCGGATAGTGGGTCAAAGTGGCGAGTTGTTTTGTTTCGGACAGATGCCTGTATGGAAAGTGGAAAACCTGCCGGAAGTTTTGTTGTCGGGCTATTCGTCTGAGGAAGGGGAGTGGGTCTGCCTGAATGTGTTGCAGGGCGATGTCGAAGTTCGTGCACCGGACGGGTCGGCAGAAGTTTGGTCGGCAGACGGCGGCGATTGTGTGTTTGCGCCGCAGCAGGTGTTTTCTGTCAAACCGAAAACGGACGATGCCGAAATCCGTTTGTCGCTGTATTGCGCGGCGGCAGACTATTTTCACAAAAAATACGGGATGAGTGCCACGCATTCTGCGGTCGCGGCGGCACGGGATACCGTACCGGCGGGCAGGGCGTTGGATATGGGCTGCGGACAGGGGCGCAACGCGCTGTTTCTCGGTTTGAAGGGGTTTGAAGTTACTGCAGTCGATCACAATCCCGCCGCCTTGGCAAACGTGGCGGAGCTGGCAGAGGCGGAGGGTTTGAACGTCCGCACGCTGGAATATGATTTGAACGCCGCCGCCTTGCAGGGCGAGTTTGATTATATTGTGGCAACAGTGGTGCTGATGTTCCTGATGCCGCAGCGCGTACCCGACGTGATTGCCGATATGCAGGCGCATACGGCGGCGGGCGGGTACAACTTGATTGTATCGGCAATGGATACGGCGGATTTCCCCTGTCCGATGCCGTTCCCTTTTAAATTTAAAGAGGGCGAGCTGAAGGATTATTATCGGGATTGGGAACTGGTCGAATATAAAGAAGAATTGGGTTCTATGCATGCCAAAGACGAAAACGGCAATCCGATACGGTTTAAATTTGTAACGATGCTGGCGAAAAAGCCTGAATAATCCTCAAAAATGCCGTCTGAACATTTTGTTTCAGACGGCATTTTTACGGTTAGTCCCGATACGCCCAATGATTGACCGGGCCGTGTCCTGCGCCGATTTCCAAAGGGTTTGAGATTGCCGCCGTGATGTAGGCCTTGGCAGTCTGTACGGCTTCGCAAACGTCCGAGCCTTTTGCCAACTCGGCGGTGATGCAGGCGGAAAACGTGCAGCCCGTGCCGTGCGTGTGGGCGGTCGGAAAGCGCGGGCTGTCGAATTCCAGCGTTTCATTTTGTGTAAACAGCCAATCCGTGCAGCGTCCGCTTGTGCTGCCGTTCAAATGTCCGCCTTTGATAACGACATTTTTGACACCGTAATCAAGCAGGATTTTTGCCGCACGTTCCGCATCTTTACGGTTTTCAATATGCACGCCGGTCAGAGCTTCCGCTTCGGGCAGGTTGGGGGTCAATACATCCGTATCGGGAAGCAGCAGGCGCGTCAGTGCCGCAACGGCGGAATCCTGCAACAGCGGCGCACCGCCTTTGGCAATCATCACAGGGTCGAGTACGCGCCTGCCAAAGCTGCAGTGTTTCAGCTTGTCGGCAACGCATTCGATGATTTCCGCCGTGCCGAGCATACCGATTTTGTAGGCGCGGATGTCGAAGTCTTCCCTGATTGCTTGGATTTGTGCGGTGATGGTTTCGGTCGGGACGAGATGAACCGCCGACACGCCCAAGGTATTTTGCGCGGTAACGGCGGTGATGACGCACGTTCCGAACACGCCGCGCATCTGAAATGTTTTCAAATCCGCCTGAATGCCCGCACCGCCGCCCGAATCCGAACCGGCGATGGTAAGCGTTTGCACAAAAGAGCTTTTCATTTGTTCCTCCTTAATATTGCGTCCGATAAAAAGGGCTAATGCCTGTAAAAAAGCACGGCGATGCCGTCTGAAAACCGCAGCGCGGGGGTTTGTGGTGCATTATATGCCGTATTGCAGGACAAGGCACAGGGCAGGGCGGCGGGGTGCATCGTAGCAACTGTATTTTTGCCCGACGGGGTGAAAAATACAGTTGCTACACCCACTGATAATGAAAAAAGAGAGCAATGCCGTCTGAACCGCGTGTTGCGGCGAGCATAAACCGGCACGCTTTATTCGTCATTTCCACAAAAACAGAAACCTAAAATTCCGTCATTCCTACGAAAGCGGGAATCCAGACCTGTCGGCACGGAAACTTATCGGATAAAACGGTTTCTTCAACCCTACGCTCTAGATTCCCGCTTTTGCGGGAATGACGAAGTTTCAGACGGCATCAAATGCTTTGTCAGGCTTCAGACGGCATCGTCCACCCTCTGCCGTCCTTCCCGCGCAGGCGGGAATCCAGACCTGTCGGCACGGAAACTTATCGGATAAAACGGTTTCTTCAACCCTACGCTCTAGATTCCCGCTTTTGCGGGAATGACGAAAAATTGCGGGAATGACGACTCATAATAAAAAACCTGCTTGAAACAAGCAGGTTTTTGAATTGGCACGCCCACGGGGATTCGAACCCCGGTTACCGCCGTGAAAGGGCAGTGTCCTAGGCCTCTAGACGATGGGCGCGTGGAAACGGACATTATACATACTTATAGAAATTTAGCAATACGATGCCGTCTAAACAAATGTCAGGGGGGCGTTTGTCTGATCGCATCACAATATAAAAACATATAAAAAACATTGGAATATCAAGCAATTCATTTTTTTGCGTGGTAATGCCGACAACGGAAGGCAGCTTTATTTTGAGGCGCAAAGGTCTTCGATGCACACGATGCGCTAGACTTGGCAGGTCAATATGGGCGTGCGCAGTATGTTCTGATGCGGCGGATTCGCCTGAAAACAAGCCGGAACGGTCAGATGCGTTCCGGATTGTTTTTTTGTCGGGGGGGTGCCGCTATATCAAAACAGGCGGGCGATGCCGTCTGAAACTTCGTCATTCCCGCGAAAGCGGGAATCTAGAACTTTTAAATTTTCAGACGGCTTTTGAATATTGCCGTTGCCCGACGTTCTGGATTCCCGCAACTTTTCGTCATTCCCGCGAAAGCGGGAATCTAGAACCTCTAAATTTTCAGATAACCTTTGAATATTGCCGCTATCCCAAGGTCTGGATTCCCGCCTGCGCGGGAATGACGGGTCTTTTATAACCTTTGAATATTGCCGCTATCCCAAGGTCTGGATGCCCGCTTACGCGGGAATGACGGGGAGGGCGGATGCCGTCTGAAGCCCACCTACCATTATTTCCGCTTCCATACCGCTTGGCGGCAATATGTCCGGAATGGGGCGGTTTATCCGAAAAAGCCCATTTTGACCTGGATGAGTTTTTCCAGTTCGTTCAGGATGCGCCGGCGCGAGACGAAAAAGATGATGTGGTCGCCGTCTTGGATGACGGTTTCGGTATGGTGTCCCATAATGGTTTCGCCGGTTCCGGCGCGGACGACGGCGGCAATGTGGCAGCCTTCGGGCCATTTGATGCCGCTGATGCGCCTGCCGATGATGGCGGAAGTTTTTTTGTCGCCGTGTGCGACGACTTCGATGGCTTCCGCCGTGCCGCGCCGGATGGGGTGGACGGCAACGATGTCGCCGCGCCGGATGTGGGCGAGTATCGAGCCGATGGTGATGAGGTGGGGGGAGACGACGATGTCGATTTTGTTGCCTTCGAGCAAATCGACGTAGCTTGAGCGGTTGACGATGCCGATGACGCGCTTCGCGCCGAGGTTTTTCGCCAAAAGGGCGGACATAATGTTGCTTTCGTCGTCGTTGGTCAGGGCGCAGAATACGTCGATTTCGTCGATGTATTCGTTGTCGAGCAGGGTTTCGTCGGTTGCCGAACCTTGCAGGACGAGGGTGTTGTCGAGGTTTTCGGCTATCCATTCGGCACGGCGCGGCCGGCATTCGATGATTTTGACGTTGTATGCGTGTTCGAGCTGCTTGGCGAGACGGTAGCCGATGTTGCCGCCGCCGGCAATCATGATGCGGCGGGTGCTGGTTTCTTTGGGGCGCAATTCGGGTATGACCGCGCCGATGTTTTCGGCGGCGGCGGCAAATAGGATTTCGTCGCCTTCGATGATGACGGTTTGCGGCGCGGGGACGATGAGGCGGTTGTTGCGGTAAACGGCGCAGATTTGGCAGTCGGCCCCGTCGGGCAAATCTTGGGCGATGTCGGCAATGCTGCGTCCGACAAGCAGTCCGCCGCGCCGCGCCTGTATGATGACCATCCGCACGCGGTCGTCTGCAAAACGTAAAACCTGCAATGCGCCCGGGCAGTCTATCAGGCCGGCAAGCTGTTCGGTAACGAGCTGTTCGGGGCTGATGGTTTCGGTTATGCCGAATATGGAAAGGCTGCCGTTTTCGTTGTTTTCGAGCTTGGGGCTGAGGTATTCGAGGTATTCGCTGGAACGGACGCGCGCGATGCGGCCGGGGATGTTGAACAGGTCGGCGGCAACTTTGCAGGCGACGATGTTGGTTTCGTCGCTGCGGGAGAGCGCGAGCAGCAAGTCGGCATCTTCCGCGCCGGCGCGTTCTAATGTGAAGGGGGATGCGCCGTTGCCGAAAACGGTTTGGACATCGAGGCGGCTGCCTGTTTCCTGCAATGCTTTTTCGTCGATGTCGATAACGGTTACGTCGTTGTTGGGTATGGCGGCAAGGTTTTGTGCGACGGTAGAACCTACCTGTCCGTTGCCTAAAATGAGGATTTTCACGGTGTGGGTCGCCGAGTGATGAAATGGTGGATTGTACCGCAACCGGGGGCGGAAATGCCGTCTGAAGGCAGATTTTGTGTTCAGACGGCATGGCGCCTCAAGATTCGACGGGGATGATGCCGATTTTCGCCTGCCATTTGCGCGGGGCGGTGGCGTGGATGGATTCGCCTTTGCTATCTACGGCGACGGTTACGGGCATGTCTTTGACTTCAAATTCGTAAATGGCTTCCATGCCCAATTCGGGGAACGCCAAGACTTTGGAAGATTTGATGGCTTTTGCCACGAGATACGCCGCGCCGCCGACTGCCATGAGGTACACGGCTTTGTTGTCGGCGATGGCTTCGCAGGTGGCCACGCCGCGCTCGGATTTGCCGATCATGCCCAAGAGGTCGGTTTGTTCGAGCATTTGGCGGGTGAATTTGTCCATGCGGGTGGCTGTGGTCGGACCTGCCGGACCGACGACTTCATCGCCGACCGGATCGACGGGGCCGACGTAGTAAATCAGGCGGTTGGTGAAATCGACGGGCAATTCTTCGCCTTTGTTGAGCATATCGACGAGGCGTTTGTGTGCGGCATCGCGGCCGGTGAGGATTTTGCCGTTCAACAGCAATACGTCGCCGGTTTTCCAGCTTGCCACTTCTTCTTTGGTCAGCTTGTCGACATCGACGCGTTTGCCGTTGTCGGGGCTGTAAGTCAAATCGGGCCAGTCTTCGACGCGCGGCGGCGTGAGTTCGACAGGGCCTGAGCCGTCCAATTCAAATTCGACGTGGCGGGTGGCGGCGCAGTTCGGAATCATGGCAATCGGTTTGGAGGCGGCGTGGGTCGGATAATCGAGGATTTTCACGTCCAACACGGTGGTCAGTCCGCCCAAGCCTTGTGCGCCGATGCCCAGCGCGTTGACTTTTTCAAAGAGTTCGAGGCGCAGGGCTTCGGTGGTGGACAATTCCGCGCCGGACGCGGCCTTTTCCTGCAATTCTTGAATGTCGATGTGGCTCATCAGGGACTCTTTTGCCATCAGCACGGCTTTTTCGGGCGTGCCGCCGATGCCGATACCCAAGATGCCGGGAGGACACCAGCCCGCGCCCATGGTCGGGATGGTTTTCAATACCCAATCGACGATGTTGTCGGAAGGATTGAGCATGGCGAGTTTGGATTTGTTTTCAGAGCCGCCGCCTTTTGCCGCGCAGGTTACTTCGACTTTACCGCCCGGCACGATGCTCATATGGATGACGGCGGGGGTGTTGTCTTTGGTGTTTTGGCGTTTGCCGGCCGGATCGGCGAGGACGGAAGCGCGCAGCGTATTGCCTTCCCAAGTGTAGGCGCGGCGTACGCCTTCGTTAACCATCTCTTCCACGCTCATGTCCGCATCCCATTGGACGTTCATACCGACTTTGAGGAAGACGGTTGCGATACCTGTGTCTTGGCAGATGGGGCGGTTGTTTTCCGCACACATACGGCTGTTGACCAAAATCTGCGTCATCGCGTCTTTGGCGGCAGGATTTTCTTCCTTCTGCCACGCCTTATAAAGCGCGTCGATGTAGTCTTTGGGATGATAGTAGCTGATGAATTGGAAGGCATCGCAAATGCTTTGGATAAAGTCTTCCTGTTTGATGACGGTCATGATTGTGTTCCTTTTCAAGGTTGTGGCGGTAAGTGTCTGCTGCTGTTTTAAACAACCTTTTTGAAGGCTGTTTTTTATCAGGTTGAAATAGTGCCAGCGTTTGTACGGTAAAGACAATACATAATTCTAATCTCTTGATTATCAATTTGTTTTAATAAAATACTGTTTTACTCGGATTTTGATATTTGTAATCTTTGCCTGTTGCTTTGCGGTAGGGAGAAATCAGCAGGCAGTTCATTGTAGGCCGATTGATGAACAATGCCGTCTGAAAGGGCTTCAGACGGCATTGTGTTCGGACGGGCGGGCTTATTTTGCGGCCTGTCCGTCTTCTTTTGCAAAATATTTGGCGTAAATCTTGTCGTATTCGCCGCTTTCGCGTACTTTTTCCAACGCATCGTTCAGCATTTTGACGGTTGCTTCGTCGCCTTTGCGTACCGCGATGCCGTAGTGTTCGGTGGTGAAGTCGGGCAGGGTAACGAAGTCCATCCCTTTGGCCGGATTGTTTTTCACATAATTGGCGATGACCGCGCTGTCGCTGACCACGGAATCCAAGCCGCCGTTTTCCAGTTCTTTGATAATCAGGGGAACGTTTTCAAAGCGCGCGATTTTCGGATTGTCGTTGCCCAAGAGTTTGGATACGGAGAAATCGCCCGTGTAGCCGGTTACCACGCCGACTTTGTTCATGTTTTTCAAATCTTCGGAAGAAGATACTTTTTTGCCTTTCGGAACGAGGACGACTTGGGTGATTTCAAAATACGGGTCGCTGAAGTCCATAGACTGTTTGCGGTCGTCGGTAATGGTTACGCCCGACATCACAACGTCCGCATCGCCGTTGTTTAAGGCGGGGAAAAGGCTGTCCCACGGCTGGTGTTTGAATTCGATTTTAAAATTGCCCGCCTTCGCCATCGCGTTCATCAAATCCACATCGAAACCTTCGACATTGCCTTTCGAGTCTAAAGATTCAAAGGGGGCAAACTCGGCGTTGGAAGCCACGCGGTACACTTTGTCGGGGTTGGCGGCAGGCGCGGCGGTATCTTTGCCCTGACCGCCGCAGGCAGACAGCGCGAGCGCGGAACAGGCAAGGGCGGCGGCAATCCATTTTTTCATATTCATCAAAATTCCTTTCGGTAATCAAAAAGCCTAAAAAATCAGTTTAACATAAAATTAACGTTCTTTTTCACGGAAAAACGCATAAGTAACGTCGTGGAACAAATCCGTATGCGGGCTGTCCTCATAGCTCAATTCTGCCAAGGCGTCCTCAAAAGCAAGCTGAATCGACTCGACCGCGATTTCGGCGGTTTCGGCGGGAAGGGCGCGGATTAAGGCTTTGAATGCGGTGGACAGGACGTGGTTCTGCATACGCAGCACGTCGTTCGCCTCTTCCAGATATTCCAAACGCTGTTCGATGCTGCCCATGATGTATCCTCGCGAATCTGTTAAAATGCGCCATTATATCAAACCGCGCTTTGGGCGCGGGTTTGTCTGCTTGCAAAGATTAAGAACCGGAAGCCGAAAATGGATGCGAATAAAGAGCCGAATTGGGAAAAACGTTTGGAAAACCTGCGTCAGACGCGCCGTATGAAGGCAGTGCCGACTTACGCGCCGCTGTCCCGCCCCTCTGAAACCGGAACGGACGCGCCTGTGCCGAAACTGGACGATGAGAGCCGAGCCCGTGTGTTGAAGGCGTATCTGAAAAAATGGCAGGAGGAACACAATGCCGCCGTTGCCGATTGCGGCGAGGAAGTCGAAACCGACCCGATGATCGTCCTTCAGGAAAACTGGCTCAACGCGCAGGCTTCCCTGCAAATGTCGGTTTCGGAAAAACACATCGAATCGCGGCGGAGAATCCGGTTTGATACCAAAAAAGACAGTGTCGAATTTGAAACCGGACAGATTGAAAGCGGGGAAAACGCCGACGAGGCAGAATCCGGCACGAATGAGCCGGCGGTTTCGGAAAACGGGGAAAACGATGCGGAAGAAACGTTGATGCCCGTCCAAATCAATATCCTGAACCCGAAAGCCGTCAACCGGCGCGAAGTGTTCTGCCTGTCCGAACAGGAGCTGACCGAACGGCTGATCAAACGCCTGCGCCCGCATCTGACCGATACCGTCAACGGCATCATCCGAACGGCGGTGCAAAAGCAGATGGCGGTTTTCACCTATCAGCTCCAGCAGATGCTGCACGAGCAGGCGGGGGCGGTAGTCGAAGACGTGTTGGAACACGATGTCCGCAAAATCCTCAACGACATCAAGTACGAGTTAAAATACAAACGCTGATTGCCATGCCGTCTGAAAGCCGTTTCAGACGGCATTTGCATTCTCATCCGACTTGAAAGCATCATAGAACAGGCGCAAAATATTAACAAATTAAACAACGGGCGCACGCTCCGTTGCCGAACGGACAAAACCGAGGAATCACCGATGAGCAAAAAACTCCATCCGCAAACGCTCGCCATACGCGGCGGCAAAGAACAAACCGAATACCGCGAACACAATCAGGCATTGTTTCTGACCAGCAGCTTCATGTGGGACAACGCCCAACACGCTGCCGATTTGTTTTCAAAAAAAATCAAAGGGTTCACTTATACCCGTACCGCCAACCCGACCACAGCCGCCTTTGAAAAACGCATCGCCGCTTTGGAAGGTGCGGAACGCGCGGTCGCCACTTCGGCGGGTATGTCTGCGATTCAGGCGGCGTTTTTCACCTTTTTGCAGGCGGGCGACCATGTGATTTCCAGCCGCAGCCTGTTCGGCACGACCGTCGGCTTTATCAATAACATCGTTGCCAAATTCGGCATCGAAGTGAGCCACGTGTCGCCGACTGATATAAACGAATGGAAAGCCGCCGTCAAAGCCAATACCAAACTGCTGTTTTTGGAAACGCCGTCCAACCCCTTAGGCGAAGTGGCCGACTTGGAAGCCTTGGCGGAATTGGCGCACGGCATCGGCGCGCTCTTGGTGGTGGACAACAGCCTGCTGTCGCCCGTCGGCTCGCAGCCTTTGAAACACGGTGCGGATATTTCCGTTTCCTCCGCGACCAAAGCCATAGACGGACACGGGCGTGTGATGGGCGGCGTGTTGGCGGGTTCGGAAGAGTTGTTGGCGCAGGTCGCCATGTATTGCAACTCTTGCGGGCTGGCGATGTCGCCGTTTAATGCGTGGCAGTTGTTGAGCGGCGTGGAAACCCTGTCGCTGCGTATGGAAAAACAGTTCGACAACGCCCTGAAAATCGCACAATGGCTGCAAGCGCAGCCGCAGGTTCAAGCCGTGTACTACACCGGATTGTCCGACCATCCTCAGGCGGCGCTTATCCGCAAACAGCAAAACGGCGGCGGCATCGTCATCGGCTTTGAAGTTGCCGATCAAGAAGCGGCGTGGAAAGTTGTGGACGGCGTGGAACTCTTTTCCCGCACCGCCAACCTCGGTGACGTGCGCTCGACCATTACCCACCCGTGGACAACCACGCACGGCAGGATGCAGCCCGAAGAAAAACTCGCCGCCAACATCCGCCCCGGATTGGTGCGCCTGTCGGTCGGTTTGGAATATGTTGGCGATTTGATTGACGATTTGAAACAGGCACTCGCACGCTGATTGCGTGTTTCAGACGGCATTGGACAGCAGATGCCGTCTGAAACCCTTATCTTATATGGCATACACATCAACAATAGGAAAAAAATATGGATGAAGCGGTTTTTGCCGATTGGGCGTTGAAAATCTGCCTGACCGGCTTGATTATTTTTTTGGGTTTTATCGTTTGGAATTTGGGCAAGGAGTCCAAAGCAGGCAAATTCGGCATCGCCATTTTGTTTTTGGTTTTGGGCTTGGGCGTGTTCGGTTTTGTATTCAAAGAACTGCTGATTAAGTTTTTGGTATTGCCGAAATAGGCTGCCGCCTGTCAAAATGCTGTCTGAAATCATAAAAAGTAATCTGCACCCTAAAAGTTTGATTTAACCGCCAACTGATTAAGGTGCGGATTTTTATGACAAAATATAGTGGATTAACAAAAACCAGTACGGCGTTGCCTCGCCTTGCCGTACTATTTGTACTGTCTGCGGCTTCGTCGCCTTGTCCTGATTTTTGTTAATCCACTATAAAAATCATCTTTCCGCAGTCATTCCCACGGATGTGAAAGCCTGTCTTTTTGAATCCCGGATAATTTTACATCGTCATTCCCGCGCAGGCGGGAATCCAAATCATTGGGTAGCGGCAATGTTCAAAAGTCGTCTGAAAAATCAGAAGTTCTAGATTCCCGTTTTCACGGGAATGACGGAATTTCAGACGGCATCCTCCCGCCCCGTCATTCCCGCGCAGTCGGAAATCTAGTCCGTTCGGTTTCGGTCATTTATGATAAATTCCTGTTGCTTTTCATTTCTGGATTCCCACTTCCGTGGGAATGACGGAGGAGCGGATAAATTCTCGCAATCTAAAACCTTGTCATTTCCATAAAAAACAGCAACCCGAAACAGCAACTTAAAAACAGCAACCTGAAACCTCGTCATTCCCGCGCAGGTGGGAATCCAGATCATTGGGTGGCGGCAATGTTCAAAAGTCGTCTGAAAAATCAGAAGTTCTAGATTCCCGTTTTCACGGGAATGACGGAATTTCAGACGGCATCTGCCCGCCCCGTCATTCCCGCGTAGGCGGGAATCTAGTCCGTTCGGTTTCAGTCATTTACGATAAATTCCTGTTGCCTTTCATTTCTAGATTCCCACTTCCGTGGGAATGACGGTTTGGAAGTTGCCTGAAACTCGAAAACAACTATAGTGGTTTAAATTTAAACCACTATAAAACTGAATGAATCGGATTCCCACTTCTGTGGGAATGACAAACTTTAAGGTGTGATGACTTATCCAAAACAGTCGAAACGCAAAAACCGGTTTCTCGTTTGCATAAGAACGGCAAATTTTTCGGTGTCTTGTTTTATGGGCGTTATCCCTTGTCCGTCCCGTAGGGCAGGTAAACGTCGAAGCGGGTGCTTTTGCCTGTGTATTGGTAGGCAGGGTCTTGTCCGGCAAGGTGTTCGCCGAGGCGGGGGCGTTTGACGACGACGCGTTTTTTTGCTGTTTGGCGTGCGGTATGCAGGAGTGCCGCTTCATCTTGCGCTTCGCCGACGAGCCGGTGGAAGTAGGTCATTTCTTTTTTAACGGCGGCACTTTTGCGGCGTTCGGGATACATGGGGTCGAGATAGACGATGTCGGGTTTGCCTTGTGTTTGGACAAGTGCGGGCATTTGTTCGGCGGCGTTGCCGAAATGGAGGTTGATGTGCGCGGCGGTGTTTTGCGTTTCGGGATTGAGGAGGGCGCGGCGGATGCCGTCTGAAAGCAGGCAGGCGACGGCGGGATGTTGCTCGAAGGCGGTAACGGCCAGCCCGAGCGAGGCGAGGACGAAGCTGTCGCGCCCCAATCCTGCGGTTGCGTCCCAAACGGTGGGGTGCGCGGTGTGGTTGACGGCTTTGGCGATGAGTTCGCCCCCGCCTTTTGTGCGCCGGTATTGTGCCGCGCCGGAGGCAAAATCGACGATGACGCTGCTTTTTTCCCCGACAAGCCTGAGGCTGACGGTATCGTGTTCGGCAAGGAGGTAACTGCCTTGTTCGGGCGGTTGGGAAACGGGCACAAGGGGGAATGCCCGTATCAGGGTGCGGACGGTTTCGGTGGCGGTGTTGTCAATAAGGATGTCGGTCATGGTGTTTTGTGTCCGTTCGGGCGTGGGGCGAACCCGCTTTCCCGTGCCGTTTCAGACGGCATTTTTTCGGGTGGGCGGAGATGGTGCGGATGCCGTTTTGTCGTCAGCCGATGTTGAGGCGTTCCATACGGTAGCGCATGGAACGGAAGCTGATGCCCAAGCGTTTGGCGGCCTGCGTGCGGTTGCCTTCGGTTTGTTTGAGGGTTTGTTCGATGATGTCGCGTTCGATTTGGTCGAGATAGTCCTGTATCTGCATGGTATCGGGGTCGAACGCGCCGCAACGCAACGCTTCCTGTGCCTGATCGGCGTTGCCGAAGGCGGTGATGACGGCAACCGGCGTATCGAGCAGGCGGCTGTTGATGTGTTGGACGACTTCCAGCCCCGAGCCGTCCGGCATACGCATATCGGTCAGGACGAGCGAATAGCGTTGGCTGTCGAGCTTGTTTTTGGCTTCGGCAACGCCTGACGCGGTATGGACGCGCAAGCCCATTTTCATCAGGGTCATTTCCATCAGGTCGAGAATGTCGGTTTCGTCATCGACGACGAGGACGGGGTGTTGCAGTTCAGTCATTGGTTTTTTCCGGTAATGTGAGTTCGAAACATTTGGCTTCCGGTAGGTAGGTCAAATCGCCGAAATTGGCGTGCGCCAGTTCGCGGGCGACATACAGCCCGAGGCCGGTGCCGTTTTCCGCCGTGGTGTAAAAGGGTTCGAACAGGTGTTCCTGCACTTCGGGCGGTCGGCAAAGAGGATACAGACGGTGTTTTTTTGCGCGGGGCGGATGGTGACGGAAATCGAGCCGGGCTGTTTGCGGCTGTGCCGCCACGCGTTGTTGGCGAGGTTCCACATAATTTGCCGCAGGTGGGCGGGATCGAAATAGGCGGTCGGGCTGCCGCCTTGAATGTCCGGACGGATGCAGTCGGCGGCATCGGGATGGCCGAGCAGGAACTCTTGTTTGAATTCTTCCCAAAACGGTATCAGGCCGATGGTTTCGCGTTCGGTTTTGTTGCGCTTGTTGAGCGAGGAAATGTCTTCGAGCATTTTGTCGATGCGGCAGATGTTGCCGTCGATGATTTTGCACAATTTGGCGTTGAACGGATCTGCCGCCCCCGCTTCCATATTTTCGCGCAGCAGGTCGTTGGCGTGGCGGATGGCGGACATCGGGTTGCGGATTTCGTGGGCGAGGTTGGCGGTCAGTTGTCCGAGCGCGGCAAGTTTGACGGACAGGGCTTCTGCCTGAATTTCGCTTTGCGGGCGGATGTAGAGGATGAGCAGCTTGTCCGACCCTTTGTTGACCGGAACGGCGCGGATGCCGGCGTTCAGGCCGGGTGTGCCGAGGACGTATTCGAAAGTGTGCGGAGAGGCTTGATCCCACAGTTCGGCGGCAGAATCGGACAGACCGGCGCGCCGTCCGATTTCGAGCGCGGGGAAAAGGTCTTTCGCCTTCCGGTTGAACAGCACCGCCAGCCCTTCGGCATTGATGACGACGACAGCTTCCTGAACGCGTTCGAGTACGGTTTGGCTCAAGCCTTTGATGCGGTGGTAGGCGATATGGCTGTCGTAGGCGAGTTTTCCGGCACGGTCGATGTATTTGACCGACAGTGAGGTGAAGATGGCGGAAAGATAGGAGGCGGCGACAAGGATGAAGGTTGCCGAGGCGGTTCGGGCATCCGATATGAGCGGGTATTTGCCGATATCGCCGTCGGCAATGGCGTTGAATATCAGCAGGATGGCGGCGTAGCTGGAATAGAGCAGGGGGTAGCGCCCGTAGCTGAGCAGGCAGGAGCAGACGACGAAGGGCAGGATCAGGATGCCGAAGCCGGAATCGATGCCGCCGAACAGGTAGGTCAGCACGCCGATCATCGTGATGTCCGCTACCGCGCTGAAACGCGGCATTTTCAGCGACTGCCATTGCCAATGCGGATGGATAATGGAAAAGAAAATCAGCCAGCAGGCAATGGCGAGCCAAACATAAAACGCCCACGCCGTCCACGAAGCGTGCAGGTTCGCACGGCTGCCGGTTTCCAGCCCGAGGATGTGCATAATCATCAGCGGAAAAACGATGGCGACGCGGATGATGTTGATCAGATTGGGAATCCGGTCTTTGAGTTTTTCAAGTTCGCGGGGGTTGGAAATCACCATAATATGTGCGGAACCGGGTTTATTTAGGGGAAGAAAGCTGTTTCAGGCTGCCCGATATGGGCAATAGTCTGCCTTTTTTGCCGCGTTTTGCCTCAAGCAGGGAGATGGGGATGCGGTCTTTGTGCGCCGCGCCGCGCCTGCCTTCGCTTTCAATCAGGATTTCCAGCTCGGAAGAAACGGCGGTATGCGTCATCGATTCGCCGGCGTTTAATCCGATGATTTGCAGCCCTTTGCCTTTCGCCATAATTTTCAATTCGCCGATGGGGAAGGCGAGGGCGCGGTTTTGACTGGTGGCGGCAATGATTTTGCAGTCGGGGTTGATGAACGAGGAGGCATAGACGGCAACCGGCGGCAAAACGGTTTCGCCGCTGTCTGCGGTCATCACCACTTTGCCCGCTTTCACGCGCCCGACCATATCGCCCAGCTTGGTGATGAAGCCATAGCCGCTGCTGCTTGATAATAAATAATGTTGTTCCGGCAATCCTGTCAACATCGCAACGGGTTTCGCGCCGTTTTGCAGCTCGATTAAGGAGGAAACCGGTACGCCGTCGCCGCGCCCTCCGGGGATTTCGGCGGCATCGAGCGTGTAGGTTCTGCCCGATGAATCGAGGATGACGACGGGTAAAACCGTTCTGCCTTCGAGGGTTTGTTTGAGGCAGTCGCCTTCTTTGAACGCGGTTTGGCTCAAATCGAGATTGTGTCCGGCGCGGCTGCGTATCCAGCCTTTTTCCGACAGGATCAGCGTGATGGGTTCGTCGGCGGTGGTCTGCGTCAGCACGGCGCGTCCGGCCTCTTCCACCAGCGTGCGTCGCGCGTCGCCGTATTGTTTCATATCCGCCTGCATCTCTTTGACAATCAGCTTGCGTTTTTCGTTTTCGTCGCTCAAAAGGATGTTCAGACGGCCTTGTTCCTCGCGCAACTCGTTCAATTCTTTTTCGAGTTTGAAACCCTCCAAACGCGCCAACTGGCGCAGGCGGATTTCCAAAATGTCTTCGGCTTGGATTTCGGTCAGCCCGAACGCCGCCATCAAATCGGCTTTCGGGTCGTCTGATTCGCGGATGACTTTAATCACTTCGTCGATGTGCAGAAAGACTTTCAGACGGCCTTCGAGGATGTGCAGCCGTTTTTCCACTTGGTTCAAACGGAATTTCAGACGGCGTGTTACGGTTACGGTGCGGAAATCCAGCCATTCCTGCAAAATCGTTTTCAGGTTTTTCTGCGCGGGGCGGTTGTCCAAACCCATCATCACCAAGTTCATCGACACATTGCCTTCCAGCGAAGTTTGCGCCATCAGCGTGTTGATGAAGGTATCGGTATCGATGCGGCTGGATTTCGGCTCGAATACCAGTCGCACGGGATGTTCGCCGTCGGACTCGTCGCGCACGCGGTCGATTAAATCCAGCATCAGCTTTTTGGTATTGAGCTGGTCTTGGTTGAGCTGTTTCTTACCCGCTTTCGGTTTCGGGTTGGTTTGCTCTTCGATTTCGGCAAGGATTTTGGCGGAATTGGCGTTCGGCGGCAGCTCGGTTACGATGACGCGCCACTGTCCGCGCGCCAATTTTTCGATTTCATAACGCGCACGCACGCGCACGCTGCCCTTGCCGGTTTCATAAATCCGGCGCAATTCGTCCGCCGGCGTGATGATTTGACCGCCGCCGGCAAAATCGGGGGCAGGAATATATTGCATCAGGTCGGCGGTTTCCAGCGTCGGCTTTTTCAACAACGCAATCGCCGCCTGCGTCACTTCGTTCAAATTGTGCGGCGGAATCTCGGTCGCCATGCCCACCGCAATGCCTGACGCGCCGTTGAGCAACACCATAGGCAGGCGGGCGGGCAGGTGCAGCGGTTCGTCAAACGCGCCGTCGTAGTTCGGCACAAAATCCACCGTCCCCTGATTGATTTCGGACAACAGCAATTCCGCAATCGGCGTCAGCCGCGCTTCGGTGTAACGCATCGCCGCCGCCCCGTCGCCGTCGCGCGAGCCGAAGTTGCCGATGCCGTCGATTAAGGGATAGCGCAAGGTAAAATCCTGCGCCATCCGCACCATCGCCTCATAGGCGGAACTGTCGCCGTGCGGGTGGTATTTACCCAAAATCTCGCCGACCACGCGCGCCGATTTCACCGGCTTCGCCCCCGCCGTCAAACCCATATCGCGCATGGCAAACAAAATGCGCCGCTGCACGGGCTTCTGGCCGTCTGAAACTTCAGGCAGCGCGCGGCCTTTGACCACGCTCATGGCGTATTCGAGATAGGCGCGTTCGGCGTATCGGCCGAGCATCAGCGTATTGGAATCGGTATGTGGGGCGTGCGCTTGCGTATTCATTGTGTATGCGGAATGTAAAGCAAAGGACATTATTGTAAATCAAAACGGCAAACCATAGTGGGCGCGTGTCTGAATCTGAATCAAATACGGGAAATGTGAAAATATGTTATAAATAAGGCTTTCCCACTTTCACACATTGGAGACGATATGGAACTGGTATTTATCCGCCACGGACAAAGCGAATGGAACGCGAAAAACCTGTTTACAGGCTGGCGCGACGTGAAGCTGAGCGAGCAGGGGCTTGCCGAGGCTGCCGCCGCCGGCAAGAAACTGAAAGAAAACGGCTATGAGTTCGACATCGCCTTCACATCCGTCCTGACCCGCGCGATTAAGACCTGCAACATCGTTTTGGAAGAATCCGACCAACTGTTCGTACCGCAAATCAAAACGTGGCGGCTGAACGAACGCCACTACGGCCAACTGCAAGGCCTGGACAAAAAACAAACCGCCGAACAATACGGCGACGAGCAAGTCCGCATCTGGCGGCGCAGCTACGACACCCTGCCGCCGCTTTTGGACAAAGACGATGAGTTTTCCGCACACAAAGACCGCCGCTATGCCCATCTGCCTGCCGATGTCGTACCCGACGGCGAAAACCTGAAAGTAACGCTGGAGCGCGTATTGCCGTTTTGGGAAGACCAAATCGCCCCCGCGATTTTGAGCGGCAAACGCGTCTTGGTGGCGGCGCACGGCAACTCCCTGCGCGCGCTGGCAAAACACATCGAGGGCATTTCCGACGAAGACATTATGGGCTTGGAAATCCCGACCGGTCAGCCGTTGGTGTACAAATTGGACGACAATTTGAAAGTCATCGAAAAATTCTACCTGTAAGGGTGTGAAATAAAAAATGCCGTCTGAATCCCAGCGTTTCAGACGGCATTTTTGACAAGGCGGCAAAACGCATCAGCTGCGTACCAAGAAACGCCCCGTCGCTATCCGGTGCAGCGTACCGACAAGCAGCAGCGCCACGCCTGCCGATCCGGCGGTGGCAAGCGTCAGCCCCAAGCCCGACAATACGCCGGAAGCCGCCAGATGCAGACCGCATCCTGCCATTGCCGCGAAACCGAATGAAAATCCCCAAAAGCTCATCGTAAAACCACCTTCCCAAAACCAGCGGGTCAGGCGCAGCAAGAACAAAAGCTGCAGGCAGCCGTAGCCGATTAATGCCAACGCAAAACCGTCGACTTTACCGCCGACGGCAAAATACGCGCCGCAGCCGACAAAGGCGGGCGCAAGCTGGATGCCGACCACGCCGCGCGCCGCCGTGCCGACCGGTGCCGCCGTGCGCAGCCTGCCCAAGATGGAGGCTTCCAAGCTCAGCCAGGAAAACATACCCGCGCCGAAAAACAAAGCTGCATAATCATGATGCCCCAACGCCGCCAGAGATGACGCGCTGACAAAGTTTGTCGCAACCGTAGGCAGATAAATAATCGGCGTCGTCGCCTCCAAGGAATGCAGGCCGCGCCACAGACCGGCCGCCCGATACATCGAAAAAGCCAACTGTCCGGCAACGCCGACATAAATCAGGACTGCCGCCGCGCCTGCCTGATAGGGCTTCAGCGCGAGTCCCTCCAGCATAGCGGTAATCGGAATCGCGCTGATGAAGCAGCATTGCACCAAGTCGCGTAAATCAGACAAAAAATCGTTTCGGTACGCAAACATTTTGATCAGGTATGCCGCCACCAGCAAGAGCCAGACGACCGAAGCCGCCGCAAGCAGCGATTCGGCGGCCAAGGCGGGCAGCAGCCCGACAGACGCGCCGTAACGCCACGACAGCCCCAAGGCAAACAAGCCCAGCGCGATGCTGAAATAGCTCAAAGGAATCGGAAATTTCTTAGATGCAGACATAAACACCCTTCAGACGGCATGCCGTCGTAACGCACAGATATAGTGAATTAACAAAAACCAGTACGACGTTGCCTCGCCTTAGCTCGAAGAGAACGATTCTCTAAGGTGCTGAAGCACCAAGTGAATCGGTTCCGTACTATCCGTACTGTCTGCGGCTCGCCGCCTTGTCCTGATTTTTGTTAATTCACTATATCGACATCGCCAAACGAAACTTCGTCATCGCCGTTTCGTCTTTGTCTAAAACCAAAACCGAAACCAACAACCCCAAAGGTATCGCCCATACTATCGAATACCTTAAAAAACACAAGGTCGCCCTCGTCGTGACGGAAAGTACCGGAGGTCTCGAAATCCCCGCCGCCAAAGCCATCCACCGAGCAGGCATAGCCGTGATTATCGCCAACCCGCGTCAGACGCATCAGTTTGCCCAATCGCAGTCGCTGACCAAAACCGACGCCAAAGATGCCAAAATGCCTGCCTTCTTCGCACAGATGAAGGCACAGAAAGAAGATTGGCAAACCATGCCCTACCACCCGCCCACAGAAGCGGAAGAAGTGTTGGAAGCCTTGGTTAACCGCCGCAACCAATCGGCGGATATGCGGACTGCCGAGAAAAACCGTCTGCATCAGGTTCACGAAACGCAAGTCGGAAGCGTCAAACAACTGATTGCCCATTTTGACCGGCTGATTGACGAATCGGACAAACAAATCGACGACCACACCCACACGCATTTTGACGGCAAAGCCCAAGTGGCGGAGCAAATCAAAGGCATCGGTTCGATAACGACGGCTACGCTGATGGCGATGCTACCTGAATTGGGGCGGCTGTCGCACAAACGGATAGCGAGTTTGGTCGGCATTGCCCCGCACCCGAGGAAGAGCGGGGAAGCCAAATTCAAAAGCCGCTGCTTTGGCGGAAGGTCTGCGGTGCTTAAGGCACTGTATATGGCTACCGTGGCAGCGACACGTTTTGAACCGCTTATTCGGGATTTCCACCAACGCCCGCTGTCCGAGGGTAAGCCGTATAAGGTTGCCGTTACGGCATGTATGCGCAAACTGCTGGAGACCTTTGCAAAATTCCTTTCCCTCACGACAACCGAAATCCCAACACAGGTTTTCGGCTGTTTTCGCCCCAAATACCGCCTAATTTTACCCAAACACCCCCTTAATCCTCCCCGGACACCCGATAATCAGGCATCCGGGCTGCCTTTTAGGCGGCAGCGGGCGCACTTAGCCTGTTGGCGGCTTTCAACAGGTTCAAACACATCGCCTTCAGATGGCTTTGCGCACTCACTTTAATCAGTCCGAAATAGGCTGCCCGGGCATAGCGGAATTTACGGTGCAGCGTACCGAAGCTTTGTTCGACCACATAACGGGTCTTCGACAAATATCGGTTACGCTTGGTTTGCACTTCCGACAGCGGGCGGTTGCGGCAGGCTTTGCGCATAATGCCGTCCTGCAACTGATGTTCTTCCAGATGTTGCCGGTTTTCCGCACTGTCATAGCCTTTGTCGGCATAGACGGTCGTACCTTTGGGCAGACCTTCCAACAACGGCGACAGGTGTTTGCACTCATGGGCATTGGCGGGGGTAATGTGCAGTTTCTCGATATAGCCTTCTGCATCGGTACGGGTATGTTGTTTGTAACCGAGTTTGTAGAGGCCGTTTTTCTTTATCCAACGGGCATCGCTGTCCTTACTCGGTGTGGTTTGACCGCTGATTTGTCCTTCTTCGTCAACTTCTATGGCCTGACGCTGTTTGCTGCCGGCGGTCTGAATAATGGTGGCGTCAACGACGGCAGCGGATGCTTTCTCTATTTTTAAACCTTTTTCGGTCAGTTGGCGGTTAATCAGTTCCAACAGTTCAGACAGGGTATTGTCTTGCGCCAGCCGGTTGCGGTAGCGGCATAAGGTGCTGTAATCGGGGATGCTCAGTTCGTCAAAACGGCAAAACAGGTTGAAATCGATGCGGGTAATGAGGCTGTGTTCGAGTTCGGGATCGGAGAGGCTGTGCCATTGTCCGAGCAGGACGGCTTTGAACATGGACAGCAGGGGATAGGCAGGACGGCCGCGGTGGTCTCTAAGGTAACGGGTTTTTTGACGGTTCAGGTATTGTTCGATCAGCTGCCAATCAATCACCCGGTCCAACTTCAATAGCGGGAAGCGGTCGATGTGTTTGGCAATCATGGCTTGGGCGGTTTGTTGAAAGAAGGTGCTCATGAGAAATCCCCTAAATGTCTTGGTGGGAATTTAGGGGATTTTGGGGAATTTTGCAAAGGTCTCTTAAGGTTTGCGTCGCCCGCAGGTAGGGTGTGTGACATGGCAACGCACGCGGTTTGTGGGAATGCAGGCTACGGCTTGCTTTTAGTTTTATGATGGAGGCAGGTTATTGGTAGTTTCAAAGGAAATAGAATTAAATCAGCATCCCGTTTTCATTAAACTGACTACCGCGCTTGCCGTATTGGTCGGCAAATTCGCCATTGATGATGGCGGAGATGGTAACTTCCATGATGATTCTCCTGTGTTTTCGGATTGAACGGTATGGGGATTTTAGCGAAAAAAGGCCGTCTGAAAATGGGGTTTGGGTTTTCAGACAGCCTTGCAAAGATGAAAATATTTGGCAGAGGTTTGAAAAAATTGAATTTGTAGGTCGGGCATTTATGCCCGACAAATCCTGCTAATAACTAATAAAGAATAAATAATGATTTTATTCCCCCTCAGAGCAGTCCCCCTCAAAATGTGGTGACATGAAGTCTGGTGCATTTGGATAGATTTCTCCAAGCATCATGTAAATTGATTCAATTTCATTAATGTATTTTGCATCTGGGTTGTAGTTTTTAATACTCTCTCTTCTTGATTCATAATATGATTTATAGAGAGTTTTATTGCCATCAATAGATTCATTATATTTTTCATTGTATTTTTCCATAAGAATATTTCCGCCTTTTTTTATACTTTCCTCATTGGAAAGGTACTCTGCTGAGGTTACTTGCATTATTCCAAATGTTTTTATTCTACCAGTACAAAATAATTTTTTTCAAAATATCTATAAACTAGTCCCCTATTAAAATTCTCATAAATTAAAACTGAATATATTAGTGCTTTTTTCTTATCGGTTAAAAAATCATCATTATTATAACTATCCTCTTTGATTATTTTATCTATAATTTTACCAAAATAACTTTCAAATTTTTTGTGCATGTGTTTTACATAATTTACTCTTCTTTCTTTATAAGATTTTAAATGCCCTGATTCATTATTTAATATATTATATATGTAACCACCAAGCGCTATTCAAAAAGTAGTAGCTACTTCTTGTGAGGATGGAAGTAGAAAACTTTTGGGCAAAATCATTTTGTTATATACTATAAATGATAATGTTATGGATAGTATGGGTATTGTTAGTTGATTAAACCAGTTAACTATGTGTGTTTTCTCAAAAACAAATACAGATAACAATCTAATTATAAAATAATAAATTACTACATAGTTTATCTTTTCAAGAGAAATGGGAATTTCAAGACTAGTAACAACCCAAGAAAAAATAACGATAAATAATATAGGGGTAAATGCTCTGTAAAAAATATTAAATGCCGGAGAGTGATTTTCTTCGCTAAAAGACAGTTGGTAATAGCCAAATATAGATGATTTTTTTCCCATAAAATTTGTAGTAAAAAACAAAATGATTGCTATGGTAATGTGTAGTCCAATAAGGCTAATGCTCATTTAAAAATCCTTTTTTATCGTAGCAAGTAGCTTGGGTCATACCCTAATAAAAATCTGCTGGGTCGCGACCCACCATACGGCAAACAAGGCCTTTCAGATAGCCTCTTTGTACAAAAAGGCAGGTAGGTTGGGTCATGACCAACATTTTTATACTTCACAAAATTTGTTGGGTCGCGACCCAACCTACGGCAAACGAGACCTTTCAGACGGCCTCTTTGCACAAAAGGCAGCCTGAAACCTTTCAGGCTGCCTTTCCCACATCAAACCAGCTTCGCGCCGACCCAGTCTTTCACGCTATCCAACACGGCGGGCAATTTGTCGGCATCCGTGCCGCCGGCTTGCGCCAAATCTGGTCTGCCGCCGCCTTTGCCGCCGACTTGTTCGGCTGCAAATTTAACCAGATCGCCTGCTTTCACTTTGCCGGTCAACGGTTTGGATACGCCGGCGCACAGGGAGACTTTGCCGTCGTTTACTGCCGCTAAAAGAATCACGGCGTTGTCGGATTTACCGGTTAAATCGGTAACGATTTCGCGCAGGGCGGCTGCGTCGGCTTCGATTTGGGCGGCAACGAGTTTGGCTGCGCCCAAGTCTTTTGCATCGTCCAAGAGTTTGGCGCCTGCGTGGACGGCGAGTTCGGCTTTGGCGCGTGCCAATTCTTTTTCCAATGCTTTGGCGTGTGCCGCGCCTGCTTGGATTTTTGCCAGTACGTCTTTTTCGGTTTGGGCTTTGGTTTCGGCAATAATGTCTTTCACCAAACGCTCTTGCTCTTGCGCCCATTTGAGTGCGTTCAGGCCGGTGATGGCTTCGATACGGCGCACGCCTGCGGCAATACCGCCTTCGCTGATGATTTTGAAGAGGCCGATGTCGCCGGTGCGTGAAACGTGTGTGCCGCCGCACAATTCGGTAGAGAAACCGCCCATTTGCAGTACGCGCACTTCTTCGCCGTATTTTTCGCCGAAGAGCATCATCGCGCCGGTTTTTTGCGCGTCTTCCATGCTCATAATGGCTGCATTGACGGCAACGTTCGCCAAAATGGCTTCGTTGACGCGGCGTTCTACTTCGGCAATTTCTTCGGCAGTTACCGCTTGGGGATGGGAAATGTCGAAACGGGTGGATTCGGCGGTAACCAAAGAGCCTTTTTGTTCGACGTGTCTGCCCAATACATCGCGCAGGGCTTTGTGCATCAAGTGGGTTGCGCTGTGGTTGCGCATATTGGCATTGCGGATTTCGTCGTCCACTTTGGCGGTAACGCTGTCGCCGACTTTCAGACGGCCTGAAGTTTGTACGCCGAATTGACCGAATACGGCCGCTTTGATTTTTTGGGTATCGCGTACTTCAAAGCGGTTTTCGCCTGAGAAGATATAGCCGACATCGCCGACTTGGCCGCCGGATTCTGCATAGAACGGGGTAAAGTCGATGACGACTGCGCCGCTGTCGCCTTCGTTCAATTCGTTGACTTGCTCGCCGTCTTTGTAGAGGGCGAGGACTTTGGATTCGGTTTGGCGTTCGCTATAACCTTTAAACTCGGTGTCTTGACCGTCATAAGGCAGTTGGGCGTTGGCTTTGAAGCTTTGGGCGGCGCGTGCGCGTGCGCGTTGGGCTTCCATTTCGCGCTCGAAGCCTGCTTCGTCCGGTTCGATATTGCGTTCGCGGCAGATGTCGGCAGTCAAGTCGTATGGGAAACCGTAGGTATCGTAGAGTTTGAAGATGATTTCGCCGCCGAGTGTTTTGCCGCCTTTGACCAGCGCGTTTTCCAACAAAGCCATACCGGTTTCCAGCGTTTGGGCAAAACGGCTTTCTTCGTTTTTCAATGCTTCTTCGATTTGGGCTTGTTTTTCTTTCAATTCAGGGTAGGCACCGCCCATCTCTTTGACCAAATCGGCAACGAGTTTGTGGAAGAACGGTTTGCTTTGACCCAGTTTGTAACCGTGGCGCACGGCGCGGCGGATAATGCGGCGCAATACGTAGCCGCGGCCTTCGTTGGAAGGCAAGACGCCGTCTGCAATCAGGAACGAGCAGGAGCGGATGTGGTCGGCGATGACTTTCAGGCTGGGTTCTTCCATTCTGAACGGCGCGCCGGTTTCGCGGGCAACGGCTTTGAGCAGGTCTTGGAACAAGTCGATTTCGTAGTTGCTGTGAACATGCTGCATGACGGCGGCTATGCGTTCCAAGCCCATACCGGTATCGACGGAAGGTTTGGGAAGCGGGTTCATATTGCCTTGTTCGTCGCGGTTGAACTGCATAAATACGCAGTTCCAAATTTCGATCCAGCGGTCGCCGTCTTCTTCGGGACTGCCGGGAATGCCGCCCCAGATTTCTTCGCCGTGGTCGTAGAAAATTTCGGAGCAGGGGCCGCAAGGGCCGGTGTCGCCCATTTGCCAGAAGTTGTCGGATGCGTATTTCGCGCCTTTGTTGTCGCCGATGCGGACGATGCGCTCGGACGGCATACCGATTTCGTTCAACCAGATGTTGTAGGCTTCGTCGTCTTCCGCGTAAACGGTCGCCAACAGTTTGTCTTTAGGGATGTTGAGCCATTCGGGGGAAGTCAGAAATTCCCAAGCGAAGTGGATGGCGTCGCGTTTGAAGTAGTCGCCGAAGGAGAAGTTGCCCATCATTTCAAAGAAGGTGTGGTGGCGGGCGGTGTAGCCGACGTTTTCCAAGTCGTTGTGTTTGCCGCCTGCGCGTACGCATTTTTGCGCGGTGGTGGCGCGGCTGTACGGGCGTTTGTCGAAACCTAAGAATACGTCTTTAAACTGGTTCATGCCCGCGTTGGTAAACAGCAGGGTCGGGTCGTCGTGCGGCACGAGGCTGGAAGAGCGGACGACGGTGTGGCCTTTGGTTTCAAAAAATTTTAGGAATTTTTGGCGCAGTTCGGAGGTTTTCATAATTTTTTCAATGTCTCTCAAATGTCTTGTCATGGTAAAAGCAGGGAAAACGAACGGCGGTATCTTACCGCAAATCCCTGTTTCTAGCTATGGAAGCGGCGGTTTTCGGAAGAGTGTGGCGGGATTTTGAATGCCGTCTGAAGCCCTGTTGCCAATATCGGCTATAATGGCCGCTTTCTCCAACCCGATATGCAAGGAATGATAATGACCAAACATCTGCCCCTGGCCGTCCTGACTGCTTTGCTGCTTGCAGCGTGCGGCGGTTCGGACAAACCGCCTGCCGAAAAACCGGCACCGGCGGAAAACCAAAACGTATTGAAAATTTACAACTGGTCGGAATATGTCGATCCGGAAACCGTTGCCGATTTTGAAAAGAAAAACGGCATCAAGGTTACTTATGATGTGTACGACAGCGATGAAACGCTGGAAAGCAAGGTGCTGACAGGCAAGTCCGGTTACGACATTGTCGCGCCGTCCAATGCGTTTGTGGGCAGGCAGATTAAGGCAGGTGCGTATCAGAAAATCGATAAGTCGCTGATTCCCAATTATAAACACCTCAACCCCGAAATGATGAGGCTGATGGACGGGGTCGATCCCGGCCACGAATACGCCGTGCCGTTTTATTGGGGGACAAATACCTTCGCCATCAATACCGAACGCGTGAAAAAGGCTTTGGGTACGGACAAGCTGCCGGACAACCAGTGGGATTTGGTGTTCGACCCCGAATACACGTCCAAACTCAAGCAATGCGGCATCAGCTATTTGGACAGCGCGGCGGAAATCTATCCTATGGTGTTGAACTATTTGGGTAAAAACCCGAACAGCAGCAATACGGAAGACATCAGGGAGGCAACCGCCCTACTCAAGAAAAACCGCCCCAATATCAAACGCTTTACTTCGTCCGGCTTTATCGATGATTTGGCGCGCGGCGATACCTGCGTAACAATCGGTTTCGGCGGCGATTTGAACATCGCCAAACGCCGTGCCGAAGAAGCGGGCGGCAAGGAAAAAATCCGCGTGATGATGCCCAAAGAGGGCGTGGGGATTTGGGTGGATTCTTTCGTGATTCCGAAAGATGCGAAAAACGTCGCCAACGCGCACAAATACATCAACGACTTCCTCGACCCGGAAGTGTCGGCGAAAAACGGCAATTTCGTTACTTACGCGCCTTCGAGCAAGCCTGCGCGTGAGCTGATGGAAGACGAATTTAAAAACGACAATACGATTTTCCCAACCGAGGAGGATTTGAAAAACAGCTTTATCATGGTGCCTATCCAGCCGGCGGCATTGAAGTTTATGGTGCGCCAGTGGCAGGATGTGAAGGCGGGGAAATAAAGCCCGATATGCCGTCTGAAGGATGTTCGGACGGCATTTTTTATCTTTGGCGGAACAGGGATTGCAGCCGCTGTTTGAAGGCAGTGGGGCGGATGCTGCTCAAAATACCGCTGAGGATGATGATGCACATACCGAGTATTTCCTGCCAGAAAAGCTCTTCGCCCAGAAAAAATGCGGCAGACAGAGCGGAAAAAACGACGGTCATATAGGAAAGCGAGGCAACCGTGAATTTGTCGCCGACTTTGTAGGCGCGCGTCATCGACAGTTGGGCAATCAGCGCGGACACGCCGATGCACGACAGATAAACTGCCGATGGAAAGGACAGGGTGTGCCAGCCGGTCAGCGTCGCCCAAACCGACGACATCGCCACACCTGTCACGGAAAGGTAAAACACGACGCGCCAGCCGGGTTCGCCCGCCAAAGACAGTTCGCGCACTTTCAAATACGCCCAGCCGGACATCGCGCCGCCCGCCAGCCCGGCGAGTGCCGCCGTTTCCTGACCGCTGCGGAACGAGGGATTAAGCAGCAATACCACGCCGGCAAAACCAAGGAGCAGCACCGCCTGCGTGTAAACGGAAATCCGTTCTTTCAAAATCAGGAAGGAAAATACCGCCAAAAAAATCGACGAGGTGTAACTCAGGGTAACGCCAGTGGCCAAAGGCAGATGCGTTACCGCGTAAAACAGCAGCAGCATCGCCCCCGTCCCGACCATACTGCGGTTTAAGTGGTTTTTCCAATGGGGCGTGCGGAAGGTGTCCCGACGCAATACGGCGGCAGCCCCGAGCGCAACGGTTGAAAACAGCATGCGCCAAAAGACCAATTCGCCGCTGCCGAGGGCAAATTTTGCCGATGCCTCTTTAATCAATACGTTCATAATGGTAAAGCAGGCCGCCGCCACCAGCATCCAGCCCGATCCTAAAATGTCTTTTTTTGCGGTATCCATAAACGGTCGTTGCGATAAGGACGGTCGGATTGTAAACCTTGCGGCAAGGCTTGTGGAATGTGTTTTTGCCTGCTTCTGATGCCGAAATTTTATTTTTCTTGCCGAACAATTTGTTTTCTCAAGGCAAACTTGATTATAATGGGGGCATGAAAAAATACCTTATCCCTCTTTCCATTGCGGCAGTTCTTTCCGGCTGCCAGTCTATTTATGTGCCCACATTGACGGAAATCCCCGTGAATCCTATCAATACCGTCAAAACGGAAGCACCTGCAAAAGGTTTCCGCCTTGCCTCTTCGCATTGGACGGATGTTGCCAAAATCAGCGATGAAGCGACGCGCTTGGGCTATCAGGTGGGTATCGGTAAAATGACCAAGGTTCAGGCGGCGCAATATCTGAACAACTTCAGAAAACGCCTGGTCGGACGCAATGCCGTCGATGACAGTATGTATGAAATCTACCTGCGTTCGGCGATAGACAGCCAGCGGGGCGCAATCAATACGGAACAGTCCAAGCTGTATATCCAGAATGCCTTGCGCGGCTGGCAGCAGCGTTGGAAAAATATGGATGTCAAACCCAACAACCCCGCATTTACCAACTTTTTGATGGAAGTGATGAAGATGCAGCCCTTGAAATGACGCGGTACGCAAATGCTGTATGAAAGCCTTTTCAGACGGCATTTGCGTTTGAAGCCCCGATTTATTTTTGCCCGCCTTCTTTCCGGTATTGACCCGGCGAAACGTGATATTGCCGTTTGAACGCCTTGCCGAAGTGCGTTTCCGACTGAAAGCCTACCGACAGTGCGACCGACAAAACCGAATCCGGGTTTTTTTTCAGCAGCAACGCGCCTTTTTGCAGGCGGATATGGTTCACAAAGGCGTGCGGGCTGAGTCCGACCCGGCTTTTGAAACGGCGCATCAGTTGCGCGCGCGACATATTGGCAGCCGCCACCATTTTGTCGACATTCCATTCGTCTTCCGGTTTGTCTATCACCTTTTGGATTAAATGTCCCAAACGTTTGTCCTGCCAACCTTTCAATACGCCCGAGAGTTCGACATCCTTATCCTGTTCGAGATAGGCGCGCAGGATAAGCACCAGCAGGACGGACGACAATGCGTTGACCATGGAAACCGTCCCCGTCAAAGGTTTTTTGCTTTCCAGTTGCAGCATTGAAACCACATACTGTAAACTCGGATGGGCAATGTTCAGAAAAACGGTTTCAGGCAGCCCGTTCATCAAATCGGCGTGGGTGTCGTAGCGGAAACGGGCGCAAAACAGGCTCATATCCTGTCCGTTGCCGCACTGCTTGACCGTAAACGCACCGTGCTGCCGCATATCCGGTTGTAAACTTTCTCCGCATTTTCCGTCGTGGCTCAACACATGACCCAAGCCGCGCGGGAAAAATACAATATCCCCTGTACTGACCGGACGCGGGGAAGTTTCGCCGTCGATGCAGAGATAGCCGCTGCCCGATGTAACAATGTGTACCAATCCTTCGCGTTGCAAGGTTTCATGCCGTACCGACCATTGTCCGCCCAAAAGGCACTGCACATCCACACTGCCCGTCAATTGGGCGAAATCGACCAGTTTGTCCAGAATGTCCATAAATCTTTTTGAACCATAAAATGAGATGATTAAACGAGAAACACAACTGAATAATTGCAATAATACGCACATCGAAAACAGATACGCAAGCGCGTATCAGGGTTAAACGCAAGAGAAAGGAAAAGAAAATGTTTAAAGATTGGAAAGAACATACCGCATTGGTTAAAAAATCGTTCGGCGAGCTGGGTAAGGCGCATCCTAAAATGCTGCAGGCCTACGGCGCATTGGAACAAGCGGCAGCTGCAGAGGCACTTGATGCTAAAACACGCGAACTGATTGCCATCGCCGTTGCCATTACTACACGTTGTGAGAGCTGCATCAGTGTTCACGCCGCCGCCGCCACCAAAGCCGGTGCGACCGACAGCGAAATCGCAGGTGCATTGGCAACCGCCATTGCCCTGAATGCGGGTGCCGCTTACACTTATGCCCTGCGTGCATTGGAAGCGGTTGAAACGCAAAAATAATCCGTTTCGGATAAGAAATGCCGTCTGAAAATATTTCAGACGGCATTTTGTCTGTTATGCTTCCCAATACTGTAAACAATATATTAAGCCGCTTATTTCAGACGGCATTTGAGAAACAAGGGGTAAGCGTGAAATATAGTGGATTAAATTTAAATCAGGACAAGGCGACGAAGCCGCAGACAGTACAAATAGTACGGAACCGATTCACTTGGTGCTTCAGCACCTTAGAGAATCGTTCTCTTTGAGCTAAGGCGAGGCAACGCTGTACTGGTTTAAATTTAATCCACTATATTATCGCTGGGTATGGTTTGCCGCCATAAGCTGTCTGCTGTTGTCCGCCGTTTTTATTGCACCTTACCTGACGGCATTTCACGAACAAGAAAAAACATTCGAATATGCGGAATTGACCGTTACCGCCCTCAACCGCAGCGGACGGGCAATCAAACTGGATGCAGACGGGCAGCATTACCGGCTTTCCTGCTATGGGTTCGACAGTTTGTGCACAGGCGGCAATATCGGCAGAACCATCAGGGCGGAGCAGGTTAGAGCCGTTTTAAGCGAAACCGTCGGCAAAGGTTTTTTAAACGGCGTTCTGTTGGAATACCGCAACAGTGGCAGTGTCTATAAGCAATAAAGATTTTGCCCGCACGGAAGACCGCCTTGTCGAAGTGTTGGCACAACCTGCCGTTTTCAGCCTGAAACTGGGTATTTTGCTTTTATTGCCCGCCATTTTCCTGCGTTTGAAAAGAATGTGAAAACAGATTGGCGGGGCGGGGGAATGCCCATGCAGCAATTTTACGTTTTGGGTTATGAGGATAACCGTTATAATCACAACTTTACAGTCTGCACAGAGAAAACCGATGCCTTGGAATCTCCCCATCTTCCTCACATGGTTGAGGGTCTTGCTCATTCCTGTCCTGACAGCCCTTTTTTACCTGCCTTTTCCGTGGTTCGCGGAGGAAACGATTAATCTCACCGCCGCCGTCATTTTTGCCGTTGCCGCCTTGACCGACTGGTTTGACGGATTTTTGGCAAGGTTGTGGAAACAGACCTCGGATTTCGGCGCCTTCCTCGATCCCGTTGCCGACAAGCTGATGGTCGCCGTCTCTTTGCTTTTACTGGTCAAACTCGACCGGACCTATGTTTTGTTTGCCATGATCATCATCGGCAGGGAAATTACCATTTCCGCATTGCGCGAATGGATGGCGCAAATGGGCAAAAGGAACAGCGTTGCCGTCGCCACCGTCGGTAAGTTTAAAACCGCCGCGCAAATGCTGGCAATCTTCCTGCTGCTGCTGAATTTTCCCGATTTTTATGGATTTAACCTCGCATTCATCGGCAATGTATTGATGTTTATCGCATCTTTGCTGACAGTCTGGTCGATGCTGTATTATCTGAAAATGGCGTGGAAAGAAATCGCCTGAAAAAAACATAAAAATAGCTTGACGGCAAAAACAGAATCCATAATAATTGTGTCTCTTCGATATCGGAGAATGAAATCGGGCGGGAATAGCTCAGTTGGTAGAGCGCAACCTTGCCAAGGTTGAGGTCGCGAGTTCGAGACTCGTTTCCCGCTCCAAGTTTTTTAGATAAGCCAGTTTTAGGGCGAGATAGCAAAGTGGTTATGCAGCGGATTGCAAATCCGTCTACGCCGGTTCGATTCCGACTCTCGCCTCCATTATCGTACTATGGCGGGGTGGCAGAGTGTTTATGCTATGAGGAGTGCAATCTTCATACAGGCCGGTTAAAATCCGCGCCCCCGCCTCCACCTTTCACAAATGCCCGGGTGGTGAAATAGGTAGACACAACGGACTTAAAATCCGTCGGGACTAAACATCCCGTGCCGGTTCGATTCCGGCTCCGGGCACCAAGCTGAAAATGACAATGCCGCTCCAAGCGGTTATTTTTTTATCTGTCGGACGGTGATGGACAATATTGACATGTTCATGCCTGAACAAGAGGAAATCCAATCAATGTGGAAAGAAATTTTACTGAATTACGGTATTTTCCTGCTCGAACTGCTTACCGTGTTCGGCGCAATTGCGCTGATTGTGTTGGCTATCGTACAGAGTAAGAAACAGTCGGAAAGCGGCAGTGTCGTACTGACGGATTTTTCGGAAAATTATAAAAAACAGCGGCAATCGTTTGAAGCATTCTTTTTAAGCGGGGAAGAGGCAAAACATCAGGAAAAAGAGGAAAAGAAAAAGGAAAAGGCGGAAGCCAAAGCAGAGAAAAAGCGTTTGAAGGAGGGTGGGGAGAAATCTGCCGAAACGCAAAAATCCCGCCTTTTTGTGTTGGATTTTGACGGCGATTTGTATGCACACGCCGTAGAATCCTTGCGTCATGAGATTACGGCGGTGCTTTTGATTGCCAAGCCTGAAGATGAGGTTCTGCTCAGATTGGAAAGTCCGGGCGGCGTGGTTCACGGTTACGGTTTGGCGGCTTCGCAGCTTAGGCGTTTGCGCGAACGCAATATTCCGCTGACCGTCGCCGTCGATAAGGTGGCGGCGAGCGGCGGTTATATGATGGCGTGTGTGGCGGATAAAATTGCTTCCGCTCCGTTTGCGATTGTCGGTTCGGTGGGTGTGGTGGCGGAAGTACCGAATATCCACCGCCTGTTGAAAAAACATGATATTGATGTGGATGTGATGACGGCGGGCGAATTTAAGCGCACGGTTACTTTTATGGGTGAAAATACGGAAAAGGGCAAACAGAAATTCCGACAGGAACTGGAGGAAACGCATCAGTTGTTCAAGCAGTTTGTCAGCGAGAACCGCCCTCAATTGGATATTGAGGAAGTGGCAACGGGCGAGCATTGGTTCGGTCGGCAGGCGTTGGCGTTGAACTTGATTGACGAGATTTCGACCAGTGATGATTTGTTGTTGAAAGCGTTTGAAAACAAACAGGTTATCGAAGTGAAATATCAGGAGAAGCAAAGCCTGATCCAGCGCATTGGTTTGCAGGCGGAAGCTTCTGTTGAAAAGTTGTTTGCCAAACTTGTCAACCGGCGGGCGGATGTGATGTAGTTTGCCGAACGGATGGAAATGCCGTCTGAAGCGTGTTCAGACGGCATTTTTCAAGTTCCGGCTTTGATGTTCCGTTCCGACCACTCTATCCGTTGTCCGATGTCTTTCAAATTGGAATATTGTTCGACCAATCGCGGCACGTCGTCCAAACTCATGGCAAACATCCACAGATAAGTGCCGACCGAATAGACATGCCCCGCGCTGCTGTAGCCTTTGAGCGTCATCATCACAAAAGCAAAGCCGAACAAAATACCCATCGCCGTGCCGACGCAGAGATAGCCGAAGGCTTCGCGGTTGGAAATCAGCACACGCAGGCGCGCAAGCAGTCCGTAATGGCGGTACAGCTGCCGCCGGTCGCCTTTTCGGATAAAGTGGTTGTCGCGTTCCAAGCTGTTGTTCAGGCGGAAATACAGGTTTTCGCTGATGGCGGCAAAACGTGGCAAAAGCCATAAAAACAACGCAAGTATGCCCACCGCCGACACGCCGACCCAAAATTCCAGCACCAGCAGCATGATGCACGCGCCGAATATGGATACGACGGATGTCGCGGCAATCGGCAGGTGTTCTTCAAAAAAGCTGACAAACTCACGCGACAGGGCAACCCGCGCAGTTACCGCCGAATGCGGGACTTGTCGCTGCCGCTGTTCCAACACGACCGGCACGGCGATTTCGGTATAAATCCGCGTAAACGTGCGCGTATCGGCAATCCGCCGCACCGCACCGACCAGCCACATCAAAAGCACAACCAAAGCGTACAGCAACGCCTGCCACACCTCCCCCGCAATCACGGCATTGATCGCCCGGCCGCCAAACACCGGATACACCAGCATCAAAAGGTTTTCCAGTCCGACCAGGGAAAATGTGCCAATCAATCGCTTGCGGTGGGTTTGGGCTATGTGTTTCAACATTTTCCACATATTTGCCCCCCTATTTTTTATTTTCCGAGATTGTTTTTTCCATCACTTCAGCCAGTGCATCCAAATCGGCAAACAGCCGAGTTGTGCGCTTGTCGCCGAATGTGGCAAATACTTTGTCGCTGAATTCCTGCGCGCTTTCTGTTAAAGGTGCGGCATAGGCTTTGCCTGTTTCGGTCAACGACAGCAACCGTTTGCGCCGGTCCTGTTCGCCTTCCTGCCATTCAATCAACCCTTGTCCGGCAAGGGTTTTGCATACGCCTGAAACGGTCTGTTTGGGCAGGCTCCACTTTTCGCCGATATGCTTTTGCGTGCGGCTGCCTTCGGTTGCCAGGGTATAAAGTACGGCAAAGAGGTTGTAATTCAGATCCTGCTGCCCGATCCATTTGTCGAAGACATTGCAAATCAGGTTGATACGGGTGCCAAGTTGGTCGAGTTGGTTCATAATTGGTCTTGATATTGACTAAATTTGTGCGGATTATAGTGGATTAACAAAAACCAGTACGGCGTTGCCTCGCCTTAGCTCAAAGAGAACGATTCTCTAAGGTGCTGAAGCACCAAGTGAATCGGTTCCGTACTATTTGTACTGTCTGCGGCTTCGTCGCCTTGTCCTGATTTTTGTTAATCCACTATATAGTCATAATCGGGACTGATTTTAAGCGTGGGGTGATAAAAATGCCGTCTGAAATATGTTCAGACGGCATTGTGTTTGGAAAAGGCAATCAGTGTTCTGCCAGTTTCAGGTAAACGCCGGAAACGTCCTGTTCGCCGTAGCCGGCTTCGACTGCTTTGCGGTAGCTGGCAGCAACGGTTTCGACGGCGGGCAGGGTGTTGCCTGCCTGTTCAAGCTCTTTGACGGCGAGGTTGAGGTCTTTGGAGGCGTGTTTGAGGGCGAAGGCGGGCGGGAATTCGCGGTTTGCCCACAGGGATTTTTTGGTTTGGAACATGGGCGAGTCCATTGCCGAGCCGCCGATGGCTTCGACGATGGTGTCGGTATCGATGCCGAACTGCCGCGCCATCAGCATCGCTTCGCTGTACGCTTCGCCGAAAATGCCCAAGAGCGAGTTCAAGACGAGTTTCGCGCCCGAACCTTTGCCGACATCGCCGAAATGGAAGGTTTTTTTGCCGACGAGGGAAAATATTTTTTGCAGCGGGTTTAAAACGGCTTCGCTGCCGCCGAACAGAATCAGCAGCGTGCCGTTGGTGGCGGGCCCGACCGATCCGGAAACGGGTGCTTCGGCAAACTGTCCGCCTGCGGCTTCGACAAGTGCTTTGACGGCGAGGTTTTCGGTCGGGGAGATGGTGCTCATGTTGACGATGATTTTGCCGGCCAATCCGTCGCGGACTCCGTTCAGGATGTCGCACACGGCGGCATAGTCGGAAACCATCAGGAAAATGACGGGATAGTCGCGGACGAGTTCGGCGGTGTTGCCGTAAACTTTTGCGCCTTTGGCGGAGATGGGGGCAGTTTTGTCGGGCGAGCGGTTGTATACGCCGACTTCGATGCCGCCGTCCAAGAGCCGCGTTACCATAGGCAGACCCATTTGCCCTAAGCCTATCCAGCCGATTTGTGCGTATTCGTTTGCGGACATGATGTTTACTCCTTTTCTGTTTGTAGTGTAGTGTAATCTTATCTGTTCCGATACCGTCTGAAAAGCCTGCGGGTGTTTCAGACGGTATGGTTTTTTATGCGGTCAGCGTGCCTTTGGTCGAGGGGGTCTGTCCTGCCATGCGCGGGTCGTGTTCGACTGCCATACGCAGGGCGCGCCCGAAGGCTTTGAATACGGTTTCCGCCTGATGGTGGGCGTTTTTGCCGCTGAGGTTGTCGATGTGCAGGGTCATCATACTGTGGTTGACGATGCCGTGGAAAAATTCTTCAAACAAATCGACATCGAAACGTCCGATTAGTGCGCGGGTAAATTCGATGTTGTACACGAGTCCGGGGCGGCCGGAAAGGTCGATGACGACGCGGCTGAGGGCTTCGTCGAGCGGGACGTAGGAATGTCCGTAACGGCGGATGCCTTTTTTGTCGCCGAGTGCCTGCCGGATTGCTTGTCCGAGTGTGATGCCGATGTCTTCGGCGGTGTGGTGGTCGTCGATGTGCAGGTCGCCTTTGCAGCTGATGTCGATGTCAATCATGCCGTGGCGGGCGATTTGATCGATCATGTGTTCGAGGAAGGGTACGCCGGTATCCAGCCTGCTTTTGCCGCTGCCGTCGAGGTTGATGGAGACGGTGATTTGGGTTTCGCAGGTATTGCGGTTGACGGTAACGCTGCGGCAGCCGGCAGCAGATGCGGTTTCGGCAATTTGGGTTTCGGCAGTTCCGGTGCTTTCTGCGGCGGTTTCGGGGACAGTGCGTTCGCGGTGTTTTCTGTCGAGCCAGCCTTTGGGTTTGCCGGTGTGTTTTTCGAGTTTTGCCATCAGGCTGGGACGGATGCCGCGTGCATCTGGGTCTTCTGCCTGCTTTTCAAGGCGTTGTTTGAGTTTGTAGAGTGCGACGGGGGTACGGTAGCCGCAGAGTTTGGCGAGCTTGGACAGCGAACCTGCTTCTTGGGCGAGGGTCAGAAAGTTGTGCAGTTGGCGTTGTGTTTTAGTCAAATTCATAGGAAATCCGTTGGTTGGCAGTAAAGTTGGCGAATGATGTTGAGAACGGCATCGTTTTGTGCGGGGCTGCCTACGGTAATGCGCAGGCAGTGTTCCAAAAGCGGGTGCGCGCCATGCAGTTTTTTAACCAAGATGCGGTTTTGTTTGAGCGTGTCAAACAACAAATCGGCATCGGGTACGCGTATGGTAATGAAGTTTGCCTGACTTGAAAAGGTGTTCAGACGGCATATTTTGCCCAATTCGGCGAACATCCGTTCGCGTTCGTTTTTCAGGCTGTCGATGTTGGCAGAGATAATGCCGTAGTGCCGCAGGGCGAGTTTGGCAGTGGTCAGGCTCAATTGGTTCATATTGTAGGGCGGCAGGATTTTTTGCAGTTCGCCGATGACTTCGGGGCAGCCTGCCGCATAACCGATACGCAGTCCGGCAAAACCGATTTTGCTGAGGGTGCGTAAGACTATCAGGTTGGGAATCCTGCCTGCCTGCGGCAGGAAGCTGTCGCCGTTGAATGCGCCGTAGGCTTCATCGACGACGACGATGCCGTCTGAAGCTTCGATGACGGCTTCGATTTCGGCACGCGTGAAGCATACGCCGGTGGGGTTGTTGGGGTAGGCGATAAAGGTCAGGGCAGGGCGGTGTTTCCTGACGGCTTCGAGGACGGCGGGCAGGTTGAGGGTGAAATCTCCGTTCAGTGGAACGCCGACATAATCCATGCCGTACAGCGCGGCGTTGTGGCGGTACATGACGAAACTGGGTTCGGCTGCCAACATTGCCGCGCCCGGTTTGGCGGTCAGCATCGTGATGAACTGTATCAGTTCGTCCGAACCGTTGCCCAGCGCGATGTCGGCGCAGTCGGGAATGTCGAACGCCGAACGTAATGCTTCCTGTAAACCGCTGCCGGAGGGATTGGGGTAAAGATGGATGGGCGCGGCGGCAAGCCGTGCCTGCCATTCCTGCAACAGCGTTTCATGTCCGGCAAAAGGGTGGACGGGACTTTCCATCGAATCGAGTTTGGCAAAGCCGGGCGGAACGTCGGCAATCTGATATGCCGACATAGCTTGTATGTCGTCGCGGATGAAGGAGCGGACGGATTTCATCGTGTTTCCTTAATGGTTGGAATATGCCTGTACGCCGTTTCGGCATTATTTCATACGGAACTCTGCCGCGCGGGCGTGGGCGGTCAGGCTTTCGCCGTGTGCCAGCACGCTGGCGGTTTCGCCTAATTTTTGCGCGCCCTGTTCCGAAACCTGAATCAGGCTGGAGCGTTTTTGGAAATCATATGTCCCCAAAGGCGAGGAAAAGCGGGCGGTTCGGCTGGTGGGCAACACATGGTTTGGACCGGCGCAGTAGTCGCCGAGGCTTTCGCCGGTGTAGCGTCCCATGAAAATCGCACCGGCGTGGCGGATTTTTTTCGCCCATTCCTGCGGGTTTTCGACTGACAGTTCCAAGTGTTCGGGGGAAATGTAGTTGGCGATTTCGCAGGCTTCGTCCAAGTCTTTGGCGAGTATCATCGCGCCCCTGTTGCCGAGCGAGGCTTCGATGATGTCGCGGCGCGGCATAGTTTCGATCAGGCGGTCCATAGCGGCTTCTACTTCGTCGAGATACGCTTGCGACGTGCCGATGAGGATGGCTTGGGCAATTTCGTCGTGTTCGGCCTGGCTGAACAAATCCATCGCCACCCAATCGGCAGGTGTCGTGCCGTCGGCGATGACCAGGATTTCAGACGGCCCCGCCACCATGTCGATGCCGACCACGCCGAACACGCGGCGTTTGGCGGCGGCGACGAAGGCGTTGCCCGGACCGGTGATTTTATCGACTTGGGGGATGGTTTCCGTGCCGTAGGCGAGGGCGGCAACCGCCTGCGCGCCGCCGACGGTGAAGACTTTGGTTACGCCGGCGACGTATGCGGCGGCAAGTACGATGTCGTTGCGTTCGCCTTTTGGTGTCGGCACGACCATGATGATTTCTTTCACACCTGCGACGTGGGCGGGCATGGCGTTCATGATGACGGAACTCGGATACGCCGCCTTGCCGCCGGGGACGTAAATGCCGACGCGGTCAAGCGGTGTGATTTGTTGTCCCAACAGCGTGCCGTCTTCATCGGTGTAGCTCCACGATTCCATTTTTTGGCGTTGGTGGTAGCTTTCGACACGGCGGGCGGCGGTCTGCAATGCCGTCTGAACGTCGTTCGGAATGCGCTCGAACGCCGCGTTCAAATCGGCTTGCGTGAGTATTAAATCATCGATGCTTTTAGCGTTTGTCTGATCGAATTTGTTGGTGTATTCAATCAAAGCCGCATCGCCGCGCTTTTGCACGTCGGCGCAAATGTCGGCGACGATGCGTTCGGTTTCGGGGTTTTGCGCGGTTTCAAAAGCCAGCAGGGCTTTGAGTCCGGCTTGGAAATCGGGCGATTGGGTGTTGAGTTTTTTCATGATTTGGTTTTTTCCTTTTTTATTTTTGGATTGGGGGTCGTCTGAATATTCTCTTGTTCAGTTTCTGTCTCTGTTTTGGGTCTGATATACGCTTTTTCTCCCCCGCTACCAAACTTCAATTCGGGCAGGCATTTTTGTTGCAGACCGAGTTTGGCTAATACCTCTTCGCTACGAGAGGTAGTGCGGAAACGGTAACGGGATTGTTTTCTACCGTTTTTGGTTTCCTCAACCATTGTTTCAAAACCGTCCACTTCGTATGCACTGACAACAGCGTTTTGCAGACCGGTGTGAACGCCGATAACGTATTTCACTTTTGAAGCAACATCTTTACCGATAACCCAGTTGCCCAACGTACGCGATTTGAGGTTGGCATCGTCTTGGTTGTCGAAAAGGTAGTCTAATTCTTCGTCAGTATCTAAATCGAAAGCATTGTGGATTTTGATGGCGAGAATCAGCCCGTCGGGGTTAATCTCGTTAAGTGGGAGAGAAGAGAATCCAAAGCGGCGATCTAGTTCTTCTACGCTAATACCACCCGGACCATGCCCGGCAATTTTATTTTTGAGTTTTTTACCCAAGACAGATTTAACAAAATGAATTAAGGCAGATTCGGCGGCGAGTGCTTCGACTTCAGTCAGATGATAGCTGATGATATAGCGACCGAGTTTCTTGCATTTGGAGATGGCTTTGAGTTTCCGATCGATAATCTCGCCGGAGACTGGATCTTGTGAACGACTAGCAACCCATTCATGCTCGAAGATACGATTACCGCAGCCTTTGCCGATGTAGAGGATTTTGTCTTTTTTCAGGTCGGTCAGACAATAGACATAAAACCGACGCTCGCCGTTATTCAAAACGGAAAGGGTTGAATCTGAGAATTTTTTTATTTTTGCAACCATTTTAACTTCTCCTATACAGTTTACTGCCGGTGATATTTTCAGACGACCTGTCGGCGGGAACGGATAGGGTCGTCTGAAAACGCATCTTTATTCAAATGGATGCTTACTTCGCCTTCACTGCGCCGCCGAACGCCTGAATAATCGGCTCCAGCAGCGCGTATTTCGTTTTCAAAGCAGCCTTGTTGACCACCAGGCGGCTGGAAATGTCGACGATGTGTTCGACTGCTTCCAAGCCGTTTGCCTTCAAGGTGTTGCCCGTCGAAACCAAGTCCACAATCGCATCGCTCAAGCCGACCAGCGGCGCAAGTTCCATCGAGCCGTACAGTTTGATAATGTCCACATGGACACCCTTGCCGGCAAAATGAGATGCCGCGATTTCAGGATACTTTGTGGCAATCTTCAGACGGCATCCGGGTTGCGAAGCTGCTTCGTAATCAAACCCTTTACGCACAGCAACCATCATGCGGCACTTGGCAATCTCCAAATCCAAAGGCCGGTAAAGCCCCGTGCCGCCGTGTTCGATCAGCACGTCTTTGCCCGCAATGCCGAAGTCCGCCGCGCCGTAGCGGACATAAGTCGGCACATCGGTTGCGCGGACAATGACAAGGCGGATGTTTTCATGGTTCGTCCCGATAATCAGCTTGCGCGATTTTTCAGGCTCTTCAGTCGGAACAATGCCGGCAGCGGCAAGCAGCGGCAGCGTCTCCTCAAAAATGCGCCCCTTGGATAAGGCGATGGTCAAAGCATTATCCTGCATGGTGTGGATGTCCTTTGTCGGTTGAAACAATAATGCCGTCTGAATAGGCGCCGACGGTGCAGACGGCATACGGTTTTATCAGAGCAGGGTCCTTACATCGGCAGCAATCGTTTCCGGCTCGCTTCCGTAAGGCGAGAAAATGGCAACCTCACCGTTTTTGTCGATGAGATACGCACCGGAAGAGTGGTCGACCAAATAGTTTTCGCTGTCGTCTTTTTGATTGACTTTGGCAGAAACCACGCGGTATTGCTGCTTGATGACCGGCAGGTTTTGGCCGCCCGTTGCCGTCAGACCGATAAAGTCCGGATTGAACTGTTTGGCATACTTGCCGATGATTTCAGGCGTGTCGCGTTCCGGATCGATGCTGACGAACACCACTTTCACGTCCTTAGCCTGCCCGCCCAACTGCTTCAACGTGTCGCTGTACGTCAAAAGCTCTGTCGGGCAGACATCGGGACAGTGCGTAAAGCCGAAAGACAGAATCACGACCTTGCCTTTCAAATCGCTCAGGTTGAAAGGCTTGCCTTCGCCGTCGGTCAGCGTGAAATCGCCGCCGATGTCTTCCTTACGCATATCCGTACCGCGCGTTTGCGGCTTTGCCGCATTTTCCGCAGCCGACGCGGATGCACTTGAAGAAGCGACTTGCGCCGCACTGTTGTCTTGAGGTTTGCAGGCGGCAAGCGCGGCAAGTACGAAAACGCCCGGCAAAAAGGAACGCGGTACGGAAAACATGACAATCTCCCAAGAATAAATAGCAAAACCTGATTCGTACGGAATTTGAATATTTCCATCTTAACGCGTTTGGCAGATTTAATGTAGTATTTTTTTACGTTGTCTGCACGGCAGGAATTGCCGAATCATACAGAATCTTTGGAGCGGAAAGAACAGTAAGATTAAAATAATAAAAATTCTATTTAAAATCAAAAATAAAATAAAAACAGATAAAATAATTTCAAAAAAAAGGTTTACAGAATTTCAAAAGCCATTATAATGACGACTTCTTCACCAGCCCAGGTGGCGAAATTGGTAGACGCAGGGGACTCAAAATCCCCCGCCGCAAGGTGTGTCGGTTCGAGTCCGACCCTGGGCACCACAACCGCTTTTAGAGCGGTTATTTTTTTTGTCTATTGCTGTTTAATGAAATAGATAAAACTAAATATAGTGGATTAAATTTAAACCAGTACGGCGTTGCCTCGCCTTAGCTCAAAGAGAACGATTCTCTAAGGTGCTGAAGCACCAAGTGAATCGGTTCCGTACTATTTGTACTGTCTGCAGCTTCGTCGCCTTGTCCTGATTTTTGTTAATCCACTATACAATCAATATATTAAGTCGTTGTTAGCCCTCTTGGTTCTGTCAATGCCGTCCAATACAGTCCGGTGCAATGAGCCATTTTCAGGAAGTATGGTTGGGAATATTTTTGATATATCAAAAATAAAATCAAGTTCAATCAATATCCCGAGTCTTTATTGGGATGAAACCCTGTAAATTTTACAATTCTTGATATCGAAGAAGGGTTTTTCACATCTGCCCCTCCTACACAAACTGTCAACAATTTCCATCTTTCAAAAAAGGTACTCCTGATTTTATTCTTTTAAAATCAATCAATAATTTCTCTGCTTTCAAAAAATATTAAAAGATGAAAGATTTTTCTTGATTGAACTGTCGGTTTGCGTTATCGTTTCTACTCTTTTTCACAAACTCTGTGTTCCTTTCCAATTGATTGGATAATCCGTCTGTTGCCGTGTTCCCCCAATGCGCGTACCCTAAATCGCTGCTTGGTGGAATTGCATTACAGGTGCTGTGGCAAAGCGGTTTGTCCCTATTGGTTTGAAACCGTATAAAAGAGGTCGTTATGCAGTTATCAGGCGCGCAAATCATAGTGCAGAGTCTCAAAGCCGAAGGTGTCGAGTACGTTTTCGGTTATCCCGGCGGTGCGGTTATCGAAATCTACGATGCCCTTTTCCAACTCAATAAATTCAAACACATTCTTACCCGCCATGAGCAGGCGGCAGTACACGCGGCAGATGCGTATGCGCGCGTCAGCGGTAAGGTGGGCGTGGCATTGGTTACATCCGGCCCGGGCGTTACCAATGCACTGACCGGTATTGCTACTGCCTATACGGATTCGATTCCGATGGTGGTCATCAGCGGGCAGGTAGGCAATTCCCTGATTGGTACGGATGCGTTCCAAGAAGTTGATACGGTGGGTATTACCCGTCCGTGCGTCAAACACAATTTCCTGGTTACGGACATCAATGAGTTGGCGGAAACCATTAAAAAGGCGTTCCAAATTGCCGCAAGCGGCCGACCGGGGCCCGTGGTGGTTGATGTCCCGAAAGATGTTACGCAGGCGATGGCGAAATTCAGCTATCCTCAGGAAGACATTTTTATCCGTTCGTATCAACCGGTTGTTCAAGGACATATCGGTCAGATTAAAAAGGCCGTGCAGATGTTGGCATCTGCCAAACGTCCGGTCGTCTATTTTGGCGGCGGCGTGGTGTTGGGTAATGCTTCTGAAGAGCTGACCCGATTTGTCCGAATGACGGGTGCTCCGTGCACGGGTACGCTGATGGGCTTGGGCGCTTATCCTTCCGGCGACCGCCAATTCCTCGGTATGCTCGGTATGCACGGTACTTACGAGGCAAACCTTGCCATGCAGAATGCGGATGTCGTTCTTGCCGTAGGTGCGCGTTTTGACGACCGTGTGGTTTCCGTACCGTCCAAATTTTTCGAGAAGGCGAAGAAGGTTATCCATATCGATGTCGATCCTTCCAGCATCGCCAAACGCGTGAAGGTGGACATTCCGATTGTCGGCGACGTGAAAAACGTTTTGTCCGAGATGGTTGCGCTGTGGCAAAAACAAGAGTCCGTGCCGTCTGAAGATGCTTTGGGCAAATGGTGGAAAACCATAGAGGAATGGCGTTCCCGAGATTGCTTGTGGTTTGACAACGGCAGCGAAATTATCAAGCCACAATATGTGATTCAGAAGCTTGCCGAGATTACCGGCAATTCGGCAATCATCACATCGGATGTAGGGCAGCATCAAATGTTTGCGGCTCAATATTATCCCTTCGAACGTCCGCGCCAATGGCTCAATTCCGGCGGTTTGGGTACGATGGGCGTGGGTCTGCCTTATGCGATTGGTGCAAAACTTGCCGCCCCGGATCAAGACGTATTCTGTATCACCGGCGACGGCTCGATCCAGATGAACATCCAAGAGCTGTCCACCTGTTTCCAATATCGGATTCCGGTTAACGTCATTACGCTGAACAACGGTTATCTCGGTATGGTACGCCAGTGGCAGGAAATATATTACGGCGGACGAGAGTCGGAAACCTATTTCGATTCTTTGCCCGATTTCGTCAAACTTGCCGAGGCATACGGCCATATCGGTATCCGCGTGGACAAGAAGTCTGATGTGGAAGGTGCGTTGTTGGAAGCATTGAACCAAAAAGACAGGCTGGTGTTTATCGACTTCCTGACCGACCAGAAACAGAATGTGATGCCCATGGTCGGCAACGGCAAAGGTTTGGACGAAATGGTACTTCCGCCGCATATGCGTGCGGACGGAAAGGCGTAAGGAGAGACAAATGCGACATATCTTATCTGTTCTGATTGAAAACGAATCAGGTGCGATGAGCCGCGTGGTCGGTTTGTTCTCTGCACGCGATTACAATATCGATTCTTTGGCGGTTGCGCCGACCGAAGACAAAACCCTGTCACGGATGACCATCGTTACCCACGGCGACGAGCAGGTCATCGAACAAATTACCAAGCAACTCAATAAATTGATTGAAGTGATTAAAGTGGTCGATTTGAATGAAAGCCGTTTTGTCGAACGCGAACTGATGTTGGTAAAAGTCCGTGCCGCCGGCAAAGACCGCGACGAATTTTTACGCTTGACCGAAATCTACCGGGGCAGCATCATCGACGTAACCGACCGCAGCTATACGATTGAAATTACCGGCTCGACAGACAAGCTGGATTCCTTTTTGGAAACGGTCGGACGCGCCCAAATTTTGGAAACCGTACGCACAGGCGCGGCCGGCATCGGTCGCGGTGAGCGTATTTTGAAAATTTAACGCCGTAACCTTTCAGACGGCACGGTATTTGAATGTCGTCTGAAAAACGAACGGCAGGAGAGATTTATGTCGAACATTAAAATTGTCGCACTGGTTACCGTCAAACCGGAATACACAGAAACACTGGCAGCACAGTTTAAAGAACTGGTCAAAGCCAGCCGTGCAGAAGAGGGCAACATCAGCTACGATCTCCATCAGGAAATCGGCAAACCGAACCGTTTTGTTTTCGTGGAAAATTGGAAATCTCAAGCAGCTATTGACGAACATAACGCCAGCGCGCATTTCCAAGCCTTCGTCCAGTCCGTCGACGGCAAAACCGAAGCGTTGGAAATCGTATTGATGAATGAAGTTGCCGATTAAGCGGCACACTCTGTTTAACCCGTCCGAAGCCGCTCAACATTTTAAGGCTTCGACAACCATTTACCTTAAAGGAAATCAAATGCAAGTCTATTACGATAAAGATGCCGATCTGTCCCTAATCAAAGGCAAAACCGTTGCCATCATCGGTTACGGTTCGCAAGGTCATGCCCATGCCGCCAACCTGAAAGATTCGGGTGTAAACGTGGTGATTGGTCTGCGCCAAGGTTCTTCTTGGAAAAAAGCCGAAGCAGCCGGTCATGTCGTCAAAACCGTTGCTGAAGCGACCAAAGAAGCCGATGTCGTTATGCTGCTGCTGCCTGACGAAACCATGCCTGCCGTCTATCACGCCGAAGTTACAGCCAATTTGAAAGAAGGCGCAACGCTGGCATTTGCACACGGCTTCAACGTGCACTACAACCAAATCGTTCCGCGTGCCGACTTGGACGTGATTATGGTTGCCCCCAAAGGTCCGGGCCATACCGTACGCAGTGAATACAAACGCGGCGGCGGCGTGCCTTCTCTGATTGCCGTTTACCAAGACAATTCCGGCAAAGCCAAAGACATCGCCCTGTCTTATGCGGCTGCCAACGGCGGCACCAAAGGCGGTGTGATTGAAACCACTTTCCGCGAAGAAACCGAAACCGATCTGTTCGGCGAACAAGCCGTATTGTGCGGCGGCGTGGTCGAGTTGATCAAGGCGGGTTTTGAAACCCTGACCGAAGCCGGTTACGCGCCTGAAATGGCTTACTTCGAATGTCTGCACGAAATGAAACTGATCGTTGACCTGATTTTCGAAGGCGGTATTGCCAATATGAACTACTCCATTTCCAACAATGCGGAGTACGGCGAATACGTTACCGGCCCTGAAGTGGTCAATGCTTCCAGCAAAGAAGCCATGCGCAATGCCCTGAAACGCATTCAAACCGGCGAATACGCAAAAATGTTTATCCAAGAGGGTAATGTCAACTATGCGTCTATGACTGCCCGCCGCCGTCTGAATGCCGACCACCAAGTTGAAAAAGTCGGCGCACAACTGCGTGCCATGATGCCTTGGATTACTGCCAACAAATTGGTTGACCAAGACAAAAACTGATTGTTTTCAAACGGGACTACCTACACATCGTGTAGGCAGTTTTTTTATAGTGGATTAACAAAAATCAGGACAAGGCGACGAAGCCGCAGACAGTACAAATAGTACGGCAAGGCGAGGCAACGCCGTACTGGTTTAAATTTAATCCACTATATATGGATACCGTCTGAACATCGTGTTCAGACGGTATCTGTGTTGCGGATGAATTTAAACAGGCACAGTTCTGTCAGTCGCCCAGAGCCGCGACCATTACCGCTTTAATCGTGTGCATACGGTTTTCCGCCTGATCGAACACGATGCTGGCGGGGCTTTCGAATATTTCTTCTGTAACTTCCACACCGTTCAGCCCGAAGGTTTCGTAAATCCATTCGCCGACTTTGGTTTCGCGGTTGTGGAAGGCGGGCAGGCAGTGCATGAATTTGACTTGCGGATTGCCCGATGCCGCCATCAGTTCGGGCGTAACGCGGTAATCTTTCAGCAAATCGATGCGTTCCTGCCAGACTTCTTTCGGCTCGCCCATGCTGACCCACACATCGGTATGAATAAAATCAACATTCTTCACGGCTTCATGCGCGTTTTCGGTCAGGGTAATTTTTGCGCCGGTTTCTTTGGCGGCGGCGTGTGCGGCGGCAATAATGCCTTCAGACGGCCACAGGCTTTGCGGTGCGCCGATACGCACGTCCATCCCCAATTTTGCCCCTAAAATCAGCAGGGAATTGCCCATGTTGTAACGCGCGTCGCCGACGTAGGCAAACGCGGTTTGGTTCAAAGGTTTGCCGCTGTGTTCGCGCATAGTCAGTGCGTCGGCAAGCATTTGTGTGGGATGGAACTCGTTGGTCAGCCCGTTGAACACGGGTACGCCCGCGTATTTCGCCAATTCTTCAACAACTTCCTGACCGAAACCGCGATATTCGATGGCATCGTACATCCTGCCCAACACGCGGGCGGTGTCTTTGATGCTTTCCTTATGCCCGATTTGGCTGGCGGACGGCTCTAAATAAGTCACTCCCGCGCCTTGATCGCGCGCGGCGACTTCAAACGCGCAGCGCGTCCGAGTAGAGGTTTTTTCAAAAATCAGGGCGATGTTTTTCCCTTTCATCCGCTGAATCTCGCGCCCTGCTTTTTTGGCGGCTTTCAATTCGGCGGCAAGGTCGAGGTAGGCGGTGATTTCTTCCGGCGTGAAGTCTAAAAGTTTCAGAAAATGGCGGTTTTTCAGGTTCACTGTCGTTTCCTTTATGTGGGGGCGTGAACGCCGTATTTGCAGCGTTTGCGGAAAGAAGGGTTAGCGGAATGTTGCAATGCCGTCTGAAGGTTGTTCAGACGGCATTGCGGTCAATCCCTTACTTCATACGGATGACGGGGATTAAACGTTCACGGTCTCGGCTACTTCGTTGTAGCTGTCGATTTCGTTGAAGTTCATATAGCGGTAGATTTTATCGCCCTGTTCGTTGATGATGCCGATATTGGCTTGATATTCTTCAACGGTCGGGATTTTACCCAGTTTGGAGCAAATCGCTGCCAATTCCGCCGAACCGAGGTAAACAAAGGTGTTTTTACCCAAACGGTTCGGGAAGTTGCGGGTGGAGGTGGACATAACGGTCGCACCTTCGCGTACTTGCGCCTGATTACCCATACATAAGGAGCAACCCGGCATTTCCATACGCGCGCCGGCACGTCCGAGTACGCCGTAGTGTCCTTCGTCGGACAATTGTTTCGCGTCCATTTTGGTCGGCGGCGCAATCCACAGGCGGACGGGGGTGTCTGCCTTGCCTTCCAAAAGTTTGGAGGCGGCGCGGAAGTGGCCGATGTTGGTCATACACGAACCGATGAATACTTCGTCGATTTTGGTGCCGGAGCGTTCGGACATGAAGCACACGTCGTCCGGGTCGTTCGGGCAGGCGATAATCGGCTCTTTGATGTCGTCCATGTTGATTTCAATCACGGCGGCGTATTCGGCATCTTTATCCGCTTCGAGCAACTCGGGATTTGCCAGCCATTTTTCCATAGCTTTGATGCGGCGTTCCAAAGTGCGCGGGTCTTGATAGCCGTTGGCAATCATGTTTTTCATCAACACGACGTTGGATTTCATGTACTCGATAATCGGCTCTTTGTTGAGCTTCACGGTACAGCCGGCGGCGGAGCGTTCGGCGGATGCGTCGGTCAATTCAAAGGCTTGTTCCACTTTCAAATCAGGCAGGCCTTCGATTTCGAGGATGCGGCCGGAGAAGATGTTTTTCTTACCGGCTTTGGCAACGGTCAGCAAACCTTGTTTGATTGCGTACAGCGGGATGGCGTTCACCAAATCGCGCAGGGTTACGCCCGGTTGCAGCTTGCCGCTGAAGCGTACCAATACAGACTCGGGCATATCGAGCGGCATTACGCCCGTTGCGGCGGCAAAGGCAACCAAGCCGGAGCCGGCGGGGAAGGAAATACCGATGGGGAAACGGGTATGGCTGTCGCCGCCGGTGCCGACGGTATCGGGCAGCAGCAGGCGGTTGAGCCACGAGTGGATGACGCCGTCGCCCGGACGCAGTGACACGCCGCCACGGGTGGAAATAAAGGCGGGCAGTTCTTTATGGGTTTTTACATCGACAGGTTTCGGATAGGCGGCGGTGTGGCAGAAAGACTGCATCACCATATCGGCGGAGAAGCCCAAACAAGCCAAGTCTTTCAACTCGTCGCGGGTCATCGGGCCGGTCGTGTCTTGCGAGCCGACCGTCGTCATACGCGGTTCGCAGTAAGTACCCGGGCGCACGCCTTGTCCTTCGGGCAGACCGCAGGCGCGGCCGACCATTTTTTGCGCCAAGGTGAAACCGGCTTTGCTTTCGGCAGGCGCTTGCGGCAGGCGGAATGCAGTAGAGGCAGGCAGTTTCAGGGCTTCGCGCGCTTTGGCGGTCAGACCTCGGCCGATAATCAGGTTGATACGGCCGCCGGCTTGCACTTCGTCCAGCAATACTTGTGATTTCAATTCAAACTCGGCAACAGTCTCGCCGTTTTTCACGATTTTGCCTTCATAAGGCAGGATATCGACGACATCGCCCATTTTTAGAGCAGATACATCGACTTCAATCGGCAGCGCGCCGGAATCTTCTTGGGTATTGAAGAAAATCGGCGCGATTTTGCCGCCCAAACATACGCCGCCGAAGCGTTTGTTCGGCACGAACGGAATGTCTTCGCCGGTATGCCAAATGACGGAGTTGGTCGCGGATTTGCGTGAAGAACCAGTACCGACCACGTCGCCGACGTAAGCAACCGGATGGCCTTTGGCTTTGAGTTCTTCCAACAATTTAATCGGACCGACTTCGCCCGGTTTGTCGGGCGTGATGCCGTCGCGCGGGTTTTTCAGCATGGCCAGCGCGTGCAGCGGAATATCGGGACGACTCCACGCGTCGGGCGCGGGGGAGAGGTCGTCTGTATTGGTTTCGCCGTCAACTTTGAAAACGGTAACGGTGATTTTTTCGGGAACTTTGGCGCGTGAGGCGAACCATTCGGCATCTGCCCAAGATTGCAAAACTTCTTGCGCGTATTTGTTGCCTTTTTCGGCTTTTTCTTGAACGTCGTGGAAGGAATCGAACATCAGAAGCGTATGTTTCAAGCCTTTGGCAGCAATGGACGCGAGTTTGTCGTCGTCCAAGAGTTCGATTAAGGCGTGAATATTGTAACCGCCGAGCATTGTACCTAAGAGTTCGGTCGCATATTCGGGGGAGATCAGCGGGCTGGACGCGCTGCCTTCGGCAACGGCAGCCAGGAATGAGGCTTTGACTTTGGCGGCATCGTCCACACCGGGCGGAACACGGTGGGCAAGCAGTTCGACCAAGAACTCGCCTTCGCCTGCGGGCGGGCTTTTCAGCAGCTCAACCAAATCGGCGGTTTGCTGCGCGTTCAAAGGGAGGGCGGGAATGCCGAGGGCGGCGCGCTCGGCGGCGGCTTTACGATAGGCTTCTAACATCTCTTTGTTCCTTTTTCTGTTTTTCTTTTGTCGGGTTGCAAATGATTTGCGTTAAATATTGTAAACAATATTTGTACCGCTATCATAGACTAGTTTTAACAAAAATGGAACTGTTATGACAGGTAATGTAATAGGGAACGGCTATCTGTCTGTGGGAATGTGTCAATGAAAACAAATGCCGTCTGAAGAGAGGTTCAGACGGCATTGGTTCAACGTTTTTCCTGTTTGCGTATCAGCCAAACGGCGAGCAAGGCGAAGGCTATGGTAGGTAGTGCGCCGGCGAGGAAGGGCGGGATGCCGTAGAGTTGGCTGGTAAACCCGAAGAGCCGTCCGGCAAGGTGGAACAGCAATCCGAGACAGATGCCGCCGAAGAGTTTTAAGCCCATATTGCCGTGGCGGGTGGTTTGCGGGGTAAAGGCAAAGGCGACGAGCGCCATCACCCAGGCTGCGGCGGGGTAAACCAATTTGCGCCACCATGCGATGGCGTAGATTCGGGTGTTTTGGCTGTTGTTTTGGAGGTGGCGGATGTAGGTGGTCAGTTCGCCGACGGACATTTGGTCGGGTTTGACGAGCAATACGTCCATCAGGTTGCGTTTGACGGAAATCGGCCAGTTTTCTTCAGCCGCAATAGAGACCTCGACTTTGTCTTCGCCAAGCGTGCTGCGGCGGATGTTTTTCAACTGCCAACTGCCGTCGCTGTTCAAAACGGCGGAATCGGCTTCCACTGCCTCTGCCAATTCGTTTTTATCGTTGCGCGCCCAAATTTTGATGCCCAAAAGCGTATGGTCGGGCAACATTTCGCGCACATTGATAATGCTGTTTTTTTCTTTCAGCCAAAGGCCGGTATTGCCGGTGCTGATTTTGCCGTTGATGGCGGCGGCTTTGATGTTTTCGGCTTTTTGGCTCAGTGTGGGCGCAACCCATTCGCCGAGCGCGACGGTGGCAATAGCAAAAATAAAACCGAACTGCGACAGAATCAACAGCAGCTTTTTGGTGCTCATGCCGCTGGCTTTGATGACGGTCAGTTCGCTGCCGGCGGCAAGCTGGCTGAGGGAGACCAGTCCGCCGATAAGGACGGCGAGGGGAATCAGTTCGTAGGCGCGGGCGGGCATTTTGAGGGCGGTGTAGCCCAGCATTTCCCATATGCCGTAACTGCCTTTGCCGAGGTTGCCGGTTTCGTACAGGATTTCAAAAAAGCTGTACAAAGCGAGGAAGGCAAGGAGCGCGTAAACCGCCATAACCGCCATTTGACGGATGATGTAACGTGAAATCAGGTTCATTTTCCGCCTTTCAATGTCAGACTTTTGCCAACCGCCTGCCAGAAGGGCTGGCTGGGCATACTGCGGACGCGCAACAGGATGAGTGCAACGGCAAACATGATAATGTGCATAGGCAGCAGTCCGAGCCAAAAATGGATTTTGCCGTCTTCCACGGCTTCAAAAAGCAGGGTCAGCCCGTTTTGGTAAATTAAAAACAAACCGATGGCAATCAAGATATTGTAGGTATGTCCGCTGCGCGGGTTGAAATAGGAAAGCGGCACGGCAAGCAGGCAGAGTAGGAGGACGCTGACGGTCAGCGAGATGCGCCACATCAATTCCGCCTGATGTTGCGGGTTGCTGCTGCCAATCAGTTGGGCGGTCGGAATGGTACGGCGGTGGGAAACGGGGTCGATGAGTTTGGGCGTGGTGCTGATAATCAGGTTGAGTTTTTGGAAGGAAACCTGATTGTAGTCGGCGCGTCCGGGCGTGCCGCTGTAACGGTAGCCGTGGCGCAATTCGAGCGTGCGTTTGTTGTCGTTCAGCGAGAAGTTACCTTCTTTGGCGAAGATGATGTTGTCGCCGCCGTTTTTGTCCTGTTCGCGCAGGAACAGGTTTTTCATGATGCCGGATTCGGTATCGAAGGTTTCGACAAAATAAACCCTGCCGTTGCGCTTGCCCAAACTGTTGAACTCGCCTGCCTCCACCAAAGACAATTCCTGCTTCTGCTTCAGGATTTCAGCGTATTCGCGGCTGCGTAGCTCTGCCCACGGTATCACCCAAAGCTGCATGACGGCAACCAAAACGGCAAACGGCACGGCAAACTGCATCACCGGGCGTATCCATTGTTTCAATGCCAATCCGCAGGATAGCCAGACCGACATTTCGCTGTCGCGCCAGTAGCGGGTCAACACGGTCAACGTACTGATAAATGCGGTCAACACCAGCAAAAGCGGCGTCATACCGATGACCCAGAAGCCGACCAATGCCAACACGGCATCGATGGCGACACGCCCGTCGGCGGCACGGCCGAGCAGGTTGATTGCCTGCGTGGAGACCAATACCGCCAAGAGGACGACGAAAATGCCGACGGCGGTAAAAGAGAGTTCTTTGATGAGGTTTCTTTGATAAATCATAGAATCGCGGTCAGGGGGGCGGTAAGCGGTTCGGCGCAGGCGGATTGTCCGCGCAAGGTTTCAGACGGTGCTTCAAATGGGGTACAATCGTGCCAGCCGTCTTCAGACGGTCTTTTGAGCGAAAGGCCGTCCGAAAACTACCGACAACCGTCTCAATCAGGAGAATAAACGTGGAATTTAGCACAAAAACCGAAATCTTGCAGGAACAGCAGGCAGGCGCACAGTTATTTGTCTGCACCGAAGCATCGCAACTGAGCAACCCGACCGTCCTTGCCCTTTTGTCTTCGCTTGAAGAAGGTCAAAATTTTGCCGACACAAAAATCCCGACAGGCAACGGTTTGCAGGCTGTTGCCGTATGCTGTCTGAAAAGCACCGGCCGCGCCGCATTGAACAAGGCCGCCGCCGAAGCCGCCAAATGGGCGCAAAATCAGGAAACGGTCAATGTGGACGTTCACGTCTTTGAAGAAGCGCAGGCTGCAGCCGTTGCCGAAGCGTTTGCGATTGCGTTCGGCAATGCCGCCTACCGTTTCGACCGCTACAAAAAAGAAGCCAAGCCCGCCAAATTTGAAACTGCCGTGTTCCATACCGCGCACGAAGCCGCCGTCAAAGAAGCCTTGCGCGTCGCCGAAGCGCAAGTTTACGGACAAAGCCTCTGCCGCGACTTGGGCAACGCCGCGCCCAACGAATGCACGCCCGAATTTTTAGCGCGCACCGCCAAAGCCGAAGCCGAAAAACTGGGCGCGCACGCCAAAATCATCGAAAAAGACTACATCAAAGAAAACATGGGTTCGTTTTGGTCGGTCGCCAAAGGCAGCGCGGAAGCCCCCTATTTGGTCGAACTGAGCTATTTCGGTGCAGCCGACAAAGAAGCCGCGCCTGTGGTATTGGTCGGCAAAGGCATTACCTTCGACACCGGCGGCATCTCCCTCAAGCCCGGCCTGAACATGGACGAAATGAAGTTTGATATGTGCGGAGCGGCAACCGTCATCAGCACCTTCTGCGCCGCCGTCAAACTGCAACTGCCGATTAACCTGATTGCCGTCGTCGCCACTTGTGAAAATATGCCTTCCGGCGCGGCAAACAAACCGGGCGATGTCGTGAAAAGTATGAAAGGGCTGACCATCGAAGTGTTGAACACCGATGCCGAAGGCCGTCTGATTTTGTGCGACGCGCTCACTTACGCCGAGCAGTTCAAACCCAAAGCCGTCATCGACGTCGCCACCCTGACCGGCGCGTGTATTGTTGCCTTGGGGCACGATGTCAGCGGCGTGATGGGCAACAATCAGGATTTGATCGACAGCCTGCTTGCCGCTTCCTACAACGTGGACGACAAAGCATGGCAACTGCCGCTCTTTGAGACCTACAAAGACCAACTCAAATCCAACTTTGCCGACATTCCAAACATCGGCACGCCCGGCGCGGGCACGATTACCGCCGCAACATTCCTATCCTACTTTACCGAAGACTATCCATGGGCACACCTTGACATCGCGGGTACGGCGTGGAAATCCGGTGCGGAAAAAGGTGCGACCGGCCGTCCCGTTCCCTTGCTGCTGAACTATCTGCGGAATCTTTAATTTTCCCACAATGCCGTCTGAAGCCTTTCAGACGGCATTATCCTGCCAAATGTTCAAACAATATGCCGAAAGCCACCTTTTACACGCACGTTGCCCAAGTTCCGATTTTCACCTGCCGCCTGATTGCCCGTGCGATTCGGGACGGCGGCAGGATACTGGTGTGGTCCGATTCGTTCGGGCAGCTTCAGGAATTGGACAAAATGCTTTGGCAATACGAGGCCGAGAGTTTCATTCCGCACGAAATTTGGGAAACGGAAGAAGCCATGCCGTCTGAACCATCCGTCCTGCTTGCCTGCGGCGGCAATCTGCCCCGAATTCCCGAAGGCATGACCGTTTTGAACCTGTCCGACGGTTTTTGGAACACCGCTCCGGTCTTGCCCGCGCGCGTTTTGGAAATCGTCGGCAACAGCTTGGAAGAGCTCGCCGACGCGCGCGAACGCTTTACCGCCTACCGCCGAAGCGGTTTTGCCATCGAACATCACGGCATGGAGGGCAAGGCATAAAATGCCGTCTGAAATGCCGCATTTACAAAATTTAAACAGGCTTGATTCTATTTGATTAAAATTTCCTTATCGGTTGAACCCCGCCACTTGGACATCTGTCCCTCGGGGCGGTAGAATCAAAACTTATTTTGGAAGGTTCAATCCCTTCCAAAACAGGGCAACACACGATTGACGCTTTATGTGTCATCCTGTGTGTTGAAACATTCAAACTCGGCTATAATCCCGTTTTTCCGACCTTATCGACAGCGAAGATCCATCATGAACACCATTTTCAAAATCAGCGCACTGACCCTTTCCGCCGCTTTGGCACTTTCCGCCTGCGGCAAAAAAGAAGCCGCCCCCGCATCTGCATCCGAACCTGCCGCCGCTTCTTCCGCGCAGGGCGACACCTCTTCGATCGGCAGCACGATGCAGCAGGCAAGCTATGCGATGGGCGTGGACATCGGACGCTCCCTGAAGCAAATGAAGGAACAGGGCGCGGAAATCGATTTGAAAGTCTTTACCGAAGCCATGCAGGCAGTGTATGACGGCAAAGAAATCAAAATGACCGAAGAGCAGGCTCAGGAAGTCATGATGAAATTCCTTCAGGAACAACAGGCTAAAGCCGTAGAAAAACACAAGGCGGACGCGAAGGCCAATAAAGAAAAAGGCGAAGCCTTTCTGAAAGAAAATGCCGCCAAAGACGGCGTGAAGACCACTGCTTCCGGCCTGCAATACAAAATCACCAAACAGGGCGAAGGCAAACAGCCGACCAAAGACGACATCGTTACCGTGGAATACGAAGGCCGCCTGATTGACGGTACGGTATTCGACAGCAGCAAAGCCAACGGCGGCCCGGTCACCTTCCCTTTGAGCCAAGTGATTCCGGGTTGGACCGAAGGCGTACAGCTTCTGAAAGAAGGCGGCGAAGCCACGTTCTACATCCCGTCCAACCTTGCCTACCGCGAACAGGGTGCGGGCGACAAAATCGGTCCGAACGCCACTTTGGTATTTGATGTGAAACTGGTCAAAATCGGCGCACCCGAAAACGCGCCCGCCAAGCAGCCGGCTCAAGTCGACATCAAAAAAGTAAATTAAGTCCGAATCCATGCCCGAAACAGGTTTTCGGGCATTTTTACGGCAAATGCCGTCTGAAACCACCAAACAGCGGTTCAGACGGCATCCCTTTCAAAAGCGCACCATTATGAAAAACATCGTCATCCTGATTTCTGGACGCGGCAGCAATATGCAGGCAATCGTCAATGCCGCCATTCACAACGTCCGCATTGCCGCCGTGTTGAGCAACAGCGAAACGGCTGCCGGTTTGCAATGGGCGGCCGAACGCGGCATCCCGACCGATAGCCTGAATCATAAAAACTTTACATCCCGGCTTGCCTTCGATACCGCCATGATGGAGAAAATCGACGCATATCAACCCGACTTGGTGGTTTTGGCAGGTTTTATGCGGATTCTGACCCCCGAGTTTTGCGCCCGTTACGAAGGCAGGCTGATGAACATTCACCCGTCCATCCTTCCCTCGTTTACCGGACTTCATACGCACGAACGCGCTTTGGAGGCGGGCTGCCGCGTTGCCGGCTGCACCATCCATTTCGTTACTGCCGAACTGGATTGCGGCCCGATTGTATCGCAAGGGGTTGTGCCGATACTCGACGGCGATACGGCAGACGATATTGCCGCACGGGTTTTGGCTGTCGAGCATAAACTTTATCCGAAAGCCGTTGCCGATTTTGCCGCCGGCCGCCTGATTATTGAGGGAAACCGCGTCAGAAATTCGGAAAACGCCGATGCCGCCCGTTTTCTGACGGCGTAAACCGGGCGGGAGCAAATGATGAAGACTTTTAAAAATATATTTTCCGCCGCCATTTTGTCCGCCGCCCTGCCGTGCGCGTATGCGGCAGGGCTGCCCCAATCCGCCGTGCTGCACTATTCCGGCAGCTACGGCATTCCCGCCACGATGACATTTGAACGCAGCGGCAATGCTTACAAAATCGTTTCGACGATTAAAGTGCCGCTATACAATATCCGTTTCGAGTCCGGCGGTACGGTTGTCGGCAATACCCTGCACCCTACCTACTATAGAGACATACGCAGGGGCAAACTGTATGCGGAAGCCAAATTCGCCGACGGCAGCGTAACTTACGGCAAAGCGGGCGAGAGCAAAACCGAGCAAAGCCCCAAGGCTATGGATTTGTTCACGCTTGCCTGGCAGTTGGCGGCAAATGACGCGAAACTCCCCCCGGGGCTGAAAATCACCAACGGCAAAAAACTTTATTCCGTCGGCGGTTTGAATAAGGCGGGTACAGGAAAATACAGCATAGGCGGCGTGGAAACCGAAGTCGTCAAATATCGGGTGCGGCGCGGCGACGATGCGGTAATGTATTTCTTCGCACCGTCCCTGAACAATATTCCGGCACAAATCGGCTATACCGACGACGGCAAAACCTATACGCTGAAACTCAAATCGGTGCAGATCAACGGCCAGGCAGCCAAACCGTAAATCGGTTTTCAAGTGTTTTTTTGCCGTTTTGTCCATATTTCTGCATAAGCCGCTTGAAATTGTTTACAATAACGCCATATGCAAAGCGGTTTTAACGCTATTTTCAGGAATGACACCATGCAGGTTACATCAAAATGGATAGACGGGATGTGTTTTGTCGGCACGACGGAAGGCGGGCACAGCGTCGTTATGGAGGGGTCGGCGGCAGAAGGTAAGGCTAAGCGCGGGCCCAGCCCTTTGGAAATGCTGCTGTTGGGCGTGGCGGGCTGTTCGAGCATCGATGTGGTGATGATTGCCGAAAAACAGCGTCAGAAAGTGACTGACTGCCGTGCGACGGTTACGGCGAAACGGGCGGACGATGCGCCGCGCGTGTTTACCGAAATCCACATCCATTTCAAAGTATTCGGGCATGATTTGAAAGAATCGGCCATTGAGCGCGCCGTTCAGATGTCTGCCGAAAAATACTGTTCGGCTTCGATTATGTTGGGCAAAGCGGCAAAGATTACCCACAGTTTTGAAATTGCCGGGGCAGATAAATAGGCATCGGGCGGCATTATGGGGAAACGGCTGATACCGTCTGAAGGGAAAGGTGCGGCAGGCAATCCGGAGGCGCATAAAAAAGCAGATATATTCGGACTGCACCTCCCGAATATATCTGCCTGCTGTTTCCTCTTTATTCAGCCTTTATAATACTTGGACTTGTCGGGGTATTGTGCAGACTTGATTCCGGATTGTCAACAATTTTCGGTCAAATTTTAAATGCCGCGTTTTAAAATGATATCCGCCTGCTTCTGCGGGCGGGCGGGAGGCGAGAATCCCGTTATTTTAAGCCATATATTAATTTATTGAATTATAGTGGATTAACAAAAACCAGTACGGCGTTGCCTCGCCTTGGCTCAAAGAGAACGATTCTCTAAGGTGCTGAAGCACCAAGTGAATCGGTTCCGTACTATTTGTACTGTCTGCGGCTTCGTCGCCTTGTCCTGATTTTTGTTAATCCACTATAAAATAAATTTGTGCAATGCTTTAATTCCTCTGACACGATTTGAAACACAGCCGCCTTAAAACATCTTAAAAAATTTGAAAGCGTAAAAATACGGAAAACATCATGAACTTTGAAAACGACGACATTATCCATGCGCCGACCACGTCTTCCCTGATTCTCGAAGAGCGGCACGATTCGGAGCTGTTCCGTGTTTACGCCCTGATTTTGGACGGCATTACCGATCAGGTGCTGCTGCCCGGCAAAAAGCTGACCGAATCCGAACTTTGCCGTCAGATGGTGTGTTCGCGCAACACCGTCCGCGGCGCGCTGTCGCTTTTGGCGCACGACAAGATTGTCGATTTGCAACCCAACAGGGGCGCGTTCGTCCACGTTCCCGATTTGAAAGAAATGCAGGATGTGTTCAATGCGCGCATCGAAATGGAGACGATGATTTTGAATATCCTCGCAGATTTGCCGGATTTGGAAACGCGCCTCAAGCCGCTTTATGCGATGATACGGCGCGAAGAAGAGGCCTCCGGCAGGGGCGACCGCGTCGGCTGGAACCGCCTGTCCAATGCCTTCCACGTCGAACTGGCGCGCCTGGTGGGCAACGATGTGCTGTTCGACATTATGAATACGCTGTGCGCGCGGTCTTCCCTGATTGTCGCCGTGGCGGGCGTGCATCGCGAGGAAAAACACGCCATCAATACGCATACGCATTCCGAACACCGCGAAATCCTCGACCTGCTGCTGGCGGGCAGGCGCAACCGCGTGGTCAAAATCCTGCGCCGCCATTTGGGCAACTGTATGGAGCGTTTGGAAAAGACTTTGGAAGATTGAATGCCGGAGCGGATAAGCCGCCTGAACCTTCAGGCGGTTTTTTAATGGCGAACCTGATGCCGTCTGAAATATGGATGCGGGTATCTGCAATTTTCAGACGGCAATTTTTAAACCGCACATATCATGCGGCAATAAAGGAGAGCAGTAGATGGACAGCCTGATGACGTTGCTTTCGGTATTGATACCGATGTTTGCCGGATTTTTTATCCGTGTGCCCAAGCCTTACCTGCCCGCTTTGGATAAGGTGCTATCGGTCTTGGTGTATGCTGTGCTGCTGCTGATCGGCGTCTCGTTGTCGCGCGTGGAGGATTTGGGTTCGCGGTTGGACGATATGGCGTTGACGGTTCTGTGGCTGTTTGTTTGTACGGTCGGGGCGAACCTGCTTGCTTTGGCAGTGTTGGGAAAGTTATTCCCGTGGCGGATAAAGGGGAAAGGGAAGGGCGTTTCGGTCGGCGTGTCGGGCAGTGTGGGGCAGCTCGGATGCGTGCTGCTCGGATTTGCATTCGGCAAACTGATGCGCGATATTTGGATGCCGTCTGAAAGCGCGGGCATGTATTGTCTGATGCTGCTGGTGTTCCTCATCGGCGTACAGCTCAAAAGCAGCGGCGTATCGTTGCGGCAGGTTTTGGTCAACCGCAGGGGTATTCGGTTGTCGGTCTGGTTTATGCTTTCATCTCTTTCGGGCGGGCTGCTGTTTGCCGCATCGACAGACGGTGTGTCGTGGACGAAAGGTTTGGCGATGGCTTCCGGCTTCGGTTGGTATTCCCTCTCGGGTTTGGTCATGACCGAGGCTTACGGCGCGGTATGGGGCAGCATCATGCTGCTGAACGATTTGGCACGAGAGCTGTTTGCACTGGCATTTATCCCGCTGCTGATGAAGCGTTTTCCAGATGCGGCGGTGGGGGTTGGCGGTGCGACCAGTATGGATTTTACATTGCCCGTGATTCAGGGTGCGGGCGGTTTGGAAGTCGTGCCGGTAGCGGTCAGCTTCGGCGTGGTGGTCAATATCGCCGCCCCGTTTCTGATGGTGGTGTTTTCCGCTTTGGGTTGAACGCGGTAAAATCGGCATCCCGATGCAAGGAGGCAGAAAACGATGAAGCCGAAAATCCAAAGGCACGGAGAGATTTTAAGCCTTGTCCGCCGGCATCAGTTTATGTCGGTGGACGAGCTTGCCGCCGCATTGGACGTTACCCCGCAGACGATACGCCGCGACATCCGCGAGTTGGAGGAGGTCGGCAGCCTGAAACGCCATCACGGCGGCGCATCTTCGGGCGGAAACTTGCCGGAGGGCCTGCCCGCCGACCGCCAAACCCGGTGTCAAAACGAAAAAAACGCCATTGCCCGGCTGATTGCGGAACACATCCCCGACGGTTCGTCGCTGTTTGTCAGTATCGGCACGACGATGGAGGCCGTGGTGTCGGAGCTGGTCAGGCGGCGCGGCAGCCTGAGGGTGATTACCAACAATATCCACGCCGCCTCGATTGCTTCGGCGCGGACGGATTATACGGTCATCATCACTTCCGGAGTCGTCCGCCCTTTGGACGGCGGTATTACCGGCGTGGCAACCGTCGATTTTATCAACCAGTTCAAAGTCGATTATGCCGTGATGAGTACGCACGGCGTGGAAAGCGACGGTTCGCTTTTGGACGACGACTACAAAGAAGTCAGCGTGATGCAGGCGATGATTGCCAATGCGCGCGTCCGCTTCCTCGGCGTGGACCACAGTAAATTCCGCAGCAACGCGCTGGTCAGGCTCGGCGACATTACGGCGTTTGACAAAGTATTTACCGACCGGCTGCCCGATACCGCGATGCAGAAGATGCTGAAAGAGGCGGGGGTGGAATGCTTGATTGCCGATGCCGTCTGAACGCTATGTCAAAGCGCGCAAGTCGGGTACAATAAACACATTCCCAAACCGCTTCAGACGGCATACGGAATCATTCCAATGCCGTCTGAAGCCATCTGTTCAAAGAAAACTATGCTCAATAAAGACCAATTTGCGGACAACCATTTTATCCGCACCATCATCGAAGAAGACCTCGAAAGCGGCAAACATACAGCTGTCCAAACCCGTTTCCCGCCCGAACCCAACGGCTACCTGCACATCGGACACGCCAAATCCATCTGCCTGAACTTCGGTTTGGCGTATATTTACGACGGCTTGTGCAACCTGCGTTTTGACGATACCAACCCCGAAAAAGAAAACGACGAATACGTCAACGCCATCAAAGAAGATGTCGAGTGGCTCGGTTTCCATTGGGCGGGCGAGCCGCGTTTCGCTTCCAACTATTTCGACCAGCTTTATGACTACGCCGTCGGTTTGATTAAAGACGGCAAAGCGTATGTCGATGATTTGACGCCCGAAGAAATGCGCGAATACCGCGGTACGCTGACCGAAGCGGGTAAAAACAGCCCTTACCGCGACCGCAGCGTCGAAGAAAACCTCGACCTGTTCACACGCATGAAAAACGGCGAGTTCCCCGACGGCAGCAAAACCCTGCGCCTGAAAATCGACATGGCATCGGGCAACATCAATATGCGCGACCCCGTCATCTACCGCATCCGCCGCGCCCATCACCACAACACCGGCGACAAATGGTGTATCTACCCGATGTACGACTACACGCATTGCATCTCCGATGCCATCGAAGGCATCACGCATTCCTTGTGTACGCTCGAATTCGAAGCACACCGTCCGCTGTACGACTGTGTGTTGGACAACATTCCTGCGCCGCATGCCACCCGTCCGCGCCAATACGAGTTTTCCCGTTTGGAGCTTTTGTACACCATTACCTCCAAACGGAAATTGAATCAGTTGGTTGTGGAAAAACACGTTTCCGGCTGGGACGATCCGCGTATGCCGACCATTTCCGGTATGCGCCGACGCGGCTACACGCCCGAAGGGCTGCGCCTGTTTGCCAAACGCGCCGGTATTTCCAAATCTGAAAACATCGTCGATATGAGCGTGTTGGAAGGCGCGATTCGCGAAGAGTTGGAAAATTCCGCCCCACGCCTGATGGCGGTGTTGAACCCGCTCAAAGTGACCCTGACCAACTTTGAAACCGGCAGAACCCAAAGCCGCCGTGCCGCGTTCCATCCGAACCACGAGGAAATGGGCGAGCGCGAAGTACCTATTTCCCAAACCATCTATATTGAAGCCGACGACTTTGCCGAAAATCCGCCCAAAGGCTTCAAACGCCTGATTCCCGGCGGCGAAGTACGCTTGCGCCACGGCTATGTCATCAAGTGCGATGAAGTCGTCAAAGACGAAGCAGGCAATGTGGTTGAACTCAAATGCAGCATCGACCACGACACCTTGGGCAAAAATCCAGAAGGCCGTAAAGTTAAAGGCGTGATTCATTGGGTTTCCGCCGAACACGCCGCCGAAATCAAAGTCCGTCTGTACGACCGCCTCTTTACCGTCGAGCGTCCCGATGCCGTGCGCGGCGAAGACGGCGAATACCTGCCGTTCACCGATTTCCTCAATCCGGAATCCGTCAAGGAAATCACCGCCTACGCCGAACCTGCCGCCAAAGATTTGCCGGCAGAAAGCCGTTGGCAGTTCGAGCGTATCGGCTACTTCGTAACCGACCGTAAAGACCACGGCAAAGACACGCCGGTGTTTAACCGCACGGTAACGCTGAAAGACTCTTGGCAGCCTAAGTAAAACCCCATCCCTGCCGTCTGAATATTGTTCGGGCGGAATTTCTCCTTTACCCGCGAAATGCGGCACATTCGGCACACCGGAAAGGAAATATGATGAAAGTCCTCTTTATCGCCGACCCGATGGCAAGTTTCAAAACCTATAAAGACACCACCTACGCGATGATGCGCGAAATGGCAAAACGCGGCTGGCGGCTGTTTCACACATTGAGCGGGGAATTGTCTGTAAACGGCGGTTTGGTAACGGCGCAGGCATCGGCATTTGAATTTTTGGGTGCAAAAAACGATGATGATCATGCGTGGTTCAAATCTGCCGACAAAGTTCAGACGGCATTGGAAGCATTTGATGCCGTGATTATGCGTACCGATCCGCCGTTCGATATGCAATACCTCTACGCCACCCAATTACTGACGCTGGCGGAACAGCAGGGCGCGAAGGTCTTTAACAGCGGACAGGCGATGCGCGACTTTAATGAAAAACTGGCGATTTTGAACTTCAGCCGCTTTATCGCGCCCACGCTGGTAACGACCCGTTCCGCCGATGTCCGCACATTTTTGAAAGAACACGGCGACATCATCATCAAACCGCTCGACGGCATGGGCGGTATGGGAATTTTCCGCCTGACCGAAAAAGACCCCAACATCGGCAGCATCCTCGAAACCCTGATGCAGCTTGATTCCCGCACCATTATGGCGCAACGCTACATTCCCGAAATCGTACACGGTGACAAACGCATCCTGATTATCGGCGGCGAAGTCGTCCCCTATGCTTTGGCGCGTATCCCGCAAAACGGCGAAACACGCGGCAACCTTGCGGCAGGCGGGCGCGGCGTGGCGCAGGAATTGGGCGGACGCGACCGCGAAATTGCCGAAACGCTCGCCCCCGAACTCAAACGGCGCGGCATCCTGCTGGCCGGTTTGGACGTTATCGGCAGCAACCTGACCGAAGTCAACGTAACCAGCCCGACCGGATTCCAAGAAATTATGAAACAAAAAGGTTTCGATGTGGCGGCAATGTTTGCCGATGCCGTTGCCGCGTGGTCGGTACGTTAAACCGATGCCGTCTGAAAGGCTTTTGCTTCACAACCGCCTGGTTTGATTGGGCAGGCAGGGTTTTCTCTCAGCCGGCAGGGATACGCTTAATACCGTACGGACACCCCGCCGCCCCGTTTTCAGACGGTATATATAGTGGATTAACAAAAATCAGGACAAGGCGGCGAAGCTGCAGACAGTACAAATAGTACGGAACCGATTCACTCGGTGCTTCAGCACCTTAGAGAATCGTTCTCTTTGAGCTAAGGCGGGGCAACGCCGTACAGGTTTTTGTTAATCCACTATATTGAGAACATTTTGAAAGGATACCGATGGAACCTTCCTCCTACGCGGCAGAAAAAAAAGGCAAAGGCGGCATCAGGCGCGTCATTAACGCATTCGGCTATTCGATAGACGGCATCGCCGCCGCCTACCGTTACGAAGCGGCATTCCGTCAGGTTTTGTGGCTGAACGTACTGCTGGTGTGCGCGGCATTTTTTTGGGTTTCCGAAACCGCCGTCCGCCTGCCGTTGATTATCGCGTCTTTTGTGTCGGTCATTGTCGAACTGTTCAACACCGCCGTCGAAGCTGCCGTCGATCATACTTCGACCGAAAAACACGAGCTGGCCAAACTCGCCAAAGACGCAGGTTCTGCCGCACAATTGTTCGCGATGCTGATGTTGGCGGCGGTTTGGCTGTCTGCCCTGTTCGGGTAAAACGCTTGCAGCAGGATTTGTAATCCTTTAGGATTAGTATGTGGTATTTATTATTCACTTAATCTACATCAAATTTCCAGGCAGTATTTGTATGTATAGTGGATTAACAAAAATCAGGACAAGGCGACGAAGCCGCAGACAGTACAAATAGTACGGAACCGATTCACTTGGTGCTTCAGCACCTTAGAGAATCGTTCTCTTTGAGCTAAGGCGAGGCAACGCTGTACTGGTTTTTGTTAATCCGCTATAAGATTAAGCACATTCCCCGTCTGATATTATAAGGAGCAGAAAGATGAAAAAATTATTGGCGGCCGTGATGATGGCAGGTTTGGCAGGCGCGGTTTCCGCCGCCGGAGTCCACGTTGAGGACGGCTGGGCGCGCACCACCGTCGAAGGTATGAAAATAGGCGGCGCGTTCATGAAAATCCACAACGACGAAGCCAAACAAGACTTTTTGCTCGGCGGAAGCAGCCCCGTTGCCGACCGCGTCGAAGTGCATACCCACATCAACGACAACGGCGTGATGCGGATGCGCGAAGTCGAAGGCGGCGTGCCTTTGGAAGCGAAATCCGTTACCGAACTCAAACCCGGCAGCTATCATGTGATGTTTATGGGTTTGAAAAAACAATTAAAAGAGGGCGATAAAATTCCCGTTACCCTGAAATTTAAAAACGCCAAAGCGCAAACCGTCCAACTGGAAGTCAAAATCGCGCCGATGCCGGCAATGAACCACGGTCATCACCACGGCGAAGCGCATCAGCACTAATCTGCTGAAAATGTTTGAAATGCCGTCTGAAAAAGCCCGGGCTTTCAGACGGCATTTTTATGCCCGCCTTTAAAATGTGTTAAAATCCGCCTTTAAAAACCGCCGTTTCCAACCATATTCTACGCATGAATACGACAGCAAACCCTTCCAATATCATCGTCGGGCTCTCCGGCGGTGTCGATTCTTCCGTAACCGCCGCCCTGCTCAAGCAGCAGGGTTATCAAGTGCGCGGTGTGTTCATGCAGAACTGGGAAGACGACGACAACGACGAATATTGCAGCATCAAACAGGATTCGTTCGATGCCATCGCCGTTGCCGATATTATCGGCATCGATATCGACATCGTTAATTTCGCCGCGCAATATAAAGACAAAGTCTTTGCTTATTTTCTTCAGGAATACAGTGCGGGGCGCACGCCGAATCCGGATGTGTTGTGCAACGCCGAAATCAAATTCAAATGCTTTTTGGACTACGCCGTAGGGCAGGGCGCGGATACCATCGCCACCGGCCACTATGCGCGCAAAGAAGTTCGCAACGGCGTGCATTACCTGCTCAAAGGTTTGGATCGAAACAAAGACCAAAGCTATTTCCTCTACCGCCTCAAGCCTTTCCAACTCGAGCGCGCGATTTTTCCGTTGGGCGGTTTGGAAAAACCCGAAGTGCGCCGCCTTGCCGCCGAGTTCAAACTGCCGACCGCCGCTAAAAAAGACAGCACGGGCATCTGTTTCATCGGCGAACGCCCGTTTCGCGAGTTTCTGCAGAAATACCTGCCGACCGACAATGGTAAAATGGTTACGCCCGAAGGGAAAACCGTCGGCGAACACGTCGGGCTGATGTTCTACACGCTCGGACAGCGCAAAGGTTTGGGCATTGGCGGCGCGGGCGAACCGTGGTTTGTTGCGGCTAAAGATTTGACGAAAAACGAACTGATTGTCGTGCAAGGACACGACCATCCGCTGCTTTATACCCGCAGCCTTGTGATGAACGATTTGAGTTTCACGCTGCCCGAACGCCCGAAGGCAGGACGCTATACCTGCAAAACGCGTTACCGTATGGCGGACGCGCCTTGTGAGTTGCGCTATTTGGATGATGAAACCGCCGAGCTGGTGTTTGACGAACCGCAATGGGCGGTTACGCCGGGTCAGTCCGCCGTGCTGTACGACGGCGATATCTGTTTGGGCGGCGGTATCATCCAAACGACCGACAAACCCGTCATCATCACACGATAAAGGTAATGCCGTCTGAAACGGTTTTCAGACGGCATTGTTCCGCTCAATTCCACTTTAAAGACCGATACCTATGGAAAAAATCTGGTTAGACAGCTACGAGAAGGGCGTCAGTGCCGAAATCGACATCACGCAATACAATTCCGTCAGCGACGTATTCCGCCAAAGCGTGGAAAAATTTGCCGACCAACCTGCTTTTCAAAACATGGGTAAGACGCTGACTTATGCCGAAACCGGCAAACTGGCAACAGATTTTGCTTCTTATCTGCAAAACGTCCTTAAATTGCCTCGAGGAGAGCGCGTGGCAATAATGTTGCCCAATGTACTGCAATATCCGGTTGCCCTTTTCGGCATTTTGCAGGCAGGTTTGGTAGCGGTGAACACCAATCCGCTCTATACCCCGCGCGAGCTGGAGCATCAGTTGAAAGACAGCGGCGCGACCGCCATCATCGTTTTGGAAAATTTCGCCAACACGCTGGAGCTGGTGCTGCCGCGCACGCAGATCAAACACGTCATCGTAGCCTCCGTCGGCGAAATGTTCGGGCTGCTTAAAGGTTCGCTGATCAATTTCGTCATCCGGAAAATCAAGAAAATGGTGCCCGAATACCGTATTCGGGAAACCGTTTCCTTTCAGACGGCATTGAAAGAAGGGGCGAAGCACGTTTTCCAACCTGTCGCATTAAACCGCGAAGATACCGCGCTGTTGCAATACACGGGCGGCACGACAGGTGTTGCCAAAGGGGCGGTGCTGAGTCACGGCAACATCTGCGCCAATATGCTTCAGGCAAAAGAATGGATTAAAAACCAGTTGCGCGAGGGCAAAGAAACCGTTATCGCCGCCTTGCCGCTGTACCATATTTTTGCCTTAACCGTGAATCTGATGATTTTTGCCAATGCCGGCTCGAAAATCATCCTGATTACCAACCCGCGCGATATGAAAGGCTTTATCGGAGAACTGAAAAAACAGCGGGTTAATGTATTTATCGGCGTGAACACGCTGTTTAACGCGATGGTTAACCGTCCTGATTTTGCCGAAGTCGATTTTTCAGAATTGCGGCTGACTTTGGGCGGCGGTATGGCGACCCAAAAAGCCGTTGCCGAAAAATGGAAAAAAATCACCGGCACGCCCATCGTCGAAGCCTACGGTCTGACCGAAGCCAGCCCCGGCGTGTGCTGCAACCCCTTAAACATCGAATCATACAGCGGCAGCATCGGTTTGCCCGTCTCGTCCACCGAAGTCGAACTGCGCGACGCAAACGGCAAAGAAGTCCCCGTCGGGCAGCCGGGCGAATTGTGGGTAAAAGGCCCTCAAGTGATGCAAGGCTACTGGAACCGCCCCGAAGAAACCGCCAAAGCCATAGACGCGCGCGGCTTCTTGGAAACCGGCGATATTGCCGTCATGGACGAAAAAGGCTGGTTGAAGCTGGTCGATCGTAAGAAAGACCTCGTCGTTGTTTCCGGATTCAATGTTTATCCGAACGAAATCGAGGAAGTCATCGCGCATCACGGCAAAGTCATGGAAGTCGCCTGTATCGGCGTTCCCGACGAAAAAACCGGCGAGGCACTCAAAGTATTCGTCGTCAAAAAAGACCCGTCTTTGACCAAAGAAGAACTTATCGCTTTTTGCCGCACCGAATTAACCGCATATAAAGTACCGAAAAATATCGAATTCCGCGACGAGTTGCCCAAGTCCAACGTCGGCAAAATCCTGCGCCGCGAGTTGCGGCAAAGTACCGGGAAATAAAGAAAAGATGCCGTCTGAAAACAGCCGTCCATCGTTCAGACGGCATCCGTCCGTTTGCCAGAACCGCGCGCTTCACGTTAAAATCACGCATTCCAATACGGGTATTTCATTATGACCAAATTCATTTTCGTCACCGGCGGCGTTGTCTCCTCACTGGGTAAAGGTATCGCCGCCGCTTCTATTGCCGCCATCCTCGAATCGCGCGGCTTGAACGTTACCATGCTCAAGCTCGATCCTTATATCAACGTCGATCCCGGCACGATGAGCCCGTTCCAACACGGCGAAGTGTTCGTAACCGACGACGGCGCGGAAACCGACCTCGACTTGGGACACTACGAACGCTTTATCGATTCCACGATGACCCGCCGCAACAGCTTCAGCACGGGACAGGTGTACGAAAACGTTATCGCCAAAGAACGACGGGGCGACTACCTCGGCGGTACGGTTCAAGTCATTCCGCACATTACCGACGAAATCAAACGACGCATCCACGAAGGCGCGGCAGGTTACGATGTGGCGATTGTCGAAATTGGCGGCACGGTCGGCGACATCGAATCGCTGCCGTTTTTGGAAGCCATCCGCCAGATGCGAAGCCAGTTGGGGCGCAACAACACCTTGTTTGCCCACTTGAGCTACGTCCCCTACATCGCCGCCGCAGGCGAAATCAAAACCAAGCCGACCCAGCACACCGTTAAAGAAATGTTGAGCATCGGTTTGCAACCCGACATCCTGATTTGCCGTATGGACAGGACAATGCCTGCGGACGAACGCCGCAAAATCGCCTTGTTCTGCAACGTGGAAGAACGCGCGATTGTCGGCAGCTACGATGTGGACAGCATCTACGAATGCCCCGAAATGCTGCACGACCAAGGCATCGACAACATCATTACCGAGCAGTTGCAGCTTAATGTGCAGCAGGCGGATTTGACCGCGTGGAAAAAAATCGTCCACGCCATCCAAAACCCGAAACACACCGTCAAAATCGCCATGGTCGGCAAATACGTCGATTTGACCGAGTCCTACAAATCGCTGATCGAAGCCTTGAAACACGCAGGCATTCACACCGAAACCGACGTGCAGATTACCTTTGTCGACAGCGAAAACATCGAGAAAAACAAGGGCGACGTTTCCATGCTTAAAGACATGGACGCCATCCTCGTTCCCGGCGGTTTCGGTTCGCGCGGTGTGGAAGGCAAAATCGCCGCCGTGCGCTACGCCCGCGAAAACAACGTGCCATACTTGGGCATCTGCCTCGGTATGCAGATTGCGCTGATCGAATACGCCCGCGACGTGGCAGGCTTGAAAGGCGCGAATTCCACCGAGTTCGACCTCAAATGCGCCGCGCCAGTCGTTGCCCTGATTGACGAATGGCAAACTGCCGACGGCAGCGTCGAAACCCGCGACGAATCCACCGATTTGGGCGGCACGATGCGTTTGGGCGCGCAAGAAGTCGAATTGAAAGCAGGCAGCCTCGCCGCCAAAATCTACGGCAGCGGACATATCCGCGAACGCCACCGCCACCGCTACGAAGTCAACAACAACTACGTTCCTACACTGGAACAGGCAGGTTTGGTCATCGGCGGTGTATCTGCCGGACGCGAACGCTTGGTCGAAACCATCGAACTGCCGAACCATCCTTGGTTCTTCGCCTGCCAGTTCCACCCCGAGTTTACCTCCAATCCGCGCAAAGGGCATCCTTTGTTCACCGCGTTTGTCAAAGCTGCGTTGAACAATAAAAAAGCCTGATAAAGCGTTACTTGATGATCAAAATGCCGTCTGAAAGCCTGAATGAAGACTTTCAGACGGCATTTTCGCAAATCGGGGATTATAAAAGCCATCAATTTAATTTTTATGGTTTTATCTAATATTTACCAACTGAATATTGTTAAGCGGGGCGTGAAACTCAAGTTGAGACCTTTGCAAAATTCCCCAAAATCCCCTAAATTCCCACCAAGACATTTAGGAGATTTCTCATGAGCACCTTCTTCCAGCAAACCGCCCAAGCCATGATTGCCAAACACATCGACCGCTTCCCGCTATTGAAGTTGGACCGGGTGATTGATTGGCAGCTGATCGAACAATACCTGAACCGTCAAAAAACCCGTTACCTTAGAGACCACCGCGGCCGTCCTGCCTATCCCCTGCTGTCCATGTTCAAAGCCGTCCTGCTCGGACAATGGCACAGCCTCTCCGATCCCGAACTCGAACACAGCCTCATCACCCGCATCGATTTCAACCTGTTTTGCCGTTTTGACGAACTGAGCATCCCCGATTACAGCACCTTATGCCGCTACCGCAACTGGCTGGCGCAAGACGACACCCTGTCCGAACTGTTGGAACTGATTAACTGCCAACTGACCGAAAAAGGCTTAAAAGTAGAGAAAGCATCCGCCGCCGTCGTTGATGCCACCATTATTCAGACCGCTGGCAGCAAACAGCGTCAGGCCATAGAAGTCGATGAAGAAGGACAAGTCAGCGGCCAAACCACACCGAGTAAGGACAGCGATGCCCGTTGGATCAAGAAAAACGGCCTCTACAAACTCGGTTACAAACAACATACCCGTACCGATGCGGAAGGCTATATCGAGAAACTGCACATTACCCCCGCCAATGCCCATGAGTGCAAACACCTGTCGCCGTTGTTGGAAGGGTTACCCGAAGGTACGACCGTCTATGCCGACAAAGGCTATGACAGTGCGGAAAACCGGCAACATCTGGAAGAACATCAGTTGCAGGACGGCATTATGCGCAAAGCCTGCCGCAACCGCCCGCTGTCGGAAGTGCAAACCAAGCGTAACCGATATTTATCGAAGACCCGTTATGTGGTCGAACAAAGCTTCGGTACGCTGCACCGTAAATTCCGCTACGCCCGGGCAGCCTATTTCGGACTGATTAAAGTGAGTGTGCAAAGCCATCTGAAGGCGATGTGTTTGAACCTGTTGAAAGCCGCCAACAGGCTAAGTGCGCCTGTTGCCGCCTAAAAGGCAGCACGGATGCCTGATTATCGGGTATCCGGGGAGGATTAAGGGGGCGTTTGGGTAGAATTAGGAGATATTTGGGGCGAAAACAGCCGAAAACCTGTGTTTGGGTTTCGGCTGTCGGGAGGGAAAG
>PVMJ01000180.1_pt1:5000-77500 | contig 82395 bp, 76 predicted proteins | sample 1853361 | NCBI WGS metagenome assembly PVMJ01 (sample SAMN08533506, study PRJNA380276) | Synthetic metagenome, whole genome shotgun sequencing project. | isolation source: mock microbial community containing genomic DNA from 20 ATCC strains | collected 2017 | reverse complement strand
CTCATTATACTCTTCCTCGATTTTACCTCTTTCTAATCCAGTTAATCTTCTTAATCTCATCTCTAATATAGCCTGAGATTGCTTTTCAGAAAGTTCAAATCTTTCCATTAGAGTATTTTTGGCAATTTCAGTAGTATTAGAATTTCTTATTATACTTATTACTTCATCTATGTTATCTAATGCTATCTTTAAGCCTTCTAAGATATGTGCTCTAGCCTCTGCCTTGTTTAAATCAAATATAGTTCTTCTTGTTATAACTTCTTTTTGAAATTCTACATAATTTTCTAGTATTTGCTTTAAATTTAAAACCTTTGGCTCATTATTAACTAATGCTAACATAATAATGCCAAATGTATCTTGAAGCTTTGTATGCTTATATAATAAATTTAATACTACACTTGGATTAGCATCTCTTTTAAGCTCAATTACAATTCTCATACCGTCTCTGTCTGATTCGTCTCTCAAGTCAGAGATTCCAGTAATCTTTTTATCTTTTACTAAATCAGCAATATTTTCTACAAGTTTTGCTTTATTTACTTGATATGGTATCTCAGTAACAATTATTGAGTGCCTTCCGTTTTCTTCTTCTATTTCAGCATTCGCTCTTACTATTATCTTTCCTTTACCAGTTTCATATGCAGCTCTAATTCCTGCTTTACCCATAATGGTAGCCCCTGTAGGAAAATCTGGTCCTGTAATTTTAGTCATAAGTTCCAAAACTGTGCTTTCAGGATTATCTATAAGCATAATAGTCCCATCAATTATTTCAGCCAAATTATGTGGTGGAATATTAGTTGCCATACCAACTGCGATTCCTGATGAACCATTTACCAAGAGATTAGGAAATCTTGATGGTAATACTACTGGCTCTTGCTCTTCGCCATCAAAGTTAGGCATAAAATCAACTGTGTTCTTATTAATATCTCTTAACATTTCAACTGCTATTTTATTCATTTTTGCTTCTGTATATCTCATAGCAGCTGCACTATCACCATCAACTGATCCAAAATTTCCATGTCCATCAACTAGCATATATCTCATTGAAAAATCTTGAGCCATTCTAACTAATGCATCATAAACTGAACTATCACCATGTGGATGATATTTACCTAAAACATCTCCAACTATTCTTGCACACTTTCTATATCCCTTTTCAGGGGTTAATCCCAATTCCTGCAATGAATATAGTATTCTTCTATGAACAGGTTTTAGTCCGTCTCTTACATCTGGCAATGCACGACCAACTATAACACTCATTGCATAATCTATATAACATTTCTTCATTTCATTTTTAATATCTACAGGTATAACTTTTCCTTCATTAAAATCCATGTACTTCACCTCGTATTTCAGTACTAAATATCTAAATTAACAACATTTCTAGCATTTTGTTGTATAAATTCTTTTCTTGGTTCGACTTTTTCGCCCATCAGTATTGTAAAAATTTCATCGGCTGCCATAGCATCTTCTATGTTTACTTTTAATAAAATTCTCTTTTCCGGATCCATAGTTGTATCCCATAATTGAGACGCATTCATTTCTCCAAGACCTTTATATCTTTGAATATCAGTAGAATTATCTTTTCCACCTAACTCTGATAAAACACTTTCTAATTCAGGATCACTATATGCATAATACTCCTTTTTACTCTTACTAACTTTATATAATGGTGGTTGTGCTATGTATACATGCCCATCATCTATTAAATTCCTCATATATCTGTAAAAAAATGTTAGTAACAATGTTCTAATGTGAGCACCATCAACATCGGCATCTGTCATAATTATAATTCTATTATATCTAATCTTCTCAACATCAAAATCATTTCCTATGCCTGCTCCAAATGCAGTAATCATTGATCTAATAGTATCTGCATTTAATATTCTATCTAATCTTTGTTTTTCAACATTTAATATCTTACCTCTTAAAGGTAAAATAGCTTGGAATTTTCTGTTTCTTCCTTGCTTTGCAGATCCACCTGCCGAATCTCCTTCGACTATATAAATTTCACATTCCCTTGGGTCTTTAGATGAACAATCTGCTAATTTCCCTGGCAATGTAGATCTTTCCAAAACTGATTTTCGTGTTAATTCTCTTGCTTTTCTAGCTGCATCTCTGGCTCTGGCAGCCATTAGAGCCTTATCAACAATCATTTTACCTATGTTAGGATTTTCCTCAAGGAATATACCTATATTTTCACCAACAATTGAGTCTACAATTCCTCTTACTTCGCTATTTCCTAACTTAGTTTTTGTTTGCCCCTCAAATTGTGGCTCTTCAATTTTTATAGATATTACTCCAGTCAGACCTTCCCTTATATCATCACCAGTAAAATTCTTGTCATTCTCTTTTATATGCCCAAATTTTTTTGCATAATCGTTAAATACTCTAGTTAGTGCAGTTTTAAATCCAACTAGATGCGTTCCGCCTTCAACTGTATCAATATTGTTGGCAAAAGAAAATATATTTTCAGTATAACCGTCATTATATTGAAGCGCTACTTCCACGGATATATTATCTTTCACCCCTTCAATATATATAGGCTCTTCATGAAGTGGCACTTTATTCCTATTCAAGTAGCTAACAAAGGATTTAATTCCACCCTCGTAATGGAAAACTTCTTCTTTCTCATCTCTTTTATCTACTAACCTTATATATATTCCTTTATTTAAGAATGCTAGTTCTCTTAATCTTTGAGATAAAATTTCGAAATCAAACACTATTTCATCAAATATTTCTGCATCAGGCTTAAAATATGTCTGTGTTCCAGTCTGGTCACTGTCCCCTACTTTTGTAAGTTCGTTTAGAACCTTTCCTTTACTATATTTCTGCTGCCATATATGCCCATCTCTATTAACTGTGACAGTACATTCTTCCGAAAGAGCATTAACTACAGATGCACCAACTCCGTGTAATCCACCTGAAACCTTATATCCTCCCCCTCCAAATTTACCACCTGCGTGCAATATTGTCATTATAACTTCAACAGTTGATTTTCCCATCTTAGGATGTATTCCTACAGGCATCCCTCTACCATCGTCATTTACTGTAATCGAATTATCCTCATTAATGTATACTTCTATCTTATTACAATATCCTGCTAAAGCCTCATCAATGCTATTATCTACGATTTCATATACTAAATGATGAAGGCCTCTTGAACTAGTGCTTCCAATATACATTCCTGGTCTTTTTCTTACTGCTTCTAATCCTTCAAGAACTTGTATCTGATTTTCATCATATTTTCTGTTATTTTGTTCCAAATCAGACTCCTCCTAAACTTAATAAGTATTATTAAAATTTTTAATTTTATGGAACTAAGAACTATATTCTATATCTGTTCTTTTTGTTAATGTAGTTGATGATATTGGTGATAAATATATTTTACTCTTATTATCTACTTCTGCTATTATAAACGACTTTGGCTTTTCTTCTGTTATTCTTTCTACAAATCCGTCTTCTTCTGCTAGTCTTAAAAATTGTATTGTGTCAGAGCTATACATCGTATTTTGAAGATCGAATATTCCAATAATGTCTTTAATGGGAACTACTACATTTTCACCTAAATGCAAAAACATTATATATTCCTCCCTTGATTTAAAATTTGTCCGTTTGATACATTAAATATCTTGACTTTATCATCTAAATAATCATTTAAATCCTCAATTCCAGCACATGTTATTATAGTTTGTATATCCTTTATTGATCTTAATATATATTTTTTCCTATTTAAATCAAGCTCCGATAAAACATCATCTAACAATAATACTGGATATTCGCCTGTAATCTCTCTAATGATTTTTAAAGATGCAAATTTCATAGTTAGAATCGATGTTCTTTGTTGTCCTTGAGATCCGAAAATCTTAGTATCAATATTATTTATAAATACGCTAAAATCATCTCTATGAGGTCCTACAGATGTTAACCCCTTTTCCCTATCTTTTTGAATATTATCTTTTAGTTTTTTTAAATAATTATCTTTAAATTTTCCATTCTCTAGATTAACAGTACAATTATATTTAAAGTTTATTTCTTCTTTTCCAGATGTAATTTCTCTATGAATTATATCACCGTAAAAATTTATCTTATTTATATATTCTAACCTTTTTGAAATAATATAATCAGCATATTTACTTAATTGTATATCATATACATCTAAGATATCTTCACTAAATGACCTGCTCTTTAATAAAATGTTTCTTTCGCCTAAAACTTTATTATATTGTACTAAATTGAAGTAATAGTTTGGATTTACCTGAGATAATTCCATATCTAATAGTCTTCTTCTTAAACTTGGTGCTTCTTTTATAACTTTTAAATCTTCTGGAGAAAACATTACTACATTAAAAATTCCAAATAGTTCACCTATCTTATTTACTTTTATATTGTTTACTTTTATGGCTTTCTTACCATCTCTGAGTATATTTATATCGATTTTTTTATCTAATCTATTTTTCCCTATAAGTAAACTTATGTAGGCTGTACTATTTTCCCAATTTATTAATTCTTTATCTTTTGATGTTCTGTGTGATTTTGCAAAAGCACAATAATATACTGATTCTAAAATATTTGTTTTTCCTTGAGCATTATCTCCCACAAACACATTAACATTTTCAGTCAATTCTACGCTTAATTTTTTATAATTCCTATAATTAAGCAAATTTATATTTTTAACATACATAAAAATACACCTATAATAATTATATCATAACTAATCAAATAACTATCTCTATATTATTTCAAAATCTGAACCTTCGAAGTTTACTACATCTCCAATTCTTAATTTTTTACCTCTTTGAGTACAAACTTCTCCATTAACCTTTATCATTCTATCTTGCACATAAATCTTAGCTTCTGAACCTGAGCTAGCAATAGATGCCCATTTTAAAAAAGCATCTAATTTTATAATTTCAGTATCAATTTTTATTTTATTCATTTTCATTATATAAATATTAAAATAATATTTATCCTCCTATCTCATTAGTCTTACTGGCAAAACTAAATATTTTGCATTTTCATTATTATGTTCTTCAATAACACATGGGCTTATACCAGATGTCATTTTCATAACAACTTCATTATCCTCCATGTTCTTTAAAACATCTAACAGATATTTTGAGTTAAATGCAATTTCTATTTCATCTCCTTGCAATTTTATCGAAATTTCATCTCTTACCTTTCCCAATTGAGAATTAGAGGTTATTACTAAGTTATCTTGATGTAAATCTAATTTTATTAAGTTAGTATTTCCATCCTTAGCCATTAGAGATGCTCTTTCTATCGCATTTTGTAGTTCTTGTCTATTAACATTTACAAATAGTTTGTGTTCTTGTGGTAATAATGATTTATAATTTATGAACTTACCTTCTAGTAATCTAGATATTATTTTAGTTCTTTTTAAATTAAATAATATATGGTTATTAGTAAATGTTATATCCACAATCTCATCTATATCTTCTAGTATCTTTGATACTTCATTTAATGTTTTTCCTGGAATTACAACTTCTATATCAATATCCGTATCCAAAAATTCACTTTTTATAGCTAGTCTATATCCATCTAGAGCAACTAGGTTTAAGTTTTTATTTCTCACTTCGAATAATATTCCTTGAAGAATAGGTCTTGTTTCGTCTTGAGCGATAGCAAAAGAAGTCCCTTTTATCATATTTTTTAATATATTTTGATTTACTGATATTTTTAAATTCTCATTAATTTCAGGTAACTCTGGAAATTCATTTGTGTTCATATAAACTACATCAAATATGGATTTTTCACAAGTTATTTTTATTAGCTGATTTTCCATAGTTTCTATTCTTATAGTTGAATTAGGTAGTTTTCTTATTATTTCTCCAAATATTTTAGCATCAATAACTATACTTCCTTCTTCCATAATAGTTGCATCAACTAATGTTTGAATACTAACATCCATATCTGAACCTATAAGAGTTATTGTTGAATTATTTGCATTTATATAAATACCTTCTAATATGGGCATTGTTGATTTACCTGTTATGGCTTTTTGAACTATTGATATACCTTCTAATATTTTTTGTTTTTCACATGTAAAGATCATTGAAAATCCTCCTTATTTTATTCACAAGAATTAAAGATGATAATTAGTAGTTAGATAAATATTTTTATAGTAATAATAGTAGTAGGGGCTGTTAATTTGTTGATAACTAGTATAATCGCTGTAATATCAACAAAATTTAATTCAAAAATATTGTGGATAAATCAGTAACAAAACAGACTGGTTATCCACAAGTATAAGCATAATATAACTAAAAAAATATTATCCACAAGTTATTATGTACTTATTATACAGCTCTGTGGATTAATTCTGAGTCAATTTTTTTGTAATGTCGTTAACAGTACTTTGTAATGAATCATCAGTTTTGAGATTCTCAGATATTTTCTCATAAGCATGTATTACTGTGGTATGATCTCTTCCTCCAAATTCTTCTCCAATTTTAGGTAAAGACATATCTGTTAGCTTTCTACTTAAATACATTGCTATTTGCCTTGGGTAAGCAACATTTCTAGTCCGCCTTTGAGATTTTAAATCTTCAACACGCAAATTAAAGTAACTAGAAACTACATCTTGTATTAAGTCAATAGTCACATGCTTTCCTTGCTTTTTAGATATTATATCTTTTAATGCTTCTGTAGCTAAATCTACAGTAACTTCTCTGTTAGTTAATGAGGAGTAAGCAATTATTCTTATTAGTGCGCCTTCAAGTTCTCTTATATTAGATTTAATTTTAGTAGCAATGTACCCCATAACTTCATTTGCTACATTTAGATTTTCAACATCAGCTTTCTTTTTTAGTATTGCCATTCTAGTTTCGAAATCAGGGACTTGAATATCTGCTATTAAGCCCCATTCAAATCTAGATCGAAGCCTATCTTCTAATGTTGGAATTTCTTTTGGCGGTCTATCTGAAGATAATATAATTTGTTTATTCGCATCATGTAACGCATTAAATGTATGAAAGAATTCTTCTTGAGTACGCTCTTTTCCGGCTATAAATTGTATATCATCTATAAGTAAGATATCAACATTCCTGTATTTATTTCTGAATTCTTCATTCTTATCATCTTTTATAGCGTTTATTAATTCATTGGTAAATTTTTCAGATGAGACATATACAACTTTAGCATTAGGATTACCATCTAAGATGTAATGACCGATAGCATGCATTAAGTGAGTCTTTCCAAGTCCGACTCCACCATATATGAATAACGGGTTATATGCTTTTGCTGGTGATTCTGCAACTGCCAAAGATGCAGCATGAGCAAATCTATTACTATTACCTATTACAAAAGAATTAAAAGTATATTTTGGATTTAATGTAGACGACATTTCATCATTAACTACAATAGCTTTTGATTTCTGATTTGATGAACTCTTAATTTCTTCTTTTTCATAGATTTCAGACATTATAATAAATTCAATTGTATATAATTTTGAACATACTGCTTTTATGGAATTTGCAACTAAATCTTTATATCTTTTATCTAAAATATCTTGAGTAAAGGAATTTGGAACGCTTATCTTTAGAGTATTAGAAGAAATAGACAGAGGTTCGCAGCTTTTAATCCAAGTATTAAAACTAACTTCACTTAGCTCACTTTTTATAATATCTAAGGTTTTATCCCATAAATTTTTAAGATCGGCATCCATTCTTATTCCTCCAATATTGTAATAAAAAAATTTTTATAATAGTTATGTACAGTTTATCAACAAGGATATTAACATTCATATATTATAGCCAAGTATGTATATAAATATATCAACATGTTAATAACTATGTGTATATATTAAATTTATAGAAATTTAATAACAATCTGTTATTAAGTGTTATAAACATGCTAAGATCTAAATAAAATCAACTATAAAGCATGTACTAACAATAAAAATAAACAAGTTATGCACAATTTTATCCACACATGTGGATAAGTTTTTATATTAATAAGTTATTCACAACATAATATTTATGATAACATAAGTAAATACTCATATTCAATAAGTTATCCACAAAAAAATATATATAAATATATTTATCAACAATTATTACCACCTTGACAGAAAAATAGTATATCTATATAATGATAAAGTAAAATTTAAATAGCGAAGTATAGTTTTTACTATAAATAATAAATTTAAGGGGGTGCATATGTAATGTTTATGACTTACCAACCTAAAAAGAGACAAAGAAAAAAAGAACATGGTTTTAGAAAAAGAATGAGCACTCAATCAGGAAGAAACATTCTTAAGAGTAGAAGACAAAAAGGAAGAAAAAAATTAACAGCTTAAGGGCCCATTAGTGGCCTTTTTTCTGCAAATGCAGGGAAAAAAGGAGTATAAAAATATCTATGATTTATAGATTAAAGAAAAATTTTGAATTTACAATTGTATATAAAAGAGGTAAATCATTTGCAAATGAGCTTCTAGTTATGTACATATTAAAAAATAGAAGGAATAAGGATAGAGATTTTTTAGCCTATAGCAAGGTAGGTATTTCTGTAAGTAAAAAAGTTGGGAATAGTGTTGTTAGAAGTAGATGTAAAAGATTAATAACTGAAAGCTTTAGATTAAATTATAATTATATAGTAAAGGGATATGATTTTGTTTTTATAGCAAGAAATCCTCTTCAAAGTAAAAGCTACTTTGAAGTAGAAAGAGCTATGAGAAGTTTAATTAAAAAGGCAGGCTTATATAATAATGAAGAAATTACTAATACGCCTAATTAAATTTTATAGAAAATATATTTCACCTGGAAGATCTTCATGCTGTAGATTTGTGCCTACTTGTTCACAATATGCAATAGATGCCATAAATAAATATGGAGCTTTTAAAGGTAGTGCATTAGCAGTTTACAGAATATTAAGATGTAATCCTTTTTGTAAGGGTGGATATGATCCGGTTAGGTGAGATATTAGGAGGTATATATTTTAATGTTTCAAGCAATAGTTAACTTTATGAAAGGGATATTTGATTCCCTGCATGACTTTATAGTTAGTATGGGAATATCGGATGTTGGGCTATCTTATGTTTTGGCAATATTTATTTTTACATTGATTATAAGAATTTTAATATTACCATTTAACATTAAGGCAGCAAAGTCATCACAAGGAATGCAGAAAATTCAACCAGAAGTGAAAAAGCTTCAGGCTAAGTACAAAGACGATCCTCAAAAATTGAATACTGAAACTATGAGGCTATATAAGGAGAATAATGTTAGTGTAGCTGGTGGATGCCTTCCATCATTATTACCTCTACCTATACTAATGGCTCTCTATTGGGTATTTATGGGGATACAAGGAATAGAAGGTGCTTCATTCCTATGGATTCACGATTTATTTGCACCAGATAAATATTATATATTACCAGTATTAGCTGCATTGTCAACATATATACCATCTTATTTAATGTCTAAATCAACACCATCACAACCAGGTGGAATGAATATGGGAAGTATGAATTTAGTTATGGCTGGAATGATGGGTGTTATGTCATTGAATTTTAAATCAATACTTGTACTTTACTGGATAATTGGTAATTTAATTCAAACAATACAAACATATTTTTTAAACTATAGGCCAGCAATGAGAGAGATGGATGATAAGACTCAAAAAGATGCTGTAACAGAATCAGATAAATTTGTTATGGCAGTGGAAGAATCTAAAAATTCAGCTAGTAAAAAGAGAAAAAAGAAATAATCAAAAAGTGATTTTGCTTTGATATTAGAGGTGGTGAATTAACAGATGAAATCAGTAGAAGTGGAAGGAAAGACTGTTGAAGAAGCCTTAAATAAAGCTTTAAGTGAACTTGATGCAAATAAGGATATGGTTGATATTGAAATTTTGGATCATGGCTCAAAGGGTTTATTTAATGTTATAGGAGTTAAACCAGCAAGAATTAGAGTTTCTAGAAAATATAATTATATTGAAGAAGCACGAAACTTTATAGTTCATATACTCAAGGGAATGGAAGTTGAGGCAACTATTGATATTAAAGAAGAGAATGATAGCATTATAATTAATTTATCCGGAGAAAAAATGGGAGTGATAATTGGTTATAGAGGAGAGACATTAGATTCTATTCAATATTTAGTTTCACTTGTAGTTAATAAGTTACATGAACTTCCTCATAAAAAGGTTATACTAGATACCGAAGATTATAGAAGCAAAAGAGAGGAAACTCTTAAAGGTGTTGCAATTAAAACAGCTAATAGAGTTAAGAAAACAAAAAAATCATTTAAACTAGAGCCAATGAATCCATACGAGAGAAGAATCATTCATTCTGCACTTCAGGAAGATGCCTTTGTTAATACATATAGTGAGGGCGAGGAGCCGTTTAGAAGGGTAGTCGTTGAATTAAAGAAAGATTAAACTTAAAAAGAAAGCCATAATGGCTTTCTTTTTAAGTTTATAAATAAAATTTATGATTAAAAAGAGAAGTTTTAGCTAATATAACTTTGACTATTTAAATTTTGTTATGTAAAATTGATAATAGTTAAAAAGGAGTTTTAGTTTAGAAAATATTCTTCTTTAAAAAGAGGAGGAAATTAAATGAAAGAATTTGATACTATTTGTGCGATCGCTACACCAATCGGAGAAGGCGGAGTTTCAATAATAAGAATTTCAGGGGAGAATGTTTTAAAGATTGCTAGTAAGATATTTACTCCTAGGAATAAATACGATATTGAAAGCATGAAAACATACACTATGAAGTATGGTAATATTGTGGATTTAGAGAACAAAAAAGAGATAATTGATGAAGTTATTTTAAGTTATATGAAAGCGCCAAGAAGCTATACGGGTGAAAACGTGGTAGAAATAAATTGTCATGGAGGAGTTATATCTACTAATAGTGTATTAGATCAGGTTATCAAAGCTGGTGCAAGACTTGCAGAACCTGGAGAATTTACTAAAAGAGCATTTTTAAATGGAAGAATAGATTTGAGTCAGGCCGAAGCAGTTATGGATATAATAACTGCTAAAACAGAGTTATCGATGAAAGCCGCTATGATTCAAAGCAAAGGGGCTTTATCTAAAGAAATAAATGAATTAAGAGGGTATTTGCTAAACGTTTTAGCGCTAATTGAATATGCAGTTGATTTTACAGAGGATGATGAGGATATCGTTGATGACAATTTAATTTTACAGATTAAAGATGGGATCGAGAATACAAATTCAAAAATTGAAACCTTATTGTCTAATGCGGATGCGGGTAAAATTGTGAGAGATGGACTCAATATAGTTATTGTAGGAAAACCAAATGTAGGAAAATCTTCATTACTTAATGCATTATTAAGAGAAAATAGAGCTATAGTAACAGATGTCCCAGGGACAACTAGAGATATAATTGAGGAATATATAAATCTTGATGGAATACCGGTTAAAATAACCGATACAGCAGGAATAAGAGATACAGAAGATGTAGTAGAAAAAATAGGTGTGGAAAAATCAAAAGAGAAAATTGAAGAAGCAGATCTAATAATACTCATGCTTGATGCATCTAGATATATAGATGAAGAAGACAGTAGAATAATTAATAAAATAAAGAATAGAAAATATATAGTATTATTAAATAAGATGGATTTGAAAGATATAAAAATTCAAGAAGAAATACTTAAGAATTTAAGTAATATAATAAATATATCAGCTAAAACTGGCCAAGGAATAGATATTTTAAAAGATGAAGTTAAAAAGTTATTCTTTAATGGAGAGATAAGCTCTGAAAGCTTAATAATTTCTAATGCACGACATAAGCAAGCTTTATATAAATCATTAGAAAATTGTAAAATGGCTTTAGATAAAATTAATGCTAATGAATATCTTGATTTAATATCAATTTATATAACAGCGGCTATGAAAGCTTTAGGAGAAATAACTGGAGATGAATTAGAAGAAGATTTATTAAACAAAATTTTTAGTGAATTTTGTGTAGGAAAGTAGGTAAAAGTAATGGCAGTAAATTATGATGGTGGTCAATTCGATATAGTTGTTGTTGGTGCAGGTCATGCGGGATGTGAAGCTGCATTGGCATCAGCAAGATTAGGCCTTAATACATTAGTATGTACAATAAATTTAGATTCAATAGCATTGATGCCTTGTAATCCTAATATCGGTGGTACTGCAAAAGGTCATTTAGTTAGGGAAATTGATGCACTTGGTGGAGAAATGGGAATCAATATTGATAATACATTTATTCAGTCAAGAATGTTGAATACTTCAAAAGGACCAGCAGTTCACTCATTGAGAGCTCAAGCAGATAAAAAAAGTTATCAATTTAGAATGAAGAGAATTTTAGAGGAACAGGAAAATCTTAAAATAAGGCAAATTGAGGTAACTGAACTTAATGTTGAGAATGGAAAGGTGACAGGCGTAGTTACTAAAAATGGAGCTATTTTTAAATGTAAGGCGGTAATTCTTGCAACTGGTACATATTTAAAAGGAAAAATTATAATTGGTGAAGTATCATATAGTGGCGGTCCTAATGGTTTATTTCCAGCTAATGACCTATCACAATCATTATTAGATTTAGGAGTTTCTTTGAGGAGATTCAAAACTGGAACCCCAGCTAGGATAAATAGAAGATCTGTGGATTTTTCTAAGATGATAGAACAAAATGGTGATGATAATATAATACCTTTTTCATTTATGAGTGAAAATATTGAAAGGGAACAAGTATCTTGTTATTTAACCTATACAAATGATGAAACACGTAAAATAATTAGAGATAATATAGGAAGATCTCCAATTTATAATGGGAGTATAAAAGGCGTTGGTCCTAGATATTGTCCATCAATAGAAGATAAAATAATGAGATTTCCAGATAAACCACAACATCAAATATTTATTGAACCTGAGGGGCTTGACACACTAGAAATGTATGTAGGTGGATTTTCATCATCATTACCAGAAGAAGTGCAAATTAAAATGCTTAAAACCTTACCAGGACTTGAAAATGTTGAAATGATGAGAACTGCATATGCAATTGAGTATGATTCAATTGATCCTACTCAATTAAAACCAACATTAGAATTTAAAGATATTGAAGGATTATATGGTGCAGGTCAGCTTAATGGAAGTTCAGGATATGAAGAGGCTGGAGCACAGGGGTTAATTGCAGGTATAAATGCAGCATTAAAAATTAAAGAAAAAGAACCACTAATACTAACTAGATCTGATGCTTATATAGGAGTTCTAATAGATGATCTAGTTACAAAAGGGACTAATGAACCTTATAGGATGATGACTTCAAGAGCAGAATATAGATTATTATTAAGGCAGGATAATGCAGATTTTAGGTTAACTAATTTAGGATATAGAGTTGGATTAGTTACAGAGGAAAGATATGATAAATTTATAAAGAGGAAACAAAATATTGAAAATGAACTAGAACGATTAAAGAATTTAAAGGTAACTAATAAAAAAGAAATAAATGAATTTTTAATATCATTAAATTCAGCTGAATTAAGAAAGCCAATTACTTTTTATGAACTGCTACAAAGACCTGAATTAGATTACTTTGATTTAAAACAAATAGATTCGGAGAGACCAGAATTACCTCATGACGTTGGAGAGCAAATTAATATATTAACAAAATATGAAGGATATATACAAAGTCAGCTTGAACAAGTTGCTCAATTTAAGAAATTTGAGAAGAAATTATTACCAAAGGATATTAATTATAGTGATATTAAGGGGTTAAGAACTGAAGCAATACAAAAGTTAAGTGATATTAGGCCAATAAGCATAGGTCAGGCAACACGTATTTCAGGAGTGTCTCCAGCGGACATTTCAGTATTACTTATTTATCTTGAACATTATTATAATAAATAATTTTAATTATTATTGGAGGAATTATGAAGTTTTATGATTTAATGTCTAAATCAGCAGAAGATGTTGGTTTACAACTATCGAAAGAGCAGTATGAAAAATTTATTGATTATATGAAACTTCTTCAAGAATGGAATGAAAAGATTAATTTAACAGCTATAATTGATGATGAAGAAATAATCAAAAAGCATTTTATTGATTCAATAAAAGCATTTAAAAGAGATGAATTCAAAATTGCTAGCAGTTTAATAGATGTTGGTACAGGAGCTGGTTTTCCAGGTTTGCCTATTGCAATAATGAGAGCTGATTTGAATGTTACACTATTAGATTCATTGAACAAAAGAGTGAGTTTTTTAAACACAGTTATTAATAGAATTGGAGCATCTAATGTAACAACTATACATTCTAGGGCTGAAGATGGAGCAAAAGATATTAAGCTAAGAGAGAATTTTGATATTGCAACATCTAGGGCTGTTGCAAATATGAGTGTATTATCTGAATTATGCTTACCATATGTAAAAGTTGGAGGAAGTTTTATTGCGCTAAAAGGTCCATCAGTTGATCAAGAAATTATAGAGAGCACAAATGCAATAAAGATTTTAGGTGGAAAAATATTAGAAGTTTGTGAAATTAACATTGAAGATACAGAATTAAAACATAACTTAGTTGTCGTGAAAAAGATAGATAGATCTCCTAAGGGATATCCAAGAAGGGCAGGATTAATAAGTAAAAATCCAATTAAATAGAGATATTACATAAATAATTGAAATTTGATTATGTAAGCAGGTATATGATAAAATATTAAGGTAGGAGTTAAATAGACAAATAAGGATAATAAGGTAAAATATGTATGTAGTATTTTAATAAGGGATGGGTTGGGAACATGAATAATGAAATAGTAAGTATTAGCATAAATAAAGTCATTCCAAATATTTATCAACCACGTAAATATTTTAATGAAGAAGCTATAGAAGAGTTATCACAATCAATTAGAGAACATGGAATAATTCAACCAATTACTGTAAGAAGGCGTGGAGAGGTCTTTGAATTGGTAGCAGGAGAGAGAAGACTTAGAGCAGCTAAGTTAGCTGAGTTAGAGACGGTTCCTTGCAATATTATAGATATAACTGACTCTGAATCTGCTCAGATAGCTCTACTTGAAAATCTTCAAAGAGAAGATTTAAATTACATAGAAGAAGCAGAAGCTTATTATAATTTAATAAGTGATCATAATTTTACACAAGATGAATTAGCAAAAAAGATGGGAAAGAAGCAATCAACAATCGCTAATAAATTAAGATTGCTAAAGTTAAGTAGTGAAGTCAGGGAATTATGCTTAAAGAATAAATTAACTGAAAGACATGCAAGAGCATTGTTAACAATTCCGACTGAAGAAATGCAATTAAGAATTGTTCAAAAAGTAATAAAAGACGGATTAAATGTTAAGAAAACAGAAGAATTAATTAACAAAGAATTGCTTAAATTGGCTGGAGAAGAATTAAAAAATAAGAATAAAAGAAATATAAGAGGTGTATTGCCGGCTAAACTTTATGTTAATACAATAAAACAAGTTTTGCAGAAATTTGATATTCCAGCTGAATATGCATATAAAGATGATGATGAATTTATAGAAGTAGTAGTAAAGATACCAAAAACAAAAAAATAAGGGGAATAATTGGAAGTTAAGGTTTTACCAAGTATTACCTTAACTTTAATTATATATACATGTTGTAATTGAATTTCTACATTTTGGTCTTAACTTAGGGATTACATAACTGGAATTCTAAATGTAAATTTATTATTGCAAGTATATATTAATCTTATATTTATAAATATAGGATTGTCAATCATATTTATACACAGAAAATTAAGAATTAATGAAAAATATTTTATTATAGAATATATTTTATTAAGAGTTATTGTTTTTTAGAACATAATTCTTTTATTATAATAAAAAAGTATATATAATATTAATATGGAAAGGGGGGACGCTCTTTTAGGGCTGTGCTTATGAAAGTAATTTGCATTTTTAATCAAAAAGGTGGGGTTGGGAAAACAACTACTAATATAAACTTATGTGCATATTTAGCAATGGAAGGTTATAGAGTATTAACTATAGACATAGATCCTCAAGGAAATACTACGAGTGGATTAGGATTGGATAAAAGTAATTTAGACTTATCCATTTACGATGTGTTAATTTCTGATGCAACTATGAAGGAATCTATAGTAAGGAGTGACTTAGTGCAGAACTTGTATATATCACCGTCAACGATGGAACTAGCTGGCGCAGAGGTGGAACTTATAAATAGAAGTGATAGGGAAAATATAATGAAGAATAAATTAAAAGAAATTGAATCAGAATATGACTATGTGTTTATAGATTGTCCACCATCTTTAGGGGTATTAACAATAAATGCATTAACATGTGCAGATTCAGTGCTAATACCAATACAATGCGAATTCTATGCATTGGAGGGAGTTAGTCAATTAATAAACACAATACAATTAGTAAAAAAATCTCTTAATAAAAAGCTAGAAATCGAAGGCGTCGTAATGACAATGTTTGATTATAGGACAAATCTTAGTAATGAAGTTTTGAAAGAAGTAAAAAAATATTTTAAGAATAAGGTATATGAAGCTACAATATCTAGAAATGTGAGGCTTGCAGAGGCGCCAAGCTTTGGACTTCCGATAATGTTGTATGACGAAAAATGTAAGGGCGCTGAGGCGTATGTAAAATTAACTAAAGAGTTTTTAGAGAGACAGTAGGTGATAGAATGGCAAAGAAATTCGCCTTAGGAAAAGGATTAGGCGCGCTTATACCGGAGGAATCAGATAATACTGCACAAGAAAATAATAGTTTGCTCATTCCTATAAATAAAATTAAAAGTGATGAAGATCAACCAAGAAAATTGTTTGACTCAGAAAAGATAGCTGAATTAGCAGAGTCAATCAAAACCCATGGTGTTATTCAACCTTTAATTTTAAGAGAGCTAAAGGATGATAGATACATTATAGTTGCTGGAGAGCGCAGATGGAGAGCGGCTAAAATGGTTGGCTTAAAAGAAGTCCCAGCAATAATAATGGAATTAAGTGATAGAGATATATTAGAAATATCATTGATAGAGAATATTCAACGCCAAGACTTAAATCCAATAGAAGAGGCTTTAGCATATAGAAAATTGCTAAATGATTTTAAAATCACACAAGAAGAATTAAGTAAGAGAATAGGAAAATCAAGGGTTGCTATTGCTAATACAATGAGACTGATGAATCTGGATGAACGTGTTCAACAATATATAATTGAGAGTATCATAACTGAAGGACATGGAAGAGTACTTCTTTCAATAAATGATAAGCAGAAACAGTATGAAATAGCTCAGCAGGTAATTGATGAAAAATTATCCGTTAGAGAATTAGAAAGATTAATAAAAAGAATTAATGATGATATTGAAAAGGAAAAAAATAATGAAAATATAGGAGAAGTAAATCCTTATTATAAAGAAATTAAGAATCAGCTTCAGAACTATTTTGGAACAAAGGTAAATATTTTAAACAAGAAGAACAAGGGTAAAATAGAAATTGAATATTATTCAGAGGAAGATCTTCAAAGAATACTCGACATTATTAATATGTAATGTTTCACGTGAAACAATTATGAAAGGAATGACACAAAATTGGATATGCTAATTAGCGCAATGAATGATATAATGCCATATTTATTAATTGGAATGGCAATAATAATTATATTATTATTTATAATGGTAGTGGTCTTATTTAAAGCAGTTGGAAAAGTAGAAAGCAGATACAGAAAATTAATGAAAGGGACTACTAATAATAATTTGGAAGAAATGTTACTGGAAAGATTAGATAGTATTGAAGATGCTAAAGAAAGATCTGATAAGGCTCTAGAAGAATGTAAGAGATTAGAAGTTAAGATGAAGGATTGTGTTCAAAAAGTAGCGATTATGAGATATAAGGCATTCGAGAATGTTGGTAGTGACTTGAGCTTTTCGATAGCTATGCTAGATGATAGAAATGATGGAGTTATTTTAACTGGTATATATGGAAGGCAAGAAAGTACAACTTATGCAAAACCAATTGATAAGGGAATATCAAGATATGACCTTTCCGAGGAAGAGTTATATGTTTTAAATGAAGCAGCTAATAAAGAAAATAAGAATTAGTAGAATTGATTTTAGTTAAGTGGGCACCAATAGATTTTGGTGCTCTATTTTCGTATTTAAGAATATCACAAGCTGGACTTGTGGTTACGGAAAGCTTTTGACTGTAGGTGAAGAAATAAATCTCTGCTGCAAAATTATAGCATGTTCGCCGACTTGAATCATGAACTACAAGGAGGTGCATCTTTTGTGGACATTGATAATTTAGAGTATAGTGAACGGAATGGTAAATATTATATAGTTTTCATGCCAAGGTTTAGAAAAAAATTATATACAAGAAGATAAAGAATGATATATGAAAACACCTGGATTATTATGTGAAAAAAATACTTGAAATTATAGAAGTGAAAGCATTTCTAGATTATATAATATGTTTGTAAGTATACAACCTAAATTAAGTGTAGTGAAATCTAGGGGGTATCTGAAAGGTAGAATTCATTGATGATTTTTTATGGACACACAAAAATGCAAGTATAGAAATGGACAATTTTCTGTAAGGATATTATGTAGATATAATAGGAATAAGCATAAAGATAATAAAAGAGTATATAAAAATAAAATATAGAGAAGATATAGCGTATGAATAAATGAACATTGAAGGAATATATCGACGCATTTACATAGATAATCAAGATTGATTTCCTTATTGAAAAATAGATATTATCTACAATGGTGCAGTTTTGTTTAAAGAAATTTACAGTTGAATAAAAAAACAGATTACAAGCTATTTCTAATGACTAGAAACTTTTTCTATAGACCTACCCGCTTGAAGTAGCTTTGTAAATATATTATTTTAGACTTTTCTAAATTCTTATTAGCAACTTATATTCAGTATTAATGTGAAGAAAATCAATACAGTATATTTCGCAATAAGTATAATTTACTAACATTATGATTAGATATCTATTAATACTTTTTTTACTTTTCACTTGATTTCCATCTAGCCCTAAGTAAGTTTTGCAATCTCTAAAAAATGGTTCAATCGTCTAACGAACAGCTAATATATAGGCTTTATTTTCAAGTTTGAGAAGTGTTGTAATTAATTTTTGAGTTAATTCTATCTTTATAATATAATCTTTATCATAGATATCAATTGAGTATGGCAGAACTAATCCGTTACACGGTAGTAAAGAAACTATTATTTGAAAGAAATCTAGTAATACTAGTTCTATGTTTCGAAGGAGCAAGCTCTGCTATGTCGGAAATTTTAAACATTATAACCTTCTGATATCATAGCATTCATTATATTTTCTAAATTCCTTAATTGACGCGTAGTTAAGTGAAAATTAAAATTTAGTTCTTTTAAAAAATTGTATATTGATAGTTCATCCGATACAATTGTGTTTTGAAGCATTTATGTATGGCTCCTTGTTGGCATTATTGTGTGGTAACTCAATTATAACAAGGATTTGTCATAGGTGTTTTTTTACTTTATTTAGTTGTAGAATTATTCAAGCATTTTTACACTAGTATAGTTATAAGTAAGTGATTATAGTTATGTTAGAAACCAGAAAACTATTAAATTATAATATACCACGCATGGCTAGAAAGTTTTTATTGTTAAAAGAAAATTAGCAAAGAAAATAAAGATTGTTTCACGTGAAACAATCTTTATTAAAAAATAATACAAAATAGTATTACCTGATGACAACTATATAAGTTTAAAATAAATTAATAATCATAGAAATGAGAATTGTTTTGTTAAAACAATTAAGAATTAAAAGTTACTAAAATTGAATATTTACAGAAGTGCTAGTAGTGCTAGGCCTATCTAAGCTCTTTAAAATAAAATAATAGATACCTCTAGAAATTGAATCTGCGAGATTCATAACAGTATATAATCTAGTATTTTGTAAAACTAAAAAATCAAATCCTCCGGATACATTTACAATACCAGTTATACTCATATCACCAACGGCAGGAAGGTTCTTATTTAAAGCCAAACCAGGAAGTAGAGGCTTTTTCTGTATGAAAACTTTACCTATATTATTTATAGATCCTAAACAAGAATCGATTGCTATAATATATGGATTTATAAAATTAAAATTTATCTCATTTAATTTACTTACTATATTTTTTGCATGTATTGGATTTTCGAGTGTTCCAAATATATGTATATTATTCTTAGAAAAATGTTTTAATTTATGTCCTACTAATGGGCCTAATGAATCTCCAGTAGATCTATCACTTCCAATACAAATAAATATAATTGGTCTATCTTCATAAAGTATTGGTTGTAATTCAGTCAATAAATAATCTTTGATTTTAGTACAAGAAGCCAGTGAAGATGAGTTTACAGAAAAACTTTGATACATAAGAAAACCTCCTTTTATTAGATTTATTTCCAATAAAAAGAGGTTTTATTCATTGTCTAAAAATAATAAATAGAATACAAATTAAATTAATAATCACATCTAACAAGAAAATAATATAAAAGGTATGTATTAAGGCCGGTGCTAAGAGCACTTGAAATATTTGTTGTTATAGATTTTTTGAAATTTTATTTAGAACCGTAAGCACATAATTAACTTCTTCCTTAGTTGTAAAATAACTAATGCTTAGTCTGACAGTTCCGGATGGATAACTACCTATGGTCTTGTGTGCTAATGGAGAACAATGCAAACCAGATCTAGTCTTTATTCCTTCACATTCTAAATAATATCCCAATTCAGAAGGATCGAGGGAATTAAGATTTATAGAAATACATGAACTTAGCCTTTTGCCAGATAAATCACCATAAACAGTTATTCCTTTGATGTTTAGCAAACCTTCGAGCATATGTTTTATTAAGTAGTTATTATGTTCATAAATTGAATTTAAACCTACTGAGTTTATGTATTTAATAGATTCTGATAATCCAACTATCCCTGGAAGATTATGAGTTCCGCATTCAAACTTATCAGGTAGAAAGTCTGGTTGTGATAAAGAATAAGAAAGACTTCCAGTACCGCCATGTATTAGACTTGAACAAGAGTCATTAAATTTAGAGTCCAATATAAATCCACCAATTCCTTGCGGACCCAATAAACTTTTATGTCCAGTAAAAGCTATCGCATTAGCTTTTATGTTTTTCATATTGATATCCAGAACACCGGCACCCTGAGAAGAATCAACAATGAAAAAAATATTGTTTTCATCACATATTTTACCGATGTTATATAGGTCTTGTACTGAGCCTGTGACGTTAGATGCTTGAGTTATTACAACTAGCCTTGTTTTATTAGTAATTTTCTTCTTTAAATCATTGGCATTGATAAAACCTTCAGAATTTGCAGCTACTATATCTAATTCAATTTGAAGATTCTCCTTACAAGAGAATAATGGTCTAATAACAGAATTATGTTCCATTGAAGATGTTATTACATGATCACCATGCCTTAAAATACCTTTGATTAATATGTTTAAAGATGTAGTAACGTTGTTTGTAAAAATAACATTACTAGGGGAATCATAACCAAAAAAATTGCAAATTAATTCTCTTGCATCATAAAGGTATCTATTACTTTGAAGAGAATTACTGTAATTTCCACGGCCTGCATTGCCACCTACATTTAGCATATAGTCACACATGGCATTAATAACTTGCTTTGGTTTAGGAAAAGTTGTTGATGAATTATCTAAGTAAACTTCCATATCAAGTATTCACCTCTAAAAAAATAATTTGTAAGAGCCCCAAATAATAAATATTATACCCAAAGCAAATAGGAAGTAGTCCAATATTTTAGTTGTATTATTGGCCAAATCAGGTTTGAATTTCTTAAAACCTTTACTTACTAAAATATTAAGAAAGCAAAACCAAGTTATACTTCCAATTATCATTGATGAGATTGAGAATATAAAATATATCCTTCCATGATGTCTCCAAACATTGAATATGGTTCCACTTAATGCAATCCATAATGATGGAGTTGTTGGATTGAGAAACGTTATCAAAAAACCAGTTAAAAAAGCATTTGATGAACGTCTATAAATTGATTTTTCTAAGTTAAGGTCTGGCTTTTTAGCTGTAAATGATATTTTATTAGATATAATTAAAACAATACCAGATACTATCCAAAATAGACTGTGAAACTTAGGATTTCTAGTAAGTATTGTAAAAAGACCTAGGTTTATAATTACTATATATGTTATATCTGCGGATACAGCACCAAGTGATACTTTAAATCCCTCTTTAAAACCTTTTGATATTGAACGACTAACAGATTCAAGGCCTGAGGGCCCCAAAGGTATAGAGGCAACAAAACCTGTAAAAAAACCAATTAATATAGCTTTTAATATGTTAATTACTGAAAACATTATATTCTCCTTCTAATTGCATTTCTATATAATTATAAAATAAAAAGATATATTTTTCACTAAATTTATGAAGTTTTTATATGAATGTGTTCTTAACCTTTATAAATTTAAAAAAATATATATAATATTAATATAAGTTATAATAAAGATTATATAGGTGGTGTAAATATGGATTATTATATAATAGTATTCAAAAATACATATGATGCAATGTCAGCAGAAAAAAAATTAAAAGAATTAGATCTAGAGTTTAGAATAATGCCAACTCCTACATCTATAACTATGAGTTGTGGGATATGCGTGAGAATAGATAAAAAGGCAGATATAGATAACATAATAAATAATGATTTGATGGAATATAAAAATATATACTATAGAAATGATGAAGGATATATACTAATTAATAAATAGGAAGGGGGATTATGTTTGTATGGTAATTACTTAATAGAGTTAGAGGAAGATTTCCAATTTTTAAAAGAATTGAAATCTAATATTAATAGTACGCTAGTAGATATCATAAGTGTTAAATCAATCGAGCTAATAATAAATAAAGCACTTAAAATAGCAGTTGTAATTATTATAATGTATTTTTCTATAAAAATAGGTAAGCATTTAATAAAAAAGTTTGTTGATAAGCAGATTGAAAGCAATGCAGTGATTTCTTTGGATTCTCAAAGGGCAAAAACTTTGGGGGAAGTATTGAAAAGTGTTTTAAAATATTCAGTATATTTTATGGGGATAACAATAATAATATCAATTGTATTTGGTGGTATGTCATTTACGTTTGCGAGTATAGGTGGAATTGCAGTTGGTCTTGGTGCGCAAAGTCTAATAAAAGATTTAATTAATGGATTTTTTATTTTATTTGAAAATCAATTTGGAGTAGGAGATCATGTAACAATAGGAAGTTTTAACGGAATTGTCAAAAGTATAGGAATTAGAGCCACCGTGATTAAAGATTTTACAGGGGATATACATTCAATTCCAAATGGGTCAATAGGTGGAGTTACAAATCATTCGAGGAATGATATTAGGTTCACGGTAGACATAGATATATCTCCACAGGAAGATATTAAAAAAGTTATTAACGTTATAAGAGCTGCTTGTGACGATTTTAAGAGCAAAAACGAAGAATATATAGGTGAATCTATAGAAATAACTGGGGTCATAGCTCTTGAAGTATCAAAGGTTACAATAAGAGTAGTAGGGAATGCAAAGCCATTAATGCAGTGGAAAATGGAAAGAGAGCTTAGAATGTCAATAAAGTTAGCTTTAGATAAAAATAGAATAAATGTATCATTGGATGAGAAACAACTAGATAATGAAAATATAGAGAAGGATGGGGAGTAATGGTAGAAAACTTTAATCTTGGAGATGTGGTTGAAATGAAGAAGCAACATCCATGCGGTTCAAATCAATTTGAAATAATAAGGGTAGGTGCAGATATAAAAATAAAATGTACTGGCTGTGGTAGAATTGTAATGATTCCTAGAGTGAAATTTAAAAAGGAAGCAAAAAAAATAGTAATTGCTGCAGAAAGTTAGCAAAATAACTTGATTCATTCTTTTATTAATGGTATAATCATTAATTGTAATCCCTGCTATGCAAAGCATAGCCGTTAGTCCGAGGGGAGGAGGTGAAATTAATGAGAAAGTACGAAACTATATTTATATTAAACCCATCATTCGATGAAGAAACTGTAAAAGCTAACATCGAAAAGTTTAAGGGTGTTATAGAAAATGGTGGAGGAACAGTAGAAAATGTTGATTTCTGGGGTAAGAGAAAGCTTGCTTATGAAATCTCAAAAGTTAGTGAAGGTTTTTATACTTTAGTTAACTTTACTGCTAACCCTGAATTACCAAGAGAGTTAGATAGAATATTCAGAATCACTGATGGTGTTATAAGACATATCATTGTTAATGAACAAGTATAAGGTGGCGTTGTAAATGAATAAAGTAGTTCTAATCGGAAGATTAACAAAAGATCCAGAACTAAGATTTACTCCAGGAAGTGGAGCAGCAGTAACAACCTTAACATTAGCAGTTGATAAATATAATACAAAAACTGGCCAAAGAGAAGCAGATTTTGTTCCTGTAGTAGTATGGGGCAAACAAGCTGAGAGTACTGCTAATTACATGAGTAAAGGTAGCCAAGTGGCTATTAGTGGTAGAATCCAAACCAGAAGTTATGATGCGAAAGACGGAACTAAGAGATATGTTACGGAAGTTGTAGCAGATCAATTTGGTGGAGTTGAATTCCTAGGAAGTAAAGGAAGCAATTCATCAGGAAATAGTTTTGGTAATAGCAATGAATATTCAGCACCAGCGAATGATGCATTCAGTGGTGGATTTGAAGAGGATATAACTCCGGTAGATGACGGAGATATGCCTTTCTAAAATTTTAAGTAAGGAGGGAATATAATGAGCAGAGAAGAAGGTAACAACGGTAGAAGACCTGGCGGTAAAATGAGAAGATCTAGAAAAAAAGTTTGTGCTTTTTGTGTAGATAAAGCTGAATTTATCGACTATAAAGATATAAATAAGCTTAGAAAATATGTTACAGAAAGAGGAAAGATTCTTCCAAGAAGAATTTCTGGAACTTGTGCTAAGCACCAAAGAGAATTAACATCTTCAATTAAGAGAGCAAGAAACATAGCATTATTACCATTTACAACAGAATAATGGTAGTAGTAATATCCCCCCTGAGAAATCAGGGGGTTTTTAATATAAAAAAATATTATTATTAAATCAATCTCTCAACTTTGTGGAAAAATATAGCAAATTGTCTATAAATTCTTGCAATACTCACAAAAAAAAATTAAAATAATAATACAAGGGTTTTGAGAGAGGTGATAGACTATGAGAAAAGATAATTTTAATATTATGACTAACATTAAGATTATAGAAGATTTAAAAGCACAACTTCTTTGTATAATAGGAGAGTTTTTCAGACTATTGACAAAAGGTAACAATGTAGCCCGTGATTCTATTTTAGATTGTATTTCAGGAGCTATAATTATACTATATATTCTAGGTGATAAGTTAGGATATTCATTGGTAGATATAGACCATAATATAAAATCAAAATTAGATTTAGGGGTAAGAGCAGAGGATCAAGTTGAAAAAGAAGGTAAAAGCTTAAGTAAGTTGAAGCATTATATTAGTAACAGAAGAGATTAAATATTCTTAGGAGGCTTTTTATGAATTGGATAACTATGCTTAAACGTTTGCTTAAGCCTGGATTACTAATTACAATTTTAATACTATTATTTGCATATAATTATACAGGCATAGGTATAATTATCCTAGTAATCTATTTTATAGATAATTTCCACCAATTAAATTATTACTTGGAAAAGGAAAGTGATTTTAACCAATTTATAAAAAGTATAAATAAAGGTATATCAGAGAATGCATTAAAGTCAATATATCCATTAGTATTGATAAAAGAAGATGGAGAAATAGTTTGGTATAATAATTTATTTAACACTTTAAAATCAGATGAAGAAAATACTGAAAAGAATATTTTAAGTATAGCCAGAGGTATAAATCTAGATGATTTTTTAAAGAATGAAAATAATTTGCATCAAAGATTTAGCATACAAAATAAATTATATGATGTATACGCTACTTTAATTGAAACTAAAAATAAAAAAAATCTATACTTATTATCTTTTAATGACATTACGAAGCTAATAGATTATGAAACCACTCAAGAGAGTGTAATGTTAATAGAAGTAGATAATTTTACAGAAGTAATAGATAAAACCGATGATAACAACAGACCGCTTTTAGTAGCTGAAATAGAGAGAACAATAAACACATATGCCAATAACTTAAAAGCAATGATTAAAAGATATGATACCAATAAATATGTATTATCAATTCAAGATAAGTATATTGAAGATGAAATAAAACACAAGTTCAATATAATGGAAGTAATATCAAAAATAGATAAGGGGAATTCAATTGAAATTACTTTATCTATTGGTGTTGGCAGAGGTGGAATGTCTCCACTTGAAAATCATAACAATGCTAATATAGCTAAAGAGTTAGCGTTAGGCAGAGGTGGAGATCAAGTTGTTGTTAAAACTAATGATGACATAAAGTTTTTTGGTGGAAATTCAAAAGAAATAGAAAAAAGAACTAAAGTAAAAGCAAGAGTTATAGCTAGAGCTTTGAGTGAACTAATTAGAGAGAGTAGTAAGGTTTATATAATAGGACACAAGAATCCTGATATGGATTGCTTTGGATCTGCAGTCGGATTGGCTAGCGTGGTTAAGCAATTGGGGATCGGGTGTAAAATTATATTAAATAATGACATTACTGCAATTGGATATTTCTTAAATAAATTAAACAAGGAATCTAAATATGATGATTTATTTATATCAGTAGAAGAGGCAAAAAGTGATTTAGATGCCCAAACACTAGTAATTATTGTGGATGTTCATAATAAGAGTTATGTTGCTGATTTATCGCTAGTAGATAAGGTTCAAAGAAAAGTAATAATAGATCACCATAGAAGAAGTCCTGATATGATAGAGCATGATATACTTAATTATATAGAAGTATATGCCTCATCTACATCAGAGATGGTAACAGAAATTATTCAGTATATGGTTGATAAGCCTAAATTAACAAGAACAGAAGCAGAAGGTTTGCTTGCAGGTATTTTTATGGATACAAAAGGGTTTTCTTTTAAAACTGGTGTCAGAACTTTTGATGCTGCATCATTTTTAAAATCCTTGGGAGCAGATCCTATAGAAATTAAAAAGATGTTTACTGATGACCTAGAAGATTATTTACTTATTGCTGAGACTATAAAATCTGCTGAAGTAAGAGATAATACAGCTATTGCTATAACCCCTAAAAATATTGATACAGTAATTATAGCAAAGGCAGCAGATGAATTGCTAAATATATCCGGAATATCTGTAAGCTTTGTTTTAGGGGAAGTAAATAACGATATATATATAAGTGGAAGGTCAGTAGGCGATATTAATGTTCAAGTAGTGCTAGAAGCACTTGGCGGAGGAGGACATATGAATATTGCTGGCGTAAAAATATCAAATAAGACAATTGAGGAAGTAATTGTTGAATTAAAAGAAGTAATGAAAAAATACTTAAGGATAGGTGAATAAGTTATGAAAGTTATTTTATTACAAGATGTTAAAAAGATAGGTAAAAAGGGTGATATCATTGAGGCTTCAGATGGGTATGCAAGAAACTTTTTATTTCCAAGGAAATTAGCACAAGAAGCTAGTGATGCAAATATGCACATTTTGAATAATAAAAAAGAAAATGAGCGAAAACAAAAGTTAGCAGAACTTGAAGCAGCACAAAAATTAGCTGAAGAATTAAAAGGAAAAGAAATAAAAATTAAAGCTAAGACAGGAGAAAATGGAAAGTTATTTGGTGCAATTACTAGTAAAGATGTTGCAGAATTAATTAGAGAACAGTATAAGATTGAAATAGATAAAAAGAAAATTGTTATGGATACAATAAAATTAGCAGGTGGATATGAAATTGATATTAAACTATATCCAGAAGTTAGCACTAAAATGAAGGTGATTATTGTTCCACAAGAATAAGGAGGATTAATTTTGAATTCATATGATGACGCAAGCTTATTGCAGGATATTATTTCAGGAACCTTATCATTAGAATCACAAATCGAGGCTTTATTTTCTATAACTAAGAATGTACTTGACAAAGGAGCTTTTAGGGCTAGAACAGTTAGGTTTAAACTAGATAAATTCATTCAATCATCAAATCTCTGCGATAAAGTTTTCGCACTAAATACTATATTAGCAGAGGGAAAAGATTTAAAGGTTACACCTAAGGAAGAAGAATTGCAAAAAGCCATAAATAGAACAGTTAGGTTAATTTCAAATGAACTAGCAAAAAGATATGTTCAAAATAAAATCGAATCTCAAGTTGAACAATCTATTATGGAAAAGCAGGAAAAGTATATAGATGAAGTTAGACTTTCAGTTATAAACAAGCAAAAGGGTTCTGAAAATAAAAAGACTATCAGCAAATTGAATAATTTAATAGAATTAGATAGTAGAATTACTAGTAAAAATATTATGAGCTTTTTAAGACCAACTGATTTTAATCAAGTAGTTGGGCAAGAAAGAGCTATAAGATCATTAATATCAAAGCTTTCATCACCATATCCACAACATATAATATTATATGGACCTCCGGGAGTTGGAAAAACTACAGCAGCAAGATTAGCTTTAGATGAGGTTAAAAAACTTTCATTTACTCCTTTTGATGACAAATCTAAATTCGTTGAAGTTGATGGTACTACATTAAGATGGGATCCTAGAGAAATAACAAACCCATTGCTAGGATCAGTGCACGATCCAATATATCAAGGAAGTAAAAGGGATCTGGCTGAGGTTGGGATACCAGAACCTAAACCAGGTTTAGTTACACAGGCGCATGGAGGTATACTATTTATAGATGAGATTGGAGAATTGGACTCTATGCTTCAAAACAAGCTGTTGAAGGTTTTAGAAGATAAAAGAGTAGAATTTTCATCATCATACTATGATCCGGATGATGAAACAATACCTAAATATATAAAATATCTTTTTGATAATGGAGCTCCAGCAGACTTTGTTTTAATTGGCGCTACAACTAAAAGTCCAAGTGAAATTAATCCGGCTTTAAGGTCTAGATGTACAGAAGTGTATTTTGAACCTCTTTCTTCAAAGGATGTTGTATTTATAGTAGAAGATGCAGCTAAGAAATTAAAGGTAAACTTAGAAGATGGGGTTGCTAAAAAAATAAGTAATTATACATTTGAGGGTAGAAAAGCTGTAAATATTCTGACAGACACATATGGATATGCGTTACACCGATCTAAAAAATTTGTTGATAACTTAGAAATAAAATTATCAGATTTAGATGAGGTAATATCAGTTGGAAGATATACACCATATGAAAGACTAAGCAATGTAGACAAAAGCGAAGTTGGGCATGTGTATGGATTAGGCGTTAGTGGTTTTTTAGGATCTACAATTGAAATTGAAGCTACAGTTTTTGCTGCAAAGAAAAAGGGTTCAGGTATAGTAAGATTTAATGATACAGCTGGAAGTATGGCTAAGGATTCCGTATTTAATGCTGCTTCAGTAATCCGAAGCTTAACCGATAAAGACATTAAAGATTATGATATTCATGTTAATATAGTTGGTGGAGGAAAAATAGATGGACCTTCAGCAGGTGCAGCTATCACCATTTGCATAATAAGTTCGTTGTTAAACAAACCTATAAGGCAAGATATGGCTATTACAGGAGAGATATCACTCAAAGGAAATGTCAAACCAGTTGGAGGAATATTTGAAAAAATATATGGAGCTAGAAGAATGGGAATAAAAACTGTTTTAATTCCAAGTGATAATAAAAATGAAATTCCTCTAAATACTGATGACATAGATATTAGAACTGTAGGATCTATAAAAGAGATTATGGACATTGCCCTTATTTAATTTAATGAAATAGGTCTCCTTAATATGAAGGAGACTTTTTTTTGCAACTAAGAAATGATAGAATTAGAATGATGATATACAAAAGATAAAGGGAAAATTAATTGTCAATTGATAATTAGATAGGAGGAATAAAACTTGGATGCATCAGTTATGAGGAGTTTGCCTCAAAGCATAGAAGCGGAACAATCAGTTATAGGATCTATGATCATCGATAAGAATGCTATTGCCAAAGTTCTAGAGAGTTTAGAAGAAGAGGATTTTTATAGAGATGGTCATAAGGTAATATATAAAGCTATACAAGAAATGTTTAGAAGTGATATAGCAGTAGATTTATTAACACTATTAGAATATTTGAAGAGTTCTGATATGCTTGAGAGAGCTGGAGGGGTAACCTATATAACAGAAATAAGCTCTTCTGTACCAACTACTGCAAACTTAAGCGCATATATAAAAATTGTTTCTGATAAATCTACGTTGAGAAAACTTATTAAGTCATCAACTGCAATAATAGAAGAAAGTTATAATAATCAAAGTAATGTGGAAGATGTCGTGGATAGTGCTGAAAAGAAAATATTTAATATAGCTGAAAAAAGAACATCAAAGGATTTCGAACCTTTAAGCGATGTATTAGAAAGAGGATTTGCACAAATAGAGAAATTGTTCAACAATAAGGGAACAATTACTGGTGTAGGATCTGGCTTTACTGATCTAGATGCAAAAACATCCGGATTTCAAAGTGGAGATATGATATTAATAGCAGCTAGACCTTCAATGGGTAAAACAACATTTGCACTAAATATTGTAGAACACGCAGCTCTTAGAGAAAATAAAAGTGTTGTAGTCTTTTCTCTGGAAATGTCTAAAGAGCAATTGGCATATAAACTTCTTTGTTCAGAAGCAAACGTAGATATGTTAAGCCTTAGAACTGGAACTTTAGAAGATAAGGATTGGGAAAATATAGCTATGGCTGCAGGTCCACTTTCAAAGGCAAAAATTTATATAGATGATACTGCTGGCGTAACTGTTATGGAAATGAGATCAAAATGCAGAAGACTTAAAATGGAGTATGGAATAGATCTAATTGTCATAGATTATTTACAGCTTATGTCTGGAGGATCAGGTAGTGATAATAGACAACAAGAAGTATCTGAAATTTCAAGATCGATTAAAGCATTAGCTAAAGAAATGGAATGTCCAGTAATAGCTTTATCTCAGCTGTCACGTGCGCCTGAGCAAAGAGCGGATCATAGGCCGATGTTATCTGACTTAAGAGAATCAGGATCTATAGAGCAAGATGCCGATATTGTTATGTTCTTATATAGAGATGAATATTACAATAAAGAAACTGAAGATAAAAATATCGGTGAGTGTATAATGGCTAAGCAGAGAAATGGACCGGTTGGAACTGTTAAACTCGCTTGGCTTGGTCAGTATAGTAAATTCGGCAATTTAGATTTAATTCATAAGGAATAAAATTTAAATAATTAGTAATACTAAATTAAAAAGATATAAGAAATTTATATAAATATAAAATTTCTTATATCTTTAAATGATGTGAATAATATGATTATCAATATTATTAAACAGCTTTTGGAATTATTAATTTTAAACTGCTTTTATTATCATGGAGTAAAATATTACTTACATCAACTTTTGATAAATAAAAAATTCTCTGAAATAAAAATTCTTTTGAATTATTATTAAACATAATCTTTAATATTAAAAAATGATTTTTATAAGATATTTCTAATATATGTTTACTATCATAGAATGAATCTACATTTATGTAATAAAAATCTGAAGATTCTTCAAGTTCACATGTAGGAAGTTGTTCTTCGAGCTCAAGAGATAGCATGGAATTAATGAATTCTTTTGGGCTTATTAAACAATTATTATATACTAAACAATTATCTTTCATATATATTCCTCCCTTCATATTTAATTATAGTTTGTGAAGTTTTAATACAAGCTATCCTATGATAGTGGTGGTTTATAATTAAGATATTCATATAAAATGATAAAATTTGAATAAATAACAAAAATTTTTTAATGGGGGCTATGATATGAATAAAAAAATTGGTTTCATCGGTTGTGGTAATATGGGAAGTTCTATGGTTGGAGGTCTTATTAAATCTGGATTTATAAAGGCTGATGATATAATAGTATCAACCAAGACTGAGTCTTCTTTAAAGCGATTAGAAGAAAGTTTCCAAGTGAAAACAACTTTAGATAGTACAATTGTTGCAAGAGAATCTGATGTTATTATTTTAGCTATTAAACCTTTTATGTTTAATGAAATGATAAGTGAAATTAAATCCGAATTAACAACAGATAAATTAATTATTACTATAGCTGCAGGAATTACAATTAGCAATATGGAGGAGTGGATTAATAGTAGTGCTAAAATAATTAGGACAATGCCAAATACGCCAGCACTTGTAGGGCAAGCAATGTCAGCAGTATGCCCTAATAAGAATGTAACTAAAGACGAGCTGGATTATTGCTTTAAGATATTTGAAGGTTTCGGAGAATGTGTTCAACTAGAAGAAAAAGATTTTCACGCATTTATTGCATTATGTGGATCATCACCTGCATATGTGTTTATGTTCATTGAAGCAATGGCAGATTCGGCAGTAAGATTAGGAATACCTAGGGCTAAAGCTTATAAAATGGCAGCACAGAGTGTCTTAGGATCATCAAAGATGGTCTTAGAAACAGGAAAACATCCAGGAGAGCTAAAGGATATGGTTTGTTCACCTGCTGGGACTACTATAGATGCAGTAGTTGAACTAGAGAAATTAGGTTTTAGAAATAGTGTTATACAGGCTATGGATAAATGTGCAGAGAAATCTAAAAGTATGTAGTAATTGAAAAGTGGAGGTATATTAAATAATTATAATTATTTAATATACCTTTTTTTATAATTTTAATCTTCCGAATCAGAATTAATTAAGAGGCCAAATGATTTAGATATATTATAGTAAAATTCAAAATCTTCTTGAGCATTAAAAAAACAAGGAAAGTTTAAATCATAATTTCCCCAAATTGTTATAGGTTTGTTAGTAAAATAAAAAGTGACGAAGAAAATTTCTCTTGTATTTAAACGAACTAGGAATGGTATAAGTTCTTTATTAACAAGTCTAAAAAATACACCAGTGTGTTCATCAAAATTTAAATAGGAGGTGAATATATCTTTATCTTCATCTGAAAGGAGATCAAAAAGCTTGTTTCTGTCTTCAGATGAAATTTTGTTTATATAAAAATCTATATAAGCGTTAGAATTATTCATCTCAAAAATATATTCTATTAATTTGATTAGTTTATTCTCACCATCATCAATATCACTAGCTACAAGAGTAAAATTTTTGAAAGAATATAAGCCATCAAGTATATTATTAAATCTTATATTAACTTTAGCTTTAAAGGTATCATCATTTATAGGTATTAGTAATTTATTCATGTGATTCACTCCCAATGTAATTAATATTAATTAAATAGTTTATGGTTGCCTATAGTATTGGTTATAGTTAAGTTGGTTTTAAGAGAATAATATATTTATTAACATAATTCTTGAAGATACTTCTTGTGGATAAGATTGATAATAATATAATGTGGATAATTATATAAAACTTATTCTGTGAATAATTATTGCTTAAGTGAAGTTGTGGATAAAATATTTATTTTCAGTATTATATTATCTGGTAGAATCTTAATAGAAAAGCAATACAAATAATAAAACCTACAATTGAGTTTATCATTCAATTGTAGGTCTTAATTTGAAATAGGAAATCAAAAACTTAAATTCATGAATACTAAATACTAGCAACGCCGCTTCTAATTGCCGCTTCTTTAACAGCTTCAGCAACTAAAGCTTGAACTTTTAGATCAAATGCTTTTGGTATTATATTATCAGGAGATAGTTCACCAGCCGGTATAGCATTTGCTATAGCATAAGCAGCAGCTACTTTCATATCTTCATTAATTTCTGTAGCCCTTACATCTAAAGCGCCTCTAAATATTCCTGGAAAGGCTAATACATTGTTTATTTGGTTAGGATAATCTGAACGACCAGTTCCCATTACTGCAATTCCAGCTTCTTTTGCATCTTCAGGAAAAATTTCAGGGGTTGGATTAGCCATTGCAAATATTATTCCATCTTTGTTCATAGTTCTAACCATGTCTTTAGAAACTATATTTGGGGCAGAAACACCAATAAAAACATCTGCACCTTTTATAACATCTTTAAGCGCACCAGTTTCATTATTTGGATTAGTTATATTAGCTAGTTCTTGCATGTAAATATTATGACTTAAATCTTTATCTCTACTTATTACGCCATCTATATCACACATTACTATATTTTTAACTCCAGAAGAAAGTAGTAACTTACATATGGCAGTTCCTGCAGACCCAGCACCATTTATAATTACTTTTAGGCTTTCTAGTTTTTTATTTACTATTTTTAAGGCATTTAACAGACCTGATAAAACAACTATAGCCGTTCCGTGTTGATCATCATGAAATACTGGAATACTTAATTTCTCTTTCAGTCTTTTTTCAACTTCGAAGCATCTAGGAGCTGAAATATCTTCTAGATTTATTCCTCCAAGAGTTGGCGCGATATTTACAACTGTATTAACAATTTCATCTATATCTTTAGTATCTAAAACTATAGGAAATGCATCTACATTACCAAATTCCTTAAATAAAATACTCTTACCCTCCATGACAGGTAAAGAAGCAAGTGGACCAATGTCTCCAAGTCCTAGAACCGCAGTTCCATCAGAAATAACAGCAACTGTATTCCATTTACGAGTATATATATAAGCTTTGGATGGGTCTTTATGTATCTCACGACAAGGTTCTGCAACACCAGGTGTATATGCAAGACTTAGATCCTTAGCAGTCTTAACTTCACAGGTAGGTTTGATTTCATATTTACCTTTTTTTTCTTCATGAAATTTCAAGGCTTCTTCATAAATATTCATTAAAAACACTCCTTAATATGCTAAATATATTCAAATTTACAAAAACATGATCTTGATCATAACAATATAAAACAATTATACGAATTATTTATAAAAAAAGCAAAAAAATATTCGATATGTGGTTGACCATAGAAAAGTACTTTGCTACTATTTAAAAGGAGAGGTTAAAATAAATTTAATGAAACTCCAAATTGATAATAAAAATTAAAGTTATTTATTTAAACTTTATATATTAAGGGAGGCAATATAAATGTCAGCATTTATTGTTTTAGGAGCTCAATGGGGAGATGAAGGAAAAGGAAAGATGACAGATTACTTAGCAGAGGAAGCTAATGTAGTTGTTAGATTTCAAGGTGGAAATAATGCTGGTCACACAGTAGTGGTTGGTGATAAAGAATACAAATTGCGATTAATACCATCTGGAATTTTATACGAAGATAAATTAAATGTTATAGGTAATGGAGTAGTTGTAGATCCAAAGGCTTTATTTGAAGAAATAGAATACTTAGAAGGTGTTGGAGTTAAAATATCGCCTGAAAAGTTAATAGTAAGCGATAGAGCACAGCTTATAATGCCATACCATAAGGTACTAGATAAATTAAAAGAAAAAGCTAGAGGAAAAAATGATATAGGTACTACAGGTAGAGGAATCGGACCTTGTTATACAGATAAATTTGAAAGATGTGGAATCAGAGTTTGTGATTTACTGCATGAAGATGTTTTTATAGAAAAATTAAGAGAAAATGTTGAAATGAAAAATGCTTATATTACTAAAGTATTAGGTGGAGAAGCATTAAATTTTGATGAGATACTAGATGAATACTTAGGTTTTGCTAAGAAATTAAGACCATTTGTTCAAGATACATCAGTTAAGGTATATGATGCAATTAAAGCAGATAAGACAGTTTTATTTGAAGGCGCTCAAGGAATGCTATTAGATATTGATTATGGTACATATCCGTATGTAACATCATCTAACACAACTGCAGGAGGCGTTTCAAGTGGTTCTGGTATAGGACCTAATATGATTACTAATGCAGTAGGTATAACAAAAGCATATACTACAAGAGTCGGTAAAGGACCATTCCCAACAGAATTACTTGGTGAAACTGGAGACTGGATTAGAGAAAAGGGACACGAATATGGTGTAAATACAGGAAGATCAAGAAGATGTGGATGGCTTGATTTAGTTATAATTAAAACTGCAGTTAGAGTGAGTGGATTGACATCATTAGCTGTTACTAAGATTGATACTTTAGCTGGTCTAGAAAAAATCAAAGTATGTGTTGGATATAAATTTAATGATACAGTTATAGATTACTTCCCAGCAAGTTTAGAAGATTTAGCAGAGTGTGAACCAATTTATGAAGAATTTGATGGCTGGGATGATAGTGTAGCTGATGTTAGAAGTTATGATGAATTACCTGAGAATGTTAAGAAGTATTTAGCAAGAATATCAGAATTCACAGGGACTAGAATTTCTATAGTTGGAGTTGGACCAAAGAGAGATCAAACTATGAGAATAGATAATCTATAGTTTAGTATTATGCTCGGGTATTGACTTTATGTTTTGTATAAAATATAATTTTATTGTAGACAATAATTACATAAAGTTATATTAAAGAAGGTGAAAGTATGATAACTAAAGATATGACAATTGGTGAAGTAGTTAGTGCAGATCAATCTAAAGCTCAAGTTTTAATGAGTTTTGGAATGGGATGTGTTGGATGTCCATCAGCTCAAGCTGAAACTATAGCAGAAGCTGCAACAGTACATGGATTAAATCTAGACGATTTATTAGAAGCATTAAATAGATAAGATAATTATTTTAAAAGGATTTTCTTTTTAGGGAATCCTTTTTTACTTATTAAAAAATATATTTATATCGTTTATGTTTTTTATGTGTAATTCAATTTTTGTGATTATAATAGATTATAAGATTAAATAATTCATTAACAATATTATTGATAATTTTTTATAATAATAAATATAAGATATAGTAAAGGAGGGGAGGAGTTGTAAATCAAAATAGATGCCATTTAGCTATAATTTATTCGTTAAATAAAAATGTTTCAAATTTAGCTTGAGATTTATTTTTGCATTTTACAATTGTTAATTATGAGTAAGAAGTTTACAAAAAAATATGAAATACATTATTATGAAGTAAATTCTAATTTAAGATGTAAATTGTCATCTATAATAGATTTTATATGTGATGTAGGCACTCAACAATCAGAAGCCTTAGGTGGAGGAATTGATTACTGTACGAAAAATAACTGCGCTTGGGTATTTTATAAATACGATATAAAAATGTATAGATATCCAATGTTTGGTGAGGTAATAAGCGTCACAACAGAAGCTATAGGCTTTAAGAAATTCTATGGATTAAGAAAATATACAATTAATGATGAGAATAATAATGTTATAGGGGAAGCACTAGCATTATTTTTTCTAATTAATATAGATAAAAGAAGGCCAATGCGAATACAAGATGAACAATATCATATATATGGAGTAGATGGTGATGTTGATTACGATATAAGCATGGATAAAATAGAAAGAACAAATGATGCACAATACTATAAGCAATTTAACATAAGATACAGTGATATTGATTCTAATAACCATGTTAATAATGTCAAATATGTTGAGTGGGCAATGGAAGCTGTTCCTCTCGATATAATTAATAATTATACTCTTAAAAGAATTAAGGTAGTATTTGAGAAAGAAACAACATATGGGGATAAGATTTCATCAACTGCTGCTATAAATGTAATTGATGAAAATAGTTTAAAATCATATCATACTATAAAAAATGGTGAGGGAACTGAACTAACGCTATTACAAGCAGATTGGAAAAAATAATAAAGGTAAATATAGAAAATTAGCTGTTGCAAGAATCTAGGTAATATTAATAATTACGACAGCTAATTTTATAGTATTATTTTTATAGATAAGTTAATAATTTTTAGCTATTGGCGGCGGATTTAGCTGCTAAATATCCAGAACTCCATGCCCACTGAAGGTTGAAACCTCCACAATCTCCATGCACATCTAAAATCTCTCCACAGAAATAAAGATTTTTAACTAACTTAGATTCTAAGGAAATATTATTTACTTCAGATGTATTTACACCACCAACTGTAACTTGTGAATTGTTAAAGCCATTAGTGCCAATACATTTAAAATCCCATCTTTTAAACTTATCAATTAATTTGCTGGTAGTTCTCCAATCAATACTACTGCACGGTATATGTATATCTTTTATCCCAACATCTTTTAAAATTGTAGAAATTAATTTTTTATTTATAACCCCAATTAGGGCTGTTGATATCTCTCTGTGACCAAACATAGAAAAATGTGTGGTAAAGAAACTTTCAATATCATCTTTACTTTCTAGTGGAAACATATCTATTCTTATAGTTACATTTAGATTTTCATAGAGAGCTTTAGAAGCATAAGATGATAATTGCATTATAGGGGGGCCTGAAATTCCATAATCGGTAAAAAGTATTTCACCAAACTCTGTTCGAATAACTTTATTATCAACTAAAATAGAAGCAGAGCCATCAAATTTTACTCCTGATAGAGCTTTTAAATAAGGATAATCTAATTTTAATTGAACAATGCCAGGAATAGGCTCTATAATACTATGACCCAATGACTTGCATAGTTTATAGCCAGATCCATCAGAACCTGTTTTAGTAGCTGATTTCCCACCACAGCTTAAAATAAGTTTTTTACAAGAAAAATTTTTAAAGTCATCATTATTACTTGTTAAAATAAAGTTATTTTTTTTACTTGTAGAATCAATTTTACAATTTGTATATAGAGGTATTTGTCTATCCTCTATTGCCATTCTGAATATATCTATTACAGAAGAGGCCTGAAGAGATTTTGGATACATCTTTCCGCTTTCCAATTCAATTAATGGCAATCCTAGAGATAAAAATGTGCTTTCAGTATCTTTAACAGTAAAGTTATCTAATGTCGCTTTAAAGAAATCTTGATTTTCACTATGGAAACACCCAAATGGGTGAGATATATTTTTATTAGTAATATTACATCTTCCATTGCCAGTTACAAGAATTTTTTTACCAATTCTATCGTTGCTCTCAATAATTGCCACATCAAGTCCAAAATCTTTGGCTATTATTGCAGCCATTAGGCCAGAGGCACCACCGCCGACAATCATTAAATCGTGATAAATCATTATAACAATCACTCCCTATGTATGTTTTATTGACCATATAAAATTAAATCACATATTTTACCCAGTGCTAAAATAAACTGAATATTTTAAGTATACCATTAATTTATTAATCACTACTAAAATAAAAGGATTCAAATCATATTATTCAATATTTTATAATACTTTTTAATAAATTTTATCATAGTAATATTAAGGTTAAAAGAAAGGAATACTAAAAATGAGGTGATTTTATAATGGAAGTAAAGGTAATTAATATGAATTCGGGAGATTTCGAAAGAGTATTTAAAGTGATCAGAATGAACTTTGATAATATAATGGTTAATTATCCGAATATGAGTGGGGTAAAGAGTTTTTCTTTTAATGATGTGGAATGTATAAGTGAAAGTGATATAGATAAATTTTTAATTAACAATAGAAATTTCTTGAAAATTAAATTAAAAAGAGGGATATCAGTACTTTTTTACAATGCACTATATGAATCATTAAAGTTAGAAATTAAAGAAGAGGTAAAAAATCTAAGTATTTTAAGAGATAAATATAAACTGTACAAAAGTAAAGTATGGGAAAAGGAAATGCTGTTATTTATAAATAATAAATTTCCTTTAGAAGTTAAAGCGTCAGGAAAAAATTTTAAAAAGAATGGATATAGTATAAATATTAATAAAATAGAGAAAGAAGATTTTTTAGAAATATGTTGTGGTGAAATAAAAAATATTGAAGAGCAAATTAATTTAAAAAAAGATCTTTTATCTAGTCTGAAGGAGGCTAGAGATTATATTTAAGGAACCTCTGAAATGTAGATATAATGCCACTTTATTAAAAATAAATAATATAAAAATAAAAAAAATGAAAAAATGTGTTGACAGGGAATCTAATTTTGGGTATTATAGTCTATGTGGTCAGCAGCTTGAATAACTCAAGGACATCTAGTTAAGACATTTAAGCGAAAGACAATATAGCATGGCTCCTTGGTCAAGCGGTTAAGACACCACCCTTTCACGGTGGTAACAGGGGTTCGATTCCCCTAGGAGTCACCATTTATATCTATCTTATGGGCGCATAGCTCAGCTGGGAGAGCACCTGCCTTACAAGCAGGGGGTCACAGGTTCGAGCCCTGTTGTGCCCACCATAAGATGGCTCAGTAGCTCAGTTGGTTAGAGTGCCGGCCTGTCACGCCGGAGGTCGAGGGTTCGAGCCCCTTCTGAGTCGCCATCAAAGAACAAGTTCTTATAGACTAGAACTTGTTCTTTTTTTATTGTTTAAAAAATTATAATCAAGTCAGATCTGTGGATAAATTTTGAAGGTATTATAAGCACAAGTTATTAAAGGGAATTTAAATATAAATAAGATGTTAACACAGAATAACATAGTTTGCGAAACAGATTTTTCAAATAAATATGATTTATAATATCAATTTGTAGTAAAAATGAAAACTCTAATATGATAGTCATTAAGAGAATAAATATCATATTAGAGTTTAGTTTATTTAAATTATCTATTTTTTTCTAAATTTTTCTTAATCCTTATATCTTCAGAATAAAATTTGCAGAGCTTAAATTCTCCAATTAGTCTAGAAGCGATTCGCTCGCTATACTGCTTTGTTATTCCTGGCAAAGTTAAATTGGTTGAGATAAGCATTTTCTTATTAGCAAGAATTCGCTTGTTAATTATATTAAATAATTCAGTTACTGAAAATTCATTAAGGTGTTCTGCGCCTAAATCATCTACAATTAGTAAGTCGCATTCTAGTAATAATGACTCTAAGCCTGAGTCATTATTGAATCTTATTTCTCTTAAATTTTTAATTAACTCATCAGAGGTTTTATAAATTACTAAGAATCCCATATCTAATACAGATTTAGCAATACAATATGATAAATATGTTTTACCACTACCTGGATTTCCGTAAAATAATAAGTTTGTTGATATTTCTGAAAAACTAGGAAGATAGTCTTTTAGTATATATTCTAAATTATTCTCCATGTTTTTTCTGGGAGAATATTTTTCATCTCCAAGTTTATGACTTGAAAACAAATTTAAATCAAAATTATCAAAGTTATTATAGGATGTTGTATTTTCTAATTCTGAATTTTTATAGTATAACTTAATGAGCTTTTGTTTATAGCAAGTACATTTTATATTGCCTATAAAGCCTGTATCTTTACATTTATTGCATTGATATCGCAAATTCAAATATTCAGGATCATAACCTCTTTCAACTAACATTTCACATTTTTTTATTCTTAAATCTGTTATATTTTCCTTATAATCATCTATTGTTTTTTCACTATCTTTAGATTTAAGAATTGATACTGCCATTTTTAAAGATAATCGTTGAATTTTATTATCCAATTCAATGATCTCAGGATATTTCTTTAATATTTCTTCTTTCCTAAGTTTCAAATTTCTAGCTTCATCTTCTCTAAGTTTATCATATATTTTTAAAATTTCTGTTTGATAACCCTTAATCATCGCTATCCCATCCTAAAAGTTTTTTTTCTAATGAATCATAGTCATACTCTCTAGCCTCAAAGTTATTAAATTTGAGAGATGATTTATCATTATTATTAGTATTATAAGTTTTTTGATACTTATTATTTTTTGAATTTTTATTATCTTTAAGAGCTATATCTTCTAAAGTTCTAATATTATTTTTATTCCAATTACTTAAGATTCCGTCGATATACTTGAAATCTGCTCTATTCAATCTCTCAAAGCATACGTCACAAGCTTTAAATATAATTTCGTTTGAATACTTATAAATAAGAAGCCATTTTTCTATTAAATCCTGTTGAGGTTTCATTATGTCTGTATTATTTATACCTAAATAAGTAAGAATTTTTCTTATATTAATCCACTTATCCTCTGCTTTTTTTATTAAGTTTTGAGCTTGCTCGATAGTGGTTATTTTTTGATCATGCCAAGCTATAGCAACCTTTTCTATATATCTAGAATCACTTTTTCCCTTTGATATACAGTATTCCATTAAAATCAGAATTAATTCAGATGAAAAACCGAATTCCTTTTGCCAATTTAAGTAAAGTGACATTTCGTTTGGCGATAGAGGTCTAGCTAGAAGAGTTTCAATATCCTTTAGCATATCTTTAGTATTTGTACTATCCAAAGCTTCTAATAAGTCAACTTGTTTAGTAGATTTGGAGGGTTCTTCAACTAAATCTACGAATTCTACATTAAAATTACCCATCTTATCTATCTGAGTTAGCTTTATAGCTCCTTGATCATTCCAATAATTAAATGCATTCATAATGTCTGATTCTAACAAATTAAGCGAGGAAGCTAGTATTGATGAGCTAACGCCTAATTCACCAGAAATAGTATACTTTAGCATCAATAAATAAACTTTTACAAATTCGCCTCTAGCCTGTGGCATGTATTTTTCTATAAATACATTGTTAACAGGAGTGAACCCTAGAGATCTATTCTTTAACATAAATGTGCTCATTCCGTTTACTACCTACCTTTCAAAGTTTTTAATATATATTATAAAAACAAAACTCTATCTAATAATATTAGATTAGCATAATCGTTTATAATGTAAGTTATATAATAACCTAATGTATGTAAAATAATTATAGCATATTATCACCTTAATAAAGCGAAATATTAATCAACTAATACTTGGGATTAATTACTTTTATATAAGATTTGAGAGAAGATAAAGAGCATGCATTTGTCTTTATAAGAAATTAACTAATTTAATAAAACAAATGCATGCTTCTAAATATGGATAATATTCATTAAAATAAATAATCATATGATGAGTTTATTTATATTTACAATACCTTCGCCTTGAATTTGATTTGATATCTCATCAATAGGATCACATGCAACCTTTAATAAGGAAATCATATCTTTGAAAGTTATTGACGGATTTTTCTCACATAATAACGCACATAATCCACTAATATAGGCTGTAGCAATAGATGATCCTGTAAAAGTTTTATATGGTACTTCAAGTTTATTTGGATAAACCTTAATTCCGTTCTTTTCTGAAATATAGTTATTATCAGAATTCAAAGATATAATATTAACACATGCAGCAGATAAATCAGGTTTTAATAATTTCCCATATGGTCCTGCAGAAGAATAAGTATAAGGCTTCATTATGGAGGTAGTTGAATTTAGACCACCTATAGTGATACAGCTTGGTAGCGTAGCAATTCCCATAATAGAAGTTTTTTCACTCAGGTTACTTCCGCTAGGAACTATCGGAATTAATCCTTTTGATATAGCATACTTAAATGTCAAATCAAAGCAAGAGATAATGAATGTATTATGAGTTAAAAGTTCAAAAGGCAAACATAATACCTTTATGTTATTTTCTTTAGATATATTAGATAAACTTTCTATGGAATATAATATATCCGAAGCAAATCCTTTACCAAGTTTATCAAATGCCTTGTAACAGAATAGCTTACTTTTATTACAAATTCCTTTATACATATTATTTGATGAGATACCACTGCTACACAAAATTCCGGCCATGGAGGTACCATGTCCATTATCATCATAAGGATAGCGAAAGTTATTAATTAAATCTTCGAATAACTCTATTTTAGTGCTAGGGGAAGTTAGATCTTGATGAGGAAATATTCCACTATCTACAAGTCCTATTCCTACTCCTGCACCAGATAAACTGTACTTTTCCGAAAAGTGGATTTTATTTGCAGTAGTCACGCTCATTCCACACAAAAACAGGTATTCATCCAAGTAAATTTTTTTAATTTCAGGATATTCAGAAATTCTATCTATACCTCTTGAATTTAGTTCGGCACTTATAATATTAGAGGATTCAATAATGTGATGTACAGTACCTTTATATGAACTGATTTTTTTTACTACTGAAGATTGAAAATCTTTATATTGTATAAGTATTCTATAACTTTTATAAGCATTTTTTGATATATAATCTTTTAGATTATGGTCTAGCTTACTTTTAGATGAAAACATATATTTCTCCAAAATATTATTACTTCAATATATTATATGAAAAAGAATTTTATTGTTAATAAAAAATGAAGGGTTAAAAAAATTTTTGTTATATAATTTTGATTAAATAGATGAAGAGATTGTACAAAAAATTAAATAGTAGATTGATTATTAAAAATAAATACAAGTATGAAACTTGAATAAAAATAATAATCAATCTACTATTTAAAAACTGTAGGTCTCCCCTATGTCTATAATTTTTATAGCTTTATCATTTAAATTTAATAATGATTCTTCAGTCTCCTGAAAATTCTCTAATGAAATTTTAAAAGTTTTATAGTGAATTGGTATCATTGTAGGGCAAGACATCATTTTAAACATTTCATAACTCTGTTCTGGCGTACAATGCATATGCGAAAATCTATCAGGTTTATAACAACCTACAGGCATTAATGCAACATCACAGGATATATTCTTAAAATTATCTGTGAGCGCTGTATCGCCTGCGAAGAACACTCTTTTATTTTCTCTTTCGATTAAAAATGAAATACTTTCATCATCATGTCCAAAATAGAAGCGTCTCCCATCATGATTAGCTTCGTAAGCAGTAATTTTTATAAAGTCATCTTTATATACATCTCCAGGATGTAATAAAAATACATTTTTAAAACCAAGCAGTCTAGCAATACGGGTATATCCTTTTGGAACAATAAAGACAGCATCTTTATTTAATTTTTTTAGAGATGAAAAATTTAAATGATCCATATGTCCATGAGATAGTAGTATATAGTCTACTTTTAAATCATTTATGTATACTGGTTTTTTCACAAGTCTCTTAAAATATCCTAAGGAATTGGAAAATACAGGGTCAGTTATAATAATTTTATTTGATAGATTAATAATTGTGGTAGCATGACCAAACCAATTAATTGAATTTTCCATAATTTTATCAGATTTTATTTCAGCGCTTTTTTTTACATATTCTTTTATATTGTTAATTGTTAAATGGAATAAAAAATTAATGTTAGAAAAAAGATTCAAGTCCTCTCCGTCCTCTCCTAATGATTCCACTTAAATATTACAATACCAGCAATCATAATAGCAATACCTAAAAAATGATTTAATGAAAATCTAAGCCGTTCACTGCCAAATAACCCAAAGGCATCTATAAGTGCAGCAGCAAGTAATTGGGATATTAATATAATACCAATACCGAAGGTAGGTCCCATTGAGCTAACACTTTTTATTACGGTAAAGGTTATAACAACCCCTAGTGCGCCACCTAATAAATAAAGCTTGTTGGAATCCTTCAAATTAGAATAATTACCATCACCTAAAAATAAAAAAATGATAAGGCTTAAGACAAGGGCAATTATCTGAACTAATAATGTAGTTTCCCATACTCCGATTTTCTCACCTAGTCTGGTATTAAATACACCTTGAATACTCATAGCAATTCCAGAAATTATTGCACATATTATTCCAAACATAACATCACCTCAGAATTATTATTCCCCTAAGAATATTAAATATTATAAAAAATAAAAATGGTGTTATGTAATTAGCATGAATGCATTAATTAAAGTATAACCAAGTTGTCTAAATCCTTAATAAATTGATTTTGTATTTGAGATTCTGAAAAACCTAATGTCAATCCTAGACTTAATAGGTCTTCAAATAAAGTTAAGTAGTGATCTATAGATGGGAAAGCAATTAAATCATTTATGTCAATATATAGGTTTAGAAACTGATCACTTAAACAATAGTCATTAGGTGCCATAGATACTGCAATTAAATCTGTATATTTATGATCAATACCTAGTGTTAAGACTTGAGAAATACAAGTTATATACTTATCGAATATAGCACTGATGTTAACAGGTCTAGATTTTTTTAGTAAGTAGCTAAAACAATTAGTTTCACTAGCTAATGCACCAAGAGAGATTTCAAATTCTAGGTTTTTGCGTACTCGCAATTTGTGGGAGTCTAGCTCTTCATTTATAGATAAACTATCATTGTATTTTTTTTGTACTTTAAATAGTGGCTGAATATTCATAGTGAATCCTCCTACATTTCTAATAATAATATTATTTTACAAAATCTTTAAAATAAATGAAAGTTCGGAAAACGACTACAAAAAAATATTTTTAGAAAATTCGAAATTAAGAGATTATTTTTAAATTAATTTTACTTTCAAGGAAAATATAACTATAGATTTAGAGTGATTTTAAAAAATATTAAAAAAGACTATACTGAATATAAAAATTCACTACAGTCTTAAAAACATAAACTAATTGGATTGTTTAACAGACGATTTATTATGATAGTAAGAACGCTTAAACTAAAAGTCTTTCAAAACATAAGATTTTAGGGGAGTATTCTTTTTTACCGTAGGAAGCTTCCATATTTCAACACTCTTAATTCTTAATTTAACAAAGTTATCACTATTATATATCTCAGGGAAATTTAGCTTTACATCTTGCTTTTTATAGTCCTTAGGAAGATAACCTAAATTTGCAAGTGAAATAAAACTATCTCCAAAAGACTTAACAGTAAATCCGTTAAGTTCTAATATATCAAAAAGCCTACGAGAAAGTCTCCTTATATAACCTTTATCGTCTATTTTTAAATTTATACTTTTTGTAGGCTCAAACAAATAAACTGAATCACTTGCATCAATTCTAAAACTTTTATAAGGTGCTATAATTTTATCAACAACTGGATATAATTTATCCAAATTTGGATTTTCAATAGATGTTAATAAGACAAAAGGCATAGGTGAGTTTCTATTTGCTCTGAATTTTTTTGACATATTCCTTTGTATTGGTGATATTACTTGATAGGTTTCCTCATCAAATAATGCAACTATATAGTACTTCATGATAAACCTCACAATCTCAATATATTGTATTAATAAAAATCTTAGTAAATTATAACACAATAAATAGAATAAAAGAATAGAAGAATAATTAAATAGTAATGAACAGTAATGTCAAGAATAATTAGGTTTTCAAGGATATTTTTTCAATAAAAGAAATATTTATTCCAGTAATATATGTTTTAAGGGATATAATTACAACAAAACCAAAAGAAAAATTGTGTTGTAACACATATATAGTTAAAAAAGTGTTGATGGACTGAAAAAATGTATTTAAATAAATTTAGTTTATGATATAATAATTAAAGTAGATTTTAATTATAAAATAGGTTAATAATGTAAAATAATATATATGATAATATAGATTTTAATAGATAGGGTGAATTCAATGGAGAGATTAGTTATAAACGGCGGAAACTTGCTAGAAGGTACTGTTGATATCAATGGGGCCAAGAATGCAGCAGTAGCAATATTACCAGCAGCTATAATGGCAAGTGATGGAAAATGCATAATTGATAACATACCAGATATTGAAGATGTACACTGCTTGGAAAGAATACTTAGAAGCTTAGGTTGCGATATTATTAAGATAGATAACAATACTTTAGAAATAGATAGTTCTAATGTAAATAATTTTGATGCGTGCACGGATGATGTTAGAAGAATGAGAGCTTCATATTATTTCATTGGAGCTTTATTAGCACGATTTAAGAAAGCAAGAGTAGTTCTTCCAGGAGGATGTTCAATAGGGGTAAGACCAATTGACCAACATATAAAAGGATTTGAAGCTTTAGGAGCTGATGTGTTTATAGAGCACGGAGCAGTTAATGTTAAAGCTGATAAGCTAGTAGGCGCTAATATATTTTTTGATGTAGTTTCAGTAGGAGCAACAATAAATGTTATGATTGCGGCAACATTAGCAGAGGGGGTAACAGTGCTAGAAAATGTAGCAAAGGAACCTCATGTTGTTGATGTTGCGAATTTCTTAAATTCAATGGGAGCTGACATAAGAGGCGCAGGAACAGATGTAATAAGAATTAAAGGAGTAGAAAGCCTAAAAGGCTGTTCTTATAGCGTAATACCAGATCAAATTGAAGCTGGTACATTCATGATAGCAGCTGTTGCTACAGGTGGAGATGTTTATATAAGAAATGTTATACCAAAGCATTTAGAATCAATTACAGCTAAGCTTACAGAGATGGGGGCAGTGATTGAAGAAGGTGATGATTGTATTAGAGTTACCGTGAAGTCACCACTTAAGGGTGTGAATATAAAAACCACACCATATCCAGGATTTCCAACGGATATTCAGCAACCAATGTCAACATTGCTAAGTATTGTGCCGGGAAGAAGCTTAATTACTGAATCTATTTGGGAGAATAGGCATAAACACATAGATGAATTGAAAAAAATGGGAGCCAATATTAAAGTTGAAGGCAGAGTTGCGATTATAGATGGAGCGCAAAAATTGACAGGCGCAGTAGTAAAGGCAACAGATTTAAGAGCAGGTGCTGCCATGGTTATTGCGGGATTAGTTGCAGAGGGAACAACTGAAATAACTAGTATAGAGCATATTGATAGAGGATATCCTCATATAGAAAATAAGTTTAGAGCTTTAGGGGCAGATATTAAGAGAATAGAAGTTGATGAATAGTATAAATTAAAGGGGAGGAGATTGGAATGATATTTTGTTCTTTATATAGTGGCAGTAGCGGTAATAGTATGTTTATTGCCTCAAATAAAGCTAAGATATTAATTGATGCAGGACTCCCAGGTAAAAAAATTGATTTGGCGTTGCAAGAAATTAATGAAAATCCAAAAGACTTGAACGGAATTTTTATAACTCATGAGCATAGTGACCATATCAAAGGGGTTGGAGTACTGTCTAGAAAGTATGACATTCCTATATATGCAAATGCTGATACTTGGTCTGCTATGGAAAGCTTAATTGGAAATATAAAAGAGCATAACATAAAAGTAATTGATAAAAGATCATTTACTGAAATAGAAGATATGAGTATTAAAGCATTTAATATTCCGCATGATGCAGCCGCACCAATGGGATATACAGTTAGCTCAGGAGAAAAAAGCATAAGTGTAGCAACTGATTTTGGAACTTTTACAAGAGAAATTTATGATAATATAAAAGATTCAGAAGTTATTCTTCTTGAAAGTAATCACGATGTAAATATGCTTAAGTTTGGACCATATCCATATCCTTTGAAACGTAGGATATTGAGCGAAATAGGACATTTATCTAATGATGATTGTGGGAGTGCCATAGTTGAACTATATAAAGGTTCAACTAAGAAAAAGATTATTTTAGGTCATTTGAGTAATACTAATAATCAACCAGATTTAGCATATCAAACTGTTTTAAACGTGCTAAATGAAAATGGAATTAAGCTAAAAGAGGACATAATATTAACTATGGCAAACAGACATAATCCTAGCAGTTATATAGAGATATAGTTTATTTGAGCTTATAATTTATAGAAATATATTATATATAATCAATGAAGATTTAAGGGAGGACTTAAAAATGAGTTTATATACAAATTGGACTGACATGGTTGTTGACTATGTAAAAACTAAGGGAGAAAATGCTTTCTGGGAAGAATATAGTAAATTAGAAAAATCAATATATAAAGATTTATTAGCTAATCATAAAAGTGTTAAAAAGACTACAATAAATGAATTAGCTAAAGATTATGATTCCACAGTAGAATTTGCTATGGGATTTATGGATGGTATTAATGATAGTTTAAAAACTCAATATGATCTTGAGACTATAGATGCTGATACAGAAATAGTACTTGATATAAATCTAGAAACTTTATATTTGAATATGCTAGATGCAAAAGCAGAATATTTATACACATTACCACAATGGGATGGAATATTCTCAGTGGAAAAAAGAAATGAAATACAAAAACAATACAAGGAATCTAAGATAGTAAGAAATCTAGATAAGGTTGGAAGAAATGATATGTGCCCATGTGGAAGTGGGAAGAAATATAAGAAATGTTGTGGAAAAGATAAATAATATGATTACATATAAGTAAACTCTATATTTAGAGGAGTTTACTATTCAATGTAGTAAAAAACCCTAGTTTAGATAGGGTTTTTTTCTTTATTAATGGTTTCGTGAAAAATAACAATTCACAAAGGTCAATATAGTTGGTATAATTATGTTATACAAGGAATTGTAGTAAATAAATAGTAATGCTATGGAAGCACAAGTACGGATTTAAAAAATCTGTATTTAGTGCTTTATTTTTTTATTAAAAAGTAGATATAAGAATAATATATGGGGGGATTGCTATGAGTTTAAAGCTTAAATATCTGTTGAATAGAAATCTAAAGGAACATTCAGAAAAAGTATTTGAAGGAATATCAAATGGAAGAAAAAAGGCATTAGATAACTGGTTTAATGACAAGTGGGCACAATTAGAAAATATTAAGAATTCACTTGTGGCATTAGAAGACAATGATAATATAGTATGTAATTATTTAATTGAAACCGTAAAAAAGCACGAGGACTTTTGCGAAATATTTGTTTTAGATGAGAAAGGAATAGTATCAGTTTCTTCGTGCAAAGAGCATATTGGATTAGATATGAGTGATTTACCTAATCTAAAAGCGGGATTAGAAGGTAGGCCTTTAATGTATGGACCATATATTGATAAAAGAACCCTACATACTGATATAAGTAATAAGAAATTTGCTGATGATGTTACATTAATGTTTTCCAGTACATGCAAAAATCACAGTAATCAAATTAGAATATTATGCTGCAGAACACTAGATGATGATATGAGCAACGTAATTCAAGATGAGGATACTCATATATATAAGGATTCTGGAGATAATTACTTATTTATGGTGAAGACTAGCAGAGATATTAAGCCCGGAACAGCAATATCTAGAAGCAGATTTGAGGATAATACATTTACGTTAGGGGAGAATCTTAAAGATGGAGTTAAAACAAAGAGTTGGGGTACAGTTAGAATTAAAGAGCATACCGAATTTGAAATAATTTTTAATGATCCGGCTACAAGTAAATTACATCGAGGAGTTGAAAATACAATTCGAAATGGTGAAAACCTAGATTGTTGGCCTGGATATCCAGATTACAGACATATAATGGTGGGAGGTAAAGGAACATTAATAACCCCCCCGAACTGTGATGAGGTATGGGGAATGATGTGTGAAGGTGATATAGCTGAGATATATAATTTTCAAAGTATTAATTTAAAGATGCCAATATCTATATCAATAATATCAGCAATTTTAATTGCAGTAAATTTTATAGCAATTAAATTATCACCGAATAATAGTATATTTACATCTATAGCAATGTGGATTATATTATCACTGTTTTCGTTATTAATATCTAAAAGAATGATTTCATCCCCTTTAAGTAGAACGATAAATATATTACAAGATATTGCGGAAGGCGAAGGAAATTTAACCAAAAGAGTTGAAAAAATGTCATCAGATGAAATCGGAGAGCTGTCGCGATGGTTCAATAAATTCATAAATAATCAGATGAGCATGTTATATAGAGTGAAAAGATCAGCTAAAACTACAAAAAAATCAGTAAATATAGTTTCTAATATAACAAGCGAAGTTAAAAATGGAATGGGAGTCATTGAAAATACAGTGATAACTTTACTGGAAAATTCTAAAGACCAAAATCTAGTATTCCAAAATACCAAAAACAAATTTTCAGATATTACAGCATCTATTCAGGAAATGGATAGTCTTATATTAGAAGTATCAGGTATAGTTGAAGGAACTAATGAAAGTGCAGCATCGGCACAAAGCATATCAAAAGAAGTCTTGAGTAATATGGAGGATTTAGAAAAGACCATCGAGAATACAGTAGAATCTATAAGTACTTTACAGGGATATTCACAGGAGATAAGTGAAGTAATTAATGTTATAAGAAATATAAGTAAGCAGACACAACTTCTAGCGCTTAATGCATCAATTGAAGCTGCAAGAGCAGGAGAGAGTGGAAAAGGATTTTCTGTAGTAGCGGAAGAAATATCTAAGCTAGCACTAGAAACAGAAAGTGCTACCAAGTCAATAAGTAATGTCATTAATCAAGTCCAAAAACAGACACAAGCAACATTTGAATATGCAGAAGAGATAAATACTAAGGTAGATATATCTACAGCGAGTGTAAAAGAATCTATTCAATCATTTGATCATATTAATGATGATGTAAATATAATAGCTAATGCGATGCAGTCAATATCAGAAATAACTTCGACCCAGAGCCAAAGTGTTGGGGATGTTATGAATAATGTAAGCACTATGGCAGATAAAATAGAACAATCTACCGAAAATAGTTCAAATAAAAGTGAAGAATCACTGTCTATGGTTAAAAAAATATTATTAGAAATAAGACAACTAAAGCAAGCAACCGATGTACTGGAATATTCGTCAGATAATTTAAATGAGATGGTTGGATCATTTAAATTAAAGTAAAAAATAATATAAAATATAATTAATATCATGCTTTTGTTAATGTAAGAGGAAATTAATAGTAAGTCTTAATTATTAGTGAATTTTTAATCTATCATTTGGAAACATTATTTGCACGCAGTTTTTTTGATAGCATGTTAGCAAAAGCATGGTTTAATAATTAGAGGATAATCAAGTCAATACAATTAAATTTCTATAAAGCAAACTTTTTAGAACATACATATTAAAACTGTACAAATAATATAAAGAACTTTATCCATAGAATTAGAATAAAATGTGGATAATTTTTTTTATGAACTTTAAAATGTGGATTATATTTTTATATTTAGAGAATTATCATACCATTTGTGTAAATAATAAAAATATATTATAATTTTATATAGTTGCAAGTGCAACTATATAAGTTGTAATTAGGTTTATGAATGTTGAGTTATTATATATAAATTCTATTTTTACAGCTAGATAAAACATGTATAAACAGAAAGGATAAAACATATGGAAAGTACGGATAAAAAAAGATGGTTAATATTATTTACTACTGTACTACTGACATTTATGTCCACACTTGATAGTAGTATAGTGAATGTAGCACTTCCTGTAATGTCGCAGAGGCTTGCAGTAAGTATGGCATCTATAGAATGGGTAGTAACGAGCTATTTAATAGTTATTGTAGGAACTATTCTTATATTTGGAAGATTAGCTGATATTAAGGGTAAAACTTCAGTTTTTAAATTGGGTATAATTATTTTCACGATTGGTTCACTTTTATGTGGATTATCTAATTCATTAGTAATGTTAGTCTTCTCGAGAATATTGCAAGCAATTGGAGCTGCAGGAACCATGTCTACAAGTCAAGGAATTATAACTCAGGTTTTTCCAAGAAACGAAAGAGGAAGGGCGCTAGGATTAAATGGAACTTTTGTAGCATTAGGTTCAATGATAGGTCCACCAGTAGGAGGAATAATTGTATCGATTTTAAGTTGGCAGTATATTTTTTTAATAAATGTGCCTATAGGAATTTTGGCATTAGCTTTAGCAATGAAGACACTTCCTAAAAATTCTAATAATTCAAATGAAAAATTAGATATAAAAGGTGCAACTTTATTTGGATCAACTATGGTACTTTTATTCAGTGCTTTAACTTTTGGCAAGGAAATTGGATATGACAATATAGGAATCATTATATCATTTGTTGTCTCTATTATATTATTTATTTTATTTATAATTGTTGAAAAAAGAATTGATGAACCATTATTGAAACTAGAGATATTTAGTAATTCATTATTTTCGCTCAGTATTTTTTGTGCATTCATTTCATTTGTGGCAATAAGTTGTTCAAATATTATATTGCCATTTTACCTACAATACGTGATGAAACTAGCTCCTTCAGTTACTGGTGTATTAATGATGGTATCACCAATAATTTTATCAGTTGTTGCTCCAATGAGTGGGTATATATCAGATAGAATAGGATCTGAAGTTTTAACATTTTTAGGACTTATTGGAACTAGCCTAGGTTTATTTTTAATATCAACTTTAAATGAATATTCTCACATAGGTGCATTAATTGCCTTTATAGCAATAATGACACTAGGAAATGGGATGTTTCAGTCACCAAATAATTCATTAGTTATGTCTACAGTAGATACAAAAAATTTAGGGATTGCTGGAAGTATAAATGCGTTAGTTAGAAATTTAGGAATGGTTTTTGGAATATCACTATCAACAACTCTTTTATACAATAGGATGAGTAGTCAAATAGGATATCATGTTACAGGATATATAGAGGGAAGAGATGATATTTTTGTATATGGGATGCAATATGTATATGTTGCTGCAGCTATAATATGTGCATTAGGAGCGGTGTTAACAGCATACAGACTATATAAGACAAAATCTAGAATTAAAGTTGAAGCTCTATAAATGAATAGAATGATATCTCTAATTGTTGTTAGTTTAAAACTTAGTATAAAATATAAATAGTATTAAGAAATAAAAACTGTAGCTGAGTAAAGAATTTAGCTACAGTTTTTATTTTTAGTTATAATATAGGTATGCATAAAATAATTAAAGGAGATAACAATGAACATAACGATAATAACAGTTGGTAAAATAAAGGAAAAGTATTTAAGGGATGCTATAGAAGAATATTCAAAAAGATTGGGAAGGTATTGCAAATTAGATATAGTTGAATTGGTGGATGAAAAAACACCAGATAATGCTTCAGAAAAAGAAGAAGAGGTAATTAAAGAGAAAGAGGGGCAAGGAATACTAAATAAAATTAAAGACAATATGTTCGTTATAGCAATGGATTTAGGTGGAAAGCAACTAACATCAGAAGAATTTGCAGGATACATAGATAACTTGGGGGTAACAGGAAATCCCAATATAGCATTTATAATAGGAGGAAGCCTAGGAATCTCAAAAAGTGTTTTAGCAAGAGCTAATTATAAATTATGCTTTTCAAAGATGACATTTCCACATCAGCTTTTTAGAGTAATGCTATTAGAGCAAATTTATAGAGGATTTAGAATAATTAAAGGTGAACCATATCATAAGTAGACATAAAAGAAAAATAAATTAAATCAATAAAAAATAGTAGTTACGTAATTCGTATCTGCTTTTTTTTATTATAGTTTATATTAATGTTAATAATAGTATTGTAAATAGCATAATTATAAGTGTTGATATAAATATAGAAACTTTAAATATATCTTAAATTAAATAAGGGGGAATAGAAATAAAGAAAAACCTTACAAGTAAAAATAATTGCTTTTATAAGATAATGGAAGGAAAAGTTATATTATCTTTAAAAGAGGAGGAGTTTTAAGCTTTAATTGTCTATTATGGAATAAAATAGATAAAATAACAGTTGAAAAGTATACCTTATAGGTATACAATAAATGTATACGGTTTAGGTATACATTTAAGGAATATGTTTGGGAATATGGTTTTACAGATTTTATAGAATGACATTGGTGAAACCGTATAATTAAAGGGAGGTGTATTTATGTTTTTCAAAACTACAGAACAACATGAAAATTTGAGAACAAAAATAAGAGAATTTGCCGAAGAGGAAGTTAAACCTATTGCATTTATGTTGGATCAAGAAAATAAATTCCCTTCGGAAGTAGTTCAAAGGCTAGCTGATATGGGAGTGATGGGTATTCCGTATTCAAAAGAGTATGGAGGAGCTGGCTTAGATGTGATTAGCTATGCGATAGCTGTCGAGGAATTATCAAGAGTTGATGGCGGGACAGGCGTAATCTTATCTGCACATACATCATTAGGAACATATCCAATTGCAGCTTTTGGAAATGAGGAGCAAAAACAAAAATATTTAGTACCATTAGCAAAGGGTGAAAAGCTTGGAGCATTTGGTTTGACTGAAGAAAATGCAGGTAGTGATGCAGGAGGAACAGAAACAACTGCTGTACTAGAAGGAGATTATTATATCTTAAATGGCGAGAAAATATTTATCACTAATGGTGGTGAGGCTGATATTTATATTGTTTTTGCAGTAACTACACCAAACATTGGTACACGAGGTATTAGTGCATTTATCGTTGAAAAGGGATCAGAAGGTTTTAGTTTTGGTAAGCATTATGATAAGATGGGAATTCGTTCATCAGCTACTGCAGAGCTTATTTTTAATGATGTAAAGGTGCCTAAGGAAAATTTATTAGGTAAAGAAGGCGATGGTTTCAAAATTGCTATGTCTACATTAGATGGTGGACGTATCGGTATTGCTGCCCAAGCTTTAGGAATAGCACAAGGTGCTTATGAGAATGCCTTAGAGTATTCAAAAGAAAGAGTTCAATTTGGTAAACCTATTTGTCAGCAACAAATAATAGCTTTTAAATTAGCTGATATGGCTACAAAACTTAGAGCAGCAAGATTCCTTATTTATAGTGCAGCAGAGCTTAAAGGAAATCATGAGCACTACAGCATGGAAGCAGCAATGGCTAAACAATATGCTTCTGATGTTTGTCTTGAAATTGTCAATGATGCGCTTCAAATCTTTGGGGGAAGCGGGTATCTTAAAGGTATGGAAGTTGAGCGTGCCTATAGAGATGCTAAAATATGCACTATATATGAAGGAACTAATGAAATCCAGCGTGTTGTTATAGCCGCTAATATTATAGGAAAAATGCCAAAAACAGAGAGTGTAGCAAAAACTTCAAGGGAACCTGCAACAGGATATCGTAAGAAAGTAATTTATAAAGATGGCACACCTGAAGAGAGAGTAAATTCTCTTGTGGAAGCTCTTAAGAAGGATGGATATGATTTCTCAGTGGGAATTCCTATAGATACTCCAATAAGCAAGGCAGAGAGAGTAGTTAGTGTAGGACAAGGCATAGGAGAAAAGGAAAATATGAATCTTATAGAAAAGCTTGCAGTTCAGGCTGGTGCAGCAATAGGTTCTTCTAGACCAGTAGCTGAAACTTTAAAATATGTTCCAATTGATCGTTATGTTGGTATGTCAGGACAAAAGTTTAAAGGAAATCTTTATATTGCATGTGGTATTTCAGGTGCAGGTCAACATTTAAAGGGTATAAAAGATGCTTCTACAATTGTTGCAATTAATATAAACCCTAATGCAAAGATTTTCAAAAACTCAGATTACGGTATTGTTGGTGATTTGATGGAAATACTACCTCTACTTATTGAAGCTTTAGACAATGGTGAACCAAAGAAAGAGGCTCCACCAATGAAAAAGATGAAGAGAGTTATTCCGAAAAAAGTCACTCCAACTTGGAAACATTATGTATGTAATGGATGCGGTTATGAATATGATCCTGGAGTAGGTGATCTAGAAGGTGAAGTAAACCCAGGAACACTTTTTGAAAATTTACCTGAAGAGTGGACTTGCCCAGCTTGTGGTGAAGAAAAAGATATGTTTATAGAAGTTTAAAACAGGTAATAAATAAATTTTTTGTTTAAAGGAGGATTAGCTATGTATTGTGTTAGAGAAGTAACTGAAGATCTTTATTGGATAGGGGGAAATGATCGTCGTCTAGCTCTTTTTGAAAATGTTCATCCTATTCCAAGAGGTGTTTCTTATAATTCTTATTTACTTTTAGATGAAAAGACAGTGCTATTTGATACTGTAGATTGGTCAATTTGCAGACAATTTCTTGAGAATATTAAGGGAGTTTTAGGAGATAGAGACTTAGATTACATGGTCATTAACCATATGGAACCTGATCATGCAGCGTGTATTGAAGAAATTGTTATCCGCTATCCTAATGTAAAGATAATATGTACTGAGAAGGCATTTTTATTTATGCATCAGTTCGGTTTCCAAATAGAAGATAAGGTAGAACAAGTCAAAGAGGGAGATACTATGTCATTTGGAAAGCATAATGTTGTATTTGTTTCTGCCCCTATGGTACATTGGCCAGAGGCTATGGTAACATATGATACTACAAATGGAGTACTGTTCTCAGCTGATGCTTTTGGTTCATTTGGTGCATTAGATGGAAAGCTATTTAACGATGAAGTAAATTTTGATCGTGATTGGATTGATGATGCTAGAAGGTATTACACAAATATTGTAGGTAAATATGGGCCTCATGTTCAGGCTCTTTTAAAAAAGGCAGGCACTATAGATATTAAGATTATCTGTCCGTTACATGGACCAGTATGGCGTAATGATTTTGGATATTTACTTGATAAGTACGATAAATGGAGTAGCTACACACCTGAGGAAAAGGGCGTGATGATTGTTTATGGAACAATGTATGGTAATACAGAGGCAGCAGCAAATGAGTTAGCAACAAGATTGGTTAAAAAGGGGATTACCAATGTAGTTATGTATGATGTTTCCAAAACTCATGTTTCGTATCTGATTTCTGAAACATTTAAATATAGTCACGTTGTGTTAGCATCAGTTACTTATAATTTAAAGATTTATCCACCAATGCTGGACTATATAATGGATATGAAGGCATTAAACCTTCAAAAACGTACTTTTGCTATTATTGAAAATGGATCATGGGCGCCTCAATCAGGTAAATTAATGCGTGAATTATTAGAAGAAATGAAAGATATGACTATTTTGGATAATGAAATTTCAATTAATTCTAGCATGAAAGAAAGCGATGAGGATTTAATGGAATCTATTGCTGATAGCATTATTGAATCAATGAAATAATACAGAAAAGATATGAATTTTAATCAACTCGCAAATTATAATAACGAGTTGATTAAAATTATAATAAAGATAATAGCACTTAAGATTAGCTTGAAGGTTCATAATGTTGAGACATATTATTAAAAAATCAATTATATAGGATAAAGAAGTTAATTCATAATATGTATTTCAATAAAAAAATGAATCTGAATGTGTTATTATCCAGATTCATTATAGATATTAAAAATATGGTTTCTTATTTCCTATATTTAATGGGTTCTTATATGTTTAATCCTATTCTTCTGTTTTCGATAATCTCCTCTAACTCATCAGCAGCTTTGATTACATCTTCTTGAACAATAAGCTTACCGCCTGTTATATTAACTAAATCTTCTTTTAAAACTTTAGTGACAACTTCACTTCCATCTATAAAAGGAGATATTGCAACATGTAGTGGCAGACCTAATGATAGTCCAAATGCAGCATCGGCTAATGCTTGCTCTTCAAGCCATTGTGGTGCTGATAATACAAGGGGAAGTTGAGGTATATCTATACCCAAGTTTTCAGCAAGTTCAGTTGCTACCATTTCTAATCTTCCAATAGCTAGACATGGACCAAAGTTTAATACTGGTGGAATGCCTAGGGATTTGCACACATCTCTTAGATTATCACCTGCAAGATCAGCTGCTCCAGGAGACATAAGACCAACATTTTCAAGGCCTCCAGAAGAACATCCGGCTGAAAGAACTAAAATATCTCTTTTTATTAATTCTTTAGTTAGCTCAACAGTAAATACATCATGTCCTTTAGCTGTTAAGTTGGAACAGCCTACAACACCAGCTATCCCTTTGATTTTTCCTTTTGCTATTAAGTCAATAAGACCGCTCCAATTTCCACCTAGGAACTCTTTTAAAGATCCTTCACTAACACCAGTTACAACATCATTATGTCCATGATCTTTAGGAATGTCTATTGTGACGTTATTTCTTCTGTTCTTATAACTTTCTAATGCTTCGTAAATGATCTTTTCACTAATTTCTTCAGCGTTTCTCATATCAAAATTTATATATTCAGCATTTTTCTTCTTAGCAACATCATCTATACAGATAGTTTTTACATTAAATTTCTCAGCTACAGGTTCAAGTCCTGGTATTGTACAGTTAAATTCTGAGACAATTAAATCTATAGCACCAGTTGCGAGTACGGCTTCACTTGTATAATTATTTCCAGCATGGCCTGAAAAAACTTCAGTATAATGCTCTCCTCTTAACTGTAGATCTTGGCCTACGCATGTACAGCCAACTAATCTAAAGCCCTTTGCACCTAATTTCATTGCTCTTTTTGTGACATTCTCATCAATTAATTTATCTTGAAGATGTGCAATATCAGAATGCTGATGACCTGTAATCATTATGTTGATATAATCCTCATCTATTACTCTAAAGCCAACTTTAGCTTGTCTGATTTTTGGAGCACCTAGCATAACATCATTTAAAAGGTTAGTTAACACTAGACCATATATTCCAGTAGCAATTCCAAGTTGAAGTGAATTAAGCAGCATATCTACAGGATTACTATTTAGATTTGTTGAAGTTTTTACTAGAGCATCAAAAACTTCGGATTTTGCACCGCCAGGTAAAATATTTAATTCCTTCCACTTATGATATCTTGGAGCATAAGCTAATTTTTCTACCAATTCCATTTTTTCAAATCTTGGTTTATATAAATCCCTAAGAACTTCATCAGCTACTTTAATTGCTTTGGCATTTATATCTGATTCAACAATATCAAAGATTTCAGCAAGCTTATCCAATGTTTCTGGGCTTTTTATTTTTAAATTACCTTTTCCTTCACCAATGTCTTTAAGGTTTCTTGCTGTAGTTTCCACTACGTGAAGGTAACATGCGGAACCTGCTGCTATCGCTCTTAAAAAGTTTCTTGATACGATAGTATCAGCATCCGCACCACATACACCTTTAGGTGATTTAGGTGTTATCTTACATGGACCATTCGAGCAGAGTTTGCAACAGACTCCTTCTTTTCCGAATTTACATTTTGCTTTTTGTGTTTCAACTCTGTTGAATGATGTTTCTAGATCTTCTTTTGATGATAAAAATTCACATAATTTACAATCTGCTGATGTGCACATTGACATATTGATCATCTCCTTTAATTTTATATTTAATATTTAACCAAAAGTATACTAAAGAGGTATAGTTTTAAGCAAATATAAAAGGCTTTCGCCTCTTATATTTACATGTATAAAGTTACCATGGATCATTCTTTAGTTTATCAAAGTTAACCTTTTCTAGTTCATTTATCATTGTATTTTGAATATTGTATAAAGCCTTGTGTATAGAACAGTGACCAGCTTTATTTGCACTACAAGCCTTGCCATCGTAAACACATCTGGTCACAATAATTGGACCTTGTATAGCTTCAACCACATCTTTTAAGGTTATATCTTTAGGCTCCCTAGTTATAGCATAACCACCATTAACACCTCTATAAGACTTTAATATTCCTGCTTGAGTTAACTTTCTAGTTAGTTTTAATAAAAATCTAAGAGGAATATTTCCTTTTTCAGATAGAGATTTTGCATCAAGTTTGTTATCTAAACCTTCTTTGGATAGCATAAGTATTATTCTAAATGCGTAATCAGATTCTTGATTAATATTCATAAAATTTACTCCTTAAAGTATACCCATTTGGTATAATTTATCATAGTACAATTTTTTGTAATTGTCAATGTTTAGGTTATTGCGATATCGCAATTAAATAGAATGAATAATAATATACATTAAAATAAAATTCATGAGTGTCTTTTAACATAATGATTATAAAGGGAATACTATATAAGTAAAGCAATTTATTTGAGGTGAGGCTTATTATGTTTGGATCTTTTATAACAATGCTTACTGGAATCCGTATACTGAAAAATATGAATAAAAGTTTATTGGGAATTATTAAATATGAAAAGCCAATAGATAAAGGAATAGAGATTGCCGGTTATGATTATGATTCGGTACAAGATATATTTTATAGTAATATGAATGCATGGCAAAGAAATATGGGATATAGTAGATTGTATGATGAAGCATCAGCACCTTTTGGAATGATAGTAGATTGTGAACCAATCTATTTTAAATATAATAATAGAATATGGTTAATCGAATTATGGAAAGGTCAATACGATTTGAATACTGGATGTGAAGTCGGTGTGTATACAGCCGAAAAGCCTATATTAAACTTACCAGAAGTATATAAGTATATGTTTTATAATTGCGCTAGCGATGAAGATAGATTAACAATCTCTCTTTCGCTAAAAAAGAATGGAAAAACACTTTTCGCGCTAGATGATAAGCATTGGTGGTTAGCAGGCTTTAAACTTGGTGAATATTCAGAGCCTTCTGAATTAGTGATGTATTTAAATATTACTTTAAAGGATGAAGAAATGTGCAGTTCCTTTGTAGAAGCAATAAAAAAGATAGGATATGAAGAAAATAAGGAGTTTATTGTAAATGGAAATACTGTAGGTTTAACATTTGATAAACCGCACACTACTCAACCTATTACAAGGACAGAGCAGACTGATAAGATCATACAAATGAAAAATAAACTGTTATGCGATAAATATAATGATATTACTAGAGTATATAGTAATTTAACAGATAAAATAAATGCAATTCAGAAACAGGCACCAGAAATCTATTCAGAAATAGTAGATAAAGCAGTATTGAGAAAATATTTGAGAAGCATGAAGAATACTGAAACTGAGTAACGTAATATTAGGAAGGCAGAATATATATCCTGCCTTTACGTTTATATTGAGTCATAGCAGTTATAACTGCCATTGGCTCTTTTTTTCTCAGCATTCTTACTTATATAAGAACCTTCTATAACTTTATTATATCCTTTTTTGGATACAATAGATTTAATATAATCTAGATGAGGACATCTATCATAATGATAATTATCATTTGTCATGCAAGATGATAAATGTATCACAACATCTTCTTTATTTATGTTATTTTTTAACTTAAGTTTTTTTGAGAGATGTTCTAATTTAGTAGCAATACTTTTTCCACAGCATCCTCCACAGGTAAAGGAAATATATCTAGTTGATTCGTTATAATTTTTAAAAACGTCATCTCTGTTGTAAAAGGCATTTGTGCAGGCAAATCCACTACAACGGTTATGAGAAATGTCGCACTGGATAATAACTACATATTTTTCATCCATTAAATTTTATCCCCCTTTTTAAATAAATTATTAGTAACTGTATACATAAGTTGTATATAAAACAATTATATAATTAAGTATATCTCAATAAAAGTATATATAAGATATTAAATATAATTTAGTATAAGTAACAAAATAAAAGCATTATACATTGGTAAAAAAAGTTGAATAAATTATAAAAAAAGGATATGCAGCGTTAAATTATCTACTACAGATCCTTTTTATAAATAAATAATATTAATTTATGCGAATAATGCGACAAATACTAAAGTTAAAGTACTTACAAGTTTTATAAGTACATGGAGTGATGGTCCAGCAGTATCTTTAAATGGATCACCAACTGTATCACCGACGACACTAGCTCTGTGGGCTTCGGAATTTTTACCACCGTGCTCTCCTAATTCTATAAGCTTCTTAGCATTGTCCCATGCACCACCACCATTATTTAAGAAGAGAGCCATTATAACACCAGAAATGGTTGCTATCATTAGGAATCCAGCAGCAGCTTCTTTTCCTAGAAGAACTCCAACGATTATAGGGGCAGAAATTACTATGATTCCAGGAAGAACCATCTCCTTTAGAGCACCTTTTGTAACTATATCAACACAGCGAGCATAATCAGGTTTCGATGTTCCCTCCATTATTCCTGGTATTTCTTTAAATTGTTGTCTAACTTCAAGTATTACATATTGAGCAGCCTTACCAACAGCTCTAATAGCTGTAGAGCTAAATAGAAATACTATCATAGCTCCTATAAAGCCACCTATAAATACTTCAGGTTTACCTATATCAACTGAAAACCATGAATCTAAAGGTTTTCCAAGAAGTTTTTTAACTTCATCTAGGTATGCAGAGAATAATAGAAAAGTAGCGAGTGCAGCTGAACCTACGGCGTACCCCTTTGTTAATGCTTTTGTAGTATTACCGCATGCGTCTAATCTATCAGTTATATTTCTAATTTCTTCGGGAGCCCCGGACATTTCTGTAATTCCACCAGCATTATCAGTAATTGGACCAAATGTATCCATGGCAAGAATATATGTGCAGGTTGAAAGCATTCCCATGGTTGCAATTGCTGTACCATACAAACCTGCATTTGCAACATTAGGCAATGCCATTTCGCTTAATCTATAAGATATAAATATACAAATAGATATACAAACAACAGGAAGTGCAGTTGATTCCATACCAACTGATAATCCAGTTATTATATTAGTTCCAGCTCCAGTTTTAGAAGCAGTAGCTATCTCTTTAACAGGTTTATGGGTTATTGAAGTATAATAATCAGTTAAAACTACAAATACATAGCTAAGCAGTATTCCAGCAACTGCACATCCATATAGATAGATATAGTTTACTTGCCCACCTGTTGTAAGTGAACCGCTTAACATATCTTTAACTACGAAAAATAATATTACTAAATTAATTATGGAAGTTATAACAAATCCACCTTTTAAAGCTTTCATAGGATCATCATTATCATTCTTAACTTTAACAGCAAAGATACCTATTATTGAAGCGATGATACCAAGGGCACGAGCAACAAGCGGAAATAGTATTCCTTTCCATCCAAATATAGGGTAAAGTCCAACGCCTAGAATCATAGCACCTATATTCTCAGCGGCTGTAGATTCGAATAAGTCCGCACCTCTACCAGCACAATCACCTACATTATCACCAACAAGATCAGCAATGACAGCAGGATTTCTAGGGTCATCTTCAGGGATACCAGCTTCAACCTTTCCGACGAGATCAGCACCAACATCGGCAGCCTTTGTATATATGCCTCCACCAAGTTGAGCAAATAACGCGACGAAGGAAGCACCAAACCCAAATCCAACTATAAGAGAGGGGGCTTCTTTAATTAAAGTATCGTTTCCAGAAATACCTCCATAGATAAGAAATAGGGACGCTACACCTAAAAGAGATAGGGAAGTAACGGCTAGTCCAGTAACAGCACCACCTTTAAGAGCTATTTGAAGAGCATTGTTTAATCCCTTTTTTGCGCCAGCAGCAGCTCTTACATTAGAATTGACAGCCATATACATACCAATATAGCCAGATAAAGCTGAGCAGAATGCGCCTGTTATAAAAGCTATACCTGTATGTAAAGATATAGATATGGCAGAGCTTGGACCTTTTGATGCATTGCCGAAATAGTTAGAAAGTATGATTAAAAATAAAGCAACAATGGATAAAACAAAGATGGTTTTATATTGTCTTTTAATGAATGCCATAGCACCTTCCTTAATGTAAGTTGATATTTCTTGCATTTGGCTAGTGCCTTTGTCTTGAGAAAATGTATACCTGACCAAATAAATGATTGCTATAAGTGAAATAATTATAACACTATAAATAAGCATAAAATATGGTACCATTTAAAACATCCCCTTTATTTTTTATATAAATTTGTTATACATATATATTATACAACAAAATATTCAGAAAATTCAAAAATTTTCAACTTTTTCTATAATATATATTATGCTTAAGCATAATAAAATAAGCAAAGTAAATATATATTTATAGAAAGTTTGGAGAAACCTCTAAAATATATATTACCTTGCTTAGTAGTTAGTAATAAAATCATAGTATTTTAATTTATAGTATTATCTATCATTGTTAAGTGTAATGAATTTTAAGTTTAGAACTTAGGATTTATTTCATCCCTTTGAATTCTTCGTAAATCTTTTAGTCTTAGATGAGTTTTTTCTCTAATTGCACTCCAGTGTTCTCCATCAATCATCATTTTTTTTGCCTCATTTTTTAGAGATTCTTTTTCTTCGTAGCTCATAAATTATAACCTCCTTTTATTTCATTTATACAAATTTAGTTTATCATTAATAAAATTATCTATTCGTCGTTTATAAAATTTAATATAATATGAAATTCAATTGAATTTTACATTATGGTATTTATGGAATGTTGAAGCCTACTATTGCTATCATTACAAACTAGTGTAATGATTTGACTAGAATGTATATTAATTAACTGAATGTATAAGTCAAGAAGAATAATTTATAATGTTGAAAATAAAAAAATTTATATAAAAAGCAAACTAATAGTTTCATAAACGATATAAATCTTATGGTTGAAAATGGAAACTTGGTAAGCAGTGAAGCAGATAGAGAGTTTAGTAATACATTAATAGATCTTATATTAGATAAAGAAGTAATTGGTAGTGGTGAAATATATAGATCAAATAAAACATAGCGATTATATTCATAAAAACAAAGGAAATATTGGTGTTATATTTAGAGATGAAGGTTTTTATGAAAGATTTACAGTAGAAGAATATATGAGATATTACACAGAAATAATTGACTCAAAGTCTAATTACAGAGAAATAATGTTAAAGTTCTCATTGCTAGAGATTGCAGATAAGTAGTTAATATGCTAACATACTTCATTATGGGAATGAAGATTCCTTACACGGGACATTTTATTATTATAACAACATTAGTAGTTATATGGTTTATATAACCTGGATGGTAATAGGAATTTTAGCAGAAAATCAGGCTAGTGCAGAAATCATAGGAATGCCGTTTTTCATGGTTATATTTTTAGCGGGTACTTTAGCAAAAATGAATAATATAGCCGGAATGGCAGCTAATTTTTTACCTAACTATAACATGCAAGTATTACCAGGCAGAATTTTTACTAATGAACCTTTAAATATAAATTTTGCGTATAATATATTAGTAATTCTATTGTGGATTATAATTGGTGCTGGAATTTTTGTTTATGCTTATAAGAAAAAGACTGATTCGATCATCAGTCTTTTTTTAATAGTAACTTAATTTGAATAGTTATTCACCAAGATATGCACTCTTAATACTTTCATCATTAAGAAGAACTTGGGCATTACCTGATTTTACTATATTACCGGTTTCAAGAACATAAGCTCTATGTGCAATGGCAAGGGCCATATTTGCATTTTGCTCAACTAAAAGTATAGTTGTTCCTGATTTATTAATTTCAACAATTGTATCAAAAATATCTTTAACCACAAGAGGTGCAAGCCCCATTGAAGGCTCATCTAATATAAGCATTTCAGGTCTGTTCATAAGAGCCCTTCCGATTGCAAGCATTTGCTGTTCACCACCAGAAAGAGTACCAGCTTGTTGCTTTATTCTTTCTTTAAGTCTTGGAAACTTAGCAAATACCATTTCCATGTCTTTTTTAATTTCTGCTTTATCGTTTCTTAAATAAGCACCTAGTTCTAGATTTTCTAAGACCGATAGCTGAGGAAAAACTCTTCTTCCTTCTGGTACATGGGAAAGACCTAGAGAAACTATTTTATTAGCTGCAACCTTATTTAATTCAGAGCCCTTAAAAGTGACCGTACCAGATTTTATTGGTTCAAGGCCTGATATAGCTCTAAGAGTAGAAGTTTTGCCAGCACCGTTGGCGCCTATTAATGTCACTATTTCACCCTGTTTTACTTCAAGGGAAATGTCCCTTAGTGCATGAATTACACCATAATATAGATTAATATTTTCTACCTTTAGCATTTTTAAGCCCCCTCTCCTAGATAAGCTTCAATTACCTTAGGATTATTTTTTATTTCCTCTGGAGTGCCTTCAGCAATCTTTTTTCCGTAATCAAGGACTGCTATTTTATCACAGATTCCCATAACAAGTTTCATATCATGCTCAATTAAAAGAATTGATATATTAAACTTATCTTTAATCCAATCTATAAGCTTGGTAAGTTCTACAGTTTCCTGAGGATTCATACCAGCAGCAGGTTCATCTAATAATAGAAGAGATGGCTTTGCAGCTAAGGCTCTTACTATCTCAAGTTTTCTTTGTTCGCCATAAGGGAGATTGCTAGCTAACTCATCTTTTTTTCCATCGAGAGAAAAGACTTTTAATAGTTCAATACTTTTATCTATAATTTCAGCTTCTGTTTTCCTAAATTTAGGAGTTCTAAAGATGGAATCAAATATAGAATAATTTATTCTATAGTTAAAACTTACTTTAACATTATCAAGAACAGAAAGATGAGAAAATAGACGTATATTTTGAAAAGTTCTGGCTATTTTCTTTTGTGTAATATTATAGGGTTTAAGACCTTGAATCTTTTCTCCAAGATAAGATATAGTACCTTCAGTTGGAGTATAAACACCAGTTAACATGTTAAATACAGTAGTCTTACCAGCGCCATTAGGTCCAATAAGCCCGACAATTTCTTTTTCATTTATTGTTAGATTAAAATCTGACACTGCCTTTAATCCACCGAATACAATTGATAAATTTTGAACTTCTAGCATTGAATTAAGCCTCCTCTCTATCATCTGATTTTTTCCTTGGTATTAATTTACCAAAGATTTTAAGAGAAATTTCTTTATCTCCGAATAATCCTTCAGGTCTGAATATCATAAGTAGTATTAAAGCTAATGGATATATAACCATTCTGAAATCGCCCATACTTCTCAAAAGCTCTGGTAAGAAAGTCAGCATTATAGCTGAAATAATTGATCCAGACAAAGATCCCATACCACCAAATACAACAAAAGTTAGATAGTCAATTGATTTGTTAAAATCGAAAAGATCTGGTTTTATATATCCAGAATAGTGAGCATAAAGTCCACCAGCAAGCCCTGCAAAAAAGGCAGCTATAACAAATGCCATCATTTTGTATTTTAATGCATTGATTCCCATAGATTCAGCGGCTATTTCATTTTCACGAATAGAAAGCATTGCTCTACCCTGGGACGAGTTAATTATATTTTTTATTATGACTATACTAGCTATCATGAATATGAAAGCAACTGTAAAAGTTGTTTTTGTTGGGATGCCGGTAAGTCCACGTGCACCACCAACTGTATCAATATTCATAATTACTATTTGGATAATTTGGCAAAAGGCTAAGGTTGTTATTGCAAAATAGTCACCTGTAAGCTTCAGTGTAGGATATCCAACTAATGCCGCTAATATACATGCAACCACAGCACCAATAAGTATTGAAGCAACAAACGGCATATGCGCTTTTTGTGTTATTATAGCTGATACATATGCACCTATGGACATAAATCCAGCATGTCCTAAACATAATTGACCAGTAAATCCAACAATTAGATTTAGGGATACGGCTAAAATAACATTTATTAAAGCGAAAGTAATGATTCCTTTGTAATATGAATTAATAACCTTTGCACTTATTAAGCCAAATAGTACTCCATATGTTATTAAAACTCCAACAATTATACAAATATTTTTTTTATTAAATAAATTCTTCATAATTAACACCTACACTTTCACATTGGTCTTTTTACCTAATAGACCAGAAGGCTTAATTAAAAGTATTATAATTAAAATTGCAAATACTATTGCATCTGAGAAGTTAGTTGAAATATAAGCTTTAGCAAAAGTTTCAAGTAATCCTATAGCAATTCCACCAACAAGGGCTCCAGGTATACTTCCAATTCCACCAAGTACTGCAGCAACAAAAGCTTTAAGTCCAGGCATAGCTCCCATATAAGGAGTGATACTAGGGTAAGATATTGCAACTAAAACTCCAGCTATACCAGCTAAGGCTGAACCTATTGCAAAAGTAAGGGAAATAGTATTATTAACATTTATCCCCATAAGAGAAGCTGCTTCCATATCTTGAGAAGAGGCTCTCATGGCTTTTCCAACTTTAGTTTTATAAACAATAAATTGTAGTAAAACAACTAGAAAAGCAGAAACTCCAAACATTAATATTGTCTTTATATCAATTTGAATAGTTCCTATATTAATACTCCCAGCATTAATTAAATCCGGAAATGGTTTTGGATTAGATCCAACTAATAATCTCATAGCATTCTGTAGGAATAAAGAAACACCAATAGCTGTAATAAGCAAAGCAATTCTTGGAGAATTTCTTAAAGGCTTATAAGCAATTTTCTCTATAATTATTCCAGATAATGCTGAAACTGCCATAGCAACTAATAATGTTGGAATTAATGGCAATTTTAATGTTGAAGCACAATAGAAGCCTGAAAAGGCTCCTATCATATAAATCTCACCATGAGCAAAATTTATTAACTGTATTATTCCATATACCATTGTATATCCTAATGCTAGGAGGGCATATACGCTACCTAACGCTAAACCGTTAATGATTTGTTGTAAAAATTCCATTGTATATTCCTCCCTTTTTTAATGATTAAGGATTAACTTTATCAGCTAAAACTTTTTTATCTCCATCAACTTTAATAATAGCAGCACTCTTTATAGCGCTTCTATCACTACCAAATTTGATGTTTCCAGTAACACTGTTCATTTCCATTGAAGCCAAAGCATCTTTAATAGCAGCACCGTCTGTCTTTCCGGCCTTTTCTATTGCTTTAACTAATATTTTAGATGTGTCATATGAAAGAGCAGCAAAAGAATCGGGTTCTTTGTTATATTCCTTTTTATATGATTCAACAAATTTCTTTACATTTTCATCTGAGTCTCCAGAGTAGTAGTGATTGATATATAATGCACCATCTACAGCTTTTCCACCAATTTTAGCTAATTCTTCTGACTCCCATCCGTCTCCACCAAGGAATTGAGAAGTTATTCCCATATCTCTAGCTTGTTTAGCAATAAGACCAACAACATTATAGTAATCAGGTAATACGATTATATCTGGATTTAAGCTCTTAATTTTTGTTAATTGAGCCTTAAAGTCAGTATCTTTATCATTATAAGTTAAGAATTCACCAACTTGTCCACCAGCACTTTCAAATTTTGATTTAAAGCTATCGGCTATTCCTTTTGAATAATCTGATCCAGAGTTATATAAAACTGCAGCTGTTTTCTTTCCTAATTTTTCACTAGCATATTTTGCAAGAACCTCTCCTTGGAATGAATCTACAAAACAGCCTCTAAACATATAATCTCCACCAACTTTAGTTATTGTTGGTTCTGTAGCTGTTGGAGTAATCATTGGAATTTGTTTTGATGTAGCATTTGGTGCTACTGCAAGTGTTGCACCTGATGTAACAGGTCCTAAAATTGCGCTTACCTTTTCATCATCAACAAGTTTATTGAAAGCTTGCATTGATGAGTTTGGATCAGCTTGATCATCTTCAAAAACAAATTTAATTTTTTTTCCATTGATTCCGCCTGCATCGTTAACTTCTTTTTCTAATAATTGAGCACCTTCTTTTACTGAAACTCCATAAGTAGATGCAGCACCAGATAATGGTCCAATAGCACCGATTTTGATGGTATCTCCGTTATTTCCATCTCCAGCTGAATTCCCGCTACAACCAGCAAGAAGAGTAATAGCCATAGCAGAGGCTAAGATTCCTGATAGTAAACTTTTTTTCATATATTTATCCCCCTTTTAACTTTAAAAAATAATATTAAAATAATAATTAATTTTATAATACTTTGATAAAATGCTATAAAGTTATCGTATATATTGTTGATATAATAACATATAGGAGTAATTATTACAAGATTGATATTTAATATTTTATATAAAAAATAATAAAATAATTATAAAAACGTTATCATGATTTATAAATTAATCAAAAATAATGTTATGTTGAGTAAAGTTATAGGTTTAAAAAGTGTGAGTGTTTTCAAAATGTTCTCGATTTAAGGATGATTCTAATTTTTGAATAATAGCAGACTAAGATTGTGATTTATAAATAATATTAAATAAGTAAGAAGGTTGATTTATTGATATATATAGACAGTTATTGTTGAAAAGAATAATATTAATACTTAGATTATATTTAAAGTGAAGATGGTGAATTGGTTGAATAAAAAAATAATAAAATTAAATTGCAATAATTATAAAAAGTATTTTTACTATATTAAGTATCCTGTATTTGAAGAAGATTTATGTAAGTTAGAGATGAAATGTCTTTTTGGTAAAACACCAAGTGAGAAGTATTTGTTTTCAGATTTTTATATTAGTGCATCAAGGAGTCCGTTTATAAAAGAAATGATTTCAGTAGTATATGAAGAAGATTCTTTAGAACAAATAATAGACAACATCATAAAAGATAAGCTAGCTTATAACGAGTTTAAGGTCTGTTACTTAAGAACAGAATATAGTGATATAGATTATGAAGAACGTCTTAGAAGTCTTAGCCAGATAGGATTTGTAATAACAGGAGAGCCTGAAATTCACAATCCTAAAGTTATCCTTGGAGTTACACGAATTTGTGGAAAATGGATATTTGGAATGTACGAGAAAAACGATTATAAGTGGCATATTCATGATAATAAGCCGTATTCATATTCAAATTCTTTAAGCGTTAGGGTAGCTAGAGCACTAGTTAATATAGCAGTTAAAAACAATTTAGAATGCAAATTAATAGACCCATGTTGTGGAGTAGGAACAGTTATTCTTGAAGCGCTTTCAATGGAAATTGATGTTGTAGGATGTGAGATTAATAAAAGTATCGCAGAAAATGCCAAGAAGAACTTGGAGTTTTACGGATATGAGAATGTAGTGACTAACGGAGATATGAATGAGATTGAAGAGAAATATGATACTGCTATCATAGATTTACCATATGGACTGTTTACTCCAACTACCATAGAAGAACAAACATCTCTAATTAGAAGTGCACGCAGAATAAGTACTAGATTAGTCATAGTTACATTTGAAGAGATGGATGATTGTATTATTGATGCGGGTTTTAAAATAGTTGATAAATCATATGTATGCAAAGGTAAGTTTAAGAGATATATAAATATTTGTGAGTAGAAAGTTATAAATTTAATATGAAGAAAATTTTAGATTGATTTCTGAAAATATTCTTATTTT
>PVMJ01000244.1_pt1 | contig 84678 bp, 70 predicted proteins | sample 1853361 | NCBI WGS metagenome assembly PVMJ01 (sample SAMN08533506, study PRJNA380276) | Synthetic metagenome, whole genome shotgun sequencing project. | isolation source: mock microbial community containing genomic DNA from 20 ATCC strains | collected 2017 | reverse complement strand
AACGAAATAGGCTGAACCCGAAGCAAAAATGCCGTCTGAAAGGCTTTCAGACGGCATTTTTGCTGTTTGGATGGCTTTTAAAGGATGTCCAAAGAATTGATGAAAACAATAATAATGGCAATCGGGGCAAGGTAGCGCAAGGTATTCAGCCACAGCAGCAGCACTGCCCGTGGTACGGTGCTGCCCGCGCCGGCATCTTTTAACACAGACTGCTTGTCCTGAATCCAGGCGGTAAAGATGGAAACACTCAAAGCACCAATCGGCATAATGACGGCGGAAATAACATAGTCCCACAAATCAAAAATGGTTTTGCCGAAAACCTTAAACTCGCCCCATACGCCGAAAGACAGCGCGGACGGGATGCCGATAATGAAAATGGCCGTGCCGATAAGCCAAGTGTGTTTTTTGCGTTTGCGCTCGTCTTGGCGGATGGTTGAGGCAATGACCGTTTCCAACATCGAAAATGCCGAAGTCAGCGTGGCGAAAACGACCAGCAGCATAAATACCGCAAACAAAACCGTACCGAACGGCATCTTCATAAACACTGCGGGCAATACGATAAAAATCAATCCCGGCCCCTGGCTCGGTTCAAAACCGAAGGCGAACACCGCCGGAAAAATCACCAGGCCGGCAAGCAGCGAAACCAAGAGGTTCATCCACATAATCGTATGGCCGGAACGGAACATATCCTGATCTTTTCCCAAATATGAAGCGTAGGTAATCATGGCGGAAACGCCGATGCTCAGGGCAAAAAACGCCTGGCCTAAAGCCGTAATCATCGTATCGGCTTTAAAGTACGACCAATTCGGTTTGAGCAGGAAAGACACGCCCTCCATTGCACCCGGCAGCGTCAGCGAACGGATTGCCAGCGCAATAAAGAGGATAAACAGCCCCGGCATCAGATAACGGTTTGCCTTTTCAATGCCGTCTGAAATGCCGCCTTTGACCACCCAAACCGTAATCAGCATAAACAGTGCCTGATAGGACAGCGAACCTGCCGGATTGGAAATCGTCGCGCCGAACAAGGCTTCAAAGTCCGCGCCGGTATGAACCGCCCCCGTAAAACTGTGGACGACATAATTTAATACCCATCCGCCGACCACGCTGTAAAACGACAGCAAAATAAAGCAGGCGGCAACGCCCATACGCCCGACCCAAAGCCATTGCGTGCCCGGACGCAGAACCCTGAAGGAATCGACGGCATTTTTACCGCCCGTGCGCCCGATATAAAATTCGGCAAGCTGAACGGGTAGGGCGACCAAGATAGTAAATATCAAAAACAGCAGGAAAAACACCGCGCCGCCGTTGGTGCCTGCCGTATAAGGAAATTTCCAAATCGCGCCCAAACCGATGGCCGAACCTGCCGCAGCAAGGACGAAACCGATTTTGGACGACCAAGAAGTATGGTTACTCATAAAATTTATTAAGAAATGTGAAGGTAGTATAGTGGATTAACAAAAATCAGGACAAGGCGACGAAGCCGCAGACAGTACAGATAGTACGGAACCGATTCACTTGGTGCTTGAGCACCTTAGAGAATCGTTCTCTTTGAGCTAAGGCGAGGCAACGCTGTACTGGTTTTTGTTAGTCTACTATACATTGTAACAAAGCACTTGACGCGGCAGCACAAGCCGGGGAAGACGCTGCAAAACTTTGCCAATAGGCTGCGTAATATCGGGGGATATTGGGATTTTCTTATTTTGAAGGATGAATTCGGGGTGTTTCTTTCCAATGAACGAATATAATTTAGTGGTTTGTTGCATCAAAGGCTTTCAGACGGCATATGCCGTCTGAAAGCAGTTTATATTGCATCCAATAATTTGTCGGCGGTATGGTTGATGGTAAAACGGGCGGCGACGCATTGATGAGCTGCCGTTGCCAGTGCGTTTTTCGTTTCAGGGTTCAAGACGAGGCGTTCGATTTCGTCCGCCAAAGATTCAGGTGTCAGCCTGTCCAGCAGAATCCCCGATTGATGATGTTCGACAATTTCCTTTTGCGCCCCCAAAGTATTGGAAATCACCGCCGTTCGGCAGTACATCGCCTCGCATAATGACAAACCGAATGCCTCCGGGACGAGGCTGGGCAAAACCACGACATCGCTTTGGCGGTAAAACGAAGCAAGTTTTTCGGTAAACCCTTCAAAAGAAACAAATGGTTCTGCTCCTGAAGCAGATACGTCCCGCTTCAGGCGGCACATATAATCCGGATGTCCGTCCCCTGCCAATTTGAGCCTGATTTGAGGATATTTCCGATGCAGTATCACACAGGCTTCAATCAGGTTTTCCAATCCTTTTTCTGGACTGATCCTGCCGGCGTAGGCGACGGTAAAAAAACGGCTGTCGGGTTTTTCTTGAGAGGGAGGGAAACGGCCGGTATCGATACCGTTATGAACAATCCGGTATTTTTCTTTAAAGGGATTGTCGGCGGTTTGCACATCGTAAACCAGACGGGAAACGCAAATAAAGCGGTCTGTGTTTTTCTGTATCAGGCGGTGGTAAAAATCGGTTTTGTTGGCGACGACATTATGTTTGACAAATATCAGGCGCACCCCGGTCAGTTTTTTCAAAAGTATGGATAAGGCGGCAATTTTGCCGGTGTGTATCATCAGGTGGGAAATGCGGTTTTTCCGGATAAAGCGGGTAAGTGCGTAGAGCGAAAACAGCCCGTTGAGCGTGTGAAGGCGCGTTGTGAAAACGGAAGAAACTTCGGAAAATCGCCTGTGCATCAATTCATTATTTTTATTGACGGCGGTAAACATTGTGCAGCCCCGAAGCCCCAATGCTTTTGAAACATCATAGACATATTGTTCGCCTCCACCCCAAATCTTGGCCGATACGATATTTAATATCCTGAATTCTTTTTCCATTTAAAATTTTCCGCCGGATTTGTACAGATAATATAGTTTGACATATTTAATCATCGTGTAATAGCTGTGGTTGACGGACATAATCCAACCCATTTTTCCATCAAGAAACCCTTTGTTCAGGATATAAATTTTGAAAAACCCCCAAATCGGGCGGAGGATAATGTCCCTAACGAAACGCACGGGCTTTCCCTGCTCTCGGTATTTTTCGGCTGAAATGGAAGTATATTTGTTGAACTTGTTGAAATATTGTTCCCAGTTGTCGTACGTGTAATGGTACATAAAATGCTTCAGACGGCGTTTGGGGTAGGGGGTTTGTACGGTTTCGTGTACTTTGCCTTGCACCGAACTGTCTTTTTTCGGCATCAGACGGCATACGCTGTCGGGACGCATCGCGCCGTGTGTGGCGGGATGGTTGGGGAAAAGGTTGCGGCGTTCGACAAAATAGGCGGCATAATCGCCGGTTTGGACAATTTTTGAGATTTCATCAGATAGTTCCGGCGTGCAGCGTTCGTCTGCATCAATCAGGAAAACCCATTCTCCGCCTGCCTGTTCGATGGCAAATGTTTTTTGCGCTCCGAAATCCCCATTCAAATGCCGTCTGAAGACTTTTGCGCCCAAACCCTCGGCAATTTCGGCAGTATTGTCGGTGCTGTAGTCGTCGATAACGATAACTTCTTTATCGAAACGGCAACTTTCAATACATTCCTGAATGTGGTTTGCTTCGTTTTTGGCAACAATCAATACGCTGACTTTTTTCATTATCAAGGTTTCTCAAAGCATTTTGGTTTCACAGGGCGGCAAAAAAGCCCAAACATACGTCCGGGCTTGGGAATTGGTGGGTCCGGTGGGGTTCGAACCCACGACCAAGGGATTATGAGTCCCCTGCTCTAACCCCTGAGCTACAGACCCGTCAAGAGTAGGCGCGTATTGTATAGCATAGCGGTGGGATTGACAAACTTATTTCATCCGATGATTAAGACGCAGTTGCTTCCTCCGAAGGCAAACGACGAGCTGGCGGTAATGCGTTTTTCGGTTTCCCAGCGGCTGCCGCTGCCGGTCAGGTTGATGGCGGGCAGGTTGGGGTCGTTCTGCCCGTCCCAAAGCCGGGGCGGAAGTTTTCCTTCGGGATTGCTTTGCCGGTCGGCAATGCCCCACGCGAACGCGGCTTCGATTGCGTCCGCCGCGCCCAGCGTGTGTCCGGTTTGCGGCTTGGTGGACGTGCAGGGCGTATTGTTGCCGAAAACCGCTGCAACGGCGCGGCTTTCCATATTGTCGTTGTGGTGCGTCCCGGTGCCGTGCAGATTAATCCAGCCGATGTCTTCGGGTGCAAGGTTTGCGTGTTGCAATGCCGTCTGAAAGGCAAGGATTGCGCCTTGCGCGTCGGGGCGGGGCGTGGAAATATGGTAGGCATCGCTGTTGGCTCCGTAGCCGACGAGTTCGGCGTAAATTATCGCACCGCGCCGTTTGGCGTGTTCCAATTCTTCCAGCACGAAAATCCCCGCGCCTTCGCCGATGACCAGCCCGTCGCGGTTCGCGTCGTATGGGCGCGGGGTTTTTTCCGGTTCGCCGTTGCGGCGGCTGGCGGCATAAAGCGAGTCGAAAACATACACTTCGGACGGGAAAAATTCTTCGCCTCCGCCCGCCAGCATCATATCGGTCAGACCGTATTTGATGGCTTCGTAGGCATAACCTATGCCTTGGCTGCCGGACGAACACGCGCTCGATGTCGGGATGATGCGCCCTTTCAGCCCGAAAAAGATGCCGATATTGGCGGCGGTGGTGTGCGGCATCATACGCACATAGGTGTTGGCGCTGAAGTTGCGCGACGTGCCGGTCAGCAACAATTCGCCCACATCGCCGATGTCTTTGGTGCTGCCGCTGGAAGAGCCGCAGGCAACGCCCATCCGTCCGTCGGTAATGCTTTCGTCCCCGAGCAAACCGGCATCCGCCAGCGCCTGCTCCGCCGCATCGACGCACAGGTACGACACGCGCCCCATACTTCTGAGCTGCTTGCGCGTCCAATGTTTCGGCGGCGCGTAATTTTCAATCGGCGCACCCAGTTGCGCTTCCAATTCGGGGAAACGTTCGTGCCAATCCATATATTTGACGGCGTTTTTTTCGGCTTTGAATGCTGCCTGTATGCTTTGCCAATCCCGGCCGAAGGCGGTAATGCCGCCTATGCCTGTTACTGCGACCCTTCTGGTATTCAACACAAACCTCCGTTCACCGCAATCACCTGGCGCGTGATGTACGCCGCTTTTTCATCCATCAGGAAACGCACCGCGTGCGCCACTTCTTCCGGCAGCCCCATAAGCGCTGCGGGGACAGCCTTTAAGATTTCTTCGACAGGTACGTTCTCATCGATAATATCGGTATCGATGAGACCCGGCGCGACACAGTTGACGGTGATTTTGCGTTTCGCCAGTTCGACCGCCAAGGCTTTTGCCGCGCCGATAATGCCTGCTTTTGACGCGCTGTAATTGACCTGCCCGCGGTTGCCCGTCAGGCCGGACACTGATGCCATACACACAATCCGTCCGGCTTTGCGGCGGCGTATCATCGGCATAACCAGCGGATGCAATACATTGTAAAAACCGTCCAAATTAGTCCGCAGCACCACATCCCAATCGTCATCTGAAAACGCGGGGAAGGTATTGTCGCGCGTCAGTCCGGCGTTCAACACCACGCCGTAATACGCGCCGTTTGCTTCGATGTCGGCGGTCAGAATCTCGCGGCAGGCTTCGCGGTCGGACACGTCAAACTGCAACACGCGCGCATTTCTGCCCAAAGCGCGGATTTCTTCCGCCACGGCTTCGGCTTCGTCGCGGCGACTGCGGCAGTGGACAGCGATATCAAAGCCGTCTTCCGCCAAACCGAATGCGACGGCTTTGCCTATGCCCCTGTTGGAGCCGGTAATCAGGACAGTTTCGGTCATCGTTGTTCTCCGTATGTGTGTGCCTGTTCAGACGGCATCGGTTGTTCCGGCAGGGTGTTCGGGGCTGTACACGTTGAGTGAGGCGCGCGCCAAAATGCCGTCTGAAGGGAGTGTTTCGGACGAAGTTTCCGGCGCGTCTGTCCAACGCAGTTCGCAGTCAAACACGCCCATACCCCCGGCATCCTGAATAGACATATGCGCCGTTGCCAGCAGATGCGTGCCGATTGGGACGGATTGGGCGAAGATTTCAAGTTTGCGCGTGCCGAGCAGGAAGCCGAGCCGGACCGACCGTGCGTTTTTTCGGGCTTGGATACCGGCATACGCGCCGACAGCCTGTGCCATCAGTTCGATAAATGCCGTGTAGGGCAGTTTGTCGTCAAGTAAAAGGATGTGATTGGGGCTTACCTGTGCCCCTGCTTCGACAAAATCATCGCCGTATCGGGTAATGCGGTCTATCAGAACCATACGCCCGCTGTGCGGCAGCAGGGAGGCGGTGTTGGTAATCGGGCATTCTGGCAGTGTGTCCATATATTGCGGCGGCAGGCTGGCAAATACGGGCATTATAATGATAAATGTAAATTCAGGCTAATTCTGGCGGTTTTCCGAGGGGCGGCGTTGTCGGAGAAAGGGGGCAGAAATGCGTTTGAATTTCGGCATTGTCAGGGGGATAGGCTTTGGTTAGAATGCGGCACAGTGTAAATTTTTGAAAGAAACTATGCCGTCGATTATTTGCCGGTTCCACTTCGACATCGCCGCCTGGCGGGTTTCGGGCAGCAAAATGCGCGATATGGCCCAGTGGGCAAAATGGGCGGAATGTCCGGATTTTGCCGACGGTTTGCCCGATGTCAGGCCGGAATTGCCGTTCCTGCCCGCTATGCAGCGCCGCCGTTTGAGTAAGGCGGCGCGTTTGGTATGCGACGCGGCTTGGGACATTGCCTCCGCCCATCCCGGCAGTCCGGTAGTTTATGCCTCGCACGACGGGGAAATGGCACGCAGTTTCGATTTGTGGTTGGAACTGTTGAAATCGCATACCGTGTCGCCGACTTCGTTCGGTTTGTCGGTGCACAATGCAACGGCGGGGCAATGGTCGATATTGCGTCAGGATATGAGCGAGCAGACGGCATTGGCCGTGTGTGCCGACGGTGTGGAAACGGCATTGGCGGAAGCGGCATCACTGTTGGAAGAGGGATGCGGGTCGGTTTTGGTTTTGGCGGCGGACGATCCGCTGCCGGAAGGATATGCCGTATCGGCGACTCGCGCGCCGTTTGCTTATGCTTTGGCGATGGTTCTGACCAAAGGGACGCGTTACAGCCTGACTTTGTCTGCTTCGGACGATATGCCGTCTGAAGCCGGTATGCTGCCCGAGGCATATTGGAGCGGTTTGGAATGGGTGCGCTTTCTGCTGAACGGCAGTCGAGAATGCCGCCGGGTATATCGCAATCGTGAATGGCTGTGGCAGCGGAATGGATAAATTGGATTATTGCCGCCGTTTTTTTGCGACTTGGTTAGGATTTGTGATTTTCGGTGTCGGCGGCATTATGATGAAATTGGTTTTGTTGCCTTATACTTTGAACGGCACTTCAGGGTCTGTCGCCCGCCAATTGGCGGCGCGCCGGATTATCGGAACATCTTGGCGTTTGTTCGTTGCTTATCTGAAATGGTCGGGCGTGTTGGAGGTATCGTTCAAGGGTGTTGAAAAACTCAACCGCCCGGGACAGTTGATTTTGGCAAACCATCCGTCTTTGCTGGATGTGGTGCTGCTTGTCGGCCATGTGCCCGAAATGAACTGTATCGTGAAAAAAGATTTGCAGCACAATCCGGCAATGAGCAGCCAGATTAAAGGTGCGGGCTATATTCCGAACGAAGAGTCGGAAGCAATGCTGGAAACGGTAAAGGCGGTTTTTGACAGCGGGCAGAGCCTGCTGGTGTTCCCCGAAGGAACGAGGACGGGGTGGGACGGACGGGTAAAAATGCACCGGGGCGCGGTTTCTTTGGGACTGCGGTATGCCGAAGTGATTACGCCCGTATGTATCAAAATGAATCCGCCCAATTTTAAAAAGGGGCAGCCGTGGTACCGCATCCCCCCGAAAAGGATACGGTATGAAATTACCGTCGGAGACGACATCCTCCCCCAAGACTGGCTCGCCGAGAAACCGTTGCCGATTGCGGCGCGGCGGCTGAATGAATATCTGCAGGACTATTTTACAAGGAAAACCATATGAACGACTTGGAAAACCAAATCAAACAACTGATTATCGACAGTTTGGCTTTGGAGGATATAACCGCCGCCGACATCGGCAGCGAAGACGCGCTGTTCGGCGACGGAGGGCTGGGACTGGATTCCGTCGATGCGCTGGAATTGGGCTTGGCGGTGCAAAAACATTTCGGTTTCCGATTGGACGGCGAGCAGGAGAACTTGCGCGAACATTTTGCCAATGTCAAAACACTCGCCGCCTTTGTCAAAAGCCGCCAAGCATAAGGATGAAACATATGACCGAACAAGAAATCTACCGGTTGTTGCGCGATACCCTGACCGAGTTGTTTGAAATCGAACCGGAACGGATTACGCCTGATACCAATCTTTACGAAGATTTGGAAATCGACAGCATCGATGCCATCGACCTGATTGACCGCATCAAGCGCGAAACCGGCCGCAAGCTGCAGGCCGAAGATTTCCGCAATGTCCGCACCGTCAACGACGTGGTACAGGCGGTATTGAAGATTCAGGCGGGCTAATCGGGTATTTCTAATTATTTTTCAGACGGCATGTTTTTATCGGATGCCGTCTGAAAACATTTGTGCGGATTCAAAATGAAACCCGGTTTTTTCGGACATATTTTTCTGACCGTATTAAGCATTGCCTATCCCGCTTTGTGGTATAGTGGATTAACAAAAATCAGGACAAGGCGACGAAGCCGCAGACAGTACGGCAAGGCGAGGCAACGCTGTACTGGTTTTTGTTAATCCACTATATACGGCAGGGAGGCGGGCTGGTTTGTTTGGCTGGCGGCGGCGATGTGCGGGTTGTGGCTGCTGCGCGCCCTGACTGCCAAACTGCCCCAACAGCGTTATGCGGCTTTGTTTATTACACTGTTTTTTGCCGCAGTATTGGTGTTCGGGCGGCATGATTCGATGTATTGGTATCCCGTCCTCGTCAATCTGATGATGTTGGCGGTGTTCGGCGGCAGCCTGTTTGCCGGGCAGACGGTGATTGAAAAACTTGCGCGGCTGCAACAGCCCGACCTGCCTGAAAAAGCCGTGCGCTATACCCGCCGGGTAACGCAGGTTTGGTGCGTATTTTTTATAATCAACGGGACGCTTGCCGCTTTGTTGGCACGGTTGGGGCGATATGATTGGTGGGCGGTTTATACCGGCGTGATTGCCTATGTATTGATGGGGATGCTGTTTGCCGGCGAATGGCTTTACCGCAAACTCGTTTTGAAAGTCTGAAACCTTATGTACACTTGCACTTCCTGCGGCGAAAACCACGAAGAAATGCCCGCAATCGGCTTTACCGCACCCGATCCCTATAATCAACTCAGTGAAGAAGAACGCATTGCTTATCAAGCAGAATGCGATTCTGATTTCTGCATCATCCGCTATCCCGACCAAACCGACCGCTTTATCCGCGCGGTGCTGCCGATTCCGATTATCGGGCATGAGGAAACGCTGGAATATGGCGTGTGGGTATCCGTCAGCGAAAAGAGTTTTAACGACTATCAAAGCCGCTTTTACGACAACCTTGAAAACGCTGTTTATTTCGGCATGATCTGCAACCAGCTGCCCCCTTATGAAACCGACACCTTCGGTCTGCACTGCAATGTCGTTACCCAACCCGATGGTCAACGTCCTTTGTTGCAACTCCATCAAGGCGGCGAACATCCGCTGGTACGCGACTTTTATCACGGCATAGAATATGCCGAGGCACAGGCAAGGATAGGGGCGGTATCCGAATCGGATTGTTCAGGATAAAAGGACAAAAAGGATGAATATGAAATACAAAGACCTGCGCGACTTCATCGCCATGCTCGAGCAGCAGGGCAAACTCAAGCGCGTCGCACACCCCATTTCCCCGTATTTGGAAATGACCGAAATCGCCGACCGCGTGCTGCGTGCCGAAGGGCCGGCGTTGCTGTTTGAAAACCCGATTAAGCCCGACGGTACGCGCTACGGTTATCCCGTGTTGGCAAACCTGTTCGGCACGCCCGAACGTGTGGCGATGGGCATGGGCGCGGACAGCGTGTCCAAGCTGCGTGAAATTGGGCAGACGCTGGCGTATTTGAAAGAACCCGAACCGCCCAAAGGCATCAAAGATGCGTTTTCCAAACTGCCGCTGCTGAAAGACATTTGGAGCATGGCGCCGAACGTGGTGAAAAACGCGCCGTGTCAGGAAATCGTGTGGGAAGGCGAAGACGTTGATTTGTATCAACTTCCGATTCAGCATTGCTGGCCGGAAGACGTTGCGCCGCTGGTAACGTGGGGCTTGACCGTCACGCGCGGGCCGCACAAAAAACGCCAAAATCTCGGCATTTACCGCCAACAACTCATCGGCAAAAACAAGCTGATTATGCGTTGGCTGTCGCATCGCGGCGGCGCGTTGGATTATCAGGAGTTCCGCAAACTCAATCCCGATACGCCGTATCCCGTCGCCGTCGTACTCGGCTGCGACCCCGCCACCATTTTGGGCGCGGTAACGCCTGTTCCCGATACCTTGAGCGAATACCAGTTTGCCGGACTGCTGCGCGGTTCGCGGACGGAGCTGGTGAAATGTATCGGCAACGATTTGCAAGTGCCTGCCCGCGCAGAAATCGTGTTGGAAGGCGTCATCCATCCGAACGAAACCGCGTTGGAAGGCCCGTACGGCGACCACACCGGCTATTACAACGAGCAGGATTATTTCCCTGTGTTTACGGTCGAACGCATCACCATGCGCGAAAACCCGATTTACCATTCGACCTACACGGGCAAACCGCCCGATGAACCCGCCGTTTTGGGCGTGGCGTTGAACGAAGTGTTCGTACCGCTTTTGCAAAAGCAGTTCCCCGAAATCACCGATTTCTACCTGCCGCCCGAAGGCTGCTCCTACCGCATGGCGGTGGTGAGCATGAAAAAACAGTACGCCGGACACGCCAAGCGCGTGATGATGGGCTGCTGGTCGTTCCTGCGCCAGTTTATGTATACCAAATTCATCATCGTGGTGGATGACGATGTGAACGTGCGCGACTGGAAAGAAGTCATCTGGGCGGTCACCACGCGCATGGACCCCGTGCGCGACACTGTTTTGGTAGAAAACACGCCCATCGATTATCTCGACTTCGCCAGCCCCGTCAGCGGACTCGGCGGCAAAATGGGTTTGGATGCGACCAACAAATGGCCGGGAGAAACCGACCGCGAATGGGGACGCGTCATCAAAAAAGACCCTGCGGTTACGGCTAAGATTGATGGGATTTGGGAGGAATTGGGGTTGTAGGTTTTACGGTCTGCCGTCTGAAGCGCGGGGGTGTTTCAGACGGCATTTTTGTACGCAGGATGTTTACGGTTCTTTAGGTTTGAGCCACTGCCATTGTTCCAGCAGGGTGTCTTCGAGGATTTTCTGTTTCTCTTTGCGCGAATTGATGCCGCCGGTCAGCCTGCCGTAATCGACGGTAATGGACGGTTTGTCCACCGTGCCGGTGATTTTCAGGGGAATCGGTTTGTTTTTCGGATGGACGGCGTTGCGGATAAGGACATCTTCAGACAATTCCTGCGTATCCAGATTGGTATAGCCGTTGCTGGTAACATAGAGGCTGTCGGAGAAGAGTTCGGTATCGATGTGGCGGCTGATGCCGTCTGAAATTTCGCTGTTGAGCGTGAATCGGTGGAAGGGTGTGCTGGGTGCGGCATTGTCGGCAGTTTTGCCCGAAATGCCGTTTTTCAGGATATTGTCCATGTCGATACCGTGCCATGCACCGTTGGAAATATTTAGCGACAGGCTGCCCTGAAGCGAGCGGATAAGCTCTTTTCGGGTTTCGCCGCCCGCGGTCAGGTCGATGACCGCGTCGCCGTTGCCGCTGAAGCTGTGGAAGCCGAACAGGTCTTGCAGCAGCGGTTGGATTTGGATGTTGCTTGCATTCTGTTGCAGGCGGTAAGTGGCGGGACGGGTGTTGGCGATGCTGATGCCGCCTTCGGTATGGCCGCCGTAAAGCCCTGACTTGAAACGGCTGAGCGCGATATGGCCTTTGTCGGCGTGGAGGTAGGTTTCCATATCGTCCAGTTGCAGGCCGGGAAGTTGGACTTTTCCGATTTTCAGGTGCGCCTCGATGTCGCCGGACAGCTTGGCGAGGGTGTCGGGAAATATTTTGCCGTTTTGTTGCCGCACGTCGTCAAGATAGGGGGTCAGGTTCAATTTTTGCAGTGCGACGGCGGCTTCCAGATGCGGTGCGTCTTCATGTGTGTATCTGAATTTCGCGGCAACGGTTTGGCGGTCGAATGTGCCGTTTAATTCGGCATTCCAATTTTGCAGATTCGGTACGGACAGCGAACCGTCGAGCCGGCTGATGAAACGGGGTTGCGGCAGGCGGTTGACGGTATCCTGAAGGGTCGATACATACAGGCGCGGCGCGTCCAGCCCTTTGTTTTCCGTCCATACGAGCGGCGAATTGAGGGAGAAGTTGGTCTGGTGGCGCGGTGTTTTGAAGCTGCCGGAGATTTCGGCGTTGCCGATGTTGGCGATGCCGGAGTGCAGGTTGGCTTTGTCGAGTTTGAACGAACCGTCCCATCGGGCATATTCGCCGCCGGCGGTAAATGCGCCGTTGACGGTTTCAATTTTAATGCTGTTGTTCCTGAGTGCCAGCGCGGGGATTTGGGCGGTCAGGTGGAGGTTGCGGAAGGAAGTGTCTGCACGCAGGCCGAGGCCGGCGGCATCCGCTCCGCCGGCGTTGAAGCGGACAGAAGGGCTGCCGGTGGTGGAAATGGTAATGCCGTGTCCGTCCAGCGAAGTGGAAGCTTCAAAATGGAACGGTGAGATTTCGGGCGGGCCGATGCCGTTTGAAAGGAACAGCCCCCTGCTTTTCCACGGGACGGACAGCTTTCCCCAAACCAGTATGCCCGAACTTTCAAACGGCTGCCCCGACGAATCGGGGGATTGCAGGTTGAGGTTGATTTCCTTCAGGATAAGCTGTTCCTGCAGGAAATTGAGGCGGACGGTGCTGTTTTCGACGATAATGCGGTTGACTGAGGCTTGGCGTTTTTGGCTGTCGATCAGGTCTTGGATGTTCCAAACACCTTTCCCGTCGCGCGTCAGGGCAAGTTCCGCACTCGAAACCACCCATTTTTCAATCTGTATCTGATCCGACCACAGGTTTTTCCAGCTCAATCCGATTTTGGTTTCTTGGACGGAAACGGCAGTCTGGTCGCCGCCGGGTTCGGTAATGGTCAGGTTTTTCAGGATGACGGTCGGCCGGGGCAGGAGCCTGCGCTGAATGTCCGCATCAAACGAGATTTTCCGGTGTGTGTGTGCAATGCTTTGTTGTAGGCGGCTGCGGATGTTTTCAGGCGTGAAGGTGCGATATACGGAAGCGTGCAGCCCGACTGCCGCCAAAAGCAGTATCGTCAGCACGGCCACCGCATATTTCAGACGGTATTTGTGGAAAACCGATAATAAATCCATAGCCCGAACAATCTGTAAAACACGCCACAGTATAACACGGCTTGCAAAAATCCTATTTTGGGTAGGCCGTTTCTTGTGTCAGGAGGAAATATGATTATTGTCATGAGCAGGCGTGCCGCCGAAGCGGACATTGCCGGCGTTGTCGCCTTTATCCGCAGCAGAGGTCTGCGAGAACACATTTCTCACGGCGACGAGCGTACTGTCATCGGCGCAATCGGCGACGATAGGGTTTTGAGCGTCAGGGAGGTGCAGACGCTGCCGGAGGTCGAGAAAGCCGTCCGCATTTTGGATACATGGAAAACCGTCAGTCGGGAAAATCGGGCGGAAGACAGCCGCGTTGCCGCCAAAGGCGTGGCTTTCGGCGGCGGGGAAACCGTCCGTATCGCCGCAGAACCGTCAGTATGGCGCAATGCGGATGCAGTGTTTCTGGATCCGTTTTTCACTTCGGCAAACTTATACGACACTTCAAGTGCGGATGAAGGGCGGGGACGGTGCAGACGGTTGGCGGAACAGACCGCATCGGCGCATGATGCAGGGAAACCCGTATTGGTGCGCGTCCGCAACGTCCGCCATGTCGAAGCGGCTTTGAATGCGGGGGCGGACATCCTGTATTTGGGCGGCGGGCTGATGTCCGATCTTGCCGTATTGAATGAAGCCGGAAACCTGAACATTCCCTTGGTGCTGTGTAAAGACAAGCACCATTCTGCCGAAGATTGGTTGAATGCCGCAGAATATGTCGTCTCGCGCGGCAACCGCCACCTGATTCTGGGCGAGTCGGGCGTATTGAACCATACCAAAGGCCATCCCTACCGTTTGGATGTCGAATCCATCGTGAAAGTCCGCCAAATCAGCCATCTGCCCGTGATTGCGAATATTACGGGATTATGGAACCGCGATATGCCGCAGGAAATCCTGTACGGCTTGGCAAAGGCGGCAGGCGCGTGCGGAATCGTCGGAACCTGTTTTGAAAAGTCGGGCGGATAGCAGGCATACCGGCAGATTCAAAGGCGGAGCAGACATTCGGACAACATGCCGTCTGCCGCCCGAATAGCGGTGCCGTCTGAAGCGCACAAGACGGTTTCAGACGGCATATAATCTGTTTTTTATTTTGGGAGGAGTTCAGATGGCACGACACGTTTGGCAGGCAGGACGGTTTGAAATCGGTTTGGACAAACCGAAAATCATGGGCATCGTGAATCTCACACCCGATTCTTTTTCCGACGGCGGCGTGTATTCGCAAAACGCCCAAACAGCCTTGGCACATGCCGAACAGCTTCTAAAAGAAGGCGCAGACATTCTCGACATCGGCGGCGAATCGACGCGGTCGGGTGCGGATTATGTTTCGCCTGAAGAAGAATGGGCGCGGGTTGAGCCTGTTTTGGCGGAAGTGGCGGGGTGGGGCGTTCCCATCAGTTTGGACACGCGCCGCACGGTGATTATGGAAAAAGCGTTGGCACTCGGCGGCATCGATATTATTAATGATGTGGCGGCGTTGAATGACGAGGGCGCGGTCGAATTGCTGGCGCGTCAGGCGGACACGGGCATTTGCCTGATGCACATGCAGGGTTTGCCCAAAACCATGCAGATTAATCCGAAATATCAAGATGTTGTCGGTGAAGTAGCGCGGTATTTGAAAGCGCGCTCAGCGGAATGTATCGCGGCAGGCATCGCACCGCAACGCATCATACTCGACCCCGGCTTCGGCTCCGGCTTCGGCAAACCCTTGCAACACAATATCGCGCTGATGCGGCATTTGCCCGAATTGATGGCGGAAACAGGTTTTCCGCTGCTCATCGGCGTATCGCGCAAAAGCACGATAGGCGAGCTGACCGGCGAGGCAAATGCGGCGGAACGCGTACACGGCAGCGTGGCGGCAGCGTTGGCTTCCGTAGCGCGCGGCGCGCAAATCGTGCGGGTGCATGATGTGAAGGCGACAGCGGATGCGTTGAAGGTGTGGGAAGCGTTGGGCATCAATCTGTAAACAGCGGTTCACATACTTCATGCCGTCTGAAAAGGACGGGGCGGTTTCAGACGGCATCAACGGTGCAGACAGCAAGGCACAAACTGACTGTATAATCTCGGACAACGGTTCACATTCTCGGAGCAACACATGGCAAAAAAATATTTCGGCACGGACGGCGTGCGCGGCGAAGTGGGGCAATTTCCGATTACGCCCGATTTCGTATTGAAACTCGGCTATGCGGCGGGGCAGGTTTTGGTGCAGCACGACACCGACCAGAAACCGACCGTCCTCATCGGCAAAGACACGCGCATTTCCGGCTATATGCTGGAAGCCGCTTTGGTGGCCGGTTTTACGGCGGCGGGTGTGAATGTGGTACAGACCGGACCGCTGCCCACGCCCGGCGTGGCTTATCTGACCCGCGCGTTGCGCCTGTCCGCCGGCGTGATGATTTCCGCGTCGCACAACGCCTATTCCGACAACGGCATCAAATTCTTCGCCGAAGGCGGCGTGAAACTTTCCGATGAAGTCGAGTTGGAAATCGAAGCCAAAATCGACGGCGAAATGAAAACCCAACCGTCCGCCCGTCTCGGTCGCGCACGCCGCATCAGCGGTGCGGACGACCGCTATATCGAATTTTGCAAATCCACCTTTCCCAGCCATTCCGACCTTCGGGGTTTGAAGTTGGTTGTCGATACCGCCAACGGCGCGGGGTACGGTGTCGCCCCCAAGGTGTTTCACGAACTGGGCGCACAGGTCGTCAGCATCGGCAACGAACCCAACGGCTACAACATCAACGAAAAATGCGGTGCGACTTATACCAAGACACTCCAGGCCGCCGTTTTACAGCATGAAGCCGACTACGGCATCGCCTTAGACGGCGACGGCGACCGCCTGATGATGGTCGATAAAAACGGGCAGGTTTACGACGGCGACAGCCTGATTTACGTCATTGCCAAAGCCCGCGCCCGAGAAGGTATCAACATCGGCGGCGTGGTCGGCACGGTCATGACCAATATGGCGATGGAAATCGCCCTGAAAGAGCAGGGCGTGGATTTCTGCCGCGCCAAAGTCGGCGACCGCTATGTGTTGGAACAGCTGAACCAACGCGGCTGGCTCATCGGCGGCGAAGCCAGCGGCCATATTTTGTGTATGGACAAACACAACACCGGCGACGGCATTATTTCCGCGCTGCAAGTTTTGGCGGCACTGCAAACGCTGAACCAAGACCTCGCCACCGTTTGCGCCGATTGGCAGCCGTATCCGCAAACGATGATTAACGTGCGCATCCAAAAAGGTCAGCAATGGCAGGAAGCTTCGAAAGACGTGTTGGCGGAAGTGGAAAAAGAACTCGAAGGCAAAGGGCGTGTCGTGTTGCGCGCTTCGGGAACCGAACCCGTCGTGCGCGTGATGGTGGAGGCGCGGCAGGCGGATTGGGCGCGCGAAGGGGCGGAACGCATTGCCGCCGCCATCGGCGGCATTTAGGCAAAATCAGGCAAAACCGTTTTTAGAACCGGCCGGTTTTCTGTTTAAATGCCGTCTGAACATGCGGAGGATGCGCGAATCTGCCTTTTTTCCGCTTTCAGACGGCATAATCTTTGATAGAATGCCTGCTTCATGTAGAAAATGTTTCGGTTTGTTCTGACTTTTTATCTCCGACAATGGAATATCCGCCATGTTTGCTTTTTTAGAAGCCTTTTTTGTCGAATACGGTTATGCGGCTGTTTTTTTTGTATTGGTCATCTGCGGTTTCGGCGTGCCGATTCCCGAGGATTTGACCTTGGTAACAGGCGGCGTGATTTCGGGTATGGGTTATACCAATCCGCATATTATGTTTGCAGTCGGTATGCTCGGCGTATTGGTCGGGGACGGCATCATGTTCGCCGCCGGACGAATTTGGGGGCAGAAAATCCTAAGGTTCAAACCTATTGCGCGCATCATGACGCCGAAACGTTATGAGCAGGTTCAGGAAAAATTCGACAAATACGGTAACTGGGTCTTATTTGTCGCCCGTTTCCTGCCCGGTTTGAGAACGGCCGTATTTGTTACAGCCGGTATCAGCCGCAAGGTTTCATACTTGCGTTTTATCATTATGGATGGACTGGCCGCACTGATTTCCGTCCCTATTTGGATTTATCTGGGCGAATACGGTGCGCACAACATCGATTGGCTGATGGCGAAAATGCACAGCCTGCAATCGGGTATTTTTGTTATCTTGGGTATAGGTGCGACCGTTGTCGCTTGGATTTGGTGGAAAAAACGCCAACGTATCCAGTTTTACCGCAGCAAATTGAAAGAAAAGCGGGCGCAACGCAAAGCCGCCAAGGCAGCCAAAAAAGCCGCGCAAAGCAAACAATAAAATCAAGCACCTAAATAGGTTGTCGATATTCAATAGTTTCCGTATTTTTTAATCCACAAAGCGGTATCTTCCGTGTTGGGAACCTCACAAGGGATTTAAGCTTGTTGCGGCTCTCCTATTTCGTGAATAAAAATCTACTTGGAAAATCAAATATCGACAGCCCTCGGGTGCTTTTTCATTTGAAGGCCGTCTGAAAACCGTCCGCGCCGCCAAATTGCCAGTCTGTCCGAAATATAGTTAAATAAGCCGTATTATTATTTTCAGACGACCCGATGATGTCCATGAAACAAAAAATCTTCGTCCTCTACACAGGCGGCACCATAGGCATGACCCAAAGCAGCGAAGGCCTGCGCCCCGATACCGCACTGGTTAGCCAAGCCCTTTCCCCCTTTTCAGACGGCCTCGATTTCGAGTGGCACGTCTGCAATCCCTTGATTGATTCCTCCTCCGTTACGCTGCAACACTGGCGCGATTGGCTGGACATCATTGCCGACAAACTCCCTTCATGCGACGGCATCCTGATACTGCACGGCACGGACAGCATGGCGTACACCGCCAATCTCCTCGCGCTCGCTCTGCAAGGTTTGGGCAAACCGATTGTCCTGACTGGTTCCCAATGGCCTTACGCCGCCGAAAACAGCGATGCCCCGCGCAACCTCTCCACCGCCGTTGCCGCCTTCAGCCTCAAGCTCAAACAAACCGTCATCGCGTTTGACGGCAAACTGTATCCCGCCGTCGGCAGCAGCAAAGTCAGCACCGAAACTGCTGCAGGCTTCGACAATCCGCATTTCGGCACGCTTGCCGAATGGGACGAAACCCGGGGTTGGCACAATCTTCGCCTCCCGTCCCAAGACGCAGCAGCCGTTTCAGACGGCCTCAAAATCCGTTATCCCGACCCGCAGGCAAAAATCGCTGTCCGCACGCTTATCCCCGGCTTTGCCGTCCAAGAACTTGCGGACGGACTCGGACAGCTTCCCGCCCAAGCTCTTATCCTGCAAAGCTACGGACACGGCAACACGCCCGCAGACGAAGGTTTTATCCGCGCCGTCCGAGACTTCGCGCGGCAGGGCAAACTGCTGCTCAACATCAGCCAAGTCCGACAAGGCAAAACCGCCGCCGTTTACGCGCAAGGCAACGCGTTCCGCAACTCGGGCATCATCAACGGCGGCAAATGCAACCTCGAAACCGCCACCGCGCTGATGACCCTCGCCGTATCGCAAGGCTGGGGTAAGGAAGATGTTTACAAAGAATTGGTAAGACTAAAGTTAGTGTGAAATCGAAATGAACTTCACCGACACCCACTGCCATCTCGCTGATCCCGCCCTGCGCGAAAACCTGCCGCACATCCTGACCGCAGCGCGGAAAGTTGGGGTGAAGCGGTTTATCGTTCCCGCGACGCGCCCGCAGGATTGGCAGGACGTGGCGGATTTGGCGGAAATGCCGTCCGAACACGGTCAAATCCGTATTGCACTGGGCATTCATCCTTGGTTTTCAGACGGCATTGCCGAGCGGGATTTCGTCCGCCTGGAAACGATGTTGGCACATTATCCGCAGGCATGGGTCGGCGAAATCGGCTTGGATTTTTACGATAAAACCCAAACGTCGCAGCAGCGCGAACGGCAAATTCAAGTTTTCGTCCGCCAGCTTGAAATTGCGCAAACCCTGCGCCGCCGCGTGATTATCCATAATCTCAAAGCCACCGCCGACATCGCCGCCGCCGTCAAACAGACAGGCTTTGCCCAAGGCGGCATCGTTCACGCCTTCTCCGGCAGCGCGGAAGAAGCGCGTGTGTTGACGAAACTGGGTTTCAAAATCGGCATCGGTTCGCTGCTGCTCAATCCGAACGCGCGTAAAGTGCGCGATACGCTTAAAGCCTTGAACGACGGGGATTTCGTATTGGAAACGGATAGCCCGTTTATGCTGAAAAAAGAGATTAATACGCCTGCCAATATTCCGGGTATTGCAAAGATTGCTGCGGAAATCCGCGGAACCTGTGTAGAAGAGATTGCAAAGGTAACGGAGCGCAATGCCGATGCCCTGTTGGGACGGTAGGTTATCCATCTAAGATTATCTTTTTGAATATCCGGAAAACCTATTATAATAATCCAGTGTTGATGCCGTCTGAACATTCAGGCGGCGTTTGTTATGGAAGAATTATGAAGCCGTCTATCTTAGAAAAACTACAACAACTCAGCGACCGACTGGAAGAAGTTACCCACCTTCTCGGACAGCCCGAAGCCACGTCCGACATGGACAACTACCGCAAGCTCACGCGCGAACACGCCGAACTGACCCCCGTCGTCGAAGTGTTCCAAAACTATCGGCTTGCCCAAAGCGACTTGGCGGATGCCGAAGAAATGTTGTCCGACCCCGAAATGAAAGACTTTGCCGCCGAAGAAATCGAAGCGGCCAAAGCCAAAATCGGCGAACTCGATACCGAACTGCAAAAACTGCTGCTGCCCAAAGATGCCGACGACGACAAAAACATCTTCATCGAAATACGCGCCGGAACGGGCGGCGACGAAGCCGCGCTGTTTGCCGGCGATTTGCTGCGTATGTACAGCCGCTACGCCGAGCGCAACCGTTGGCAGGTTGAAATCGTGTCCGCCAACGAAAGCGAATTGGGCGGCTATAAAGAAGTCATCGCCCGTATTGTCGGACTCGGGGCGTACAGCCGTTTGAAATTTGAATCGGGCGGACACCGCGTGCAGCGCGTCCCCGCCACCGAAAGCCAAGGCCGCATCCACACCTCCGCCTGCACCGTTGCCGTCATGCCCGAAGCGGACGAACTGGAAGACATCGAACTGAACCCAGCCGACCTGCGCATCGACACCTTCCGCGCATCCGGCGCGGGCGGTCAGCACATCAACAAAACCGACTCCGCCGTCCGCATCACCCACCTGCCCACCGGCATGGTGGTCGAATGCCAAGACGGCCGCAGCCAACATGCCAACAAAGCGCAGGCAATGAAAGTCCTCGCCGCCCGCCTGAACGACGCGCAAAAACGCGAAGCCCAAGCCAAAGAAGCCGCCGAGCGCAAATCCCTCATCGGCAGCGGCGACCGCAGCGAACGCATCCGCACCTACAACTATCCCCAAGGCCGCGTAACCGACCACCGCATCAACCTTACCCTGCACAAGCTGGATTTTGTGATGGACGGCGACTTGGAAGAAATCACCAATGCCCTGATTGCCGAGCATCAGGCCGAGCTTCTGGCGGCAATGGGCGATTGAGTTTTGTGTTTTGAAATGGAAATGCCGTGCATGCAATCAATTTTAATCCACCATATTCTACTGATTTGTTTGAATTCAGTGTATTATGCCGTTTCTCAACCATAGACGACAACTGGACATATTGATGAAGATTGCGATTTACGGTACGAAAAGCTATGACCGCGAACATTTTACCCGCGCCAACCGGCATTTCGGCTTCGAGCTGGAGTTTTTTGATTTTATGCTGGATGCGAAAACGGCGAAAATGGCGGAAGGCGCGGAAGCGGTCTGTATTTTTGTAAACGACGACGGCAGCCGGCCCGTGTTGGAAAAATTGGCGCAAATTGGCGTGAAAACTGTGGCGTTGCGTTGTGCCGGCTTCAATAATGTGGATTTAAAGGCGGCTGAAGAGTTGGGCTTGAAAGTCGTGCGCGTGCCTGCCTATTCGCCCGAATCGGTTGCGGAACATACGGTCGGTCTGATGCTGACGTTGAACCGCCGTATCCACAAAGCCTATCAGCGTACCCGCGATGCGAATTTTTCGCTGGAAGGTCTGACCGGTTTCAATATGTACGGCAAAACGGCGGGCGTTATCGGCACGGGGAAAATCGGTATTGCAACCATGCGGATTTTAAAGGGTTTCGGCATGAACCTGCTGGCTTACGATCCGTTTTGCAACCCCGAAGCGGAAAAAATCGGCGGCAAATATGTGGATTTAGACGAGCTGTATGCCCGGTCGGACATCATCACGCTGCATTGCCCCGCCACGCCGGAAAACCACTATATGCTGAACGAAGCGGCGTTCGACAAAATGAAAGACGGCGTGATGATTATCAACACCAGCCGGGGCGGGCTGATTGACAGTGCCGCCGCGATTGAGGCGTTGAAACGCCGGAAAATCGGCGCATTGGGCATGGATGTGTACGAGAACGAGCGCGAGCTGTTTTTTGAAGACAAATCCAACGATGTGATTACCGACGACGTGTTCCGCCGCCTGTCGTCTTGTCATAATGTGCTGTTTACCGGCCATCAGGCATTTTTGACGGAAGAGGCGTTGGGTAATATTTCGGAAGTTACGCTGTCCAATATCCGCGAGGTCGGACAGACCGGCGATTGCGGCAATGCGGTTCGTGCCGACGGCTGACGTGTTTTAAAAGTTTAAAGGAAATGCCGTCTGAAACAGGTTTCAGACGGCATTTGACGTTCAGGCAGCCTGCAAACTTATTTGACTTCCAACTTGGCAACACCGCCCATATACGGTTGCAGTGCGGCAGGGATGTTGATGCTGCCGTCGGCGTTTTGATGGTTTTCCAATACGGCGACCAGCGTTCTGCCGACAGCCAAGCCGGAGCCGTTCAAAGTATGTACCAAGCGGTTTTTGCCGTTTTCGTCTTTGAAACGCGCCTTCAGGCGGCGGGCTTGGAAATCTTCGCAGTTGGAGCAGCTTGAGATTTCGCGGTAGGTATTTTGCGCCGGCACCCAAACTTCCAAGTCATACGTTTTTGCCGCGCCGAAGCCCATGTCGCCGGTACACAGGGTAATCACGCGGTAGGGCAGTTCCAAAGCCTTCAGGATGTTTTCGGCATGGCCGACCATTTCTTCCAGCGTTTCGTATGATTTTTCGGGATGAACGATTTGAACCATTTCCACTTTGTCGAACTGGTGCTGGCGAATCAGACCGCGCGTGTCTTTGCCGTACGAACCCGCCTCGCTGCGGAAACAGGGCGAATGCGCGGTCAGCTTCAGCGGCAGTTGTTCGGACGGGATAATGCTGTCGGCAACGGTATTGGTCAGGGTAACTTCGGCTGTCGGAATCAGGTATTGGGTGGTTTTGGTTTCGTCGCCGCCACGGGTAACGTGGAACAGATCTTCCGCAAATTTTGGTAGTTGGCCCGTACCTTGCAGCGTCGTATCGTCAACGATATAAGGCGTGTAATGCTCGGTGTAGCCGTGTTGCAGCGTGTGCGTATCCAGCATGAACTGTGCCAAGGCGCGGTGCAGACGGGCGATTTGTCCGCGCATCACGGTAAATCGTGCGCCGGAGAGTTTTGCACCGCCTTCAAAATCCAAACCCAAAGGTTCGCCCAAATCGACATGGTCTTTGATTTCAAAGTCAAATTCGCGCGGGGTGCCGACTTTGCGGACTTCGACGTTTTCGGTTTCGTCTTTACCGGCAGGTACGCTTTCGTGCGGCAGGTTAGGTATGCTCAACAACCATGCGTCCAATTCTTTTTGAACGGCATCCAAATCGGCGGCAGCCTGTTCCAAATCGGTTTTGATTTGGGCAACCTGATTCATGGCCGCCTGCGCTTCTTCGTGTTTGCCCTGACCTTTCAGTGCGCCGATTTGTTTGGAAATGCTGTTGCGCGAGGCCTGTAATTCTTCGGTTTTCACCTGAACGGACTTGCGTCGTTCTTCCAGTGTGTCAAAACGTGCGGTATCAAAGTCATAACCGCGCCGTGCAAGCCGTTCGGCAACGGCGGCGGTGTTGCTGCGGAGCAATTGGATATCTAACATGGTCTGATTCCCGAATAATTTGAAATACATTATTGTAAACCAAATTTAAGATATTTTCCCAAATCCCCCCGTGTTTCGGCACGCGTACCGCCATGCCGTCTGATTTGTCAAAACCGCCTGATTTGTGGGAAAATCCCAAGATTGAATTTAACGGAGGGCGACACCGTGTTGGACAGGGAAGGCTATCGCCCCAATGTCGGTATCATCTTAATCAACAACCGCAACGAAGTCTTTTGGGGTAAGCGCGTGCGCGAACATTCTTGGCAGTTTCCGCAAGGCGGCATCAAGCCGGGCGAAAGCCCCGAAACCGCCATGTACCGCGAGTTGTACGAAGAAGTCGGGCTTTTGCCGCAACACGTCAAAATTATCGGCCGCACGCGCGACTGGCTGCGTTATGACGTGCCGAACAACTGGGTACGCCGCGAATGGCGCGGCTCTTATCGCGGACAGAAGCAGATTTGGTATCTCCTGCGCCTGACCGGCCGAGATTGCGATGTCAACCTGCGCGCCACCCGCCACCCCGAATTTGACGGCTGGCGTTGGCATCAATATTGGGCACCCGTTGACGAAGTGATTGATTTCAAACGCGACGTTTATTTGGGGGCGTTGAAAGAACTCTCTTCCCGCTTCCTGCGCGGTATGGAAAGTTATGAAGACTTTGCCGCCCGCCAATCTTCCGACAACCGCTAAAACAACGGAACGCAACGCTTTCAGGCCGTCTGAAAGCGTTGTTTTTCTTACTTTCAGATTATTCCCATGGCTAAAAACAACCAATACAGCGAATCCAGCATCACCGTCCTCAAAGGCTTGGAGCCGGTCAAAGAACGTCCCGGTATGTACACCCGCACCGACAGCCCGACCCATATCTGCCAAGAAGTCATCGACAACGCGTCGGATGAAGCGTTGGGCGGTTTCGCGACTGCAATCGACGTGCAAATTCATGAAGACGGTTCGCTTTCCGTGCACGACAATGGGCGCGGCATTCCCGTCGGCCTGCATCCCGAAGAAGGCGTATCCGTAGTCGAACTCGTATTCACCCGTCTGCACGCAGGCGGCAAGTTCAACAAAAAAGACGGAGGCAGCGCGTATGCCTTTTCAGGCGGCCTGCACGGCGTGGGCGTATCCGTCACCAACGCCCTTTCCACCCGCCTTGAAGTAACGGTCAAACGCGAAGGCAAAATCCACCGCATCGTGTTTGCCGGCGGCGACGTGGTCGAACCGTTGGCACAAGTGGGCAAATGCGCCGTCAAAGACAGCGGTACAGAAGTGCGCGTCTGGCCGGACGGCAAATATTTTGAAAGCCCGAATTACAGCATTCCCGAACTCGAACGCCTGCTGCGTGCCAAAGCCGTGCTGCTGCCGGGTGTGCGCGTTTCCCTGACCCGTCCGGTCAAAGGCGAAGACGAAGCGCACACCCAAACCTGGCATTACCCCGACGGCCTGAAAAGCTATCTGACCGACCTGATTGCCGACGCGCAGGAAGCCGTACCGCTGTTCTCTTGCGAAAACTACATTTCAGACGAACACAACGGCGATTTCAGCATCGGCGAAGGAGCGGCGTTTGCCCTGACTTGGCTGGAAGAAGGCTCGTGCGCCAACGAAAGCTACGTCAACCTCATCCCCACCCCGCTGGGCGGCACGCACGAAGCAGGCTTGAAACAAGCCGTGTTCAACGCAGTCAACAACTTCATCAATCTGCACAACCTCTTGCCGCGCGGCGTTAAAGTGCAAAGCGACGACGTGTTCGGAAAAACCGCCTTCGTTCTCTCTGCCCGCGTCCTCGACCCGCAGTTCCAAGGTCAAACCAAAGACAAGCTGACCAACCGCGACGCGCTGAAACTCGTCGCCACCGTATCGGGCGACCCTTTGGAATTGTGGCTGAACCAAAACGTGGACTTCGGCAAAAAAATCGCCGAACTCGCCATCCGCCAAGCACAGGCGCGGATGCGTTCGGTTAAAAAGATTGAAAAGAAAAAAGGCAGCGGCGTCGCCGTCCTGCCCGGTAAGCTGACCGACTGCGAAAGCGAAGACATCCGCGAAAACGAACTCTTCCTCGTCGAAGGCGATTCCGCCGGCGGCTCAGCCAAACTCGCCCGCGACAAAGCCACCCAAGCCATCCTGCCCCTGCGCGGCAAAGTGCTCAACAGCTTTGAAGTCCACCCCGACCAACTCTTCGGCAACGCCGAAATCCACGACATTTCCGTCGCCATCGGCGTCGATCCGCACGGTATTAACGACCATCCCGATTTAAGCGGCCTGCGCTACGGCAAAATCGCCATCCTGTCCGATGCCGACGTGGACGGCTCGCATATTCAAGTTTTGCTGCTGACCCTGTTCTACCGCCACTTCCCGAAACTGGTTGCCGACGGACACATCTACGTCGCCCAGCCGCCACTGTTCCGCGTCGATGTCAACGCACAAGGTAAGAGCAAACCTGCCCGCAAATTCTACGCCCTCGACCAAAACGAACTCGACAGCATTTTGGAGCGGCTGCAAAAAGAAGGCGTTAAAGAAACCGCCTATTCCATCAGCCGTTTCAAAGGCTTGGGCGAGATGAACCCCGACCAGCTCAAAGATACTACCATGCACCCCGACACCCGCCGCCTGTTGCAGGTACAAATCCCAGAAGGTGCAGATGACGAGACGCGCGACATCTTCGTCAAACTGATGGGCAAAGGCGAAGCCGCCGCCCGCCGCGCTTGGATGGAACGCGAAGGCGATACGGCGGAATTGGATATTTGAACCGTGATTGCCGCATACGAAAAAATGCCGTCTGAAACCAAATCGGTTTTCAGACGGCATTTCGTTTGGGGATTTATTCTGCTGCGGAAGATTCGGCTGCTTCGGCTTCAACAGACAGCGTTTCGGCGGCAGCTTGGGCGGACTGCTGTTGCAAAGCCTGCTGCACAAAAGGATGGTTTTGCGCGATCGCCTGTTCTTCGGGGGTAACTTCGCCTTTGAAACGGTTGTTCAAATCGAAACGTTTGCCTCCGCGCGCCAAGGCTTTCAGATAGCGCGGACGGCGGCAGTGGTTGGCGAGGACGCGTGCAATCAGTGCGGCATCGTATTGCGGCAAAGCGGCAATCAAATCCTGATCGATGCCGAGCGCCAACGGTTTGAAGCGTTTGAATACATCGTATTTGCCGTAGATGTGGTCGGCGATCATTTCGGTCTGTTTCTTTTTGCTCATAGTTTGGACGGCGGATTTTAGTGCCGCGCCCAAAGCGGTTTCTTGTGTCATTTCGGTTGTATTCCTCTAAACAAACCCGTGCGTCAAGGCTGCACGGCAATGCTCGATATTCTATTATAAAGTCTGTGTTTTGGCTAAATTTTTATTTGTTTGAAAGGGTAATGTCGGGCGTATTAACCTGAACGTCGGCATTTTGCGCGCGATGGCGCAGGGCGTGGTCGATGAGGACTAACGCGAGCATGGCTTCGGCGATCGGCGCGGAGCGCAGTCCGACGCAGGGGTCGTGCCTGCCGTGCGTGGCGAGTTCGATGGGGTTGCCGTTGATGTCGATACTGCGGCGCGGGGTGGCGATGGAGCTGGTGGGTTTGATGGCGATATTGACGCGGATGTCTTGCCCGGTGCTGATGCCGCCGAGGATGCCGCCTGAGTGGTTGGACAGGAAGCCTTGCGGGGTCAGTTCGTCGCCGTGTTCGCTGCCGCGTTGCGTTACGCTGTCAAAACCTGCGCCGATTTCCACGCCTTTGACGGCGTTGATGCCCATCATCGCGTAGGCGATTTCGGCATCGAGGCGGTCAAAAACAGGTTCGCCCAAGCCGACAGGGACATTGGCTGCTTCGATATGCAGCTTCGCGCCGACGGAATCCAAGGATTTGCGCACGCTGTCCATATAGTTTTCCAGCTCGGCAATTTGGCTATGGTTGGCGGCAAAAAAAGGATTTTGGGAAATGTGTTCGCAGCCTTCAAACCGGATTTCTTTTTCGCCGACTTGGGTAACGTAGGCGGTGATTTCCGTGCCGAATTTTTCTTTCAACCATTTTTTGGCAACGGCTCCGGCAGCAACGCGGGCGGCGGTTTCACGGGCGGAGCTCCTGCCGCCGCCGCGGTAGTCGCGCGTGCCGTATTTGTGCCAATAGGTATAGTCGGCGTGGCCGGGGCGGAAGCTGGTGGCGATGTTGCCGTAGTCTTTGCTGCGCTGGTCGGTATTGCGGATTAAGAGGGCGATGGGCGTGCCGGTGGTTTTGCCTTCGAATACGCCGGAGAGGATTTCGACTTGGTCGGCTTCGCGGCGTTGGGTAACGTGGCGGCTGGTGCCGGGTTTGCGTCGGTCGAGGTCAAATTGGATATCCGCTTCGCTTAATTCCAAGCCGGGCGGGCAGCCGTCGATGATACAGCCCAAACCCGCGCCGTGGCTTTCGCCGAAGGTGGTAACGGTGAAGAGTTGTCCGAAAGTGTTGCCTGCCATGATTTTTCCCTTTATCGGTATAGTGTGGAAAGATGGCGGATTTTAGCACAAAAGCCCGTCCGTCATTGAAGGGGCGGCAGTCAAAGAGTTTGCGTGCGGCGAGGCAAATCGGCTTATAATCCGGTCTGATTTTTCAGGATAGCGATATGAATGACTACACGCAGCAGCTTCAAGGTAAAAAAGACTACCTTAAAACCCTTTTTGCAGGTTTGGATGTTCCTGAGTGGGAAGTGTACGAATCTCCGGACAAACATTACCGTATGCGTGCCGAGTTCCGTATTTGGCACGAAGGCGGGGAAATGTTTTATGCCATGTTTGAAAAAGGGCAGAAAGCCAGCGGCGCAAGCATGATACGCTGCGACCGTTTTGAAGCAGCTTCCGAGGCTGTCAACCGCCTCATGCCCGAGCTGATCGCCGCCGCCGCGCAATCCCCCGAACTCAAAAAACGCTGGTATGCCGTCGAATTTCTGTCCACGCTCAGCGGGGAAATGCTGGTTACCATGATTTACCACAAAAGGCTTGATGCTGAGTGGATGCAGGCGGCGCAAGCGTTACAGCAACAGTTGGATATTTCCGTTATTGGGCGGAGCAGGGGACAGAAAATAGTCTTAAAACAGGACTATGTAACGGAAACTTTGAAGGTCGGCAACCGGGATTTCCGTTATCGGCAAATTGAAGGCAGTTTTACCCAACCGAATGCCGCCGTGTGTCAGAAAATGCTTGAATGGGCGTGCCGCACGGCGGAAGGCTTGGGCAGCGACCTGCTCGAACTGTATTGCGGAAACGGCAATTTCACCCTGCCGCTGTCCCGATATTTCCGACAGGTTTTGGCAACCGAAATCTCCAAAACCTCCGTCAGCGCGGCGCAATGGAATATCGAAGCCAACCGCATCGGCAACATCAAAATCGCCCGTCTGTCTGCTGAAGAATTTACCGAAGCCTATACCGGAAAACGTGAGTTTAAACGCCTTAAGGATGGCGGTATTGCTTTGACGGATTACGCATTTTCCACTATTTTCGTCGATCCGCCGCGTGCCGGTATCGATGAGGAAACTTTGAAGCTGGTGTCGCAGTTTGACAACATCATCTACATTTCCTGCAATCCCGAAACGTTGCGCGCCAATTTGGACACCTTGGCGGAAACCCATGCGGTCGAACGTGCCGCCCTGTTCGACCAATTCCCGTTTACGCACCATATCGAAAGTGGTGTATTGTTGAAAAAGAAAATCCTTTGAAAAAGCAAGAGGTAAGGACTATGTACCGACACATCGAATACTATCCTGGCGACCCGATTTTGAGTTTGGTCGAAACCTTCAAAAACGACCCGCGCCCCGAAAAAGTCAATTTGAGCATAGGCATTTATTTCGACGACGAAGGCAAAATGCCCGTGTTGGAATCCGTGAGCCGAGCCGAAACCGCCCGTGCCGCCGCGCCTGCGCCGTCGCCCTACCTGCCGATGGAAGGCTTGGACACTTACCGCAGCGCGGTGCAGCATTTATTGTTCGGCAAAGACAATCCCGCGCTTGCGCAAGGGCGCATCGTTACCGTACAAACCTTGGGCGGCTCGGGCGCGCTCAAAGTCGGGGCGGACTTCCTGCACCGCTGGTTTCCCGAAGCGCGCGCCTACGTCAGCGACCCGACTTGGGACAACCATCGCGGCATTTTTGAAGGCGCAGGTTTCGAGGTCGGCACTTACCCATATTACGACCCTGCCACTGTCGGCGTGAAATTCGACGAAATGACCGCGTTTTTCAACACCCTGCCCGAAAACAGCGTCCTGATCCTCCATCCCTGCTGCCACAACCCGACCGGCGTGGATATGTCGGAACGGCAATGGGACGAAGTGTTGCACATCATCAAAACGCGCAAACTGATTCCGTTTATGGACATTGCCTACCAAGGATTCGGCGGCGATTTGGACAGCGATGCCTACGCCGTCCGCAAAGCGGTGGAAATGGAATTGCCCTTGTTCGTCAGCAATTCCTTCTCAAAAAACCTGTCGCTCTACGGCGAGCGCGTCGGCGGCTTAAGCGTGGTTTGCCCGAATAAGGAAGAAGCGGATTTGGTGTTCGGACAGCTCAAATTCACCGTCCGCCGCATCTACTCCAGCCCGCCCGCGCACGGCGCGTATATCGCCGCCGACGTGATGAACAGCCCCGAACTTTACGCCTTGTGGCAAAACGAGGTTTATATGATGCGCGACCGCATCCGTGCGATGCGGCAGAAACTTTATGATGTCTTAACTGCGCAAATCCCCAATCGCGATTTCACTTATTTCATCAAACAGCGCGGCATGTTCGGCTACACAGGATTGAGCGTGGAACAAGTCCGCAGGCTGCGCGACGAATTTGCCGTTTACCTGCTGGATTCCGGCAGGATGTGCGTCGCCGGACTGAATACGTCGAATACCGACTATGTTGCCCGCGCATTTGCGGAAGTCTTGAAATAAGAGTTTGAAGTAAGTCAAAAGACCGTCTGAAAAATATTTATCTTTCAGACGGTCTCTTTATAATTGGCGCACCCAACAGGGATCGAACCTGTGACCTCCAGCTTCGGAAACTGACACTCTTCCAACTGAGCTATGGGTGCGGAAAACGCAAGGTTAACGTAAATTCTGCAAATTGGCAAAGGTTATCTTGCGCCGGCAGGCGGCGTATGGCGGCATAAGGAGAGTTTTCTTGAGGATAAACAATTATTTTCAAAGGATTATTTGTTTTATACAGATACCGTTGGCAAATTTTTTCATATTTTCAATGATAGCGATTGGAAAGACCCTGTGAATTCAGTATAATCCAGCAAAATATTGTTAACTGCGTTTAACACACCAAACTATAATTTACAGCACAACCTAACCTGACGGCGAGGCCTACCAAATGAAACAACTCCGCGACAACAAAGCCCAAGGCTCTGCACTGTTTACCCTTGTGAGCGGTATCGTTATTGTTATTGCAGTCCTTTATTTCCTGATTAAGCTGGCGGGCAGCGGCTCGTTCGGCGATGTCGATGCCACTACGGAAGCAGCAACGCAGACCCGTATCCAGCCTGTCGGACAATTGACGATGGGCGACGGCATCCCCGTCGGCGAACGCCAAGGCGAACAGATTTTCGGCAAAATCTGTATCCAATGCCACGCGGCGGACAGCAATGTGCCGAACGCTCCGAAACTGGAACACAACGGCGATTGGGCACCGCGTATCGCGCAAGGCTTCGATACCTTGTTCCAACACGCGCTGAACGGCTTTAACGCCATGCCTGCAAAAGGCGGTGCGGCAGACCTGACCGATCAGGAACTTAAACGGGCGATTACTTACATGGCGAACAAAAGCGGCGGTTCTTTCCCGAATCCTGATGAGGCTGCGCCTGCCGACAATGCCGCTTCAGGAACAGCTTCTGCTCCTGCCGATAGTGCAGCTCCGGCAGAAGCGAAGGCAGAAGACAAGGGTGCGGCAGCCCCTGCGGTCGGCGTTGACGGTAAAAAAGTCTTCGAAGCAACCTGTCAGGTGTGCCACGGCGGTTCGATTCCCGGTATTCCCGGCATAGGCAAAAAAGACGATTGGGCACCGCGTATCAAAAAAGGCAAAGAAACCTTGCACAAACACGCCCTTGAAGGCTTTAACGCGATGCCTGCCAAAGGCGGCAATGCAGGTTTGAGCGATGACGAAGTCAAAGCGGCTGTTGACTATATGGCAAACCAATCCGGTGCAAAATTCTAAATTTAGATTAAAATTTCGGATTAAATAAAAACGGGGCAGGTATCTGCTCCGTTTTTTTATGGGAATTTATAGTGAATTAACAAAAATCAGGACAAGGCGACGAAGCCGTAGACAGTACAAATAGTACGGAACCGATTCACTTGGTGCTTGAGCACCTTAGAGAATCGTTCTCTTTGAGCTAAGGCGAGGCAACGCTGTACTGGTTTTTGTTAATCCACTATATTTGTTTGTCCGTGTGGAAATGACATCAAAGGGTGTGAATAGGCTTTTCATCTTTGAAATCTGTTTGCACGATCGGATGAATAAAAAGTAGGATGATAAAAAAGCTGATGTATGGATACTGGTTTAACTCATTTGTTTTAAAGTTATAGTCGAGATACGTGTATTGGTGCAACTGGTTTGCCGTTGATGAAAATGCCGTCTGAAAATGTTTCAGACGGCATTTTTTAAGATATCAACAGTCAGTCTTCATAATTTTCCATCGGTGGGCAGCTGCACACGAGATTGCGGTCGCCGTACACGTCGTCCACGCGGTTGACGAAGGGCCAAAACTTGTGTTCGCGGACGAACGGCAACGGGAAGACGGCTTCTTCGCGGGAATACGGATGCGCCCAGTTGCCGGTTATATCTGCGGCGGTGTGCGGCGCGTTGACCAGTGGGTTGTCGTCTTTCGGCCATTCGCCGCGCCCGACTTTCAGCACTTCCTGTTTGATTTGTTTCAGGGCGGCGATGAAGCGGTCGAGTTCGGCTTTGCTCTCGCTTTCGGTCGGTTCGATCATCAGCGTGCCGGCAACGGGGAAGGAGACGGTCGGGGCGTGGAAGCCGTAGTCCATCAGGCGTTTGGCGATGTCGGTTTCGGTAATGCCGCTTTCGGCTTTGAGCGGACGCAAGTCGACGATACATTCGTGCGCGACGCGGCCGTTTTTGCCGGTGTAGAGAATCGGATAATCCTCGCCCAAGGCTTTGGCGACGTAGTTGGCGTTGAGCAATGCCCAGCGCGTTGCCTGTTCCATGCCTTGTTTGCCCATCATGGTCAGGTACATCCAAGTAATCGGCAGGATGGATGCAGAACCATATGCTGCGGCAGCCACGGCGGTTTGATCGGCAGCCGCGTTGTGGGTGTCGGTCAAGGTATGGCCCGGGGCAAACGGAGCCAAATGGGCTTTCAAGCCAATCGGACCCATGCCCGGGCCGCCGCCGCCGTGAGGGATACAGAAGGTTTTGTGCAGGTTCATGTGCAACACATCCGCACCGACTTCGGCAGGCTGCATGATGCCGATTTGGGCGTTGAGGTTCGCACCGTCCATGTAAACCTGTCCGCCGTTTTCGTGAATAATGCGGCAGATGTCGCGGATGCCTTCTTCGTACACGCCGTGGGTGGACGGATAGGTAATCATGATGGCAGACAAAGCGTCGCGGTGTTGCTCGGCTTTGGCTTTCAAATCGTCAATGTTGACGTTGCCGTGTTCGTCGGTGTCGACGACGACGACTTTCAAACCGAGCATGGCGGCGGTGGCGGGGTTGGTACCGTGGGCTGATTTTGGAATCAGACAGATGTTGCGGTGCGCTTCGCCTTGGGATTCCTGATAGCGGCGGATGGCGAGCATACCGGTGTATTCGCCTTGTGCGCCGGAATTTGGTTGCAGGGAAATCGCGTCAAAGCCGGTGATGGCTTTCAGGCTGTTTTCCATATCGGCGAGCAATTCGCGGTAGCCGGCGGTTTGCGCTTCGGGAGCGTAAGGATGGATGTCGGTGAACTCGGCCCAAGTAATCGGCAACATTTCCGCAGTCGCGTTGAGTTTCATAGTACAGCTGCCCAATGAAATCATACTGCGGTTCATCGCCAAGTCGCGGTCTTCGAGTTTTTTCAGATAACGCAACATTTCGTGTTCGGTGTGGTAACTGTTGAACACAGGATGTTGCAGAATGTCGTCCTGACGCAGCAATTCGGCGTTCAGACGGCCTTTGACATCATCGGCAAATGTAAACGTATCCTTGCCGGTAAACGCGCGGTACAAATCGACCAAATCTTCGTATGCCGATGTTTCATGGAATGCAGCCGCAACTTGAGTATCGTTGACGCGGCGCAGGTTGTAACCCGACGCCAAAGCAGCGGCAAACACTTGGTCTGCTTTCTCTTTACTGCCAAAATCGATGGTAACAGTATCGAAAAAGACTTTGTGAACCACATTCAGGCCGTCTGAAACCAGCGCATCGGCAAAGGCAGAAGCCAGCGCGTGAATGCGGTTGGCAATGCGTTTCACGCCTTCAGGGCCGTGGTAAACGGCATACATACCCGCCAAATTCGCCAGCAATGCCTGCGCGGTACAAATATTGGATGTAGCTTTTTCGCGGCGGATGTGTTGCTCACGGGTGGACAAAGCCATGCGCAAGGCAGGTTTGCCCGATGCGTCTTTGGATACGCCGATGATGCGGCCCGGGGCGGAACGTTTGAACTCGTCTTTAAACGCGAAATAAGCGGCGTGCGGCCCGCCGAAGCCCATCGGCACGCCGAAGCGTTGTGTGTTGCCCAACGCAATATCCGCACCCAATTCGGCAGGCGGTTTCAGCAAAACCAAGCTCATGATGTCGGCGGAAACGGCGACAATCGTGCCTTTGGCTTTCAGACGGCCGATAACGTCCTGCAAGTCTTGCACGTCGCCGTCTTTGCCGACGTATTGGAACAGCGCGCCGAAGTATTCGCCTTCGTCGGCTTGGGCAAAATCGCCGACCACCAGCTCGAAGCCGAAATACTTGGCACGGGTTTTCATCACGTCCAAAGTTTGCGGATACACGCGCTCGTCCACAAAGAAACGCTCGGATTTTACCTTGCCCACGCGGTGCGCCATCGCCATCGCTTCGGCGGCGGCGGTCGCTTCGTCCAGCAAAGACGCGCCCGCCACAGGGAAACCGGTCAAATCGATACACACTTGTTGGAAGTTCAACAAAGCTTCCAAACGACCCTGCGCGATTTCCGCCTGATACGGCGTGTAGGCGGTGTACCAACCCGGATTTTCCAATACGTTACGCAAAATCACGTTCGGCACGCGGGTCGGGTAATAGCCTAAACCGATATAGGATTTGTTGATCATGTTTTTCGACGCAATGCCTTTCAATTTTGCCAACGCGTCCGCTTCGGTCAGGGCATCGGGCAAATCGAGTTCAGACGGCATACGGATGCTTTGCGGCACGGTGTTGCCGACAAAATCGTCCATACTTTTCTCGCCGACAGCGGCAAGCAACGCCGCTTCGTCGCCAAAACTCAAATGCCGCGCGGCAAATTCGTCGGGGTTGAACAGTTCGGACAGTTTCATTTCTACTCCTTCGGGTTTGTAGGGCTGCCATCAGGCAGAATTTTTAGACATCGGATGATTCGGGCAAGGGTAGCACAAAAGACGGGATAATGGCGGACAATGCGCCAGAATGCAGCAGGTCAGGACAAGCAGCGCCACAAGCGGCAGCGATAAGGGAAAGCCGCCGCCCAAAACCATGAAACCTGCAGGCACCAGCCAAGCTAAGGGATGCGCCGGAAGCGGAAAAACAATATTGAGCAGAACCAAAATCACGACAAACAGCGGCAGACCCGCCATCAGGTTGGCACGCCTGTATGTTGCGTACGGGTCGGATGCTTCTTCAGGTTCGCAATATTCCATGATTTCAGCCTGTCCGGGCTTTATCCACAGCAGGCTCGGACGGTCGGTCATGCCGTCTGAACCGGCAGGCCGTCTTTTTCAAAAAACGCCATACCGCTGCAACTTCATGCGGCTGTATGGCGTAGGCTTTGCACTTCAGACGGCATATGCGTCCCGAAGCAGTTTGGTGTCCCAGTCGGTTCATGATTATATAAACAACTTGGGTGCGGATAAACCTTTGTTTATCTAAACCCCTGTTTTCTCAAAAATTGATTCAAATCTTCGGCAAATTTCCGATAGCCTTTGCCGTTGGCGTGGATTTGGTCGGATTTCAGATTATTATCGCCCAAAATTTCCGCCCACGCGCCGCCGAACAGCGGAATGCCGTATTCCTCGGACAAATCCTCATACAGCGGATGATCGCTCAAATGCCCGAACAACGCACCCAGTGTGATGTGCGGCACGCCGACGAGGACGGCGGGGATGTTTTCCTTCTGCACGGTTTCGATGATTTTCGCGATATTGGCGCGGGTCTGCTCCTTGGGAACTTTGCGCAGAAAGTCGTTGCCGCCTATGCCGACAATCACAAGCTTGGGTTTGCGTGCCAACAGCGCGGGCAGGCGCGACAGGGCTTGGGCAGATGTATCGCCCGATACGCCGCCGTTGACAATATTCCAACCCGTCAGTTTTTGCAGTTGCGCGGGGTAGGATTCGCCAGGGTTTGCGCCGTAGCCGAAGGTAAGCGAATCGCCCAAGGCAAGTACGGTGCTTCCTTCGGGAATTTTGGCGTGGGTTCGGGCGGATTTTCTGCCGCAGGCGGTAAGCAGCAACGCGCCTGCGCCGAGGAGGAAGGTTCTTCTGTTCATTGGTTTTTCAGATGGCATCGAGCCATTTCGGGTGGTATTTCAGGGTTTCACGGTAAACCGGACAGCTTTCGGCGTGCGCGCCTTTGAGGTAGCCGGTACTCATCAGAAATTCGCCGACGATTTCGCCGCCGACGAATTTGAAATGTTTTTTAAAGAGTTTAACCCATTCGTCTTTGCTTCGCGGATGGTGCGTGTCGAGCCAGTTCTTGAACGAGCCGTATTCTTGTTGCAACGCTTGGATTTGCCGTGCATTGAAAATGGCGGCATCGATTTTCAGGCGGTTGCGGACAATGCCCGCGTCGGCAAGCAGGCGTTCGCGGTCGGTGTCGTCGAAGGCGGCAACCGTATCGATGTCGAAACCTTCAAATGCCGTCTGAAACGCCTGCCGCTTCTTCAGCATCAGCGTCCAGTTTAATCCTGCCTGATTGATTTCCAACACCAGCCGCTCAAACAATTCATTGTCGTCCTCAATCGGAAAACCGTATTGCGTGTCGTGGTAATGTTTGTTCGGGTTATCGGTGTTTTCGGGAAGTGAGGCGGCAAATTCGCAATAGTTCACGGTTTACTCGACCATCTGTTGCGCCGCCTGTTTCAGTCCCTGTTCGAGTGCGGCGGTCATCGCGGCGTAGCCGTCACCCTGCTGTTCGGTTTCGATATGGAAGGGTCTGTTCGTACCGTCGGGTAGGACGGCGTAGCCGCTGATGAGGGTTTTGCCCGTGTAGCTGCCTTGGAATGCGTCGATATAGACCGTCCATTTTTCGGTACTGCCGCTGCGTGAGGCAGGAACAAAGATGCGTGTGCTGTCCAAACGGTTGAATGCATTGCTCAACGCCGCTTCGAGCATATCGTCCAAGGTGTCTGCCCAGACGTGGTTTTGTGCGGTGTTGAGGCGGTAGGGGTCGGTTTGATAGACCAGTCCGCCGCGTTTGAGCGGTTCGGCAAGACGGACTTCGACGGCAGTTTCGCCGCCTTGCGTTGCAGGACGGATGTAGCGGCTGTCGGGCAACACGAAATATTGTGTGCTTTGCACAGTACCGCAGGCGGCAAGCGACAGGGCGGCGGCAATCGGGAAAAGGCGCATTATCGGCTTCCTTTCGGGATAGGGTCTTTGCTGCTGCTGTTGAAAATCAGCGCGTTGGGTTTTTCTTTCAAAGTATTAATCACGGGTTGAACGTCTTTTAAAGTTTTGTCCAAACTTTGCAGCGTATTTTGTACGTCGCCGTAGATAGGCGATTGCGGCGATACGCCTTGCAGGGTTGTGCGCAACTCTTTCAGGGTTTGGTTCAGTTCGTTCGGAATGTTTTGTGTCTGCGGTTTGCCGACCAGTTTGTCGATGGAGCTTAGGGCGGCATTGGCAGATTTGAGTGTGGATTTGAGCTCGGCAAGCGAACCGTTCAATTCGGCAACCGTCTTATCTAAAGGCAGTTTGTCGAACTTGTCCAGCAAATCCGCCAATTTGACCTGCAAATCGTCCAAACCGCCGCCCTGGGTCGCGATAACGGTATCGCCTGCATAAACGGTATGCGGTCGCAGCTTAGGTGATGCGGAAGGCTGATCGTTCAACTCAATCATTTTGCTTCCGGTCAGCAGGTTGTTGCTGGAGATGGTGGCGGTCAGGCCTTTGTTTAAGGCCGTCTGAAATTGTTGTTTCCAATGTTCTTTGCTTTGTTCGTCGGCATTGATTTCCAAACGGGAAGGTTCAATGCGGATGCGTACGGGTATCCAGCCGTTTTCAAACAGGTGCAGGCTGTCGTTGCGGTCGAAATAAGGAACGTCGGAAACCACGCCGACATTCAGCCCTTTGTACTCGACGGGCGAACCGACGGTCAGGCCGCGCACGGATTGTTTGAAAAACGCGGTGTAGTACAGCGAGCGGTCGTCAGGCAGGTTGGCGACTTCGCTGCGGCTGTCGTAAAGCGTGAAGCTGTCTTCGCTTTTGACGTTTTTACTGTTTTTGGTTTTCGGCGAATCAAATGAAATCGCGCCCGACAGCAGGGCAGGCAGAGGGGCGGAATTGAGTTTGATGCCGCTGCCTGTGGTTTCGATATTGATGCCGCTTTCCAGCCAAAAACGGCTGGCGGAATGAATCAGTTTGTCGTTGGGGCTTTGGATGAAGATGGTGTAATGCACGCTTTGGTCGGACGGGTCGAAATGCGCGCTTTCGACTTGCCCGACCATAAAATTTTCATACAAAACAGGGCTGTTGACGTTGAGGATGCGGTCGTTTTTACCAATCAAATTCAAGCGCAGCCCGCTTTGCCCGATGGCGGTAACGGGCGGAATGTCCTGCACTTGGAACACGTCTTTTGCCTCGTCGCTTTTGCCGGGTGTAAAGGCGATGTACGAACCCGAAAGCAGCGTACCCAAACCGGTTACGCCGCTTTGGTCGATACGCGGCTTGACCACCCAAAACTGGGTATCGCTGCGGATGAGGCCGGATACGTCCGCATTGAGTTGGGCGGTTACTTCCACGCCTTTTTGGTCGTCGCGCAGTTTGATTCGGGTAACGCGTCCGACATCGATGCTCAATACTTTGATGACCGTATTGTTGACCTCAATGCCTTCCGCGCTGTCCATCAAGAGCGTAACCACAGGCCCCCTGTTGCGGATTTCCTTAACCCAAAGCCAGCCGCCGGCAATCAGCGCGATCAGCGGAACCAGCCAGACGGCAGAGAGGAAGGTGTTGTTTTTGCGGACGCGTGCTTGGGCGTGTCCGTTTGGAGGAGGGCTGTTGTCAGTCATGTTTTTCCGTTTCATTGAAAGCAATGCCGTCTGAAGCGCGTTTGTCCCAAAGCAGGCGCGGGTCGAAATAATAGGCGGACAGCATCGTCAGAATCACGACCAGGCAGAAATAGACTGCCGCACTGCCCGGAATGACGCGCGCGGCATAAGTGTGGAACGAACACATCAAAATAATAATCACAAAAATATCAATCATCGACCAGCGGCCGACCGCTTCGGTGATGCGGTAGAGGTGCGACAATTTCTTTGCACCCGTTGGCAAAGCGAAGCGGGCGGACGCAATCAAAACCGACATTGCCGCAATCTTCAGTACCGGCACCAAAATACTCGCGCTGAAAATAACCGCCGCAATCAGCCTGTCGCCCTCGTCCCACATATAAGCGATGCCGTTAAGGATGGTATTGACCTCCGTGGCGGCAGGATTGGACGAAATCATAATCGGCAGGATATTGGCAGGGAAATACAAAATAACCGCCGCCGTCAGAAACGCCGACGAAATACTCAGACTTTTCGGCCGTCGGCGGTACAGTTCCGCACCGCACACGCCGCAGGGGGATTCGGCACTGTCGCGGAAATACAGGCAGCGGCTGCAACAGGTTTTACCTTCCGATGCCGTCTGAACCGCATTATCCCCCGTCAGCCGCCCGATTTGAAAATACACCCAATGCTGGGGAACCGATACCGAAGTCCGAATCAGCATAACTGACAGCGCGAACATCAGATAAAACGCCGGCCCGAAGCGAACCTCTGCCACAGACGAGAGCTTGATATACGCCACCAAAGTGGAAACAAAAAACACATCCACCATCATCGCCTGTCTCAAGCGCACCATCACACGCGTTGCCAAACGCAGCGCAGGATACGCCTGTTTCCGTATCAGCGCGGCATAGACATACAGGCACAGCAGCAGAAACAGAACCGGCGCGCCGAAAGTCAGCACAAACATCACTTCGGCCAAAAAACCATAATCCTGAAACACCATCAGGCGCATCATCTCGGGCAGCGAAAGGACGGATGCCGCACCCGGTATCCCGACCTCGATATACGTCATACCGTAAGCAAACGCCATTAAAATCAGCGAAGCCGCCGCATAGGCGGGCGGGGCGGAAAAAGGATGCCTGCCCACCCTGAAGAGTTTGTGTCCGCAACGGGGACAGAACGCCGCTTCTCCACTGTCCAACCGGGGTACATCCGCGCGGCAGCCGCATTCCGGACAATCTACCGTATGCGGCGGCAGGGCTTCGTCGCAGCAGTTGCCGCGAAGGCTGTGGGGGATATTTTCGGCAAACGGCTTCATCGGGAAAGTGGCAAATATAAGTGGCGGCATTATAAAGGAAAAAAGGCGATACACCCAATCAGGATGCAAAACCGGCAGGTTCGGCAGTATGAACAAACCCTTGGTGTCCGGCAAAAATATTTTTTGAGCGGTTGTCCGCCGACTGCCGAACCCATTTGATAAAATCCCGATTCTGTAAAGAATAGTAAAATACCTGCTTAAAAACATCACGCAAATGATATTTTTTCCAAAAATATGTGATAATAAATTTCGTTTATGATTCTTTATTATTTTTATAGTGGATTAACAAAAATCAGGACAAGGCGGCGAAGCCGCAGACAGTACAAATAGTACGGAACCGACTCACTTGGTGCTTCAGCACCTTAGAGAATCGTTCTCTTTGAGCTAAGGCGAGGCAACGCCGTACTGGTTTTTGTTAATCCACTATATATGCGGGCAAGTGCGGATTTTGCCCGCACCGCATCCTTATCCCTTACCGACAAAGGAAAAAATATGAGTGAAACCGAAAATCAAGCATTGACATTTGCCAAACGCTTGAAGGCGGATACCACGGCGGTTCACGACAGCGTGGATAACCTCGTTATGTCTGTCCAACCGTTTGTCAGCAAAGAAAACTACATCAAATTTTTGAAACTCCAATCCGTTTTCCACAAGGCTGTCGACCACATCTATAAAGATGCCGAATTAAACAAAGCCATTCCCGAGCTGGAATACATGGCGCGATACGATGCCGTAACGCAAGACCTTGCAGATTTGGGTGACAAACCTTACGAATACGGCAAACCGCTGCCGCATGAAACCGGCAACAAAGCAATCGGCTGGCTTTATTGCGCCGAAGGATCCAATTTGGGCGCGGCATTTTTGTTCAAACACGCCCAAAAACTCGATTACAACGGCGAACACGGCGCGCGCCACCTCGCACCCCATCCCGACGGGCGCGGCAAACACTGGCGCGCTTTCGTCGAGCATCTGAACGCTTTGAACCTGACTCCCGAAGCCGAAGCGGAAGCCATCCAAGGCGCGCGCGAAGCCTTTGCATTCTACAAAGTCGTGTTGCGCGAAACCTTCGGCTTGGCAGCCGATGCCGAAGCACCGGAAGGAATGATGCCGCACAGGCACTAAAAAATAATCGAACCAAATAAACAAGAATCGAACCAAATAAACAAGGTCTCGGCATAGCTGTTTGCAGGGACCTTTAATTACACGGCGCGGCTTTGTTTACATGGATTACTGTCTTATTAAATATTAATGATTATCATAAAATCTATTATTCGCTAACCGATGGATGAACAATCCATACATCTTGAGTTGATAATATGAAACCATTACAAATGCTCCCTATCGCCGCGCTGGTCGGCAGTATTTTCGGCAATCCGGTCTTGGCAGCAGATGAAGCTGCAACTGAAACCACACCCGTTAAGGCAGAGATAAAAGCAGTGCGCGTTAAAGGTCAGCGCAATGCGCCTGCGGCTGTGGAACGCGTCAACCTTAACCGTATCAAACAAGAAATGATACGCGACAATAAAGACTTGGTGCGCTATTCCACCGATGTCGGCTTGAGCGACAGCGGCCGCCATCAAAAAGGCTTTGCTGTTCGCGGCGTGGAAGGCAACCGTGTCGGCGTGAGCATAGACGGTGTAAACCTGCCTGATTCTGAAGAAAACTCGCTGTACGCCCGTTATGGCAACTTCAACAGCTCGCGTTTGTCTATCGACCCCGAACTCGTGCGCAACATCGAAATCGTGAAGGGCGCAGACTCTTTCAATACCGGCAGTGGTGCATTGGGCGGCGGTGTGAATTACCAAACGCTGCAAGGCCGTGATTTGCTGTTGGACGACAGGCAATTCGGCGTGATGATGAAAAACGGTTACAGCACGCGTAACCGTGAATGGACAAATACTCTCGGTTTCGGTGTGAGTAACGACCGCGTGGATGCTGCTTTGCTGTATTCGCAACGTCGCGGTCATGAAACCGAAAGTGCGGGAAACCGAGGCTATGCTGTGGAAGGGGAAGGCAGTGGCGCGAATATCCGTGGTTCGGCACGCGGTATCCCTGATTCGTCCAAACACAAATACCACAGCTTTTTGGGTAAGATTGCTTACCAAATTAACGATAACCACCGCATCGGCGCATCGCTTAACGGCCAGCAGGGACATAATTACACGGTTGAAGAGTCTTATAACCTGACCGCTTCTTCCTGGCGCGAAGCCGATGACGTAAACAGACGGCGCAATGCCAACCTCTTTTACGAATGGATGCCTGATTCAAATTGGTTGTCGTCTTTGAAGGCGGACTTCGATTATCAGAAAACCAAAGTGGCGGCGGTTAACAACAAAGGCTCGTTCCCGATGGATTATTCCACCTGGACGCGCAACTATAATCAGAAGGATTTGGACGAAATATACAACCGCAGCATGGACACCCGATTCAAACGTTTTACTTTGCGTTTGGACAGCCATCCGTTGCAACTCGGGGGGGGGCGACACCGCCTGTCGTTTAAAACTTTCGTCAGCCGCCGTGATTTTGAAAACCTAAACCGCGACGATTATTACTTCAGCGGCCGTGTTGTTCGAACCACCAGCAGTATCCAGCATCCGGTGAAAACCACCAACTACGGTTTCTCACTGTCTGACCAAATTCAATGGAACGACGTGTTCAGTAGCCGCGCAGGTATCCGTTACGACCACACCAAAATGACGCCTCAGGAATTGAATGCCGAGTGTCATGCTTGTGACAAAACACCACCTGCAGCCAACACTTATAAAGGCTGGAGCGGTTTTGTCGGCTTGGCGGCGCAACTGAATCAGGCTTGGCGTGTCGGTTACGACATTACTTCCGGCTACCGTGTCCCCAATGCGTCCGAAGTGTATTTCACTTACAACCACGGTTCGGGTAATTGGCTGCCCAATCCCAACCTGAAAGCCGAGCGCAGCACCACCCACACCCTGTCTCTGCAAGGCCGCAGCGAAAAAGGCATGCTGGATGCCAACCTGTATCAAAGCAATTACCGCAATTTCCTGTCTGAAGAGCAGAAGCTGACCACCAGCGGCACTCCCGGCTGTACTGAGGAAAATGCTTACTACGGTATATGCAGCGACCCCTACAAAGAAAAACTGGATTGGCAGATGAAAAATATCGACAAGGCCAGAATCCGCGGTATCGAGCTGACAGGCCGTCTGAATGTGGACAAAGTAGCGTCTTTTGTTCCTGAGGGTTGGAAACTGTTCGGCTCGCTGGGTTATGCGAAAAGCAAACTGTCGGGCGACAACAGCCTGCTGTCCACACAGCCGCTGAAAGTGATTGCCGGTATCGACTATGAAAGTCCGAGCGAAAAATGGGGCGTATTCTCCCGCCTGACCTATCTAGGCGCGAAAAAGGTCAAAGACGCGCAATACACCGTTTATGAAAACAAGGGCTGGGGTACGCCTTTGCAGAAAAAGGTAAAAGATTACCCGTGGCTGAACAAGTCGGCTTATGTGTTTGATATGTACGGCTTCTACAAACCGGCTAAAAACCTGACTTTGCGTGCAGGCGTGTACAACCTGTTCAACCGCAAATACACCACTTGGGATTCCCTGCGCGGTTTATATAGCTACAGCACCACCAATGCGGTCGACCGCGATGGCAAAGGCTTAGACCGCTACCGCGCCCCAGGCCGCAATTACGCCGTATCGCTGGAATGGAAGTTTTAATCTGGTATTATTGAATTAATCGCCTTGTTGAAAATTAAAGCCGTCCGAATTGTGTTCAAGAATTCATTCGGACGGCTTTTTACCGTAAATCTGTGTGATGGGGTTTTATATTGATACAGTATCCGAACTCAGGCAGGGGGTAATGTTGCAGGATTAAAAATGCCGTCTGAAAAATGTTTCAGACGGCATTTTTTGGTTGCCGATATGTTAACGGACGACGTTGGCGCGCATGACCACGCGGACGTGGAACGAGCCTGCCTGACAGTCGTATTGTCCGCCTTGCAGCGGCTGCTTGTCGAAGTAGCTGTGGAAGCCGGTAACGCCGCGTCCGCAAGGGTGGCGGCAGATGCCGCATTGTGTTTATAATGCCGTGTCAGACGTTTGATTTATGGGAAAATAATGATGCTTACCAATCAGGAAGTAACCGGTGTCAAACTGGGATACCGCAAAGCCGTTTTATAGTGGATTAACAAAAATCAGGACAAGGCGACGAAGCCGCAGACAGTACAGATAGTACGGAACCGATTCACTTGGTGCTTCAGCACCTTAGAGAATCGTTCTCTTTGAGCTAAGGCGAGGCAACGCCGTACTGGTTTTTGTTAATCCACTATAAATAGCAAGGTGTGAATAAAACGGCGGATATAATCAAATATATGTAATGAGATTCCCAAAATCTTGGTAATGATGTATATTAGTCAAGTTAGCTAATCATGAGAAGTGTTATGTTTCAAGCAAATATTCATCAGGCAAAAACCAATTTGAGTCAATTGATTCAAAGAGCAGAAGCAGGGGAAATCGTTATTATTGCGAAGGCAGGTAAGCCTTGCGTCCAACTAATCGGTATTGAAAAACCGGCACGAAATGCAGGAAGGTTGAAAAAATTCAGTCATATGGAAAATACGGATATTTCACGTATTCTTGAGGATGACAATGAAACGGCAGCTTTATTTTTTGAGGAGTCGGCTCTGTGAGAAAGATTCTGCTTGATACCCATGCGTTGCTGTGGTGGTTGTTGGATGACAAGAAACTGGGGATATCTGCACGCAAACTGATAGAAAATCCGAGAAATGCGATCTTTGTCAGTGCAGCAAGTATTTGGGAAATTTCCATCAAGCAGAACAAGGGGTTGTTGAAATTACCGGAAGAGTTTTTTGATGTGCTTCAAGAAGAGGATTTTGAAATGTTGCCTATAGGTCTGTTTCATGCAAAACAGGCTGGAAGCCTTCCGGAGATACACAAAGACCCTTTCGATAGGATGTTGATTGCACAAACCCAAGCGGAAGGCTTTGAACTGATGACTGTCGATGAATATATTCCGCAATATGGAATTAGAGTTGTCAACGCATCAAGCTGACAAATACAAAAACTGTGTACACAAGAAAGACCGCCGAGGCGGTCTTTTCGGTTATTGTCTTCGCTTAAAAGCCAGACTTCTGTCGTGGACTATAGGTGTGTCCCGATCTGAATCTGCCGCACAATAAGGCAAGGGGATTAAAAATGCCGTCTGAAAAATGTTTCAGACGGCATAATGGCTTAGGGGTTCAACACGCGTGCGATGAGGGCTTTTTCTTTACCCTGCATATTGGGGATTTTGACCTGAATGCCGTTGCCCGGGGCAACATCGACAGGCTGGCCTTTGCGGGTCATTTGTTCCAATTTGATGGTTTGGTTGCCGCTCGGGTGGATGATTTCGAGTGAATCGCTGACGGCAAAGCGGTTTTTGACTTCCACTGTTGCCCAGCCGTTTTCATCGATTTCGGTAACGTGTCCGACGTATTGGCTTTGTTTGGCGGTGGAATGGCCGGTCAGGTAGTTTTGATAATCCTGAGTTTGGTGGCGTTCGAGGAAGCCGCTGGTGTAGCCGCGGTTGGCGAGGCCTTCGAGTTCGCTCAACAGGCTGTAATCAAACGGACGGCCTGCGACGGCATCATCAATCGCTTTGCGGTAGGACTGGGCGACGCGTGCAACATAATAGAGCGATTTGGTACGGCCTTCGACTTTGAGGCTGTCCACGCCGATTTTGGCGAGTTTTTCGACGACTTCGATACCGCGAAGGTCTTTGGAATTCATGATGTAGGTGCCGTGTTCGTCTTCCATAATCGGCATCATTTCGCCCGGGCGGTTGGATTCTTCAATCAGGAAAACTTTGTCGGCGTAGGGATGGCGTTTTTGACCGTTGATGCCTTCAAAGTTTTGGTTGGCTTCTTCTTGGGCTTTTTCAAAGTTGAAACCTTGCAGAAGCTGGGCATCGCCTGCATCGCTTTCCGTGGCATTGTGAACCTTGTAATCCCAACGGCAGGAGTTGGTGCAGGTGCCTTGGTTGGGGTCGCGGTGGTTGAAATAGCCCGACAATAGGCAACGGCCTGAATAAGCGATGCACAATGCGCCGTGGATGAAGACTTCGAGTTCGATGTCGGGGCATTCTTGGCGGATTTCGGCGATTTCTTCCATACTCAATTCGCGCGACAGAATAATGCGTTCGACGCCGATGTTTTGCCAGAATTTCACGCCCCAATAGTTGGTGGTGTTCGCCTGTACGGACAGATGGATCGGCATTTCCGGCCATTTTTCGCGCACGGTCATAATCAAACCCGGATCCGCCATAATCAGCGCGTCGGGTTTCATGGCAATCAGCGGCTCCATGTCGGCAACGAAGGTTTTGAGTTTGGAATTGTGCGGCAGGGTGTTGACGGTTAAAAAGAATTTTTTGTTGCGCTCGTGCGCTTCTTTAATGCCTTGTTCTAAAACATCAAGTTTGGCAAATTCGTTGTTGCGGGCGCGCAGTGAGTAACGCGGGCTGCCGGCGTAAACGGCGTCTGCGCCGTAGTCGTAGGCGGCGCGCATTCTTTCCAATCCGCCGGCGGGCAATAAGAGTTCGGGTGCTTTCATCGTGTTTCCTTTTCGGTTGAAACCCCGCCCTTTAGGGCAGTAGAATCAGACTTTATTTGGGAGGGGCGTAACCCCTTCCGAATCAGGGCAACATATAGGGCGACGCTTTATGTGTCGTCCTGTGTGTTGAAACATGATTTGTATGCTTTGTAAAAATGTTTCAGACGGCATTGCTGCAAATGCCGTCTGAAAAGGGTTTGAGGATGGGCGGATTATCCGCCTTTTTGTATTTTCGGTCAATTTTGACGGGAAATTTATAAGGATTTATCAAGTATTTGCCTGCTTGGGATATAATGCGGTAGTTTGAATGCGAGAGAGAATGTGATGAATCCTAAAATCGTGTTTTTCGACATTGACGATACGCTGTACCGAAAATATACGGATACTTTGCGCCCTTCCGTGAAAACGGCGGTGGCGGCTTTGCGCGGCAAAGGTATATTGACGGCGTTGGCAACGGGGCGGTCTTTGGCGACGATTCCCGAAAAGGTCAGGGATATGATGGCGGAAGCGGGAATGGATGCCGTGGTAACGATAAACGGACAGTTTGCGCTGCTGCACGGAAAAACCGTGCGCGAAGTACCGATGGATGCCGGTTTGATGGGCAGGGTTTGCGCGCATTTGGATGGCTTGGGCATGGATTATGCGTTTGTCGGCGGAGAGGGGATCGCTGTGTCCGCGCTGTCGGAATGCGTGTGCCGCGCCTTGAAGCATATCGCCAGCGATTTTTTTGCCGATAAGGATTATTTTTCAAGCAAACCGGTGTATCAGATGCTGGTGTTTGCGGAGGAAAACGAAATGCCGCTTTGGTCGGATATTGTGGAACGGGAAGGCTTGAAAACGGTGCGCTGGCACGAGGAAGCGGTCGATCTGCTGCCTGCGGGTGCGTCGAAAACGGACGGCATCAGAAGCGTGGTTGAAGCATTGGGATGGGAAATGGCAGACGTGATGGCGTTCGGCGACGGTTTGAACGATGTGGAAATGCTGTCAGAAGTCGGGTTCGGCGTGGCAATGGGCAACGGGGAACAGGCGGCGAAAGAAGCGGCGAAATATGTTTGCCCCAGCGTTGATGAAGACGGCGTGTTGAGGGGCTTGCAAGATTTGGGCGTGATTTGAACGCATCATAACAACCCTGCCGGTTTCAGACGGCAGGGTCGGTTTTCAGCCCTTCATACAGCCTTCGTTTTGAAGCAGGGTAAATAAGGGCGCGCCGCTTGCACGGATATTCTTGCCGCCTTGAAGGTCGGTAAATTCCAAAATGGCGGCGGCTTCGACAATTTCTCCGCCGAGTTTGCGGATCAGTTCCAGTCCGGCAAGCATCGTGCCGCCCGTGGCAATCAAATCATCGACCAGCAGCACGCGCGAACCGAGTTTGACGGCATCGGTGTGGATTTCCACCGCAGCTTCCCCGTATTCGAGCGCGTAGCTTTGCGATACGGTTTCAAAAGGCAGCTTGCCTTTTTTGCGGATGGGGACGAAACCGACGTTGAGCTGGTAGGCGAGTGCCGCGCCGATAATGAAGCCGCGCGCGTCCAAACCGGCAACGATGTCGATTTTCTGATCCATATAGCGGTAAACCAATAAATCAACCAAAAGGCGGAAGTATTCCGCGCTTTGAAGGACGGGCGTGATGTCGTGGAATAAGATGCCTTTTTGCGGCCAGTTTTCGATTTTGCGGATTTTGTCGGCAAGCGCGCCGACACTCATAGCTTCGGGATGAACCAGCATTGCGTGTTCCAAGTTTGATGTTTTTAACGCCATATTGTAGCCGTCAGCCTGTCGCTTGCCAAATCAATCAAAACAATAGCGGCAAAATATGGGCATCGGCAAATAGGAAACTGGGTGTCCATTGTGATACAATCGGCTGGAAAATATACAGGTAAAAAATATGTCCGCTTATCGAAAAGGCAACATCTTTATCATTTCGGCCGCTTCCGGCACGGGCAAAACCACGCTGGTGTCGCGGCTGTTGGCAAACCATAACGGTTTGCGCGTTTCCGTGTCGCACACGACGCGCCCGCCGCGTGAAGGCGAAGCAAACGGCGTACATTATCACTTTGTTTCCAAAGAAGAGTTTGAGTCGCTTATCGCGCAGGAAGCTTTTTTGGAATACGCCGACGTATTTGGCAACTATTACGGCACAGGCGCGGAGGGTGTGAATGCGTTGGCGGCGGCAGGCTATGACGTGATTTTGGAAATCGACGTTCAGGGCGCGGCGCAGGTTCGCGACGCGCTGCCCGAAGCCGTCGGCATCTTTATCCTGCCGCCTTCTTTCGACGTACTTGCCGCGCGCCTCAACGGACGCGGGACGGACAGTCGGGAAGTTATCCAAAGGAGGCTGTCGAAGGCAAGGCATGAAATCGAGCAGTCCGTATTGTTTGACTTTGTCGTGGTCAATGACGACTTGGCGCGAGCGGAGGAGGATTTGCGCCATATTGTGAATGCCTGCCGTCTGAAAAGGTCGCGGCAACTGGGGTTTATTGCAGATTTGTTGGAAAATTCCTAGAAAACGGCGAAAATACCCGGTTTCCCAATTTAAATATTTTTGAAAGAAAGCAAATAATATGGCACGTATTACCACCGAAGACTGTACCGGAAAAATTTCCAACCATTTTGACCTGACATTGGTAGCGGCTCGCCGCGCCCGCCAGCTTGAGAACGGCAACACGCCGCTTGTGGACGATGTCCGCAATAACAAACCGACCGTTACCGCCTTAAGGGAAATCGCCGCCGGACATATCGGTACAGAACTGTTGACGCGCAATAAATAAATTCTGCCGGAAACGCACGCCGGAACACTTTGCCGCCGTGCAGTCCGACGGTTTGAAATGAAAAACACATACATACCGAAAGCCGTCTGAAATGCCCGCCCCCCAACCTTCCGCCCCTTACGACCCCCTGACCGCCGAAGCGCGTGCCCTGCTTTTCCATACCGCCTCCTACCTCAAGCCCGAGGAACAGGCGGAGCTTGAAAAAGCTGTCGCCTATGCGTTTCGCGCCCACGACGGGCAAACCCGCAAAAGCGGGGAGCCCTACATCACGCATCCGATTGCCGTTGCGACGCAGCTCGCCCTTTGGCATATGGACATACAGGGTCTTTGTGCAGGCGTGATGCACGACGTATTGGAAGATACGGGCGTGACAAAAGGGGAAATGGCGGCGGTGTTCGGCAATACGATTGCCGAGATGGTGGACGGTCTGTCCAAGCTTGAAAAACTCAAATTTGAAGATCATGCGGAGCATCAGGCGGAGAGTTTCCGCAAACTGATTTTGGCAATGACCAAAGATGTGCGCGTGATTGTCGTCAAACTTGCCGACCGCCTGCACAATATGCGGACGCTCGGTTCGATGCGCCCGGACAAACGCCGCCGGATTGCAAGGGAAACCCTTGAAATCTATGCACAGATTGCCAACCGTATAGGTTTGAATAACGCATATCAAGAGCTTCAGGATTTATCGTTCCAAAACCTGCATCCCAACCGCTACGAGACTTTAAAAAAAGCGATGGACAAGAGCCGGAAGAACCGGCAGGACGTTGTCGGCAAAGTCTTGCGCGCATTCGGCCAGCGGCTGGTAGGCGCGAATATAGAGGCCAAAATCAAAGGCAGGGAAAAAAACCTGTACGGCATCCATCAGAAAATGATGGCGAAAAAGCTGCGCTTTGCCGAGGTTATGGATATTTACGGTTTCCGCGTCATTGTCAACAGCATTCCAGCCTGTTATGCCGCACTCGGCGCATTGCACACCCTCTATCAGCCCAAGCCCGGGCGGTTCAAAGACTATATCGCCATTCCGAAAAGCAACGGGTATCAAAGTCTGCATACGACTTTGGTCGGCCCTTACGGCTTGCCGATTGAAGTTCAGATACGTACCAAGGAAATGGATGCTGTTGCCGAAGGTGGAATCGCCGGACATTGGAGCTATAAATCATATTCTAAGACGGTCGATCAGGCGGTGCTTCACACAAACCGGTGGCTGAAAAATATCTTAGATTTGCAGGCAAGCAGTGCCAATGCCATTGAGTTTCTCGAACACGTCAAAGTCGATTTGTTTCCGAACGAAATCTACATCCTTACGCCAAAAGGAAAAATCCTAACTTTGCCCAAAGGGGCAACGCCTGTCGATTTTGCTTATGCGGTGCATACCGATATCGGGCACAAAACCGTTGCCGCACGTATCAACAATATCATGATGCCGTTGCGTACGAAGCTCAAAACCGGTGATTCTGTTGAAATTATCACATCCGAACACGCCAAACCCAATCCCGCGTGGTTGAATTTCGCCGTGTCAGGCAGGGCGCGCAGCGCCATACGCCAATATATTAAAAACCTTAACCGGCACGATGCGGTCGTTTTGGGAGAGAGCCTCTTACAAAAAGCCCTGTCCAGTTTGCTGCCCAAAGATGTCCTGCTTTCAGACGGCATCAAGGAAAAATATCTTGCCGATCTCAACGACAAGCAGACATCGTTTGAAGAAGTGCTGTACAACGTAGGGATGGGGCATACCCTGCCTGTTTATGTCGCCATGCACATTGCCGAGTTGGCAGGGGAGCATTTCGGCAGCGAGGTCAGGCTCAGTTCCATTAAAGTCGATGGGCAGGAAAGCGGGCATATTCATTTTGCAGAGTGCTGCCACCCTGTTCCCGGCGATTCCATCCGTTTGCTGTTGGTTAAGGGAAAAGGCATGATTATCCATAGGGATACCTGCCCGACGTTGTTGAAGTCCGATCCCGAACAGCAGCTGGATGCAGACTGGGAAAATATGAACGGGCAGAACTACCGTGTCGGGCTTCAAGTCCAATCGGAAGACAGCCACGGCCTGTTGGCATTAATGGCGCAAGCGATTTCCGATTCCGGTGCAGACATTGAGTCGGTCGAAACACCGTCTAAATCCCAGTCGGGAACGGAAGGTTTTGTCGAATTCAAATTCTTATTGAAAGTCAAGAATCTGAATCAATTGAATCAGATTATTCAAAATCTGCATAGTATTCCATATATCCGCAAAGTCATCAGAAGTTGAAGCAGGTAAAACGGGTTGCCTTTTGATTAACAGGCAACCCGTTTTATGGTTTATCCGTTCAATTGCTTATTTGCTCAAATATACGGCAAGCCTTTCAACAATCCGCATTGCCGCTTCATCTTTACTTGTTTCGGGAAAAGACAGTTCCCCGTCGTCCCCGATAATGGTAATCCGGTTGGTCGGTTTGCCCATTGCGATTGAAACATCATTGGCAACGATCATCGGTAGCTTTTTCTTAATACGTTTTTCCCGCGCATATGTCATTACATTCTCCGTTTCAGCGGCAAAACCGATGCAGAACGGCGGGTTCGGTAATGAGGCAATAGAAGCCAAAATATCGGGGTTCTCATCCAATTCGATGGATAACGGTTTGGCATTTTTATCTTTTTTGAATTTTTGAGTACTCCTATTCTTAACCCTATAGTCTGAGACGGCGGCAACAGAAATAAAAGCATCTTGTTTGTCGATTAAACGATGCACTGCGCGATGCATATTTTCGGCACTGACGGCTTGAACCGTATCGGATATGCCGAAAGGCAGCGCGGTTTGAAGCTGTCCGTGAATCAGGCTGACTTCTGCACCGGCGGCACGGCACGCCCGCGCCAAAGCCACGCCCATTTTCCCGCTGGAGATATTTGTGATGCCTCGGACAGGGTCAATGGCTTCAAATGTCGCACCTGCGGTAATCAAGACTTTTTTGCCCTTTAAAATTTTCGGTGTCCATAAATCCGGAAGCAGATCCAGCAATTCGGCAGGTTCCGGCATCCTTCCCATACCATTTTCTCCGCAAGCCTGTTCGCCCAAGCCCGGCATATAGACAGTAATGCCGTCTGAAACCAGTTGTGCGATATTCCGTTGGTTGGCAGGGTTGAGCCACATTTCCACATTCATCGCGGGCGCGATGGCAAGCGGACATTTCCGTGCGGCTGCCAGACTGGTCAGTAGGTTATCTGCCACGCCGTTACAGATTTTTGCCACGGTATTCATACTTGCCGGCGCAATCAGAAAAACATCCGCATTCCGGGTCAGGTTGATATGTTCCATACCGTTTGAACCGTTGCCGCCGTGCGTGTCGGTCAGGACAGGATTGCCGCTTAAAGCCTGAAAAGTCAGCGGAGAAACAAATTCAGTTGCCGAGCGGCTCATAACCACCGTAACCGAATGCCCCTGTTTTTTCAGCAGTCGCACCAACTCGCAAGACTTATACGCCGCAATACTGCCCGTTACACCTAAAAGAATATGTTTGCCCATTTTGACAATTTCTAATTACGAAGAAAAAACAGCAGCCATTCTATAACAAAGTACGGATACATTAGATACCGTTTGGATACAAAATGCCGTCTGAGTCCCCGAGTTTCAGACAGCATATTCACAAAGGCGCACCAGCCGGAGGAGGGAGAGGAAAGGATTGTTGGAGGCGGCGCAGTATTTAGCAGAAATAAAAAACCTTATCCGACAGCGACATGACGAATTTCCCCAAAAAAATCCCGCTGAAAGCATTGACCGTTTTTCCCTGTGGGCGTATAGTTCGGTTCTTCGCTGCTGCAGAAGTGGCGGACGAACTGAAAAGTATAGCACAGAATGTTGGGGATATCGAGAGATATCTTGACAGGCGGAAGGAATACTTTATAATTCGCAACGCTCTTTAACAAAACAGATTACCGATAAGTGTGAGTGCCTTGAGTCTCACACTGTTTGAAAGACAGACAAGATAATGTTTTGAACATTGTCCTGTTGGTTTCTTTGAAGCAGACCAGAAGTTAAAAAGTTAGAGATTGAACATAAGAGTTTGATCCTGGCTCAGATTGAACGCTGGCGGCATGCTTTACACATGCAAGTCGGACGGCAGCACAGAGAAGCTTGCTTCTCGGGTGGCGAGTGGCGAACGGGTGAGTAACATATCGGAACGTACCGAGTAGTGGGGGATAACTGATCGAAAGATCAGCTAATACCGCATACGTCTTGAGAGAGAAAGCAGGGGACCTTCGGGCCTTGCGCTATTCGAGCGGCCGATATCTGATTAGCTAGTTGGTGGGGTAAAGGCCTACCAAGGCGACGATCAGTAGCGGGTCTGAGAGGATGATCCGCCACACTGGGACTGAGACACGGCCCAGACTCCTACGGGAGGCAGCAGTGGGGAATTTTGGACAATGGGCGCAAGCCTGATCCAGCCATGCCGCGTGTCTGAAGAAGGCCTTCGGGTTGTAAAGGACTTTTGTCAGGGAAGAAAAGGCTGTTGCTAATATCAGCGGCTGATGACGGTACCTGAAGAATAAGCACCGGCTAACTACGTGCCAGCAGCCGCGGTAATACGTAGGGTGCGAGCGTTAATCGGAATTACTGGGCGTAAAGCGGGCGCAGACGGTTACTTAAGCAGGATGTGAAATCCCCGGGCTCAACCCGGGAACTGCGTTCTGAACTGGGTGACTCGAGTGTGTCAGAGGGAGGTAGAATTCCACGTGTAGCAGTGAAATGCGTAGAGATGTGGAGGAATACCGATGGCGAAGGCAGCCTCCTGGGACAACACTGACGTTCATGCCCGAAAGCGTGGGTAGCAAACAGGATTAGATACCCTGGTAGTCCACGCCCTAAACGATGTCAATTAGCTGTTGGGCAACCTGATTGCTTGGTAGCGTAGCTAACGCGTGAAATTGACCGCCTGGGGAGTACGGTCGCAAGATTAAAACTCAAAGGAATTGACGGGGACCCGCACAAGCGGTGGATGATGTGGATTAATTCGATGCAACGCGAAGAACCTTACCTGGTCTTGACATGTACGGAATCCTCCGGAGACGGAGGAGTGCCTTCGGGAGCCGTAACACAGGTGCTGCATGGCTGTCGTCAGCTCGTGTCGTGAGATGTTGGGTTAAGTCCCGCAACGAGCGCAACCCTTGTCATTAGTTGCCATCATTCAGTTGGGCACTCTAATGAGACTGCCGGTGACAAGCCGGAGGAAGGTGGGGATGACGTCAAGTCCTCATGGCCCTTATGACCAGGGCTTCACACGTCATACAATGGTCGGTACAGAGGGTAGCCAAGCCGCGAGGCGGAGCCAATCTCACAAAACCGATCGTAGTCCGGATTGCACTCTGCAACTCGAGTGCATGAAGTCGGAATCGCTAGTAATCGCAGGTCAGCATACTGCGGTGAATACGTTCCCGGGTCTTGTACACACCGCCCGTCACACCATGGGAGTGGGGGATACCAGAAGTAGGTAGGATAACCACAAGGAGTCCGCTTACCACGGTATGCTTCATGACTGGGGTGAAGTCGTAACAAGGTAGCCGTAGGGGAACCTGCGGCTGGATCACCTCCTTTCTAGAGAAAGAAGAGGCTTTAGGCATTCACACTTATCGGTAAACTGAAAAAGATGCGGAAGAAGCTTGAGTGAAGGCAAGATTCGCTTAAGAAGAGAATCCGGGTTTGTAGCTCAGCTGGTTAGAGCACACGCTTGATAAGCGTGGGGTCGGAGGTTCAAGTCCTCCCAGACCCACCAAGAACGGGGGCATAGCTCAGTTGGTAGAGCACCTGCTTTGCAAGCAGGGGGTCATCGGTTCGATCCCGTTTGCCTCCACCAATACTGTACAAATCAAAACGGAAGAATGGAACAGAATCCATTCAGGGCGACGTCACACTTGACCAAGAACAAAATGCTGATATAATAATCAGCTCGTTTTGATTTGCACAGTAGATAGCAATATCGAACGCATCGATCTTTAACAAATTGGAAAGCCGAAATCAACAAACAAAGACAAAGCGTTTGTTTTGATTTTTTATTCTTTGCAAAGGATAAAAATCTCTCGCAAGAGAAAAGAAAACAAACACAGTATTTGGGTGATGATTGTATCGACTTAATCCTGAAACACAAAAGGCAGGATTAAGACACAACAAAGCAGTAAGCTTTATCAAAGTAGGAAATTCAAGTCTGATGTTCTAGTCAACGGAATGTTAGGCAAAGTCAAAGAAGTTCTTGAAATGATAGAGTCAAGTGAATAAGTGCATCAGGTGGATGCCTTGGCGATGATAGGCGACGAAGGACGTGTAAGCCTGCGAAAAGCGCGGGGGAGCTGGCAATAAAGCAATGATCCCGCGATGTCCGAATGGGGAAACCCACTGCATTCTGTGCAGTATCCTAAGTTGAATACATAGACTTAGAGAAGCGAACCCGGAGAACTGAACCATCTAAGTACCCGGAGGAAAAGAAATCAACCGAGATTCCGCAAGTAGTGGCGAGCGAACGCGGAGGAGCCTGTACGTAATAACTGTCGAGATAGAAGAACAAGCTGGGAAGCTTGACCATAGTGGGTGACAGTCCCGTATTCGAAATCTCAACAGCGGTACTAAGCGTACGAAAAGTAGGGCGGGGCACGTGAAATCCTGTCTGAATATGGGGGGACCATCCTCCAAGGCTAAATACTCATCATCGACCGATAGTGAACCAGTACCGTGAGGGAAAGGCGAAAAGAACCCCGGGAGGGGAGTGAAACAGAACCTGAAACCTGATGCATACAAACAGTGGGAGCGCCCTAGTGGTGTGACTGCGTACCTTTTGTATAATGGGTCAACGACTTACATTCAGTAGCGAGCTTAACCGAATAGGGGAGGCGTAGGGAAACCGAGTCTTAATAGGGCGATGAGTTGCTGGGTGTAGACCCGAAACCGAGTGATCTATCCATGGCCAGGTTGAAGGTGCCGTAACAGGTACTGGAGGACCGAACCCACGCATGTTGCAAAATGCGGGGATGAGCTGTGGATAGGGGTGAAAGGCTAAACAAACTCGGAGATAGCTGGTTCTCCCCGAAAACTATTTAGGTAGTGCCTCGAGCAAGACACTGATGGGGGTAAAGCACTGTTATGGCTAGGGGGTTATTGCAACTTACCAACCCATGGCAAACTAAGAATACCATCAAGTGGTTCCTCGGGAGACAGACAGCGGGTGCTAACGTCCGTTGTCAAGAGGGAAACAACCCAGACCGCCAGCTAAGGTCCCAAATGATAGATTAAGTGGTAAACGAAGTGGGAAGGCCCAGACAGCCAGGATGTTGGCTTAGAAGCAGCCATCATTTAAAGAAAGCGTAATAGCTCACTGGTCGAGTCGTCCTGCGCGGAAGATGTAACGGGGCTCAAATCTATAACCGAAGCTGCGGATGCCGGTTTACCGGCATGGTAGGGGAGCGTTCTGTAGGCTGATGAAGGTGCATTGTAAAGTGTGCTGGAGGTATCAGAAGTGCGAATGTTGACATGAGTAGCGATAAAGCGGGTGAAAAGCCCGCTCGCCGAAAGCCCAAGGTTTCCTGCGCAACGTTCATCGGCGTAGGGTGAGTCGGCCCCTAAGGCGAGGCAGAAATGCGTAGTCGATGGGAAACAGGTTAATATTCCTGTACTTGATTCAAATGCGATGTGGGGACGGAGAAGGTTAGGTTGGCAAGCTGTTGGAATAGCTTGTTTAAGCCGGTAGGTGGAAGACTTAGGCAAATCCGGGTCTTCTTAACACCGAGAAGTGACGACGAGTGTCTACGGACACGAAGCAACCGATACCACGCTTCCAGGAAAAGCCACTAAGCTTCAGTTTGAATCGAACCGTACCGCAAACCGACACAGGTGGGCAGGATGAGAATTCTAAGGCGCTTGAGAGAACTCAGGAGAAGGAACTCGGCAAATTGATACCGTAACTTCGGGAGAAGGTATGCCCTCTAAGGTTAAGGACTTGCTCCGTAAGCCCCGGAGGGTCGCAGAGAATAGGTGGCTGCGACTGTTTATTAAAAACACAGCACTCTGCTAACACGAAAGTGGACGTATAGGGTGTGACGCCTGCCCGGTGCTGGAAGGTTAATTGAAGATGTGAGAGCATCGGATCGAAGCCCCAGTAAACGGCGGCCGTAACTATAACGGTCCTAAGGTAGCGAAATTCCTTGTCGGGTAAGTTCCGACCCGCACGAATGGCGTAACGATGGCCACACTGTCTCCTCCTGAGACTCAGCGAAGTTGAAGTGGTTGTGAAGATGCAATCTACCCGCTGCTAGACGGAAAGACCCCGTGAACCTTTACTGTAGCTTTGCATTGGACTTTGAAGTCACTTGTGTAGGATAGGTGGGAGGCTTAGAAGCAGAGACGCCAGTCTCTGTGGAGCCGTCCTTGAAATACCACCCTGGTGTCTTTGAGGTTCTAACCCAGACCCGTCATCCGGGTCGGGGACCGTGCATGGTAGGCAGTTTGACTGGGGCGGTCTCCTCCCAAAGCGTAACGGAGGAGTTCGAAGGTTACCTAGGTCCGGTCGGAAATCGGACTGATAGTGCAATGGCAAAAGGTAGCTTAACTGCGAGACCGACAAGTCGAGCAGGTGCGAAAGCAGGACATAGTGATCCGGTGGTTCTGTATGGAAGGGCCATCGCTCAACGGATAAAAGGTACTCCGGGGATAACAGGCTGATTCCGCCCAAGAGTTCATATCGACGGCGGAGTTTGGCACCTCGATGTCGGCTCATCACATCCTGGGGCTGTAGTCGGTCCCAAGGGTATGGCTGTTCGCCATTTAAAGTGGTACGTGAGCTGGGTTTAAAACGTCGTGAGACAGTTTGGTCCCTATCTGCAGTGGGCGTTGGAAGTTTGACGGGGGCTGCTCCTAGTACGAGAGGACCGGAGTGGACGAACCTCTGGTGTACCGGTTGTAACGCCAGTTGCATAGCCGGGTAGCTAAGTTCGGAAGAGATAAGCGCTGAAAGCATCTAAGCGCGAAACTCGCCTGAAGATGAGACTTCCCTTGCGGTTTAACCGCACTAAAGAGTCGTTCGAGACCAGGACGTTGATAGGTGGGGTGTGGAAGCGCGGTAACGCGTGAAGCTAACCCATACTAATTGCTCGTGAGGCTTGACTCTATCATTTGAAGAACTTCAAGAGATAAAAGCTTACTGACTGATTCAGTCATTACCGAATATATTGATTAAGGCTTTACCGATTTGTAACAGTTTAAGTTTGGCGGCCATAGCGAGTTGGTCCCACGCCTTCCCATCCCGAACAGGACCGTGAAACGACTCAGCGCCGATGATAGTGTGGTTCTTCCATGCGAAAGTAGGTCACTGCCAAACACCCATTCAGAAAACCCCCGATTATTCGGGGGTTTTTGCTTTGCCCGGAAAAAATGTTTGCTTTGCCCGGAAAAAATGTCGGTGATGGCGGGACGGCATCCGTACGGTGTCCGGTCGGGTTTGCGGAGGAACGGCTTGAAACTTTGGGATATTCATTTTAGAATGACTCGTTTTATCGTCGCAAGATGCGGTTTATTGTTTGCAACCCTTAAAGGAAAAACCATGAAGAAAATGTTCGTGCTGTTCTGTATGCTGTTCTCCTGCGCCTTCTCCCTTGCGGCGGTAAACATCAATGCGGCTTCGCAGCAGGAGTTGGAGGCGCTGCCGGGCATAGGCCCGGCGAAGGCGAAGGCCATTGCGGAATACCGTGCGCAAAACGGTGCGTTCAAGTCTGTAGACGATTTGACCAAGGTAAAGGGCATCGGCCCTGCGGTGCTGGCGAAGCTGAAGGACCAGGCTTCGGTCGGCGCGCCCGCACCAAAAGCCCCAGCCAAACCGGTGCTGCCCGCGGATAAAAAATAGGGGAACCTGTAAAGGAAAGGGCATCGGCCGCCGTCGGTGCTTTTTTGTTTGGAAGGGAAATGGCTAAAATATGTAGCATTATGTTCTGTATCGTTGTTTACCGCTTCCGCACCTTTGTCCGCCTTAAAGCAGGTAGACACCGCATCGGGATTGGCGGGTCGGTCAACCAAGCTGATTTCCGTCAGCTTCAAACCCGTGATTTGCGACTTGTTCAACTCATCGTGGGCGGTAACGCTGCCGCCGATGGAAAAGCCCTTGTAAACGCCTGTTTTGACCTTCGTCACGGCAACGGGATCGACGATATGCGCCACGAAAAAGGTTCTGCCGTCATCTTCCACGTTGATTTCAATTGCCGTTCCCGCAGCGTTTGAGCCGTGCATCTCGCGCCCCGCGCCAAACTTCATATAATCGGGAATCGCCGCCTTCATAGCTGCCGCCGCGATGACTTCGCCGTCCGAATCGATTTCCTCGCTTGAAGCGTAACCCCAAACCTTGACCGTGTCGTCGTCCTGCGTCTCCATCTTGGCGATTTCTGCGTATAACTTTGTCATGGGTTTACTCCTGCCTGTATAAATGGCATGCTGAATTTAAAGCCCTTTTTCAAGGCTGGAAGTGTACTTGCCTTAACGCTATCCGCTCCAGAACGACACTGCAAAAGGGCTTTATTCATCCTTCAAGATGAAATGGTCGTAATGTTTATGGTCGTCTGGAAATTCCCTTACAATCACACCGATATTTAAAGACTCATTCCCAACCTTGGCAACGGCACGATACTTATGTGCTGCAATAATATTAGGATGACCTTTCCTATCCGAATAAGAACCCTCATATTTTGCGTAGCGCAATAAGTCATCAAGTTTTGTCATGATGGATAATTCCGCCTGATTTGCCTTTGACGCAGCGTGTTTCACACCTTGCCAAGTTACCTTCAGTTCATGCCCGCTGTTTTTATTGACATAGCTTTTGCCGATAAAGTTATCCCGCGCATACTGCATAGCCGCTTTACGAAGCTCCTTTTTTTCGGCAAATTCCCCCAATTCGCCACCCGATACGGAAACAACCTCGCATCGGCAGTTCGGATGACCGGGTATCGTCAATGCGCCGTGTGAGAAAGGCTCGTAAAGCCCGATTACGCCCATCTCGCCGTTGGCATTGCAGACATCGGACACCTTGTCGTCTTTTGCGGTTATCCACTGCTTACCGACAACAAGCCCCGTTTTTTCCCAGCCAATCAGATTGCCCATACCGTCGGCCATTGTCGTTTCCGTTCGGGCGATGGTTTTCGCGCGGGCATTTATGTAGTTGTATGGGTAGATTGGGTGGTTATTTGGCGATATGAAAAGGTTTGCTTGTTGTTTCTGTTATAATTAAAAGTATCTATACGCAGAATGGTTCATATTATGTTTAATCAGGCAGCACAAGAATTGACGACTATCCGCGATATTTTACGTTTTGCAGTCAGCCGTTTTAATGAGGCAGGGCTCTTTTTTGGTCATGGAACAGATAATGCGCATGATGAAGCAGCTTATTTGATTCTGCATACTTTGAATTTGCCTTTGGATATGCTTGCCCCATATCTTGATGCAAAACTCTTGGAAGCTGAAAAAGAGGAAGTGCTGGCGGTTATTGAGCGTCGTGCTGTCGAACACATTCCAGCCGCTTATTTGACACACCAGGCATGGCAGGGAGAGTTTGATTTCTATGTGGATGAGCGCGTAATCATACCTCGTTCTTTTATTTATGAATTGTTGGGTGACGGACTTCGTCCTTGGATAGAATACGATGAGTTGGTGCATAATGCTTTGGATCTTTGCACCGGAAGCGGTTGCCTTGCCATTCAGATGGCGCATCATTATCCTGATGCCCAAATTGATGCGGTTGATGTGAGCTTGGATGCTTTGGAAGTGGCAGGGATTAATGTCGAAGATTATGGTTTGGAAGAACGCATCCGGCTTATTCATACGGATTTGTTTGAAGGATTGGAAGGCACTTATGATTTGATTGTTTCCAATCCTCCTTATGTGGATGCGGAATCGGTTGAGTTATTGCCTGAAGAGTATTTGCACGAACCGGAATTGGCATTGGGCAGCGGGGCGGACGGGTTGGATGCCACCAGGCAGATTCTTCTGAATGCGGCAAAGTTTCTGAATCCCAAAGGTGTATTGCTGGTGGAAATCGGGCATAACAGGGATGTATTGGAAGCAGCGTATCCGGAGTTGCCTTTTACTTGGTTGGAAACCAGCGGGGGCGACGGTTTTGTTTTCCTCTTGACGCGCGAGCAGTTATTGGGTGAAGAGTGAGTTGAAGGGGAAATGCCGTCTGAAGACGATTTGTTTTCAGACGGCATTTTTACGATACGTTGTCTCGGGTTTGATGCTTGGCAGAGAAATCCTTACCATATTGTTTATAAGTTAATTGTTTTTGGCAGTGTTTTAATATAGTGTTGATAGGCGTACTTGGCTTCAATATATTCAATAGAATAGGTTTATTCCTAACCGGAAAATAATTGTCTTTTCCCTTGCAAATAATTGAAATCAACAGATTACTAAAACACAGCCTTGTTTTTATATCGCTATTGCAATGAAAAAATTATCTCGGATTGTATTTTCAACTGTCCTGTTGGGTTTTTCGGCCGCTTTGCCGGCGCAGACCTATTCTGTTTATTTTAATCAGAACGGAAAGCTGACGGCGACGATGTCTTCTGCCGCTTATATCAGGCAATATAGTGTGGTGGCGGGTATTGCGCACGCGCAGGATTTTTATTATCCGTCGATGAAGAAATATTCTGAACCTTATATCGTTGCTTCAACGCAAATCAAATCTTTTGTGCCTACCCTGCAAAACGGTATGTTGATTTTGTGGCATTTTAATGGTCAGAAAAAAATGGCGGGGGGCTTCAGCAAGGGTAAGCCGGACGGGGAGTGGGTCAACTGGTATCCGAACGGTAAAAAATCTGCCGTTATGCCTTATAAAAATGGCTTGAGTGAGGGTACGGGATACCGCTATTACCGTAACGGCGGCAAGGAAAGCGAAATCCAGTTTAAGCAAAATAAGGCAAACGGCGTATGGAAGCAATGGTATGCCGACGGCAGTATCAAGACGGAAATGGTTATGGTCAACGATGAGCCTGCCAAAATTCTGACTTGGGATGAAAGCGGCCGATTACTCTCGGAACTGTCTATCCGCCACCATCAACGCAACGGGGTGGTTTTGGAGTGGTATGAAGATGGTTCTAAAAAGAGCGAAGCTGTTTATCAGGATGACAAGTTGGTCAGGAAAACCCAGTGGGATAAGGATGGTTATTTAATCGAACCCTGAATCTTGATGCTGTCTGAAATAGTTTCAGACGGCATTTTGTATGTATATATTGTTGACAATATTTCTTCAAAATCCAACGGTGGTATAATTTCGGACTTTAACGGATATCTGCAAGGAGTAAGCCTGTGAACAATTCAGTCATCACCGTCATCGGTAAAGACCGCGTCGGCATCGTGTACGATGTTTCCAAAATTTTGGCGGAAAACCAAATCAATATTCTCAACATCAGCCAACAGCTGATGGACGATTTTTTTACTATGATTATCTTGGTGGACACTTCAAAATGCAGCAAATCGCGTCAAGAGGTTTTGGATTTGTTTGCGGAAGAGAGCAAAAAACTCGCGCTTGATATCCGTATGCAAAACGAAGAAATCTTCCAAGCGATGCACCGCATTTGAGTTGGAGGAATGTGATGAGTATCCAATCCGGCGAAATTTTAGAAACCGTCAAAATGGTTGCCGACCAGAATTTTGATGTCCGCACCATTACCATCGGCATTGATTTGCACGACTGCATCAGCAGCGATATCAATGTGTTGAACCAAAATATTTACAATAAAATTACCACAGTCGGCAAAGACTTGGTCACTACGGCAAAATATCTGTCTGCCAAATACGGCGTACCGATTGTGAATCAGCGCATTTCCGTTACGCCGATTGCCCAAATCGCGGCGGCCACCCATGCTGATTCTTACGTCAGCGTGGCGCAAACTTTGGATAAAGCTGCCAAAGCCATCGGTGTGTCTTTTATCGGCGGTTTTTCCGCGTTGGTGCAAAAAGGGATGTCGCCTTCGGATGAGGTGTTAATCCGCTCCATTCCCGAAGCGATGAAGACTACCGATATTGTGTGCAGCTCCATCAATATCGGCAGTACGCGTGCCGGTATCAATATGGATGCGGTCAAGCTGGCGGGCGAAACCGTCAAACGCACGGCGGAAATCACGCCCGAAGGTTTCGGCTGCGCTAAAATTGTCGTGTTCTGCAACGCGGTGGAAGACAACCCGTTTATGGCGGGCGCGTTTCATGGTTCGGGCGAAGCGGATGCCGTTATCAATGTCGGCGTATCCGGCCCAGGTGTCGTAAAAGCCGCGTTGGAAAATTCAGATGCAACGACATTGACCGAAGTTGCGGAAGTAGTGAAGAAAACTGCTTTCAAAATTACCCGCGTGGGCGAACTCATCGGCCGCGAAGCCTCAAAAATGCTGAATATCCCGTTTGGTATTCTCGACTTGTCGCTGGCGCCGACCCCCGCCGTCGGCGACTCAGTGGCACGCATTCTTGAAGAAATGGGCTTGAGCGTCTGCGGTACGCACGGCACAACAGCAGCTTTGGCATTGCTGAACGATGCCGTGAAAAAAGGCGGCATGATGGCTTCCAGCGCGGTCGGGGGTTTGAGTGGCGCGTTTATCCCCGTTTCCGAAGACGAAGGTATGATTGCCGCCGCCGAAGCAGGCGTGCTGACGCTGGACAAACTCGAAGCCATGACCGCCGTTTGTTCGGTCGGCTTGGATATGATTGCCGTTCCCGGCGACACGCCCGCGCACACCATTTCCGGCATCATTGCCGACGAAGCCGCCATCGGCATGATCAACAGCAAAACCACTGCCGTGCGCATTATTCCGGTAACCGGTAAAACCGTCGGCGACAGCGTCGAGTTCGGCGGCTTGTTGGGCTACGCGCCTGTGATGCCGGTCAAAGAAGGTTCGTGCGAAGTATTCGTCAACCGAGGCGGCAGAATTCCGGCTCCGGTTCAATCGATGAAAAACTGATTGCGGTTTTGATGGGGAAATGCCGTCTGAAAGGCTTCAGACGGCATTTTCGTTTGGACTTGATTACTCGATATAAGTGAATTTTGCACGTTTGATATTGCACATCAATTCGTAAGGGATGGTTCCGGCCGCTTCGGCAACGGTATTGATGTTGACCGTATCGCCCCACAGTTCGACCTCGTGTCCCAAACCTTCTTGCGAAGCATCCAGCTCGATGGTCATCATATCCATAGAGACCCTGCCGATGACCCGGGTCAATTTGCCGTCGACAGCGACGGGGGAATTGCTTGGGGCGCGGCGCGGATAACCGTCCGCATAACCGCAGGCAATCAGGCCGACGCGCGTAGATTTGCTGGTATAAAATGTTGCGCCATAACCGATAGGGGAGTGCGGCTGTAAAACGCGTTCGCCGAAAATACGGGTTGAAAGCCTCATCACGGGCTTCAGCCTGTCATCGCCTCCTCCGAACGGGGAAATGCCGTATAACGCCAGACCGGCGCGCCCCCAGTCCCTGCGTGCTTCGGGAACATTCAAAATAGCGGCGGAGTTGGCAAGGCTTTCTTCGCCTTCCAGCCCTTCCGTACCCAAATCGAATGCTTCCATCTGTATTTCCGTCATACCGCTTTCGGGTTCGTCCGCACAGGAGAAATGCGAGAATTTGACAATACTGTCCACATATTCCGACTGCTTCAATGCCGCATATGCCGAAGCGTAATCATGAGGGAAAAAACCGGTACGGTGCATCCCCGAATCCATTTTCAACCAGACTTTGACGGTTTTTTTCCAATGGCGGATCAGCAAAGCCTCAAGCTGCCATTGGTTTCCGACTGCCGGCCAAAGCGAGTATTGTTCGACCGCTTCGTATTCCGATGCTTCAAATACGCCTTCCAAAAGGACAATCGGATGGGTAATGCCGCTCTCCCGCAGCCTGATTCCTTCATCGATTGTCGCCACGGCAAAGCCGTCTGCCAAGTCTGCCAGCGCGAAAGCACATCTGACCGCACCGTGTCCGTATGCGTCGGCCTTCACTACCGCCAACAGTTTGCCTCCGTGCATTTCCTTCAAAATCCGATAATTGTGCCTAAGGTTGCCCAACCTGATCTGCACGTTCAAAGGGCGCATAAATTCATTCCTTACCAAGCAAGTGTTTATTAGCAAAATTAAGAAATCGGTTGGGGGATTATAATCCAACGGCAAGGCTTTTAAAATATTAAAGAACCTTGTGTCTTCAAGCCGAAGCAGCAGTTTTCAGGTAGGAAGGCGGTTTGCTTTTCCTGATATAATCGCTTTCTCAAATATATAGTGGATTAACAAAAATCAGGACAAGGCGACGAAGCCGCAGACAGTACAAATAGTACGGCAAGGCGAGGCAACGCCGTACTGGTTTTTGTTAATCCACTATATACTCTATTTGTTAAAATCAATAATAAATACAAGGCAATCTAAATGAAAGAACTAGATAAAATCGATTTCCGCATCCTTAAGATCCTTCAACAGAATGCCCGCATCCCGATGACGGAGCTTGCCGAGAAGGTAGGCTTGTCCACCACGCCCGTTACAGAGAGGGTGCGCCGTTTGGAGCGGGAACATTATATTTCCGGTTATCACGCCCATCTCAATCCCCATCTGTTGGGCAAACCTTTATTGGTTTTTGTCGAGCTGAAGCTGCAATCCAAATCGGGCAATATTTTCGAAGATTTCAAAAAAGAAGTGCTGAAAATTCCGCAAATTATGGAATGCCACTTGGTGTCGGGCGAATACGACTATCTGATTAAAGTACGTTTGCCCGATATGTCTGCCTATCGGGATATGCTAGGCAATATCCTATTGCAACTGCCTGCCGCTTCGGAGAGTAGGAGTTATGTTGTGATGGAGGAGGTCAAAGAAAATCCGGTTTTGGATTTGGATTGAATATTTCAGACCGGATATGCGGTTTGACACCTAAATGAAACATAACAACATCACGCACAGAGGCTTGTTGCTTCAGATAAAAAAATGCACACATCCAGTTGAATGTGTGCCAAGTCTACAAAGGAGAAATAGAGGAGAAACTATTAACTGACTACTCGAACCAGCTAACGGAATGAATTATGCAGCTTTTCCGGTCAAAAAGCAAGCGTTTTTCTTGTTAAATTTCTTAAAGAATGGAATTTCAAACAATAAAAGTAATTAAATTTCAAAAAAAGCGGAGATAAAAAAATGCACACATCCAGTTGAATGTGTGCCAAGTCTACAAAGGAGAAATAGAGGAGAAAAATCAAGCTGCATCAAGCAACTCGACGGCGGGAATTATCCGCCGTTTCTTATCCGCTGTCAATTATTTTTTGAAAATTTACCCGACCGATTCAAATTTTGCAAAAAACTTGCCCGATGGCTATCCGGTAACAAATTCCTTCAAAAACCCATCAATCCGCTTATTCAAAAAAATCATATGATTTCATTGAAATAAACTTTTGATTCGCTAAATTTGCTGAAATTCAAATCCTCCGGATGTATTTTTTTGTGGGCATTGTGCGGGCAAATCGCCGTTTTGTCCCTTGCCATCTCGGGATATATCCAGCAAAATCGGCATATCGGTATTTTGATTGGTGTGTTGAGAAAATGACCCCGTTATTTAGAAAAGCCGTTTGGCTGCTGTTTGCCGTTTCGGTCTGTGCATTTGCCGGTTCTTTGGCGGCACAGTATGTTTTGGGTATGGAGCCTTGCGTTTTGTGTATCAGTCAGCGGTTATGCGTTTTGGCAACCGCATTGTGTACGGCAATTGTCCTGATGTGCAGACCAAGAAGAAGGGCAGGCGGTTTGTTCGGTGCTGTCTTTATCAGCATTCCGGCCGTTACGGGTATTTCTGTTGCGGCATATCAGTTGTGGTTGCAGTCGCTGCCGCCGGGAACCGCTCCTTCGTGCGGCGCGCCGTGGACGTTCCGCTTGAAAGGCTGGCCTTTGTTTGATTGGTTCGAGCCTGTCGTGCGCGGGTTCGGAAATTGTGCTGAACCGGATTATCTGCTGGGAATTGCTTTGCCTGTTTGGAGCGTGGCGTATTTTCTGGCGGTTGTCCTGACGGTTTGGTGGGCGTGGGCAAGGGCTAAATAAATCAATGCCGTCTGAAAGGTTCAGACGGCATTTTATTGTATGTCTGCTGTGCTGCGTATCAGTCCAGATTCAATACGGCGGAAGTGTAAACGTCTTGCACGTCGTCCAAGTCTTCCAGCGCGTCAATCAGTTTTTGCATTTTGACGGCATCGTCGCCGGAGAGTTCGGTTTCGTTTTGGGCGCGCATCGTAACGTCGCCGTCAACGGATTTGTAACCTGCCGCCTCCAAAGCGGATTTTACGCCCGCCCAATCGTTTGGCGCGGTAATGACTTCGATGGAACCGTCGTCGTTGGTAACCACGTCTTCCGCACCGGCTTCCAAAGCCGCTTCCATCAGCGCGTCTTCGTCAACGCCGGGTTCGAATACCAAATAGCCCTGATGCACGAAGTTGAACGCCACGCAGCCGTCGGTACCCAAGTTGCCGCCGTTTTTGGTAAACGCGTGGCGTACGTCCGCAACGGTGCGGGTTTTGTTGTCGGTCAGGCAGTCCACCATCAAAGCCGCGCCGCCGATGCCGTAGCCTTCGTAGCGCAACTCGATGTATTCCACGCCTTCCAAGTTGCCCGTGCCTTTGTCGATGGCGCGTTGCACATTGTCTTTGGGCATATTGTTTTCGGCTGCTTTTTCCAAAGCCAGGCGCAGGCGCGGATTTGAACCGGGGTCGCCGCCGCCCATACGCGCCGCAACGGTGATTTCTTTGATTAAACGGGTAAAGATTTTGCCGCGTTTGGCATCCTGACGGGCTTTTTTATGCTGGATATTTGCCCACTTGCTATGGCCTGCCATAAATTTCCTTTCTTATTTCAAATAATTAATCTGTTTTTGTCAGATTTTTTACGGTCGGCATTTTAACATAAGTTGCAAGTACCCAAAATATCCTGTTTTATGCCGTGCCGTTGTCTATGCTGTCTGAAAGCGATTTCCTCCGCTTTCCGCTTAAAAATAAAGAAATGTTTTAATTAACGATATTTTACGGTATGATGGCGCAGCTTCTCCCCGATTGTTGACAATTTAAGGCATCTGTTGCGGCAAATACGGTCTGCTCGCCGTGTTTCCTTATTGGAATGTCTTTTGGAAGGCAGTCATTTTAATTGTAAGATAAGGTTTATTTTATGGAAAATATATTGTCTGTTCTGGTGGGTACAGTCAATCGGTTCCTTTGGGACTACCTGCTGATTTACGCGCTTTTGGGTATCGGCCTGTTTTTTACGCTGTATCTTGGTGCGCCGCAGATTACCAAGCTGGGCGCGGGATTCAAATCCGTATTCGGCGGCTTGTTTGCCAAAGGCGATAAAGACGACAAGTCTTTATCGCAGTTTCAGGCGTTGGCGGTTGCCATATCTGCGCAAATCGGTACGGGCAACGTTGCCGGCGTGGCGACCGCCATCACCGCAGGCGGGCCGGGCGCGATTTTTTGGATGTGGGTTTCTGCCGTTTTGGGGATGTCCACGATTTTTGCGGAGGCACTGCTGGCGCAGAAATACCGCGTCGTCAGCCACGGCAAATACATCGGCGGGCCGGCGTTCTACATCACCCACGGTCTGACTCCGAAAATCGGCAGGGGCGCGGCGCGTTTTTTGTCCGGTTTCTTTTCCATTGCGTTGATTATCGCATTGGGCTTTATCGGTAATGCGACACAGGCAAACTCCATTGCTTCTGCCGTTACCATTGCATTTGATGTGCCTTCTTTGGCAGTCGGTATTGTGCTTGCCGTCCTTGCGGGCATGGTTGTGATTGGCGGCGTGAACCGTATTGCCAATATCGCCCAATTTGTCGTGCCGTTTATGGCGGTTGTTTATATTTTGTGCGCCGTCGTTATCCTGTTTGAATTTTCCGACCATATTGTGCCGATGTTCAACCACATCTTTACCGCCGCCTTCAATCCCGAAGCCGTTTTGGGCGGTGCTGCGGGTATCGGTATGCGCGAAGCGATACGTTTCGGCGTGGCGCGCGGTCTGTTTTCCAACGAAGCAGGTATGGGTTCGACTCCGCACGCCCACGCGACTGCGGATGTGAAGCACCCTGTGCAGCAAGGTATGGCGGCATTTGTCGGTGTGTTTATCGATACGATTTTGGTATGTACGGCTACGGCATTGATTATCCTGCTGACCGATGCCAACCTTTCGGGCGAACAGGGCGCGGCGGTTACTCAATTTGCCTTTAACAAGGCATTTCCGGGCTTCGGTTCGCAATTGCTTGCCGTGTGTCTGACCTTCTTTGCCTTCACCACCATCATCGGTTGGTATTATTTCGGCGAGTCCAATATCCGTTTTCTTTTCAGGGGAAGACACTTGGGCATCTATCGCGCATTGGTTCTGCTTGCCATTGTTTTGGGTACGCTCGGCAAAGTCGATTTGGTTTGGAGTCTGTCGGATATGTTCAACGGTTTTATGGTTATCCCCAACCTGATAGCCCTGTTTTTGTTGCGTAAGGAAATCCGCGCCATTTATGATGATTATTTGGCACAGAAAAAAGCGGGTCGGGATTTGTCCTATCAGTATGAATTCCACGAGTTCCACGACAAGGGCTGATGTCCGGCAAACAGAAAACCTCCCAATCTTCAGGAACGGGAGGTTTTGCTTTTCAGACGGCATTCAGATTACGTAACCGTACACGCTGACAAATTGGGTGATGCTGCCGCCCAATACGAACAGATGCCAGATTCCGTGCCCGTGTCGGATTTTTTCATCGTTTACAAACCAGTAAATGCCGACACTGTACAGCATACCGCCTGCCGCCAGCCAAGCCAGTCCTGCCGACGGGAGTGAGGCTGTCAGGGATTTCATTACCGCCAAGACCATCCAACCCATGACGACATAAATCACAATAGACAGCAGACGTTTTTCGCTTTTCCGTCCGATGGTGAGTTCTTGTGCGATTCCTGCAGCCGCCAGCAGCCAGGACAGTGAAAATACCGTCCAGCCCGGCCCGTTTCTCAAAGAAACCAGTGCAAACGGTGTGTAGCTTCCGGCAATCAGCACATAAATCATGCAGTGGTCGGTTTTTTTCAAAATGCTTTTCAGTTTTCCGGCTGCAATTCCGTGGTACAGCGAGGAACTCAAATAGAGCAGAAGAAGGCTGATGCCGTAAACCGATACGCTGAAGATACGGTAGCCGTCCCCGTGTCCTATGGTTTTCAGCAGCATCAGCGCCAAACCTGCCGCCGCCAGAATCAAACCGCTCAAATGGCTGTAAGTATTGAAGCGTTCGCCTGTATACATCGCACAATCTTTCGGGAAAGTAGAGGCAGTCAGTTTACGCCGATACTTTTGCTTCTGTGTGAGATTTACTCTTTGCCTACACTGTGAATATTCTTGAAAATGCGTGTGTTAAAATCTGTTTTTTATTTTCAGACGGCATTTTATGTTGAATCCATCCCGAAAACTGGTTGAGCTGGTCCGTATTTTGGACGAAGGCGGTTTTATTTTCAGCGGCGATCCCGTACAGGCGACGGAGGCTTTGCGCCGCGTGGACGGCAGTACGGAGGAAAAAATCATCCGTCGGGCGGAGATGATTGACAGGAACCGTATGCTGCGGGAGACGTTGGAACGTGTGCGTGCGGGGTCGTTCTGGTTGTGGGTGGTGGCGGCGACGTTTGCATTTTTTACCGGTTTTTCAGTCACTTATCTTCTAATGGACAATCAGGGTCTGAATTTCTTTTTGGTTTTGGCGGGCGTGTTGGGCATGAATACGCTGATGCTGGCAGTATGGTTGGCAATGTTGTTCCTGCGTGTGAAAGTGGGGCGTTTTTTCAGCAGTCCGGCGACGTGGTTTCGGGGCAAAGACCCTGTAAATCAGGCGGTGTTGCGGCTGTATGCGGACGAGTGGCGGCAACCTTCGGTACGTTGGAAAATAGGCGCAACGTCGCACAGCCTGTGGCTCTGCACGCTGCTCGGAATGCTGGTGTCGGTATTGTTGCTGCTTTTGGTGCGGCAATATACGTTCAACTGGGAAAGCACGCTGTTGAGCAATGCCGCTTCGGTACGCGCGGTGGAAATGTTGGCATGGCTGCCGTCGAAACTCGGTTTCCCTGTCCCCGATGCGCGGGCGGTCATCGAAGGCCGTCTGAACGGCAATATTGCCGATGCGCGGGCTTGGTCGGGGCTGCTGGTCGGCAGTATCGCCTGCTACGGCATCCTGCCGCGCCTGCTGGCTTGGGTAGTGTGTAAAATCCTTTTGAAAACAAGCGAAAACGGATTGGATTTGGAAAAGCCCTATTATCAGGCGGTCATCCGCCGCTGGCAGAACAAAATCACCGATGCGGATACGCGTCGGGAAACCGTGTCCGCCGTTTCACCGAAAATCATCTTGAACGATGCGCCGAAATGGGCGGTCATGCTGGAGACCGAGTGGCAGGACGGCGAATGGTTCGAGGGCAGGCTGGCGCAGGAATGGCTGGATAAGGGCGTTGCCACCAATCGGGAACAGGTTGCCGCGCTGGAGACAGAGCTGAAGCAGAAACCGGCGCAACTGCTTATCGGCGTGCGCGCCCAAACTGTGCCGGACCGCGGCGTGTTGCGGCAGATTGTCCGACTCTCGGAAGCGGCGCAGGGCGGCGCGGTGGTGCAGCTTTTGGCGGAACAGGGGCTTTCAGACGACCTTTCGGAAAAGCTGGAACATTGGCGTAACGCGCTGGCCGAATGCGGCGCGGCGTGGCTTGAGCCTGACAGGGCGGCGCAGGAAGGGCGTTTGAAAGACCAATAAACTCACTTGAAATGTTCTGTTAAGCCGCCATTCTGAAAAAAGACCGTCTGAAAATCCATTCTTCAAAAACATCATGAACAAACAACCCCTTTCCCTCGCCGTCGTCGGACACACCAACACCGGCAAAACCTCGCTCCTGCGTACCCTTTTGCGCGACAGCGGTTTCGGCGAAGTCAAAAACGCCCCATCGACCACGCGTCATGTCGAAGAAGCCGCCATCAGCGACGGCGCAGACACGCTGGTTTTCCTGTACGACACGCCCGGACTCGAAGACGCGGGCGGCGTGCTGGAATGGCTGGAAAACCATACGGACAATCGTTCAGACGGCATCGAACGGCTGCAACAGTTTCTCGGCAGCCACGGTGCGCACCATGATTTCAATCAGGAAGCCAAAGTCTTACGGCAAGTCTTGCAAAGCGATATGGCAATGTACGTCATCGACGCGCGCGAACCCGTCCTCGACAAATACAGGGACGAGTTGACCATCCTTTCATGGTGTGCCAAACCGGTTATGCCCGTGTTCAACTTTACCGGCGGACAGCTTCCCGAATCGTGGACAACCATGCTGGCGAGGAGAAACCTGCACGTTTTCGCAGGGTTCGACACCGTCGCCTTTGATTTTGAAGGCGAACTGCGCCTGTGGGAAAACCTCGCCACCATGTTGCCCGAACGCAGCACACTTGACCGCCTGACAGCCATGCGCCGGCGCGAATGGCAGCGGCTGGACGGCGAAGCGCGCCGCGAAATCGCCGACTTTTTAATTGATGCCGCCGCCTTCAGGCAGGAAGTGGACGAAAACGAGGATACCGCCACCGTGCTGCAAACCATGCAGGCGGAAATACGCCAACTCGAACGGCAGATGCAGCAGCGGCTGTTTGCCCTCTACCGTTTCTACCACAGCGAAATCGACGGCGGCGACTGGATGCCGCAAGCCTTCCGCCAAGACCCGTTCGACAGCGAATTGCTCAAACAATACGGCATCCGCACCGGCACGGGCGCGGCAACCGGCGCGCTCATCGGCTTGGGGCTGGACATCGCCACACTCGGCGGCTCGCTCGGATTGGGTACGGCAATCGGCGGCTTTTTGGGCGGCATCCTGCCCAATACCCGCACCATTTCCGACAAACTCGCTGGCCGCCAAACCCTGCACACCGACCCTGAAACCCTGACCCTGCTCGCCGCCCGCGCCCTCGATTTGCTCCACGTCCTGCAAACGCGCGGACACGCGGCACAGTCGGATATCGAGCTGCACAGCCGCAAAGTCCCGTGGGATGCCGCCAGACTCCCGCCCGAACTCAACAAAGCCCGCAGTCATTGGAAATGGTCGTCGCTCAATACGCACCGCCCGGAAACCAGCCGCGCCGAACGCAGGGAATATGCGGAGAAGCTTGGGATACGTTTAGCGGGCAAATAATGCCGTCTGAAGCCTGTTTGTATGGCAAGTCAGATTCAAATCGGGATAAGGCAAGAGGGCTGTCTGAAGCCGATTTGCGACAAAAAACGGGTTCTGTATGATACAGAACCCGTTTCGTATGCCGTCTGAACGCTTCAGACGGCATTTTATTTGCAAAGGAATTACAGGCTGCGGGCAACTTCGACGATGTCGAAGCATTCCAGTTGGTCGCCTTCCATGATTTCGTTGTAGCCTTTGAGCATCAGACCGCACTCGAAGCCCATGCGGACTTCTTTTACATCGTCTTTATAGCGTTTCAACGAAGCCAGTTCGCCCGTGTGGATAACCACGTTGTTGCGGATGAGGCGGACATGGGAATCGCGTTTGACCACGCCGTCGGTAACCATACAGCCTGCAATGTTGCCGACTTTGGAAACGGAGATGACCTGACGGATTTCGACCGTACCGGTAACCTGTTCTTTCTCTTCCGGGGAAAGCATACCGCTCATCGCCGCCTTCACGTCGTTGATGGCATCGTAGATGATGTTGTAGTAGCGGATTTCCACGTTTTCATTTTCGGCAAGTTTGCGCGAAGAGGCATCTGCACGCACGTTAAAGCCGATAATGAATGCGCCCGAAGCGATGGCAAGGTTGACATCCGATTCGGTAATGCCGCCCACGCCGCTGTGCAACACGTTCACTTTCACTTCGTCTGTGGACAGTTTTTTCAGGCTGCCCGCCAAAGCCTCGTAAGAGCCCTGCACGTCTGCCTTGATGATGACCGACAAAGATTGGGCCTGGGTTTCGCCCATATTGTTGAACATATTTTCCAGCTTCGCCGCCTGCTGTTTGGCAAGGCGCACGTCGCGGTATTTGCCTTGGCGGAAGAGGGCGATTTCGCGCGCTTTTTTCTCGTCCGCCAATACCATCGCGTCTTCACCCGCATTCGGTACGTCGGACAAGCCGAGGATTTCGACGGGGATGGACGGACCGGCTTCGGTAATGGATTTGCCGTTTTCATCGACCATCGCGCGGATTTTGCCGAATGCCGTACCGGCCAGCAGCATATCGCCTTTTTTCAGCGTGCCGCTTTGAACCAGCAATGTGGCAACCGCGCCGCGGCCTTTGTCCAAGCGCGCCTCGACGATGATGCCTTTGGCGGGCGCATCGACAGGTGCGGTCAGTTCCAAAACTTCAGCTTCGAGCAAGACGGCTTCGAGCAATGCATCGATGTTCAGGCCTTTTTTAGCGGAAACGTCGATAAACTGTACATCGCCGCCCCATTCGTCAGGCACAACTTCGTGTGCGGTCAGCTCTTGGCGGATACGCTCTGGGTTGGCGGCTTCTTTATCGATTTTGTTGACGGCAACCACCATCGGTACACCCGCAGCTTTGGCGTGGGCAATCGCTTCGATGGTTTGCGGCATCACGCCGTCGTCGGCGGCGACCACGAGAATCACGATGTCGGTTGCTTTCGCACCGCGTGCGCGCATAGCGGTAAAGGCTTCGTGGCCCGGGGTGTCCAAGAAGGTAATCACGCCGCGAGGGGTTTCAACGTGGTACGCGCCGATGTGCTGCGTAATGCCGCCCGCTTCGCCCTGTACCACTTTGGTACGGCGGATGTAGTCCAGCAGCGAGGTTTTGCCGTGGTCGACGTGGCCCATCACGGTAACGACGGGCGGACGCGGCAATGCTTCGGCTTCCACTGCTTCCGCGCCCTCGTCCAAGAATGCTTCAGGGTCGTCGGCTGCGGCAGGTTTGCCGATGTGGCCGAGTTCTTCCACCACAATCAGGGCGGTGTCTTGGTCGATGGATTGGTTGATGGTAACCATCATGCCCATCTTCATCAGGGCTTTGACCACTTCCACGCCTTTGACCGCCATTTTGTGCGCCAAATCGGCAACGGTAATGGTTTCGGGAACCAAAACTTCATGAACGACGGGTTCGGTCGGTGCTTGGAAGGCGTGTTGGTTCGGCTCGAGTTTGAGTTTTTTGCCTTTTTTGCCGCCGCGTACGCGCTCGTCGTCGCCATTGCGTGCATTGTTGCGGTCGCGTCCGCCTTTTCCGCCTTTGCCTTTGGCGTTTCGGCCTTGACCTTCGTCATCGCGGTTGCGGCGGTCTTCTTTTTTCGCTTTTGCCGGATTGACAGGTTTATTTTCGACGGCTGGCGCGGCTGCCTGCGGTTTTTCGGCAGGTTTGGCGGGACGCTGTCTGCCGGTTTTGGCTTCCTGTGCGGCTTTTGCCTGTTGTTCTGCCTGTTGTTTCATGGCTTCGCGGCGTGCCTGGCGTTCCTGTTTCTCTTTCAACAGGGCTTCCTGGTGGGCGCGAAGTGCGGCGGCACGGCGTGCTTCTTCGTCGCGTTGCGCCTGTTCTTCCGCGCTGACCACGGGTTGCGGCACGGCAGGTGCGGCAGGTTTCGCCGGTTTTTTGGCATCTTTGCCTTTGCCGTTTCGCTCGTGTTTCGGCTTGGCGGCTTTTTCTTTGGGCTCGGCGGGTTTTTCAGACGGCATTTTGTCGGCTTGGGCTTTTTCCGCTTTGCTTTCTTCGGCGGGTTTGGTTTCCGCCGCAACGGGTGCGGTTTCGGCTTTTGCTTCGGTGGGTTTCTGCGCGGCAGGTTTGGCTTTGTTGCCTGCTTTTGCCGCTTTCAGTTTTGCCGCTTCCGCTTCTGCCTTGGCACGGGCTTCTGCGCGTGCGGCAGCTTCGGCTCGGGCTTTTGCCGCGTCTTCTGCCGTCTGCTCCGGCCGGACAGGTGCGGCTTGGGTTTGGGCGGCTTTTACCTGTGCTGCCAATTCTTCGGCAGAAGGAATCTTGACAGTGCGTCCGCGTTTGCGTGTTTCGACTTTTACGCCGTCAACGGTGCTGACTTCGGTTTTGGTGCGGCGGATGCTGATGGTGCTGCTGTTGCTGCCGTTTTTCTTGGTCAGGTAGGCGTTCAGAAGCTGTTTGTCGTCCAGCGTCAGGGAATCGCTGCCGCTGTTTTTGCTGACGCCGGCTTCTTTCAACTGTTTCAACAGGTCTTCGACGGGGCGTTTCAGCTCGGCGGCAAATTGTTCTACGGTTGTGTTACTCATCTGTACCCCCTTTATTTGTCTTCGGTAAACCAGTGTTCGCGTGCGGTCAGGATGACGGCTTTTGCGGTTTCTTCGTTTACACCGGTGATTTCAATCAGTTCGTCCACAGCAAGCTCTGCCAAGTCGTCGCGGGTGGTAATGCCTGCTTCGGCAAGGCTGCGGAGCATATCGGCATCTATGCCTTCGAGGTTGCGCATATCGTCGGACACTTCGCCCAGTTTTTCTTCGGCGGCAATCGCCATGGTCAGGATGGCATCGCGGGCGCGGTTGCGGAGCATATCGACGATTTCTTCGTCAAATCCTTCAATGGCAAGCAGTTCGGCGGCAGGAACATAGGCGACTTCTTCCAAGGTTGCAAAACCTTCCTGAACCAGTACGTCGGCGGTTTCTTCGTCCACGTTCAAGTGATCCATAAACAGGCGGCGGATGGCGGCATCTTCTGCCGCATTGCGTTCGTCTGCCTCGGCGGAAGTCATGATGTTGAGCTGCCAGCCGGTCAGGTCGGAAGCAAGGCGCACGTTTTGACCGCCGCGCCCGATGGCGAGCGCGAGCTGGTCTTCGGCAACGATGACATCGACGGCGTGTTTGTCTTCGTCGATGACGATGCGGCTGACTTCGGCGGGTGAGAGCGCGCTCATCACGAATTGCGCGGGTTCGGGCGACCAGAGGACGACATCGATGCGCTCGCCGGACAATTCGTTGCTGACGGCATTGACACGCGAACCGCGAACGCCGATACAGGTGCCTTGCGGATCGATGCGCTGGTCGTTGGCTTTGACGGCGACTTTGGCACGTTGTCCCGGGTCGCGGGCGACAGCGCGGATTTCAAGCATGCCGTCTGCAATTTCAGGTACTTCATTGGCGTACAGTTTGACGAGGAAATCGCCGGAAGTACGGCTCAGAATGACTTGTTTGCGGCCGGTGTTGCCGATTTCTTCGACGCGCAGGAAGAGGGCGCGGATGCGGTCGCCGCTGCGGAAGTTTTCGCGCGGAATCATTTGGTCGCGCGGAATCAGCGCGTCCAGTTTGCCGGCAACGACTTCGACGATGATGCCGTGGCGTTCGACGCGTTTGACCGTGCCGGACACGATGTCTTCTTTGACGGCGAGAAACTCGTTCAGATTCTGCTCGCGCTCGGCATCGCGGATGCGTTGCAGGATGATTTGTTTGGCGGTTTGCGCGGCTTGGCGGCCGAAGCCTTCGTTGGGCAGCTGCTCTTCGTAGTATTCGCCGATTTGGATGGTAGTGCCGGGAATTTCCTCTTGGATTTCCTCGATGGTTTTTTCGACATCGGGATAGGTATAGTCTTCATCGGCGACAATCAGCCAGCGGCGGAAGGTTTGGTATTCGCCGGTGTCGCGGTTGATTTGGACGCGCACGTCCATGTGTTCGCGGTCTGCCTTTTTCTTGGCGGCGGTAGACAGGGCGAATTCCAGTGCTTGGAAGACGACTTCCGCATCAACGTTTTTTTCGCTTGCCAGTGCTTCTGCCAGCTGTAACATTTCACGACTCATTTTGAACATCTCCAATATTGTTGTGTTTTAGAATTTGAATTCGGGGCGCAGACGGGCTTTGTCGATGTTGCCCAATTCGATTTGTACGGTTTTGCCGTCGAAGGATACGGTAACGGTATCGTTTTCGCAGCCTTCGATTTTACCGATAAAGTTTTTCTGACCGTCTATCGGCAGGCGGGTTTTGATTTTGGCATTCTGACCGGCAAAGCGCACGAAGTCGGCGGCTTTTTTCAAGGGGCGGTCGAGTCCGGGGCTGGAAATTTCCAGGTTTTTGTAGTCGATGTCTTCAACCATGAAGACGCGGCTCAAGTGGTTGCTGACGGTTGCGCAGTCTTCGACGGTAATGCCGCTTTCTTTGTCGATGAACACGCGCAATGTTCCTTGCGCGGTCAGTTCGAAATCGACCAGTTCGTAGCCCAGGCCGGGCAGGGTTTTTTCGAGGATGGTTTGGATATCCATGCTGCTCCCTATGTACATAATAAAAAAATGGCCCCGTGGCCATTTTTCGTCAAAGTTGAAAAATCGGCGTGATTATAACCGCTTTTGCGGAGAAATGAAAGTGTTGATTTATTTTGTGTTTTTGGGACGGAAAAAAGCGGGTGTAAGGGAGGTTTGTAATGGGAAATCGTGAATATTGTTGACAAAACAAATGTATCTATTTGTCGCGTGCATGATTTTTATGTTTGTAAATCAATATATTGATATTATTTTCCGTGTTCGGGCGGCATGGAATCGGGCGGAGGACAGGTATTTTCCATCCTTGCACAAAGCCTGCTGCAAGCCTAAAATCGGGCGGGTTATTGTTCAGAATCAAGGCTGCATCATGTCTCTTTATCCGATTTACAATTTTTCCGCCGGCCCTGCCGTATTGCCCGAAGCCGTGTTGGAAACGGCGCGGCAGGAAATGTTGGACTACAACGGTACGGGTTTTCCTGTGATGGCAATGAGCCACCGTTCGGAAATGTTTTTGAGCATCCTGCATCATGCGGAACAGGATTTGAGGCAGCTTTTGAAAGTGCCTGACAACTATAAGATATTGTTTCTGCAGGGCGGAGCAACAACCCAATTTAATATGGCAGCCATGAATCTGGCACACGGTTTCCGCACTGCCGACGCGGTGGTAACGGGCAACTGGAGCCGTATCGCTTATGAACAGATGAGCCGTTTGACCGATACGGAAATCCGTTTGGCGGCGCATGGCGGCGAGCAGTTCGACTATCTCGACCTGCCGCCTGTGGAAACGTGGGATGTTGCACCCGATTCGGCGTTTGTCCATTTTGCCGTCAATGAAACGGTCAACGGGCTGCAATACCGTGAAGTGCCGTGCCTTTCAGAAGGCATGCCGCCGCTGGTGTGCGATATGTCCAGCGAGATTTTGTCGCGCGAGTTTGATGTTGCCGACTACGGACTGATTTACGCAGGCGCACAGAAAAACATCGGGCCGGCAGGAGTTACGGTGGTGATTGTGCGTGAGGATTTGCTCGAGCGTTGTCCGAACGATATTCCCGATGTGTTCAACTACCGTTCGCACATCAACCGCGACGGTATGTACAACACGCCGTCAACTTACGCGATTTATATGTCGGGGCTGGTGTTCCGCTGGCTACAGGCGCAGGGCGGTGTGAAAAAAATTGAAGCGGTCAATCGGCTGAAGGCGCAAACCTTGTATGAGACGATAGACGGCAGCGATGGTTTTTATATCAACCGTATCCGTCCGAATGCGCGTTCTAAAATGAATGTCGTGTTCCAAACGGGGGATGAGGAGCTTGACCGCCGTTTTGTGCTGGAAGCCGAATTGCAGGGCTTGTGCCTGCTTAAGGGCTATAAAACCGTCGGCGGTATGCGTGCCAGCATTTATAATGCGATGCCGCTTGAAGGCGTGCGGGCTTTGGCAGATTTTATGCGCGATTTCCAACGGCGTTACGGTTGATGTCCCGATGTTGTCTGAAGCGGCTTCAGACGGCATCGGCTGTTTCGGCGTTCTCCGGCGGCGTTTTGGAGGTGGTAAGATTGTGCTGCCGGCGGCTATCCGTCCTTTTCAATCCGAGCGTGATGCTGTTTGTGCCGGACTGTCCCGTCGGCGGCGCGGCTGGGTTTTTCCAATATGAAATGCTTTGCCCGTTTTTCTGGCAGGGGCGGTTGCAGACCGGTTCGAATCTTGCTTACGATGTTTTTATGTCTGCCGGACGTTTGAATGGCGGGCGGAACCCCCCGCACAGCCGCCGTTTTCTTGCCCTGCTTTGCTCCGTTGCCTTATAATTAAGAATCTTTTTCAATAATCCGGATTCCAAATGCCGGATGCCTTTTCCAACCCTTATCCGACACATTCCAAATGATAAAACCGAACCTGAGGCCGAAGCTCGGCTCTTCCGCGCTGATTGCCTTCCTTTCCCTGTATTCCTCGCTGGTATTGAATTACGCCTTTTTTGCCAAAGTTGTCGAGCTTCATCCTTTTAACGGCACCGGGGCGGATATCTTCCTCTATACGATGCCGGTGGTGCTGTTTTTTTTAAGTAATTTCGTTTTTCACGTCATTGCCCTGCCTTTCGTGCATAAGGTATTGATTCCGTTGATATTGGTTATCAGTGCGGCGGTGTCTTACCAAGAAATATTTTTCAATATCTATTTCAACAAGTCGATGTTGAATAATGTCTTGCAAACTACGGCTGCCGAAAGCGCGCGCCTGATTACGCCGGGCTATGTGCTGTGGATTGTATGTTTGGGCGTATTGCCCGCGCTGGCGTATATCGCCGTCAAGGTTAAATACCGCGTTTGGTATAAGGAGCTTTTGACGCGCCTTGTGCTTGCCGCCGTTTCCTTTTTGTGCGCGTTGGGCATCGCAATGTTGCAATATCAGGATTACGCCTCGTTTTTCCGCAACAATAAATCAGTAACCCATCTGATTGTGCCGTCTAATTTCATCGGCGCGGGCGTGTCGAAATACAAAGATTGGAAGCGTTCCAATATTCCTTATACGCAATTGGATATGGCGGTCGTGCAAAACCGCCCGGCCGGCAGCCTGCGCCGTTTCGTGGTGCTGGTCGTGGGCGAGACCACGCGTGCCGCCAACTGGGGTTTGAACGGTTACAGCCGCCAAACTACGCCGCTGCTTGCCGCGCGCGGCGATGAAATTGTCAATTTCCCGCAGGTCAGAAGCTGCGGCACATCGACCGCGCACTCCCTGCCGTGTATGTTCTCAACCTTCGACCGCACGGATTATGACGAAATCAAAGCCGAACACCAAGACAACCTGCTGGACATCGTGCAGCGCGCCGGCGTGGAAGTTACTTGGTTGGAAAACGATTCCGGCTGCAAGGGCGTGTGCGGCAAAGTGCCGAATACCGACGTTACCTCGCTCAACCTGCCCGAATACTGCCGCAACGGCGAGTGCCTCGACAATATCCTGCTGACTAAGTTCGACGAAGTCCTCAACAAAAACGATAAAGACGCGGTTTTAATCCTGCATACCATCGGCAGCCACGGGCCGACGTATTACGAACGCTATACCGAAGCCGAACGCAAATTCACGCCGACCTGCGACACCAACGAAATCAACAAATGCACCCGCGCCACGCTGGTCAACACTTACGACAATACGGTTTTGTATGTGGACCAGTTTATCGACAAGGTTATCCGCAAACTTGAAAACCGCGACGATTTGGAAAGCGTGGTGCATTATGTTTCCGACCACGGCGAAAGTTTGGGCGAAAACGGGATGTACCTGCACGCCGCGCCTTACGCCATCGCGCCTTCCGGGCAGACGCATATCCCGATGGTTATGTGGTTTTCCAAAGCCTTCCGCCAACACGGGGGCATAGATTTCCAATGCCTCAAACAAAAAGCGGCGGAAAACGAATATTCGCACGACCACTATTTCAGCACGGTATTGGGGCTGATGGACATTTCCAATAGCCAAACCTATCGGAAGGAAATGGATATATTGGCAGCCTGCCGCCGTCCGCGCTGATGCCGGATATGCCGTCTGAAGCCTTCGGACGGCATATGTGTCCGAACACCCGACCGATGACCGGAGTATAACGATATGGATGCTTTAAAATTATTGACGAACCGCCGATCTTCCAAAAAGCTGAAGCACCCCGCCCCCGATGCGGCGGAGTTGGAACAAATATTTCAGGCGGCAACCCAAGTTCCCGATCACGGCAATATGCGCCCCTTCCGTTTTACCGTGATTCAAGGCGAGGTAGGATTGCAACGTTTTCGCGATGTGTTGAAGCAAACGGTTGCCGAATTGAATTTCGGCGACGATGCGATGAAAAAGGCGGAAAAAGTGGGCAATATGGCGCCGATGGTTATCGGGGTAACGTTTGCGCCGAACCGCGATGTGCCTAAGCCGAAACCGGAATGGGAGCAGATGCTGACGGCGGGTTGTGCGGCGTATGCGCTGCAACTGGCGGCAACGGCTCAGGGATTCGACAATGTCTGGATTACGGGGATGTGGGTCAATAGCCCCCTGTTGCGGGAGGCTTTCGGTTGTGCGGATAAGGATAAAATCATCGGGCTGATGATGGTCGGCACGCCGACAGAGGAAGTGCATAAGCCCAAGAATACCGATTTGGAAGCGTTTGTCAGCCATTGGTAAACGGAATCTCAAGCACAATGCCGTCTGAAAGGCTTTCAGACGGCATTTTTCCATGCGTTTTAAACCGGATTCATGAAACGCCCGATGCGTTCGGCGGAAATGTCGGGTGTCGCGCCATGTTCGGAGGCGACCAGCGTACCAAGTACGCAGGCAAAGGTCTCATGCCGTCTGAAGGTTCAGACGGCATCGGTATCGGGGAATCAGAAGTGGTAGCGCATGCCCAATGAGACTTCGTGGGTTTTGAAGCGGGTGTTTTCCAAGCGTCCCCAGTTGTGGTAGCGGTATCCGGTGTCCAAGGTCAGCTTGGGCGTGATGTCGAAACCGACACCAGCGATGACACCAAGCCCCAAGCTGCTGATGCTGTTGCTTTCGTGATAGGCAGGTTTGCTACTCGGTCTCTCTGGGATAGTGCCTCCCACTGTAGCGTCTCCCGTTGGTGCAGTGGTATAAATCGTGGTTTTGGTTTCCACCGAATGAACCTGATGTTTAACGTGTCCGTAGGCGACGCGCGCACCGATATAGGGTTTGAATTTATCGAATTTATCGTTGAGTTTGAAATCGTAAATGGCGGATAAGCCGAGAGAAGAAGAGGCGTGGAACGTACCGTTTCCCTGATTTTCCGTCTTCAGTTTTATCCTGTTGCCCTGGTTTTCTTTCAACACTTTTGTGTTGACGGAATATTTATTGTTGCTCCATTTTCTGTAACTGGCATAATCTGCCGCTATCCTCCAGCCGCCGAAATCGTAGCCGACTGACACTCGGGGGTGGATGGAATGCGCACGGATGTTTCTGAAATAATCGCTTACTGTGCTTATTTTGTCTTTGTCTGTACCGGTTGCTTTCGGATAATCGTGGGTAATACGTTCGGCGGCATAAGCTAAATCCGCCTGCACATAATACGGGCTGCGGCTGCCGTCTTCACTTGCCGCCTGCGCTGCGGAAGAGAAGAGAAGAGAAGAGAAGAGAAGAGAAGAGAAGAGAAGAGAAGGTTTTTTGGGGGCTGGATTCATTTTCGACTCCGTATTCGGTTTTAACTGATTAAAAAGAAAGATTTTCAATGATGTTGCAGGAGCGGACTATATCAGGTTTGTGGCGATGTTTCAACACAATATAGCGGATGAACAAAAAAGAGAACGATTCTCTAAGGTGCTGAAGCACCAAGTGAATCGGTTCCGTACTATCTGTACTGTCTGCGGCTTCGCCGCCTTGTCCTGATTTTTGTTAATCCACTATAAGGACCGTCGGGCATCTGCAGCCGTCATTCCCGCGCAGGCGGGAATCTGGAATTTCAATGCCTCAAGAATTTATCGGAAAAAACCAAAACCCTTCCGCCGTCATTCCCACGAAAGTGGGAATCTAGAAATGAAAAGCAGCAGGAATTTATCGGAAACGACCGAAACTGAACGGACTGGATTCCCGCCTTATATGATGCGCTCTATCAAAGGGGCGCATTACTTTTCTTAACATTCCCCTTTGACAGCCAAGTGAAAGGGGCTTTTTTATGTCAGTAGCAAATGTAATATTTTCTTGTTCCTATTGGAGAATATTTAAAAAATCAGATTATTGCGTTTTATGTTTCTATCAGTTCAGGCATGGTGAACCGCATAAACTCGCTGAACAAGAAAATTTTTCAAAGCTTTATCAGGCGTTCGATTATATAGATTCGGTTGGCTCGAATTTTCCGGTAATTATCACAACAGACGGTTGTGGTCTTTCTTCTTGATCTTTAACAGTTTGTCAGGATTGGGCTTTCGGTCGTTGACCGTTGGACGCGCTTTAGCGCGGCAGACGGGAAACGGCTGAAAGCCCAATCCTGACAAACTGTTAAAGATCAAG